>WLWD01002420.1_pt1 | contig 72331 bp, 62 predicted proteins | sample 6712731 | NCBI WGS metagenome assembly WLWD01 (sample SAMN12718690, study PRJNA576275) | sponge metagenome | isolation source: marine sponge | host: Mycale hentscheli | place: New Zealand: South Island, Marlborough, Capsize Point | collected 2014-11-01
GGAGCCACACCCACCTGTGCAGTAGATGTGGGAAGTCATACCCACCTGTGCAGTAGATGCGGGGAGCCACACCCACCTGTGCAGTAGATGCGAGGAGCCACACCCACCTGTGCCATAGATGCGGAGAGCCACACCCACATGTGCAGACAAGCCTGGTAGATGCTACACACGCAGACTAATTGCGTCGGCAGCAGCAACCAAACGCTTGCACCAACTCGTGAGGCTGAATTGGGAAGCCAGGGCTGATATTGAGTGGTGGCGTACCTATGCTAGAATGGTTTGGTAATGATGTCAGCAGAGCCTGGCACACCACACCTGGTGACCATTGCATTGGATGCATCAGGAAGCTGGGGATGTGGCACCTTCGTGGAGGAGGCGTGGCTCACGCTACCACGGTCAGAACCAATCAAAGACATGCATATCACAGTAAAGGAGCTAGCCCCAGCTATGATTGCCGCAGTAATCTGGGGGCGTAATTGGAGAGGAAAGAACGTGCTAGCTTACTATGACAGTGCACCAGCGGTGGCCTTAGTAAACCAAGAGATGAGAGAAATGTGCAGGCCATGCAACTGAGGCATTACTGGCATACGTGAACCAGTTCTCGTGGAGGGAGGGCCACTCACAGCCAGGGTGCAATCAATGTGGCAGCTGACGCTCTATCAAGAAACGACCTGTCACGTTGTCCACAGGCTCGCCAATACCAGCTGGCCTTTGGACACCCTGCTGCTGAGGGAACCCGACTGGACGTGGAATGACTGGACGTGGAATGACTGGGGTCGAGTGTGGGCTTCTACGTTGGACAGGCCTTAGCAGACTCTACCCAGAGAAGCTACTCATCAGCAGAGACAATATATATATATATATATATATATATTTATTCCACGCTAGATATCTTCACAATGATATTTTTAGGTACGTGCACAACTCACAATGTCCCTCCATCCCCACTAACAAATAATTGTTGTGTCACTGTGTAGCATTCTTTGCCAAGAGCAGCTAAGCCCCAACATTGATAAAATGGGAGCAGTGAGAGTCTACAAATGACCAAAGGTAAAGGAGATCCTAATGTGAGTGGCATGGAGAAGCTGGACATGACAGTAAGGGGCGTGGCAGGCGAGGGATAGACAGTGCAGACCACGGCAACCGATCATCCCAGATCTGCTGCTCATGTCGCATAAGGTCTGGCTAGATCATGATGGTGTGATGCTGTGGGCGGCGGCCTCATTGTGTGTTTTTGGGGTTCCTGAGGTCGGGAGAGGTAACAATAGCAACAGACACTAGCTCTGACAAGGTGGTTCACCTTACCTCTGAGGACATTGCTGTGGACAGTCTGAAGGACCCCACCATGGTGAGAGCCAGGTTGAATAGCTCCAAGACAGACAAATTTAAAAAAGGAGTGGACATAGTGGTCGGAAAGACGGGCGATGGAATTTTCCCAGTAGCGGCCATGTTGGGCTATTTGAGGGTAAGAGGGGCTGGCCCAATGACATTGTTTCAATTCAAGGAGGGGAAACCTCTCACAAAGCCTCTGTTGGTCTCACAGGTGAGGGAAACACTCCAAGCCACTGGAATAGATGGGACACCACTACTTGGGACACCATACTTGGGACACAGTGCCCAGTGCCCACAGTGCAGCAGTTACAACAGCTGTGAAGGCAGGTGGGGAAGACTCCATTATCAAGATGTTGGAGAGGTGGAAAAGTGATGCTTATAAGTTGTATATAACCTCGCAGCACGAGAGGCAACTCATGGGCAACTCCCATGGTTCCTGAACGAGACTGTGGACCTCTGAGACTGTGGGATCACAAAAGTTGACAATATTGTTGTTCTCATATGAATGCGTCGATATTGGATTGATGTAGTGGATATGTATTGATGAGAGCCGCATCTGGTAACAACATTAGCTGGGATAAGGGACATGGGAAGAGGTAGAGGTCAGACAGAAAGGGGGGTACAACTGGGCTGGATTGGAGGGCAAATATGCCAGAAGGTGCAAATTGGGTAAGGTGCCACTTGGTGGCAATCATATCTAACCACATCAAACAGGCGGTAAGTGAGGGACCCCTACCTCTTGCTCCCAACAAATGGCAACCGATCCACAGTGAAACATTAACTCCTCACTACCAGTCCCCCCCCCCCCCCCCCCCATTCTGAGACCACGCAAACAATTTATCCAGCTTCTTCTTTCATCAGTTAGTTGCTGACATGTAGTTCTGATCCAATAATAGCCTTCCCTAATTACATCACAGGGCAGGGAGGAACACTGTGTAGACTTGATGGTTCACTCTATCCCCCCCTGAACTGCCATGATGGAGGTAACGGGTATTCCGGTCATTAACCCACAGCCCTATGCCCACCTCACCAGGGGAAGCCATATTGTACCAGTTAATGTGACCACTCAGACAAAGTGTCCGTAGTGACGTAGCAGACGTAAGGATGAATACTTCCCCAGGCTAGTTAGGAGTTCTAGTTGGCGGGGATTTTTCACTGGGTATGTATTGACGGGAAATGTTTAAGCCATACAAGAAGTGATAGATGTCATCTACAGTATGTCTGTACTAGAACATCACTACTGTCTGACTGACACCCAGGGAAGCTGAAGAGTGCAGCTCTTGCCTCTAGGAAAAAACTTTCATACATCATAATATGATAGATGAAATTTATGAGCCTAGGTCGTTTTAGAAATTAAGTATGTAATTATTGCATCATTGATGATCATTACCTTTCTCAGTCTTGAGCAGCGGTCACATTGGCAGAGTGGGTGACACAGGTCTCCCAGAGAAGCAGCTGCACTTGAAGGCTCGTTCCAACCAAACAGATATCGCACCTAATAAATTAACAACACATTACCCGTGGAATTAGACAAAACAAAACAAACAAGCAAAAAACAAAAAAACAAAAAACAACACTTTAACTGAGCACTTACCAAATTGACATCCCCATCTGTAATAGCTCGGAATAGCTTCTTCAGCTGCCGATCTGATTCATTTGACAACTCCTTACCAGACATCCTCCGACTCATTCGGCGACTCTTCACGCTGGATGTCGCACCATCCCCATCCACAGAAGTCCCACCTCCCCCACCCCCTCCACTCACAACACCTCCTCCTCCTACCACTCCACCCTGTCCGACTCCGCCTACTCTGTTGTCATGGGAACCAGTGCCCGTGTCCACTTTGGAAAGTAAATCCTGAACCTGGAAATAAAGTGGACCAACACAATTCAGAATAAACATTCATATGAGAATGTAGTTAAAGCATTTGCTCTATCAGTTTCTATCATCCTTCCCTCTACACTTTACAAGCCCTTCCTTTACACTCGGTCTGCACACGCTCACTTCCTCACCTTTCTATTCTGAGCGCACTGCAGGGGGATTTCCCTCCGTTTGTTCTGCAGCTGAGGGTTTGCTCCCATGCTGATTAACTCTGACACGATGGAAGCTAACACACACACACACACACACGATACATAAATGTAGGCACGTAAAGAACAAACAAAAATGGTTTGAAGAGAACACAAACATCTTTACTTGATTTCTCCCCTTACCATATCCCCATCTGGCGGCATTGTGAAGAGGCGTGTCTCCTTGCTCGTTAGTGGCATTGACATCACATGATGACGTAGTGTGAAACAGAAGAGCCTTCACACACTAACACACAAACACACTATAAAAATCATCGGGGAAGACAAGTTCATAGGTGCGATACAATAGATCATCCTCAAATCCACATTCGTTATCTATCACATGACTACATCATGTGGCCGTGTGTTCGGAAAAGGTTGACAATCGAGTGAGATACCCACCCACTCACAGGTCAAACATACGAAATTACATATACATACATATACATATACATACATACACACATACATACATACACACATACATACATACACACATACATACATGGGTCTGGCATGTACGTGTATGTTGTTCATTCTTCTATCCAGCTCAATGGCATAAAATTAGTACTAAAGTTCACCTTATACTTCAGCTTGTGAGTCTCGTGTATGATGTACACACACACACTGGGAAACATTATGGTGTGACCAGTACCTTATACATATGAAGATATAGATGTCTCTTAAGCATAAGGGTTGTTAACCCTTTGCGGACGAACGCGGGCGAGCAATTATGTAATTAAATACGCGCACGCCGTAAAACCAATTAGTTGCCCGAGACGACGACGTTTTACCAGTGGAGTTCGACACGTGGAAAAAGAAAACGGGCGAGTGTTTCTTTTGTGTTAGGCCTCAAATAATCGGCCTCTAGCGTTGTAGCTATGGTAATTCGTTAGTTTATTGTTTATAGAGTTGTTTTGAATACAAACTTAGTTGGAATTATCGAGGAGGCCATAGTTTGTTAGCTATTTTTTTAGCTTATATTTATGAAAGGAGAAATCACACCCAAGTGTAAGTTCTAGTTTTAGTTTGCTTATTTCTAGCTACTTTAGGCCTTTACTTCTTAGTAGATGTTCTATTTGAATATAGCTAGACACAAAGTGTAGGAAAAAAATTTTTTTATTTAGTTGGTGCACTTGATATAAGTTATACTTATTTTATAAGACTTATTTTGTAGAATAGAGATTGCAAAATGTATACTATGTAAGCTACTGAAAGTTTTAGCGTGCTGCACGCTCTGTAACTGTAATAACAGAGCAAAAAATAGCTTGTCACGAATTCGTGACAGCCGTATTCTCTTGACGCACCCGGTGTGTCACAGATTCGTGACCATCGTACGCGCGCGTTGAATTACGGCGGTCACGAATGCGTGACGATCATACGCAAAGGGTTAATGTATTCCTCAAGCTTAAATGGAATGAAAGTGTCGCATTTTAAGTGTCAAAGGTTAGGTTAGCACAGCTCTAAAGCTCCAACCGAAGTGATCTGAGAACTTGCCTTGCTTCAGAACCAGTGGTAATAAGTAGCTACTTCCAAGCTCAGTAATCCACCACATTCATATGTATGCTGAATAAAGTGAAAGCTGAGAGGGTCAACCAGCAGAGAAGAAGGATATTAAGAGGGCAATACATATGTAGCAACAGACAGAGAGAGAGAGAGAGAGAGAGAGCTGACTCGCTTCATCAAAACAAAACAAAATCCAAAACACATTCGAGATAATGGTCTAGTTTGATACCCTACTTGATCACTGTCTCCAATGTAAACATAGACAGAAATACAACAACAAGATGAGTAATGGTGACCCTCACATGCACGTGTGCTGAAGGCTAGGACTTATTGTGTCTATTGACGTGAAATGGAACCATTACTCAGGAAGGAGGAGGAGGTTCGCAAGTAACAATAGACAAGACTGAAGACACTCAGAATGAGGGGGTGGGGGGAAGAAATAGAAGCAAAGACATACACACACGTGCACACATCACACACACAAACACAGGCACACAAACATACATACACACTACGGCTTTGATGTGATACAGCAAGCCTAATATATTGTAGTACGCATACCTCTATTACCAACAGCTAATTTGTGGAGCTACCTTTAACTGCTGAAAGTGATGACTTGTCCTTATAGTCAGGTGGCTTAACAGCAATTTTGAAGGTTATTGTTACCGGGCGGACAAAAGCACCAAATTTTGTCCAGAGTTTGCTCATGATATAGTGATCAATTTAGGAAGGGGTGCCACCTGGTAAATTTAATATTTGACAAGATTCACACCCACTAATCCTGACCAAAACGCCAATTTATTCTGTGTACACGCCAAAAGGAGATCCGTGAAGATAATTCACACAATACATCATCCATGTCATCCTACTTCGGCCATCAGTATTTATTATATGCCACACCCACTTTTTCAGTGGTGGGTATTAATAAGAATAACCATGTGGCCATGTGGTGGTCAGCTGTATAAACTAAGAGATTCTGAAGAGGATTGTGGTTTCTTTTTTGGTGAGTCTTCATAGGTGTAGGTTAGCTACTACTACTTCATACATACATGTACTTGTAGAATGGGGGAGGAATGGCCACTGCATGGGGGGATGACTAGGATGTATAAATCACTTGCTAGTGCGCCTAATGGGCTGTGATAATATAATATAATTAAATTTAAAACCTTAATCTTCATTTTAGCCAATGAAGCTAGACAAGGGCACCCCTTCCAATTTGATTAAAGACATCATGAAGAACATATCCACAAAAAATGACGCTTTTGTCCACCTGGTAACAATAATTTTGCTAATCCTCCTGACTATTAGTGAGGAAACAACATACATAATGTTGAATATAAAGAGCTGTAGACAGTGAACTCTATTTAGCTAACTCATAGGACTCCATCCCATCTACACTGAACCTGCACTCATTTCACTGCAACAATTAAGAGGTGTCAGATCTCATTCTAGTGGTGACTGAAGAGAAGAGGTGTCACTTGAGAATTTCCTCCTGTTATGGATTAGTAGTCTGGAAGAGAAGCCAGCAAAGGTAAGGAGATATGTCGTAAACACCACACCACACCACAGCCATCCATCAACCACAAACTGTTTGAGAGACTCATTAGATTGTGAACTAACACATGTGAGAACTCAATGAAGTGGTGCTTTATTTACACTATGGGAATAGAAACCCCCTCAAGTGATTGCAATGAGGTTAAAAAACAGAAATTGATGCCACCATTGACTCCTCTGATGTGTGTGTGTGTGTGTGTGTGTGTGTGTGTGTGTGTGTGTACAGTAGGAGACAAAATAAAGTTCTGGATTCCGTTCCGTAGTAGTACGGCCGTAAATCGGTAGATTATTTACCTAGCCCTAGCCCTAGCCCTAGCCTTTACCGTTGCGTTCCGTACCGTTATGACTAAGTGGCCAACACCGTTTACTAAAACGGTTTAAAAAAAAGTTAAGCCTTTCCGTCGATTCACTGATATGATATTTTCTAGCTAGAAACTCTTCCATAGCTATATCAGCAAGCTAAGGCCAGCTAAATGCTACCGGGAGAGTGCAAAAAAGCTCGTACAAAAATTTAACTTGCTTCAATAAAAGCTGCAGACCAAAATTTTGACGGGCACACCGCTATAACCAGGTCCGCACTTTGCAAGTCTTCTGTTAGCTACTGATGGACTTCCAGTAGTAAAAATATCTAAGCCCGAGAAGGCCCTAACATTGAGAAAACATCGATACTGTGCAGTAGTCTAGCTACATATCAATTCTTCGCGAGACTAATTCGAATAGGATGCCTTCAATTTTTTTTACCTGAAAAGCTCCACCTCAGGATCCTGTAATTAAAAAATCGAAAAGTTTTATTGGATAAATGATTTATTATATTTCTTTGAGCGAGGCATGCGGTGAACGAGAAGATTAAAACGATAACACAGTGGAACGGAACACCTATTTTTTACCAAACAGCGTAACATTTCTTTAATCATCTGACAACCATTCTATGGAACAGAATTCGGGACTTTATTTTGTCTCGTACTGCATGTATGTATGTATGTTTACCTCTTCATGTCCATTAGAGCATGCCTGGTGTAATGGAGTGTTGCCATGGTTATCCAGAGCGTTAATATTGCATTCTCTCTGACTCAACAGAAGCAGCTGAAAACACAGGACAAAGGAAGAGAGAGAGAGATTAAAAATGCACCATCTATACATATGAATACAGAACACAAGTATAAAGTGCTAGAAACTGGTCTAACCACGCCCACCATTTGGACATGGCTGTATTAAATAAAACTCAAGAAATTGAATTTATCAGTAAATCAAGTCAATGAATGGAGAGGGTGTGGTCTCTATCACGCATGCATGTACTGTACATCAAGTAAATCCAGTGACATGGCAACCTCTCCGTTCCCAATAATTTGATGGTAGTCTCTGTTCAGGCCCGCTGAGCAGCCTCTTCAAGTCTTCCTTCCTGATGTGAAGAAACAGCCATCAAATAACTATTATAATTGTATTATTTCACTTATTCATCCACCAGTTCTATGTAGTTATCATTTTCTTTCATTATACCACAACTTATTGAATTATTATTTTCTGTCACATTTCGTCGTTGTTCAATCGAACTTCGCCGTTTCCAAGTTATATTTTGTTTATTTATCCTCGTTCTTTTCAGTTGTTGATTTTGTCAGTTATTGTAAAGATCAAGTTACATTGTGTCTATTCTACTTACCTGTAACTAACTGATCAGCCTGTTTAGGTTAACTTTACTTTTGATCACTTTAATGATCTGGTCCTTTGAACACTCCTAAGTGCATTTATAAGTGCATTAGTGAATTGTGTAGGAAGTTACACCCCGACAGTCACTAAGGCTACTACACATACAATACACACCACATATTAATACAAATGTCTAGGGCCAAACAACTCATGTAATCAGATCACATTTCAAGAGCACTTGCTAAATTATATATCATACTCACTTCTATGTAAATGATAGAAATTGCTATACAATATCACCACCACCTGAGATGATGCATCACCACCACCTGAGATGATGCATCACCACCACCCGAGATGATGCAACTCCAGCACTCAATATTGGGCCCTTGGAATATCCAGGATATCTTTTGTTTCTGATATTTGAAACCTGACCCTCCTCCAGCAATTCTAATTTATTACACGTCAGCTGGTGAACAAACACAGTCCCTCAGGACATTCCAGAGTGAGGTGCAGCACGCATGCCCAGACAAAACTAACATACCACAACAACAATTAAAGCAAGACAGTGTATAAAGGGACTTGACCAAAGCCTTCAGTTACTCTACTCAGTTGTAGTTACTCTCATTCAGTTGTAGTTGCTAGTTCAAGTCTCTGAAGATGTTCTCTGTCTTACTAGCAGTCTTAGCTAGTCTCTCTCTATATGACTCAAGTGTGGGAAGGTTCTGCAATTTCTGCACTGAGCAAACCTCTGCAAAGGACAGCTTCGAAGGATTGTGTAAATGTGATCGATTCTGTCATTATTTTCAAGACTGCTGCACAGACAACCAACACAACGACACTCTCTTAGTGACGTCACAGCTACCGTCTGACACCACCCACGCCTGCCTGTCGGCTTATGTGAACCCGGCATATGCCGCATTGGCGGGAACTACCGGGAACTACTTCGTCATGGTCGCGTCCTGCCCTGAGAAGTGGGAGGAGCCTGACGGCATGAGTGTGAGAATGCAGTGCACAAGCAACGATTCGACGGCCCTATCTCCAGTAACAGACCCTAAGACCGGGCTAGTGTATCGCAATGAATACTGCGCTCAGTGTAACGAGGTAGACGAGATCGTGGGGTGGGAGACATCTCTCTCATGCAGCTCGCACCTGCTACTCCAGCTGCCCCAACTGGAACACTTGCTTCAACAAGACCCGGACTTGCTCAAAAAAGAGTGCAAAGAGTGTTCCTTTACTCCCCCACGTATCACGCCTCCTCCTCCGCTGATACCTGAGCCTCGATCCTGCACACCTGCCATCTCCACCTGCCCCATGCTAGACCTGCCAGAGAACCAGTACCAGATCCTTCTGGACCAGTGCCAGCAAGGTCCGCTGGACCCAGTCCAGGGAACCAGCAGGAGGGGCCTCGTGTACCGCAACGGAATATGTGCCCAGTGCCACAGGGAGCGCTATGAATGCTTGCGGGTCAACACAGCCAGCCAGATATCGTGCCCTACGGAAACCAATTTTTCAACCAGCAGTAAACCCGGGGGAGGTATGACACTTGTCCCTGACCTCACAGTGACCATTACTCTGCGGAGTCTAGGTAAGGGAAAGGTGTCGGTAACGACCAGCGAAGGCACATCCGCCACTGTGCCTGTAACATGCCCTGAGGGGCAGGTACCAGTGGGACTGACCTGCAGACACACTATGTGCCCCCAGGGATACACCCAATCTGGCGGGAAATGTTCCTATTCCAGTTTGCCCATTCCAGATGATCTCGTGTTCTTCCCGAGGACTAACAATAGCTTGTCGCTGAACTGTTCTGGGGAAATTGTCGCACCGATTAACTCCAGCTACGTGGACCTCGGTAACGGGAGTATCGTACTTGCAACTGAAGATTCCGTATTCGACGTGTTAGATTACGATGATTACGGACATCCTCTCGTATGTTGGGATAATGCGGGACCTCTGAACTGCAGCACTGGTCTGATAGCTCTCAATCACTCTGAATATCAAGTTTTGGAAAACAAAAGTATCATCTTCCAAAATATTTCCTTTGAGGTCTCCTTCTACGACAGCTACCAGCGACCTTTAGTCTGCCCTGACCACCTGTCCTCCGGTAACCAAAGCTCCACCTTCACCATATTGCCGGAACTTGCTGGAATAAAAGAGTTGTCCATCGTTGGGTTCTCCTTCACCGTCTTCGGGACTTTTTTGCTTCTGCTGACGTATTCCCTCTTCAAAGACTTGCGCACACTTCCCGGGTTAATCCTCATGAACCTGTGTGTAACCATCCTCTTCAATGGTATCATCTACACGTTTGGAAACATCATCATCAGTATCTACACCTTACCCATTATCTGCACCATCCTGGCCGTATTGCTACACTTCACGTACCTCACTCAGTTCGCATGGATGAGCATTTTCTCGTGGGAGATCATGAGGACCTTTTACCGGGCCAGGACTATGATCCAAGAGTCTCGGCAAGCCAAGACAAAGCTATTTATAATTTACGTAATCATCGCCTGGATCGCGCCGACCCTGGTGATCACCGTGGCGCTTACTTTAAACTACACTACGGAATCTATGGTACGGTACGGAGTCCGTACCGAAAATGAACCGAATTTCTGCTGGATAAATCACTACGACAGCATGATAGCATTATTCTTAACACCTCTAGCCGTCAGCCTCTTTATCAACTTATTAACATTCGCCATGACGACCGTGTTGCTATGCCTCGCACAAAGAGACCATGCCCGCACCAAGGGGTCCTCCAATGTCACCCTCGCCATCGTGCGTGTGTGGTTGGCCGCTTTCCTCACTTCTGGCATTAGCTGGGTCTTGGGGTTCATAACCAACTCCCCAACGAGCTGGGTGTGGTACCCGTTTGTACTCCTGATCAGCACTCAGGGGTTCGCCATCTCTCTGACTTTCCTTCTCACAAGGAAAGTCGTGAATTCCTACTTGAATCTTTTAGGTTGTCATAATTTAAAAGACAACGTCCACGTGCTGAAGAAGAGGCTGACAGGCACACTGCATGTGTCTGACATCACAGATGATAAGACTACAGGTACAACCTCCACTACAGCCAAATCAAACAACTCTATCTACTCAAAGACACAAGTTCATCAAATAACAACTTCTCAGGCATAAGCTTAAAGAACTTCTCTAACATCTTGCATTTATGGTAAAGAACACAGACAATAGATTCATTGACGAGTTTATCTACAAAGGCACTCCATTCTGTCGTAGCTCCACCCACCTGCTGCTAATCAAGTGCAGCACTTATTCTCTGTGGCATGCCCTTATTCCTGAACGCCCACTCTTTATCACCATTTCTATATCTATTCCACAATTCCAGCTCCGCCCACTATTCATTATGCATCCTGAACGCCCACTCTTTATCACCATTTCTATATCTATTCCACAATTCCAGCTCCGCCCACTATTCATTATGCATCCTGAACGCCCACTCTTTATCACTTATATAGCAAAACCTATCTAAAAACTCAATAGGGTCATATTCTGCCAACTCAGCACTACTGTTTGTTTTTTGTTGTTATTGTTTTTAATTTCCAATAATCCTTGTTATTCTATGAATCACATAACTACCTGACATGAACTCCTCATACATTGCTACAGTCCATCTCCTCTTTACCAGAAGCCGCTCTTGACTCTTTACCGAGTGCAAGTCAGCAACTCTATTCATTAAATCTTACCGTACAACCTCACTAATTTAACGATCATTACCAATTGCAGGAGTCCACACGGCTGGCTAGTTATAGAGCTACGGAGAAGCCTGGGCAAAGTGAGAGTGAAAGGGGATCGCGTTTAAGCTTGAAAATTCTTGGAAGGATTATCCCAACATGCAGTTGGAGAAAACTAGGGCATTTCCCTCAGTAGAGTTCATAGACAAGAGAGAACTGAGAGTTTGTGATTACTCTAATATGGAGTACATCATGACTAGCACTGAACCTTCCACGAACACAGGGGCCTACACACCCACCCTTCTTCCTTAAAACAACCACAACAACTATAAAAAGTACAACAAAACAACAACCACAACTAATTAAAAATATTAATGTAACAATATGTTTTAACTAGTGCAAGAGACGTCACGTTACTAGAAATAAAAATTAGAGTTGGAGGTGAGGGGGCAATTTTATTCCAGGGAAACTAGAGAGAGTTTTGTAAGAACAAAATGAGATAAAAACGAGGTAAGGTACACTCCTTTAAAGTTCCCCAAAATACAACTATTTTGTCACCACTATCCTTGCACATTTAACTTGTATGACCCTTTACCAGAAATGCCATACAGTACACAATAAGTTAGTTCTGCTTACTGTGCATTTTTGATGACCTTTCAAACAAGACAAATGAAGTGGGGTGGAACTGTTGTGATCTGTTGCCGTGGTGATAGCCCCACGTTCAATTAATAGCTGTATTATACCATTCAAACCTGCAAACACACATACATACACACGAGGAATACGTGAGCTTACATGGCACAGTGAGGTGGTAGGAGAGATACGTGTGTGTGTGTGTGTGTGTGCGTGTGTGAGAACTTTAATTCATTCAAGAGTCTAAAACTACAGTCACATGGAATTAAATCAACCATACGAACCCTCAATAGAATCTACTGTGTGATGTATCCCAGTCGTAAAGTTATGTTAGTGTTCTCTGTCTCTATGCCCATGAGGAATTCTCTAATGCATTAGTTAGTTCATCCTTCACTCATTTATTATTCATTCCTTCCTTCATTCATTCATTCATTCCTTCATACAGTCTTTGTCCATTCACTCTTAATCCATTCATTCTTTCTTCAATGGTTTACTTTATCCATGAACCTACTCACTCTTTGTCACTTGATCTTCCATTCTTTGATTCATTCACTTACTCAAGCATTCATTCACTCATTCATTCACTCATTCATTCACTCATTCATTCACTCATTCACTCACTCACTCATTCATTCACTCATTCATTCACTCACTCATTCATTCACTCATTCATTTACTCATTCATTCACTCATTCATTCACTCATTCATTCACTCATTCATTCACTCATTCACTCATTCATTCACTCATTCACTCACTCATTCATTCATTCACTCACTCATTCATTCACTCATTCACTCACTCATTCACTCATTCATTCACTCATTCATTCATCACTCATTCACTCACTCATTCATTCATTCATTCACTCATTCATTCACTCATTCACTCACTCATTCACTCATTCATTCATTCACTCATTCATTCACTCATTCATTCATTCACTCATTCACTCACTCATTCACTCATTCATTCATTCATTCACTCATTCATTCACTCATTCATTCACTCATTCATTCACTCATTCATTCATTCACTCATTCACTCATTCACTCACTCATTCACTCACTCATTCATTCACTCATTCACTCATTCATTCACTCATTCACTCATTCATTCACTCATTCACTCATTCATTCACTCATTCACTCACTCATTCATTCATCACTCATTCACTCACTCATTCATTCATTCACTCATTCACTCACTCATTCATTCACTCATTCATTCATTACTATGTATTCCCATCTTCTATTCCTCCTTGAAATTATCCTTCTTCTCCTACATACCTGACAGAGCAGCATAGTGAAGACCTGTACGTCCATCTTGGTCCCTAAGATGAACCGATACTCTACCTGAGTCATCCCGTTGCCTGGGAAATGAAACAAAACAAACACAATCTTAAACCTTGACCTCCAAATCTACAATGGTGCAGCATTTGAAGCTTACAGTAAATCAGTAGATTCATAATTCTAAGTCAAAATAAATAAACTATTCTTACATTCCTACATACATAAGGTTCTGTCTAGTGGATGAGGGGGGAGGGGGGGGCGAGGGGGGAGAGAAGTATTCACCTAAACATCCTAGCTTTCCCCCCTCCCCCTCCCAATATGTGCATGTTATATGCAGTCCATTAGGCTGATACCAAAATGACAGCATTTAGCTCAAAATAATTTCATGCATAGCGATAACTCTCACAGAAATATCAGTTCTACCTTGTAGCTTAGTACACATTGTATATACCAACGGTGGACTCGACCAAACTCTCCCCCCCCCCCCCCCCCAAAAAAAAAAAAAAAAAATCCTCAAGAGCAGAGTAATACGAATGCATTAGTAAAAATAAAACTAAAAACCTGGGCAACATGCCACGCCACAACATGCCACGCCCCTCACTTGTTAAGAAGGCGGAAACACTTGCTGCAGTCACAGAGAGGATGGCACAAGAGAGACTTGAGGTTAGCCTTCTCCTGCAGTGCCTTGTCTAGCAGCCCCCTCACTCCCTCCGTGTCCCCATCAGCCACTAGCTTGAAGTACACTTGTGCTTCTTCTTGCAGGGATGAGCTGCTGGATCGCATGCGATCCACCTTCGCTCGAGTCAGCTCTAGTGACGATGTGTTGCCACGCAACTGGACATGCTCAGACCGCACGTACTCCACCGCCGCCTCAAAGGACGTCAGATAATACCTGAGAGGTCACCAAATATTTTCAAATAAAACACAAATAATTAAACTACTGGGCACGCTCAGAATCACTCCTATTATGTATATAACTCTACAACTGCAAGCAATCAATACATATATGAAAGGAAACTTCAGACTAAGGAGGTTTATGAGTGAAAGGTGGAAATTTGTCACTAGAGCCACACAAAAGCAATGTATAAGCAGATCTCTCCAGAGTGAGGAGGGGGGGTTTGGGTGGCTATCAAAAGGCTTTTGTTTTGTTTTGTTAGTTTTGTTGTTGTTTGTGTCTGGGAATTGTTAAACTATGACCTGAAACTGAAAGTCGGTTCACTAAAAATTTGGATTAGACTCAACGCAAGTGGAGTTATAGCCCTGCTGAAATGTTCTCACTGAGCATGCTCACAACTCACGTAAATTCCTCGTAAGTGACGTTGGAGAAGTGGAATCTGCTGATGTAGCTCAAGTTTCCCGTCCAGTTGGGAATGTCCGTCACTATCACCAGGTACACCAAGATGGGGAGGAGCTCATCTGCCGTCAGGACCTCGCCTCCTTGCCCCTCCCCCTGCCACGCCCCCTTCAAGCGAGTTACTGTGTGACTGAAGCAAAACAGCTTTTCCAGAGGAGTAGTGAACTGGTTGAGTTGAGAGAGAACGGCTCTTGCATCTTTTAAAACTAACCTACGTACGCACACACAATCATACGCACACACGATCATACGCACGCACACACAATCATACGCACGCACACACAATCATATGCACGCACACACAATCATATGCACGCACGCACGCAATCTAAATCAAATGAAGCAAACAATTAACATCCAGTTTACGCCCACAAGTGAGCCACACCCACAAGTGAGCCACACCCACCTGTATTGAGGGCGTATCCCAAGGGACTGCGGATTAGTGTCTGACAAGTTCCGAGTGATCTTGTTCAACTGAGCGTCCTGAAAATGTGCACACACAAACATACACACAATGTGGCATACAATCACACAAACATACACACTCCTCTGAACAGGATGTGAAACATGATGAACAATTTCACCATTTGTTAAGTTTAATATGGTACTGATCATCAGAATAGTGAACTAATATCAGTCCTAGAGCTTCCATCTTCAACAATCAGGAATCAACTCATGTTTACCACACAGAGAATCAACTCATATTTACCATACAGAGAATCAACTCATGTTTACCACACAGAGAATCAACTCATATTTACCATACAGAGAATCAACTCATATTTACCATACAGAGAATCAACTCATATTTACCACACAGAGAATCAACTCATATTTACCACACAGAGAATCAACTCATATTTACCACACAGAGAATCAACTCATATTTACCACACAGAGAATCAACTCATATTTACCACACAGAGAATCAACTCATATTTACCACACAGAGAATCAACTCATATTTACCACACAGAGAATCAACTCATATTTACCACACAGAGAATCAACTCATATTTACCACACAGAGAATCAACTCATATTTACCACACAGAGAATCAACTCATGTTTACCATACAGAGAATCAACTCATGTTTACCATACAGAGAATCAACTCATATTTACCACACAGAGAATCAACTCATATTTACCATACAGAGAATCAACTCATGTTTACCATACAGAGAATCAACTCATATTTACCACACAGAGAATCAACTCAATTTACCACACAGAGAATCACCACACAGAGAATCAACTCATTTACCACACAGAGAATCAACTCATGTTTACCATACAGAGAATCAACTCATATTTACCACACAGAGAATCAACTCATATTTACCATACAGAGAATCAACTCATGTTTACCATACAGAGAATCAACTCATATTTACCACACAGAGAATCAACTCATATTTACCACACAGAGAATCAACTCACATTTACCACACAGAGAATCAACTCATGTTTACCATACAGAGAATCAACTCATATTTACCACACATAGAATCAACTCATATTTACCACACAGAGAATCAACTCATATTTACCATACAGAGAATCACATTGAAAAGATTCTACAATCCGACATTTGCCGTCTCTTCTTGAAAATGTAACATGTAACTATAGAAGCCACACTATCGAGAAGCCGGGCGAAAACTACTGGCACAAACACTTCTTAATGGCAACAACTATGAACACTACTTGCTCATAGTAACAGCAAAAAGTTTGTGTGTGTGTGTATGCACTTGTAGGTACGTGTACAAGGAAGTTAATTCATGTAACACCATTCTCATACATTACCATAGTAACCACTAACAAATTCACTAATATACACCCACATACATACCCACATACATACTAGCACATTCTCACACACACATACATACTAGCACATTCTCACACACATACATACTAGCACATTCTCACACACATACATACCTTGCCAGCCACAAGGAAACAGACTTCTTTGAATATCTTCTTATGTAAGTTAGCCATCACGTAAGTCTATAAAATTTGTAAAAAAATGTTAAATCAGCCAATACACAGTTCAGTTAAAATAAAGCCAGCCTCTCATTCACTGACCTATACCCATATATGGTAACAATGCCACACCCCCTGTCATTCTACTCACCTCCACGGCCAGTTTACAGTAATTCTTCTGCATAGCAACCTGGAACTTGCGCTAAAATTAAGCCAACAAGAAATCAGTTGAGGAATCAGATAAATAAATGTATGCACAGATATCATTAGCTTGTGCTCTTTGTACTGCCATGGTAACAGAGGGGGACATTACCCCAGTGTACAGTAATGAGTACAACATATCTGGTAAAGGGAATTCAATTTCAGAGGTTTTCTTTGATAGTATGGGATCAATCGCTAACAACATAACAATACTGTAAGTAGTTATTTATAATGCACAGTAACAACATCAGCCACGTGTGTATTCATGAATAATTCGTTAGCTGTGTGTGTTTGGTAAAGTGTCGTCAATAATAGATTGGGTATGGTGTCTTCAAGAAATAAAATATGGGTAAAGTGTCATCACATTCAATAGCGGCTATTAAGTCCACAATCATGGATAGAAGGACAGAGAGCTGAGAAACAGGAAAAGGTAGACCAAGGAGGAGGAAGGAATTCATGACTCAATACTCAATAGGAAAGAGCTAAAAGGAGGAGAGAACTCGGGAAGAAAAAAATAGTAGTAGAAGGAAAGGATAAATAAATATACTGCATTCGCAAAATATTTGGGGTACTTGCTAGTAGTAGTAGTAGTAATAATAATAATAATAATAATAATAATAATAATAATAATAATAATAATAATAATTTGGCGAGCGAGCGTAGCGAGCGAGACACTTACAGGGGTAAAAATGAAAAAATCGGGGATGTTTGTTTATTTATTTGTATATATGTATGGACGTACGTAAGGCATTTTTGTACTTTGACCCTCGCGTTTTTGTGTTAGTTCGGTGGTCGACCCTGTCCCAAACTTCACTAAACAGAATCCTCTGTTTATCGATCAGTACCCGTATCACCCTAGAAATTGAATTGTTTACCTTTTTGAATTCTTTTGCGGGTGCAGTTAAAACTTGAAAACTTAAGGGACTTCCATTTCTATTTGAGTTAGTGGCGGTGGTAAGTCAATGCGCTCTTTGTCATGGTTATAAGCCGTGCGCAACAGTATTTACTTGAAAATACATTGTCCACTAGACTACCGCGAAGGTAAGTCTGTGTAGGTGCATGTTCAGTTGTGTCAAAGCATTGTGTGTTACAAACACTACTTAGCTAAAGAATATCACAAAGAAAACTCGGGTATGCGAAAATTTAAAAACTGGACCTTATTTTCAGTAGCTTCAGTGTTAGAAGTCAAAATCACTCATATAAAAAATAGTATAGTCTTTAGGCTCGCTCGCCATTTGTGCTCAAGCACATCACTAGTTAATAATAATCAGGAGACTTTAGTAGATTAGTGATAATACTATTCAGTTCGATTAGTAATGTTCAACTTCTGAACAATTTTACTAGACTATATATAGACACAGTGCCTTGTGCAAAATATCTCAATTATTACTACCGGGATTGCATTTTGTTTGGTTGGAGTTGTGTTAGCAGTTCAACACAGAATGAAATGAGGTGCCATGACTCCGAGTTTATAAAGCACTAATTATAGATAGTCATCATCGTATCTTCTCATTGACGATGCTCAGTAATTGAGGAAATCTAGCAAAACTCCCACAATTCCTTACTGAACCACTCACATCTCTATACTGTATTGCCTAATATCCCTTACCCAATACTCTATGTTACCATACCTTACCCAATACTCTATGTTACCATACCTTACCCAATACTCTATGTTACCATACCTTACCCAATACTCTATGTTACCATACCTTACCCAATACTCTATGTTACCATACCTTACCCAATGCTCTATGTTACCATACCTTACCCAATACTCTATGTTACCATCCCTTACCCAATACTCTGTTACCATACCTTACCCAATACTTTACCCAATACTTTATGTATGTACATATGACTCACAATCTTGAAGACTTCTTGCACAGCTCTTGTATAAACAGCCAGTGCAGCGTCCTATGACATAACATGGAAAGACATAACATGGAAAGACATACAACACACACACACGCACACACACACACACACACAATTACATACATACACACGCTACCATGCTCATGTGAGGCACAGAATACTGATACTCATATAATTTATTATACAAAATAATCTAATGAGCATGGATTTAAAATTGCTTTGTTCATAAATTAAAACTTGGAAGAGCCAATACATCAGACTAACTAATATCAGGTTCTGACCCCATAAAAACTAGATTGAATCTTTCTCACTTAACTGGAGAAAACTGAGATTTTTTGTTCACAATTTGCCTTTGTTTCTCTTTAGACCCCTGTAAGTGAGAAATATTCTATCTAGTTGTTATGAAGGGTCAGAACTTGATTTGTGATGTTAAAGCCTCTTTAATCATGGCTCCTCTCCGGAGGGGGAGGTGTTTCCAGTCGACACCGAAAAGGTGTTCTCATAATTGGTGGTCTGTTGAGTATGAGACTGCAGCAAGTGGTACTACTCAACAGTATAAAGGTAAAATGTGAAGGTCTTGAAAGTCGTGTGTTGTCATAGCTCAGTGGCTAGAGCACCAGTGGCTAAAGCCAGGGGTCCTGGGTTCGATTCCCAGGCAACAACTGAGATTTTTTTCTCTCCACATTTTACCTTTGTTTTTCTTCAGACCCCTTTAATTAAGTGAGAAAGATTCAATCAAAATAACTATAATTATTGTAAATAACTGTAATTATTCTTTGAAATATTATTTCTTAATCTAGAAATGCGTAAATAGCCCTGCTCTCTGATAATTAATCTGCCCCACCCCCTTACTTGACTTACCAGCAGCGACCTCATTGTGCCATCAATCTGAACCATATCCACTAGCTTGTCTATCGACTTGCGAACCTTTTCACCTCCAGCCTCTCCCCACAGGAACTTAATGCAGTCTTCCAAGTTCTTCAAAGACACCATCACATCTTCACTCATAGCTACACATGCACACACACATACACACACACTCATCACATCTTCACTCATAGCTACACATGCACACACACATACACACACACTCATCACATCTTCACTCATAGCTACACATGCACACACACACACACACACTTATCACGTCTTCACTCATAGCTACACATGCACACACACATACACACACACTCATCACATCTTCACTCATAGCTACACATGCACACACATACACACACACACATGCGCACACTCACTTCCATGTACACGAATGTTAAAACACAACCTCTTCAAATGAAATCAAAGTCACATAATAAAGTGCACACATAACCAAGCTTTCACTAACACCCTACATCTACATACAAGCAAAACAGCCTGTATGCAGGTATGTGCATGTGTTTATTCTTGATTCCCATTCCAATCCCAGTGTCCCTATCAATGATACTTCTTTCATCTGTCAGTGTACAACACATTTGCTAAAACCTACTCAAAACTTTGTTGCAATCTGATGTGTTTTAGTAGGGGAAGCTTTGCTAGCAGGTCATATATAGTAGTACCCTAAAGCTGCTAGTGTGCAAAATGGGTGGGGTGGAAGAAGTAGGGCTTGGGGTGGACCTTGACCTGTGTAGAGTGTTGCTATTACTATGGCTATACGGATGGAGAGAGAGCACTGGTGGAATCTGCTACACACATATACCACTAATCCCACAGAGATACTTTATCAATCACTACAACCCACCAACAATAGTACAAAGCAATAGCCCCACACTGAGTAGAGGCTACTGGCAATGAGTGGATACAGCCAGGGTTCATGTTCTCTTCAAATGTATTTGCCTTCGAGTGAAGTTATCCAATTCCATGAAATAGCACATTCAATTCCAGAGACTCTGCCTGACCACAATCACACAGCTCACTTCCATCTCTTCCTCTCAACAACTTAAAGTTAAAAAAGTCAAAATCCACATCCAAGACTTCTCCATTACTCCACCTCCCTCTTCAGCACACCCAATGTCATAGCACCACGTCTCTCACCTCCCACCACTGCAACACCCCTCCTCTGCCACGCCCCCTCCCCCTCTTCAGTCCACCCATGTCCTAACACCACGTCTCTCACCTCCCTCCAATGGCTGCTCCAAACAGAACACCTGGTAGCTCTCCTCGCGTGAGTTGAAGAAGCATTCGTCAAACAATATCTTGACCTACAGCAAGACCCAACACACGGTGAATACCCCCAGGATGTCCGGATACATCGACACCAAGGAAAGAGAAGCGATTAAAATTACCCACAGGGACAAAGGACACTTGCTTACCTTTCTAGCTTCTTTGTATCCCTGACCAGCCTTCATTATATCACCTTCCACCACTAAATGCTGTGAAGAAGAATAAAAGGGGGGAGGGGGGAGGGGGGGGGGGAGAGGGGGGGAGGGGGGGGGGGGGGGGGAGAGGCAACCAATTGTATCAAAACGAGGATTACTAAATGGTTATCCCTAGCTTATAATCAATCCAGATATTATGTATTATGCATGGCCACCCTTTACCTTGTTGTTGTAGGAGATGAATTTGGTGTCGGACTCGTCACCAGGGAGTGGGCGGAAAATGTGGTTCTCGAAGTCCGTGCGGCCTAGTTTGAGCCGTGACACTGTGTCACAGCGAGGCACACATACCTATGAGTAATTAAGAAACCAAAAAATATAATATATAGAAACAAAAAAATGGAGGATAACTTAAGCCCAATAAAATCAACTTTGTCCCTTTACCAAGTTCTATCAGGCCAGTTAAGAACTAGTAATGATTCCATAAAATACTACAGTGCTTTAATTATTCGAGAGTTCCACAAGTTTAGAGGCCACTTAAAATAGAGCCAAATATACTTATTTCATGACTTTTTCATTATCATGCAAAACTATTATAGACACAGCTACTTCTCCTCACTATAGCTACAGTGCAAACCCTTCAGGTCTGAATAAGAGTGTTTTGATGTGCTTTATTTGGGTACTTACCAGCCATTTTTTCTCTCCAGCCTCCGTGAACAACGACTTATGTTTTCTTATTAGAGTCTGGAAGAACAGGTTCTCGTGGAGGTCTTCGTCGTACCTAGCCATAGACAACTCTCCAAAATACCCTATTACTCCAGTAAGTCAGGGAAAACCATCAAAGGGACCAGTTACCAGAGTTCGGTGGAAGCCCTGCACTCAACCCGAACGATAAGAGGGCGGAGCTAAGCCCTGCGGTTGTTTTGTTTTGCTAGCGGTGGGCAGTCGGAGAGCGCGGTCTGAGAAGGAGCTGGTAAGGCTGACTACTGGGGTTAATAGTAAAACAATTGTAACCATTCAACAGAAGTAAGCACAATGAGGAGATCATATATTGATGTAAAACTACAGTAGCAAAAAAAAAAAAAAATTCTTTATTGATATTCACAGTTCTACACAGGGCAAATAATCACACCGCCGCGGTTACATCACAGTTTTCAATGAGACGACAAGTGATTATTCAGTATTAAAAAAATAAAAAAAATAAAAAGTATTGGCTTTAGATGCCAAGCCTTCTGGTAAATTCTGTACATTCTGCGGTAATGCGCTCCTCCTTCTCGGTTTTTTTCTAAGGTGTAACATTGCCCCTTACAATTAAATTGGGACTTTCCTATGGCGGTAAGATATTCCCGGTGTCTTAGCGCTGGTTCGCGGCAGATACGCGGCTTACTTGGTGGAGTTGAGCACTGGAGGTCATCCTCCTCTGGCTATTATTATCTCTTCCCTGGGCAGGGTAGCCAATATGTGGGAATGTGTAAGGATATCCTAGGCAGCTCCAAGAGAACTGAGCTCCATGCAGTGGCTACTTTGTTTGATTTGGCTGAAGGTGTATTTGGTGTGGACTTCAGAAAGATGTTCTTGAGTGGTCCACAAGTCAGTTTGGATCAGACAGTGAACTGTCAGCCTGCAGTTGTGTTGGCGTCCCTCGCTGCATTACACATCCATAAAGAAAGGAGTGAGGTGGGTAATTCGAGGAGTGAGGTGGGTTATTTTGCAGGGGGGAGGGGCAAATACAGGATTTAGATTTGATTTAGCTAAATGGGAGGAGCTGGACATTTGTAAGCAAACAGAGTCTTCTTTTTATTTTAAATGAAGTGTACGATGAATTTAGACCAAAACAAAGTCAACCCTTTACCAAATTATATATCTGTAGCTGAGTGAGATATCAGAATTTTTGTTTGGTAAGTGTGATGTGAAAAATCACATTTCAACCAATTGTATGCTCAAGGAAGGGAAAATGTTTTCCCACCAACACCAATAATATGAGCAAAGCAGCAAGAGCATGTATACTAGCTGTTAAAATACAGTCCCAGACTTGCATGAGAACATTCAATCAACTTGTGTAACTCTATTTGGAGTGACCACTGACAAATTTCAAACCTTGTTTAAAATGAGATGATTTCATACACTCGCCAATGAAAAAGATAAATAGTATGGTAAAGGGTCGAAATCTTGATGTCCAACAACATCCAGACTTTTCGCTAACGGTGAATTTTGTAGCCCTAAGAAATAAACAGTTTATGGGGTTAATTTATATGCAAGCAGACCATTGAGAGTGTATAATAGAGGAGAAACTTAGTTCATCCAGTATGCAAACAAGGACAGAGTTGGTATATCTTATGAACACACTACTTACTCTCTATTTTCATTTATTGCTCCCTTCTAGGATCTATTAGTGGTTACACAGGATGTGTGCTTGTATTAAAGGTGAAGATGCCAACCTTTGTTACAGGCTGGCTTCTTCACCTTTAAGCTCACATCTCCTCTTGTAATCACTAATAAATCCTAGAATTTAGCTACTTAAAATTTTCAATCTGTTTCAAGTTGTGCTTGAATGCTACAAATACACTGTACCTAGATATAACACTATTATTATATATTTTATATCATAGCTGAAGTTTTAGCTCCTATTCATAAAGTTATAGATGACAAATTTTAAGGTTTTGAAGCCATTGACAATAATTATTACCAAAGTACATTCTTTCTCTGTAAAGGCAGCTGCTGTTCTTCTCTCTCTCTATCTGGCACATCTTATTCTTATACAGTACTACTGAAATTATCAGTTGCTCTTGATAAACAAATTTTCATCTATTAGTTGTATTTTTTTGTTTACACTGCTTGCAGGCATATGATTTACTTAAGTGTACTGCTGGAAAATCTGTAGTGTGCTTGAGAGGAAACTATGTAGTAAACTCTTATTCTGGAACAAAAAGTACACTGGATTGGTAAAACATGAGTAAACATAGGAAGTTGTACATGTGTGGTTTGTAGTTTGTTCCAGAATTAGAGTTTACCACATGGTAAACTATGCAGTAATGTACAGTAAACTTCAGTAAAATAAGGACTGGCAAGCAGTGTTATTAGTTGTTGTTTGGAAAAATGTTTTCACTACCACAGAATCACTCCCTAACGGTTTTTTGTGGCTTGACAAAATATATTTTCTAAGAAATAACTCTAAAATTAAGACTCACTTACTATTGTTCTATCAGGAACAAAGTAAACCTATAACCTGTATGTTTAAAGAGACAACACTTGCAATACTAAACTACTAGACCACTTACTAAATACAAATGAAGATGATATACCAGATATTTGATTGAACTCCCACACACGCACACACGCACATGCACACACCACTGATACAAGGACTGGAATGCTCAGTTCTAGATAATAAATAACATCTTGAGAGTAAAGATGGAAGAACTTTCTGGTAAGTGACCTCCAGTGCAATGTTGTGGCTAAAGTGCAGAAAGTTCAATGATTCTAATAAATTATGAAATCTTTTACTTACTGGCCTGGTTCATTAATATTCTGAGTTAATTTTTCCTTTCAGAGACAAGCATTCTGATCATTACAAAATGATCAAACAGAATGATGTGTGGAATGGTGTAATACTGTTTAATGAAGTATAGGAAATACTTCATCCTCAGTGGGTGCTGATAAAAACATTTTCATGAATCATATCGCCATATTGCTCGTGAAATATTTCACCATGTCACACTCTGACTCATATAATAACTGTTATAAATATTAAATATCTATCTACATGTCGTATTACAAATAAAGAAAGATGTTAGAATAGTTGAGTAAGGCTGTGACTTTAACTTACTTTTCAAGTAGCCATTTCTATGATATGCAATTCTAATCTATTCTGTGACAGTAAGTTCATGACTCCCAAGGGGAAGATCTAGAAGATGCTCGACCTGGTTCTTACGAGCTCCCCTTTTTGCTTATCTAACTATTAACTCTGGAAAATCATCGACACGCCCTCGTCATTGAATTTGGGTGCCGGACTAATCCATAGCAGTCTCAAGAGCCAGACCATTCTTCCCCTAGCTCACTCTCTACTGCTCACAGTTAAAAGCCAAGCACCCGCAAAACTAATTAACTAGCTACCTAAATCACTCGTATTAGAGCGCCTGTCTCAGATATAGCTGAACTAGTTCTTATACAGGTTCGATATTTTGCTATGGCTAGTAGTAAATATTGCTACCACTAATAAATACATACATTACAAAGGGAAAAACCAGAAAAGACTCTTGTCCTACTTCCAGAGGGATCCATGTGTCCCAACCAGTACAGACATGCTGTGTCCCTGTGTCTGTATTCACCACCTCATCACTTTCTCCATTCCCTGACTAGGCGTAATTCATTGAAATCATCCCCTAGCTACTGCTGACATTTTTATTTATGCTTTCCTCCTGTTAATTCACTGAAAAAAGAAACAATGTATTAGATACAATGGGACCTGAGAGGCCATTTGCTTTGCACTTATGCATGCAATTATAATATACCAGTTGATCTTAATCATGTTAGATAAAGTTGATTATGTAATTCAAGAATTAGAAAATATGAATACCATACTTTTTATCATTCATTCAACAGGAAATACTCATTTTTTTTACCTCACATACACTTTAATTAAGAAGGTGTGGTCGTTTATGGTTATCAGGAGAGTCCACCTTTCAAAGTTCTAGATTTGCAATGGTTTCTGCTTCTGTTGCTGCCACATCTTTTTTTCTAAAAGGTTAAAATGTTAATAAAAAAAAAACCTCAGCTTATTATTATTTATTTCTATTTGGAGACATAATATTCTATCATGGCCCAGGAATATCGTGGTATTGGCTTAGACAAATGGCTACTAGATGTTATCAGATTCACTGACAAGCACTAGTATTGTGCAGAGTACAGTGGATACATTCAAGTTAGGAAAGGAGCATTGACACTTGTCCATCATTTCATGCATAGTTTGGAGTATATTAGGTGATTCGTAAAACTCTAGTTTTGTCAACAAAAAATTGTCGCAACTAAATACATACATATATTATATACCGTAGTTTCTTAGTAGCTGACATGTATAAGAATGACATCACCCTCAAAAAATGATGTCACTGTTTAAAATTGACTGGACAAAACACAACTTTGTACTCAAAAGAGTGTTTAACAGGAGAATATTTAATAGATATGATATACAGTTTAAAAAAAATATTGTCCTTTTAGCAACGAAAAATCTATTTCATTATTAACTTGTAGAAGCTGGCTTTGTAAATGAATCCAAGGTCACTCTATCCTCACCTAAAGTCAATTGAAATTGAGTTGTAGTGTAACATCTTGTCTTGTGAACCTCATGACTATCATGTACAGCTTATCACAAATGAAACACAGTACGCTTCTTATTAGTAGTTACTTCAGAGAGTGATCCTCACTGTAGTAACTGTAAAGTTGGACATATTTGTTCTTACAAATTCACTGCATATCATCACTCTACTGTCTTTGTTTGAAGGTAGCAGAAATGAAATGAAATACACTTCCTGTGGTCAGTATTTTGGAGTGATCCTGCATGCAATGACTGTATGTTGTATACATTTTCTCCCTCAAAACAGCAATATTCTATCCCCATTCTGTCTTTTAATTTATTCGCAATGGATAAAATAGTGAAACTGTGGTAACTCAGAATTATCGCTAAATAACCACCCTCTAACAACAGCGATAATTTCTCAAACCCATGGTTTAACATAATACATACATGTATATATATATATATGCATATATATACACTGCAATTGAGATGAATGCATTTGTTTTACCTGCTGCACTAATGCATGCAAGTAAACAGAAAACATGATGCACAGTTTTGTCTGTATTTGGACTGAAGTCTCATGTAGATGACGTAACTAATGACATTAATGAACTAATTGGGTACTAATTACTTGTCATTGCTTTAATAGTAGCTGCCAGCACCAGACTCAATGCAAGTTCAAGGTTCACAGTTCCTCAGATCATGAACCTTGAGGGCAAGCTGTGTACGATTCATAACTACATGTGTGTTGGCTGCAATAAAAAATGTATTTTCTGCTCAACAATTCATTTCAGCTACAGATAGCACTTTGAGACCTCTCCTTGGTATTTGAAATTGTTTACGTGCCAGCGAGCTCAGGGAGGTGAGATTGAGTTGGGTGTGTCTCTGCTCACTCCCTCTCTGCTAACCACTTCCAACAGTTCCCACTAACCTCTGGAACAGAAGCTCTAGCAATGCTGGCCTTACAGACACTGGACATCTGGCAGAGTTTAGATGAGAGAACAGAGTACAATATACTTTGTCTTGAGTCTAGATATATGACCTAACTTGTACCAATGTAACTGTTGAAAGCCAGTACTCAAGATACTGAGAATTAAGTTGTTGTACTTGTCCTTTATTGATTTTTACAACACGTGCTAATGAGTAACTTTCTAATGTCACTCATTTGAGATTGATAGTTTTTAAAAACTCCTATTTATTTTTCTCACACCTCCAATTATATAATCATCTAATATGAATGTACTTCAGTATGGGCAGATCAAAATAACATACTTCAGTAGGCTACAGAGAAAAGATGGATATTGCAATCACTCACAGCTAACACTGATACCTAATTCAATTAATTAAATTGTAAACTTGTGTTTTATGGTTGTTGTCTGTTGTTTCTGCAATAGAGCCAAGATGATACACAAATGTGAATGTTTGTGTGTTGTTGTTGTTGTTGTTGCATGAATAGTGATAGGTGATAGGTGATAGGTCACTACATTTGGTAATGTATTCATACTTATCCACAAAGAACAAATATTGACCAAGTTTATGACCTATTGCATTAAGCAGATCATTTCCATCTGAGTTTCTGTGTGCCCATAATTGACTCACATTATTTCGACAGTTGATAATTAACTCTCTTCCCCTTCATTACTTTCTAATCTACCCTTTTCCTCCTACCATTTCTCCCTCTCCAAGGTGCCATGTTGTGCGGCTGCAGGATTCAGTGTTGGTGAAATCACAGCTCTCATAGCTGCAGGATGTCTGACTCCTGAACAAGGTGGGTGGGGGAAGACAAGGCAAGTAGAGAAGACAAGGTTAATGAATACAGTTGAGTTGATTATAAGGAGGGTTGAGAATGGTAATCTGGTCATGAGGAATACAAGGTGGGTTGAACAAGGTGGGTTGAGGTTAAAATACATTGAGGAAAACAGGGGAGATAAGGTAAGGGAAAAGACAAGGAAGATAAGATAGACAAGGATGAAAACTGAGTGGTGGATGATGATAAAGAGAAGGTGGGTTGAAAGACACTCAACTAAAGACATCTTACTATACTTACTGTATGAAATATCACTGTATGAAATATCACCGTTTGAGAAAAACAAAACCTGATTCTGATATTCTGTTCGGTATATTCTGATGCTCTTAGCAAATGAATCATGGTAAGTTATTCAGAGGTAAAGTCTGGATAGACAAGGGTTGGGATGGGCAAGGGGGAGGGGTGGGTGGAGTGTTGCATGAATTATTATGCTACTTATCTATATTTTATACAATAACCAGTTTATTCTCTTCATATTGATTGTAGCATGTTCACTAGTACTTGTGTGAAGTTGCCATATTATGTACACCTCTTAGCTGATTTCTTTTGTCTTGCATGACCTAGTGTTGCTAGACAAACACATTTGTAGTTACTAACTCTCCATTGAAAATACTCTGATTCCAGTTTTCACCCCTTTGGGAAATTCCTCTATCAGAGTTGTTAAGTAGTAACTAAAAAAAAAAAAAAAGTAAGCACTAGCATTTAAGAATTAGCCATGGACCCATTAGTGTTAAAGAGGTAAGCATATACTAAACACTTCAAAAGTATGAAGATCCCACTTGACTCCTAAGTGCATGTATTAGCCAAGCATGCAACCAGTGCTGTTAAGTTATTACCAAGTTGCCAGGATGTCAACTTGCACATTAAAGGATGCCAATTATGTAAATTAGAGGAAGTGGGTAACCATTCAAAAGGAGCACATTTCAATAATCTAATTCAGTCAGTCTAAACAATGTTTTATGGTATGTGGTTGCTTCTCTTTGTTCACATTAGGTTTTGAGCTGATCAAAGTTCGAGCTGAAGCCATGCAAGAGGCTTGCGATGCAGAGCAGAGCTGCATGTTCACAGTGTCTCGACTTAACGAGGAAACTCTCAGGGACATAATCCAATCAACTGGGGACACACACTCGTCTGTGGCTCAAGCCGCCATATTCCTCTCCCCTAGCCAAGTTGCAGTGTCTGGGAGTTTGAACAGAGTAAACGCTGTCATCAAAGAAGCATCAAAGCTTAGGGCAGTCTCAAAGAGAATCAGAGTTGCGGGGGCGTTTCACAGCGAGTTGATGGCTTTGGCTGTTCCACGACTCAAAGAAGCACTTGACAAGATCCCAATGAAAGATCCAGAGTTTCCTTTGTATTCTAACGTGACGGCAAGGCCTTACGATAGTGTGGAGGAAATTAAGGAGAACTTAGCTCGACAGGTCACCGAGCCTGTCTTATGGCATCAGACGATTCACAATATGATGCATGACAGACTGCACATTGACGAGAGTGGAAATACACACAATGTTCGGTTTATTGAGATTGGACCCAAACGCCAATTGAAAAGTTTGCTGAGAAGCATTGATGTTTCAGCTTTTAGAAACTGTGATAGTGTGCCTGTTTAAACACATTCATTATCATTCATGGCTGTTGATTTGGGAGTGGAGTGGGTGGGGCTTGTGCGCTTTATAGTCCCTATTTTGGCAATAAAATAGTATTATAGTACTAGATGTAAATCATTTGCTTTGTGACAAAGAGGTACGGCTGAATTGTCGTGATGAATGCTTTATTTTACTACCATGAATGAAAATAAAGTGCGCTACTTTATTAACCTTAGAGACCCAGAGGTTATATATAATGTTTAAGCACTGCCTGTGAACAGATATTCAGTTATGTGCAATATGATAGTTAGTGTATTATTTTATCATTTGCATGTTAGTATGAAGTGCAACAGATGACTGCTCCTTATTCTGATGTAGTAGGCACAAAATTCTTTTCAAGGAAATTAATTGGTGAACTCTGGGTTGCACTCACTAAAAGCTAATGGTTAAAGTGCAAGGTCTAATGATTTCAAAGAAAAATGTATTTTTTGGAGAAAAATAAATATCTTCAAATCATAATTTGAGAAATGATGATATAGTATATATTTGTGCTTGAGAACAAAAACTGTGCCATAAATGAACAGGAAAAGACAAGTAAGGAAGAAATACAGAAGGAAAAAGTTGTACTTGTGAAAAATAAACTTTATTTTGTTTACAGAGAATTAAACCTCAAAATATTTGAACTCGAGAGTTACCAAAGTCCATAACAGCTAAATGTCCACTGGGTAGTACTGTGATACTAGTTGGTCTGTCAAACTGACCTGGTCCGGTCCCAGCCGTTCCAAATTTTGAAATGAACTGCCCACTTGAATGCATAATGACTATTCGGTTGTTTCGAGTGTCCGCCACCAAGAAGTTTCCCAAGTGATCCACAGCAATGCCTTGAGGTCGCATGAACTGTCCATTCCCACTCCCTTGGCTACCGAGTATTCGAGCTGTTGTACCATCTGGGTGGATGACCAAGACATGGTGAACGTTGAAATCTGAAACGATAACGTGTCCCTCATCGTTGAAGGCGATTCCTCTAGGGGAATCAAAATGGCCACATAGATACCCCTTGTAGCCAAACTTTCCGAGAAGGATTCCATCGTGGCTAAATATAAGTAGACGATGATTGCCCGTGTCTGTGACGGCTATTCTACCGTCTGACTGATTCACAGCCACATCGTATGGGTATATCATTTGCCCGTCATTTCCGCCTTTGGAACCGAACATGAACAGGAAAGTTCCGTCTATTTTCAGCACTTGTGTGCGATGGTTGTCCTTGTCTGCTACTACAATATGCCCCTCTCGCGTGACTGCCACTCCAGCCGGGCGGTTAAACTGGCCAGGGCGCACACCTTCGGACCCAAACTTGTGCTTAAAATGGCCATTCATATCAAAAATTTGAATACGGTGATTGCTGCGGTCACCGATTATAATATTTCCGTGGGCGTCGCTGCATATTCCCCACGGGCGACAGAACTGACTGTTGCTGGACCCTTCAGAGCCGAATATGTTCACCACGTTTCCATAATGCCCGTACTCTCGACCGCCGTCCACAAAAATGGTAAAAGGGCTCCCCTTTATGTGTTGGCCTCGTATGGCCACCACTAGCTGGTGTTCCCCTTTAGTCCGGGGTCTGAATGTTATTGAGTAAGAACCGTCATAATTGTCTCTAAAGTTGGCGGGTAAGTTGATCCCACTGTTTCCCTGGCCGAGTGGCATCAGCTGAAGGAACAGTTTCTCTCCACCATCCGAGCATGGCTCACCAGCTCGATCCTTTGTGAGCAGAATAACGGTGCAGAGGCGGTTCACGCGTGGGTGGAAGAGCCCCACCCCTGTAGCCATGCAGTGGGGAGGGTAGGGAGCAGTGGAGAATGTGCAGAGGCTCTTGAGGGCAGACTGGGCGGCAGAGGCATTGGATTTGAGAATGAAGCTGTCATCTTCGATAGGTGAAAGCAGAGAACTGGTATAATAGTGGCATCTGTTTAGCTCAGTGCTCAGCTTTTGATGACTCAGCACCAGGTGCGGCTTGTTACCCATATTTACTGCCTCCTGCTCGTTGACTAGTAATGTCTTCAGTGAGTCCAGCGCATTGATGATCTTTTCCTGTTTGTTTTTCAGAGAGTTGGTCCTTTTGCTGGCAATGTCATTGATCTGGGAAACGACCTCTTTCTCTCTTGCTGCCAGAGCATCTCTATGGATTTGGAAGATCTGCTGGGCCTTTGAGATCGCTTCTTGCTGCTTTTCATCGACTTTGTTCGTCATGGAAGTCACATCGGCCAGTGAATACTGCAGAAAGTCCAGCTCCACTTGAGTCTTCCTAATTATATCCTCAACATCAGGCTGGATATGAGAATACGCCTCCACCAATTCCACGCACTTGTGCTGGGCATGCTCAGAAGAGTCCACACACAGCTTGCAAACCAGCTTGGTGCAGAGAAAGCAGAAATACAGCAACTTTTTGTCAGGATGGTCAATGCAGTTTCCAGCGTCTCCTTCTTCTGATGATGACTTAACCTCAATGAGAGACGACTGAAGAGAAGCCGACTGAGTAAGGAGAGTTGCTAAATATTGGGAATCATCAGACGGTGGGTAGATGAGCATTTTGGAGTCCTTGCACGCCTGCTTGTGGCCAGTGATGCACGAGGAACACAAGTACTTGTTGCACTCCATGCACATCGCCACCTTGACACTGCCACATTGGCAGAGGAGCTGGCTGGAGGCTGTGGAAACAGAGACCTGTGGGTGGCCAACTCCTATTGAGGAAATAGAAGTATTGTTGGACAGCGACCAGTTGGTGGTAATTGAAGCTGATAATGAGATACCATCACTAGAGGGAAGCAGCCTCTCAGACGGAGGTTCTCTGAATAGGGTCTCCACCACGTCCACCATGGAGGTCATTAAGAACCTGTCGTCCCCGCCCGCACTACCAGTTGTACTCTTCTCACGATTCTTCTTATGCGACCTATGCCCACCGACTGCCGTCGATCTAATATGCCCAGGTTTGTTGGTCTTTGGCGAGGGGACACCAATGGGTTCCTGTAGAGCTTGTGCGATGGGACGGGGGGCAGGTGGAATAAGCTGCATTGGAGGTGCGGGTAATAGTTCGCCCAGAGGAGTGTGTGACCCTGGGTTCAACACCGAAATAGAATTAGGCAAAGGAGGCGTGGGAATGTAGAAACTGCTATTACAGCTAGAGCAGACATTGTTTATGGAGTAATTACTTGGAAGGTGCTGCTGGACGTGACAGTTCGGACAGATGGCGTAAGACGGTGGGTATGGCGGCGGAAGAGGTGCGTTTGTGGGGAGGGGTGGGCCTTGAGTAGAGACTGCTGCTGTCTGTGGCTGAGGAATAGGTTGGTGGAGAAGGTCTGGAGGATGGAAACTGGCACTTAAAGGACTGAAACTAGAGCCTCCTTGCTGCTGTGGGTTGTTAGGTACATAATCAATGAATGCCATGCTAATGGAGAAGAAACCAAAGACCTAGAAATACAATTAATAAAAAGATTGAAACTATATACAATCAGTAACATTGTTTCCCCTTTAGTAATAATGCAGGCAGTTTATATGAGCTCCTTGTAAATGTGGTTTGTAATAGCTTGTACTTGAGTGCTGCTGATGTTATGAACTCAAATATTTGACTCCTCTCCTTTGTACGTTGACAAAGAGGCAATTATTGAAACTTACTGTAAAGTTTATAGTCTAGCTGTAGACTTTGAAGATAGTCCTCCTCTTCTTTTTGTCTTCAAGACAAGTCTAGACAAGAAACGACTGCTACGTAGCAATGTAGCTAGCTAACTAAACGTATATTCGTCGCAGCCGAACTTTAAACCTCCGTCCTGCTATATACTGCCTCACTAGAATTCAACAGCAACTTTACACAACTCAAGCTTCCCGCGGTAACTTCGGGCAAGGACACCGAGAAGAAAGAAGCGGCCAAGGACATCTCAGAACTGACACCCGCCACATTCGGTCACCTCCTGATTGATCTCCCCCAGTCCATTTAATGGTCTTTAATTACAAGTTTGGATCGTGAATTTCATTAAAATTTAATTAACACTTCTGCTTATCTGCTCTGAGCGCCCTTGGAGTGGTGGTTGACATTGGAGCCGACACACACACACGCCCTACCATGTGCTTCTGTGGGTAAGCTATGAATATAAAAAATAAGTATTCTCAATTGGGCTCATTAGGATACATTCCAAGATAATTAAATTAGCTCTCAGGAGAGAAAAAAAAAATCACATAGATACAGAAGATACCCAAAACCTACATGAAGTTTGTTGATATTGTGGAACCAAATAATGACAATAAAGACATAGCAACAATGTTGTTTTTGATTAATCAGTTGAGTTCCAGTTCCGGCCTTTGTTGAGGCACCAGTGACGTGAAGAAAGAAGTGATGAAGATGTATAATGTGTTGAAGAGGCCAGGAGCTGGAGCTGGAGCATTCTGAGCAAGGAGGACAGCTGGGGGGGTGTCAGTGGAGGCTGGAGGAGACTGGACAGAGGCGGAGGGAGCTCTCGAATCTGTGGCAGAAGAGTCAGTACCAGATTCCTGGAAAATGCAGCAAAAAAAAAAAGTGAAAAGTCGTACTCATACTGTACTTCCGTTCCTTTTATAATACTTTGTTTTATAAGTTCTATATTACAATGGATGTGTAATAATCACAACGCTGTTCATATTCTATTCTTAGTCATGCAGGCAATAACAATTCAATCATTTTTTGGCTGAATATAAACACACACAACACTTGTCATTTCTCTGGCAAATGCATTTCAAACACCCCACTAATGCAAACCTACGTACTTCATGAGCATCTGTTTCCATTTCATTTCTTTCTTCGTCATTTTGCCCACCATCCACATGCTCCTGGTTTCCTTCCTGGTCATGCACATTGAGCTGAGCACCTTGTGCTACAGGACCATCCTCTCCATGGACTGCAACTCTCCTTCTCCTCAGACTGAAGAAACCACCTTGATTTCTATTACACACAGTGCATGAAAGAGAGACAGACACATCAAATAGAACCATTGAAGCTTCCAGTAGACACACAGCACCATACTAGGAATGTGACGAGACAAGGATGACTAGGAGTCCTATCATACCTGGGCAATCTGCCAGGCAACAGGTGAAATTAATATCTCTCCTTTAGGAAAAATATCACCACTTTTTTGTTTGTGGTTATTGTTGTTGTTTTTTAATTTGTTTGGTTTAAAAATGATTCAGTGGCACTTTTAAATACTGTATCTTTATTATACGAAAACATTTTTGCAAGTATATTTTGACATAAACGCTGTCAGAGTCAAAATTGATTAAAAATTTCTGGAGAATGATCATTCCAGTAAATGTTTATTTACACTTGAAACTGGTAAAATTTGCTATAATTAAATGACCATTTTCTTTTCAAAATTTTACACAGGCAATCACTTTTTAATAAACATTGTGTTGAGTACAAACTTTCATCCATGCCAAACTGAAAAGAATAGAAGTTGCAACATCTGATCAAATATAAACAGTATTAGTAGAAATTAAGGCTGATCTGTGGTTTACTGACAATCATTAGTGCAGAGAGAAAAATGTGGATTTATGCTGTAATTCACACTGAACAAACGAAAAAAGGAAGAAAAAAACTAACATCCTTGGCTGCAGAAACAAGGTGTGGCTTACTCAGGGTACCTTGAGTTCATCCATACAGCAGCAAAATGAAACTACCAGAAACTCAACCACTTGAAGTTTTCCTATAATAATGTCACAAAGTATGGCCACTCAGTATGGACAGACTGTAAGCCATTGAAAATGTTAAAGCTATGTATGACCACACATTAGCCACAACAACCCAATCAATACTCCTGGATGAGATCACGATGTGGTGATGAAATAATCACTTACTACCAACTATTTCACAACTCTAAATATTACCATTTCCCCCAGACATTCCAATTTCAAACAAATAATTCCCACTAACAACAAATATTGCACTATGATTGAAACAAATGAAAGAAAAAATAACAACAGGGTTTGCTAGTAATCCAACCTCTCAACCTGGACAAGGCTAAAGACTACATGACTCCTATTGTTTAGAAACATGACACCTAACACGTTAGTTCAGAGTGTAAAGTAATTATGAATAAGAAAACAGGACATTTACTTGGCATGTTCATACTAAGGGAAGCTATCATGTATTGAGTTAGACAGGCAGTCCTGGGATAGTTACTTTTTAACAGTTCAATTAACAAAGTGTTAGACAAAGTACAAGTTTGGTTAAGACAAATAATGGGAACGTTTTTACAACAAATAATTCTCTTAATGTTTTTACAGACAATAAAAAAAGTTCATCAGCACCAGCACAGAACAAATATATGCTGCGAAATTGGACGAACATTTTTAAGTCCAGTAATTTTATTAATATATCCTGAAGAAAATTCATGAACTTACAGTAACATCACAACGACTCCAGCCGTGAAGATGAGGAGTCTACCTAGAGAGTTTGTGACATACGCCACAAACATGAGGAAAGAGATCATCATGAACATGTACAGGTAGTCCACCATATCTCTCTGCCTCACGCCCCCGCCCACTCCAGCTCCGCCCCCCATCATGCCCACACCCCCTGGGGCATTGATCTCCTCAGCATCGTCACCATCTGGTCCTCCATCATTGTTTGGGTTGTTCCCGTTGACAGGTAAGTCCAAGGGGTGTGGCTCTCCAGCAGCTCCTCCTCCTCCTCCTCCATCATTCTGTTCTTCTACACCCTCTCTAGAAGACAATGGACATTATATAAGTACAACAAAGCCAAATTAAATATACACATATATAAATCTCCTACTAGAATGAATCTAACTTAACTATACAAGATGTATATCTATTAGAATCTTCAATTTAACTCTCGCCACCAACAAGTCTGACAATTTGTTGAACTGAGCTCTATACCAGACTACCCCCAAATAACTATTCTTGGATAGAACCCTAGCATTGTTATATTCTCTGCACAATAGCGATCCCTAATCATATACACTCTGGGTATCAAATCCCACACCTGATTGAGCTTACACATTCAACCTCCGTTTCATCATCAAAAACAACAATAAAAACAACTACAAACAAGTCAATTAACTGTTAGTAAACACAGTCACTTGCTCCCAATGTAGAAATCTTATTAAGTAGTGTATAACTAGTCTACAAGTTAGCTTGTCTGCCAACACTGACATTGAGCACACCAATATAGTATGTCCTAGTTGAGTTGGCACGACCGCAAGTGCGGTAATTGAGGAATGCATTTAGTACTTTACCGGAAGCAATTTAGTCATATGAATCCAAGTCAATTAAACGCGCAAATGTCAACGTTGCACGTGAAAAGGGGCGGTAGCACAGGTGTGCATTAATACTGTAACTATTGTAAGAAAGAAATTTAGTGAAGTTTATGGAGTTTTTCGGGCGCTGTACAGCTCATCTCGTCTGTTTTCAATTATATTTGTTTCTTACGCGCAGATAATGTACAGCAGATGGAAAACGCAAACTGGTGGGGCGTTCTTCTAAAGAGACAGGATTAAAAGCAGTCGATTCTACCTACTGTGTCCCAAGAAATATTCTGATATTCACAGGATTCAGCAGTACAACACTGTTAACTTGTAGCTAAAGTTACTAGACATTCTTGTTAAATAAAATCAATTGTTTTATTTATTTATAATATGTATATGAAAATTGTTGAAATGATAGAATTGAAGTAGTACACATACACAAAATATAGTTGTGATCCGAGTTGAAGGTGGAGTGCAGCCTGAGTTGGTCCTAATCCTTACAATAAATGGCATCTATAGTAGTGAAGAAAAGGAATTGGCACAAACACAGCTTTGACAAGCACACAAATTAACTGAAACAGCTTCAGTGTGGCTGTATTACAAGTTGCTAGCTAAATGATAACTATATCACCGAAATATATTGGCTATACGGCATTTGTTATTGAACAGGTAGACAAAATAATCTTACCAACATCCTATCAGGTGGTCTTGTACTCTCTGCGACAACAGAACAGTCCGCCTATCCTGTTTCCACACTGGCAACCTAATCTAATCGCGATATAAAGCTAGAAACGCAGCAATCTGAGGAGAAGCCTCTCATTGTTTACAAAATTCTTAATGAAGACAGTCCGCGTGATCAATTGAGCCGTACCGCGTGACTAAAAGCGGGCGCGTTTTGAGCGAGAAACCTGTGGTTTTTTCTATTCCCATAGACTGTTGTATTGAGTTTGGAATAGCACTTTCTCTCCTGTTTTGGAGTATACTGAGGGAATATTTTTAACCGCTTCGGCGCGAGCTTTCCAATGGTGCAAACCCCGGATGCGTAGCTGCTTCCGTTCTAAAGTTATTCAAGTTTTTCTTGCGGCCAACTCAACTTGGACATACTATAGCCTTTCAGGGTTACATAACTCACTCTTCCTGTCTGTCTGTCTGTTTACTCAAGCAGTCTGTCTATTTGTTTGTTTATCTGTCTGCCTGCCTGCCTTTGTTATGATAGTAGATCTGAAGTCCGGCAGAGTTTAAGCATTGAAAGTGCTGAGCAATACTGTACAGACCAGAAGTGCTAAATGTTAACTTGTTACATAGTTACTAAATCAATTTAGCAAGAGTAAAATCAATCATTCCTTGACCCTTGAACTGTCTGAACTAAAAGGCAACCACAACTGCTCCTCTGGCTACAAGGAACTACATCTTCTGTCCTAGAGAGTAGTAATATGTGGTCCATGAACCAGTGCATTCAGGCAACCTATATAAAATTAGTCCTAAATTCTTCATCCATTATTCACATTAGCAATACTTGCCACTCCTGGTGCTCACACCACATTCATTTACTGAGTGTCCATGAAACTATTATTACAACTCCACCCACTCTGTGATAGTGGCTGTACTGGCTATAGAAGAATTGCAGGCATTATTTTTTGTAATGTGACACCCAATTCTAGATATTCTACTGCAGCAAAGCTACACAAGATGTGGTCTACACCATCAAGGGGAAATGATGTTTTTTTTCTTTCCAATTTTGCAAATGTTATAATTGGCAAATGGCAAAAATCTTCTGCACTAAAAACTTTGCAAGTCCAAACTAATTCACATACCACATTATCACATTGTACCTAAAAGCTTACATGTTTTAACTGAGGCAGAAGAATAAGAAATCAGTTTTCTTACGCATAAAGAATAATTAAAGTTTCAAGTCAGATAGTAAAACACACAGAAGCCTTTTTCATAATAAGAGTCCTGCTCAAAAAAAATTAAAAAAAATAAAATAAAATCCTGTGTGATAAGGACATTTTAGTGCTTTACTACTGTCCAAGCTATTGACTCTCACATACACATCACAACTGAGAACTGCAACCTATTGACAGCAGCAACAGGAAGTGCCAGAGTAATTACTACTGACTTCCTGTAGGCCCACGGCAACCACAACTGCTCCTCTGGTCCTTTGCCTTTGCCCTATCTAGCCATAAAACATCTGAACGGAGCTGTATCCATGACAACCATAGATTGAGGCTACTACAAGGTTGAGAATTCCTCCACCAACATCACACCACTGACTGACTGCACGGACCTCCATAGCTGGCGGCCAACCAACCCTCCATATCACTTCACACCTCACACCCATGCCTGGATACCTCCTCCTCTACCAACAGTTACCATCAATTCTAACACCCCCAGGCTGGAAAAGGGCTCACAATTGTGCATTCAAAGGCTTTATAATTGGCAGTGGAATGTCAGTGAGCGGTTGGTACACTATCTGATTTTATCTATTCAATGTCTGCACATAATTTCACTATAGTAAGGCTTTGCCCTACCAATTATTGTGTAGGCAGTAACATTATTTTGAGACCCCACTTGAACATAACCTGTGGTTCAGAAATAGCAGGAAAGTAAGAGAGGAAAGAGGATATATTGTATTGTCCTCTATCACAATTTATAAAACTGTGTCGTGGTGAAGCCATCCACAACCCCACCCCCATCTGATCCAACACTCCCTTCACAAATACATGACCCAGCCCCACCCACCCAAGATCTAGCCTCACCCACATCTTAGTTCACACTAAGTTCTGCCTCACCTCCTGGGCCTGCACATATCCAACAAATCCATCCCCATGCCATTTCCATTGTAGCTGTCACAGAATCCAGCCTCACCCACCTGGGTCTAAGCCCACCCACTCACCTGGGTCCATAGTAGGCATTATACCACTGCTGGAACTGGTTGGCATACATTTGTCCATACGGAGACATATAAAACTGAGGGGGTGGGGCCATCTGGTAAGGGTAGGCTCCTCCACCTGCCATAAACATTGGCAGATTCTGGATATTGGGATCCTGGGGAGGCACTCCCATCCTGAACCTAAGTCCTTGGTTGCCTAGCAATGGCTGCACCACACACGTACAAAAAAAAACACAAAAAAACCCCCAATGAAATGCAATAGGAACTAGTAGTATCCTTCCCTTCCCTGCACACCATTATGCAATACAGCACCAACTTGCATCACTACCTTAGTGTGACATTATAGGAAATATTAAATCATCTAGTGAATTATAGAAATCAATGAACACAAACAATGGTATATCATACATTGCCTTAGTATCCCATCCCAACTGACTGTATGCAGAATAAAATGCAAGTCAGCAAAGGATAGAGTTAATTTTCACACTGTAAAAAGGCATTTATTCATTTCCTTAAGAGTATCCTGCATATCATCTTTAAAAAAACACACACACCTCGTTGACACCTGGAGGTGGGACCACACCCGCTGCCGCTCGCTCGCCTTCTTGTCCTGTCACGGTAGTCCTCGAGGAGTTGGAGCTGCGTGATGTTGAGCTTTGACCTGACCTAGTTGAGGTGGAAGATGGGACCACAGTAGGCGCAGACATTGAGCGATCGTAAACTACAAGGTGGACTACTAGCGGGTCTCCAGAGGGCGGCACCACACTGCCTGTTGCATTGGAAACCACTTCTGTGATCTTAGTACCATCATGGAGGAGCTTACCCCCAAACACAAGCTTTTGGAATAAAACTTCCTATAACAAAAACCATTAAACATTACATACGCCAATTCTATGGGTACTTGAGTGTTGCTTACAGGCTTGCTCGGATAATTTCTACGTAGATGTCTCTTCAGCTCCAGCACAGTCCATTCATTAGGAATGTCAACTGGAAAATCCTCAACCGAGCCATTGGCCGCCTTTATAATAAGCTTAGTCATCACTCTTTATCATAACAGCTAGATTAACAGGCCCTTGGAGACTCGCAGCTAATCTACAACCACTGCTTTTGTTTTCCTGGTTCCAACTGGTCACATGAGTGACATCCACGTAGACCAAAGATCACGCGGTTTGATAATGTTAACGCCCATAATGTCGTAGTTGTCACGTGTTGCGCACACCCTAAAGCTTGAGCCGACGAACTGCGAAGCCAGCTAACGGAGCCCTGAAGTTTATTCTAAAAAATCTGTCCTGCTTTGCGTTAAACTGCAGCTGGGGATTTAGAACTTCTCTAAAAACGCCTCGCAAGGGCGCAATTTGAGAGAAATGACGACGAGCTGCGTGAGAAGACTCTGCTCTACGCGTTTCTCTACTAGATTGGTGAAGAATGCATCTAGTACTGCCTTCTGTAGACCCAGGTTGCCTGTTTATCCACGTCTGGACAACTTAGCACGTCACAATAGATTTGTGATTTCCAAAAGGAGCTATTGCTCTGCCAGTCAAGGCAGTGAACCAGGTACAGAGAAGGCTGGTAATGGAAGATCATCGTATTTTTTTAAAAATTGTCTTCAAGTAATTTGTGTTACTATTAGCTAGATAAGAATAAAATCATTTTGCTGATTTGTCTCCATCTTTTAGTGTTTAAAGCAATTCTCAGTTCACAGGTTAATTAGCCACATCCTGAAGGGGAAATATTGAGGTCACTTCAATTCTCTTGGGAATTACTTGGCACCTTTTATTTACACTAATTATAATTTGGAAACTGACTTAGCAAGTTCCTCCAATAAAGATAGCAACTGAGGACTTTTGTCATATTGAATAGGCTGAGAAATGGTTTTACTTGAGTCTGGTTCCTTATAGAGTACTGCTCATTTTGTGTTGCAGATAGCGGCTTTTTATACACAAAAGAGCACGAGTGGGCAAGTGCCGACCGAACGGAACCTGTGCCAGTTGGCATATCCAACTACGCCCAGGTGAGGAGGAGGCTGTCATGTAATTTTGGCTTTAAAATTTGCATATTTATTAGTACTTGGGAGCAGTGATCTTTGGATGTACTTTTTGCTTTAATTTATTGAAATGGGTAGAGCCTAGTTGTGAGGTGTCATACTGTCTTGTGTTGCAGGAGAAATTGGGGGATGTGGTGTTTGTGGAACTTCCTGAAATAGGCCAGGAGTTTTCGAAAGGAGGTGAGTGAGTGAGTATTAAGAACAGAGTATTCACGTGTACTTGGGGAGTAATACTGACCAATAGCAAGTTTATACTGTGTTGTAGACAAGGAACAGCACATGTTCTGCCATAGACAGACACAATGGAAGTTTGATGATCCAGTTACAGCACATGCTCTGGCATAGACATAATGAAAGTTGGAAGTTTCAGCCATTTTTAACTAAATAAACTTTAGCTGTAAATCTGACAGAGTAACACAAGAGTTTGGATTTGATGAATTCTCCCTTTTTTTTCTTTCTTTCTTTCTTTCATTATTCTCCTCTCAAGGATTGAGAACACCACATCTTTTTGGTAATTAAGTAATTATGTGACCGAGTCTCTCCTAGTACAACAATTTTTGCTGATGCTGTATTTGGTGTCAAGGTTCCTTGTTTGCGCGCACCAGTCGCTTGTACAGGACATCAGGTACCCCATCATTCTGTTGGCGAGCAGTTGTAATGATTCTGTAACAGAAGTCAGAGCGGCTTACAGAGAAACAAAACTTTGGGGAGGGAAGGAGGGATTGAAATTGTTTCCAAATCAGGGCAGGTGACAACAGAAGCGATAATAACTTTTTTTAGATAAGGTAACGGGATGCATATGCACTCATAGATATTGTGTTCAAGACTGACTCGAGAGTAACCTATATTTCAGTATCTGATGAGATTTGATGTTATTAACCTTGAATGTTCCTGTTGTGAGGGATTAGAAGAAGAGACACTTTTATGTCACTGAGGTGTTCTGGAAACAGTGAGGATACAAGCAAGCATCTTACCTAACACAGTAGTGTGTATGCAGTGGGGAGTATGTCGGGTTATCCCTGGGCTGAGCTGCAAAGGAGTGCAGAGGAGGTCTTAGGGGAGCAACTAATTTCTCCATACGTAAATACATGTCCTAACCATGTATAATCAATGATTAATATTTCAATAAATGTTATGCCACTACAACTGCAATTATTCTCTCTGCCCCTCCTAAGATACAAGACAGTTGTCCGTTTGCTCCTCCTAGATTTGTTTTCTGTATTCATCCCTCCCTCCCTCCCTCGCTCTGTCACAGTTGAAGGAGATGCTACTGTATTTGAATGCTTGAGATGTACCAGAGAACAAGTGTGAGCTTAGAGGGAATGTGTGTGACATGCACTCTGTTCCCGGCCACAGAATGTTGATTATTTGTTAAAACTGGATTGTTACAATGTATGACATGACAGGCGCGTGCTTCTAACTCGGGTGTGAGATTCATTAGTGAGTCGATTGAGAACATGGAACGGTTGTGGTGGCGACTTTTTTTAAGGATGTCTTGCTCTGTGGGGGCGGGGTTGGGAGGTTGGGGGTGGAGAGGAAAGTAGTCAGGGTTGATAAGAGGGAGTAACCCGGATTTCCCCCCCTTGAGCAGAGTTCCCCCCCCCCCCTCCCCCCTATGATTTTCACCTATACTTATTAAAACATACAAAAAATACTTTTCCTCCCAACTTTTCTTGTAGGTAAGCCTAGATTTGTACAATTTCTTCAGGCTAGCCTTTGAATGCTTTAGGTTGGAGCTTAGTTTGGGATTGCCTCAGCCAATGTTCATCTTTATATTATGTCCCTCTGCTGCACTTCTTCCCTCTGCTGCACTCCTTCCCTCTGCTGCACTCCTTCCCTCTGCTGCACTCCTTCCCTCTGCTGCACTCCTTCCCTCTGCTGCACTCCTTCCCTCTGCTGCACTTCTTCCCTCTGCTGCCCTTCTTCCCTCTGCTGCCCTTCTTCCCTCTGCTGCACTTCTTCCCTCTGCTGTACTTCTTCCCTCTGCTGTACTTCTTTCCTCTGCTGCACTTCTTCCCTCTGCTGCCCTTCTTCCCTCTGCTGCCCTTCTTCCCTCTGCTGCCCTTCTTCCCTCTGCTGCCCTTCTTCCCTCTGCTGCCCTTCTTCCCTCTGCTGCCCTTCTTCCCTCTGCTGCACTTCTTCCCTCTGCTGTACTTCTTTCCTCTGCTGCCCTTCTTCCCTCTGCTGCCCTTCTTCCCTCTGCGGCCCTTCTTCCCTCTGCGGCCCTTCTTCCCTCTGCGGCCCGCACTTCTTTCCTCACCTCTTCACTCTTCCTCCCTCACCTCCTCACTCTCTCTCTGCTGCACTGCTCGAATCTGTTCCTTGTGTTCCACCGATTCATAGCTATCACATTTGCTTTTTTTTTGGTTCGGATTCACTTCCTTTGGAGCCACAAGGTCTCTTTTTCCTAAAATACTTTCTGATATCCATTAGCTACTACTCAGCAACTTCTACAGTCTGCCCAAAGCAACAAATATACCCTTACCAACCAGGCAGCTGCTTCACAATGACCAGTGCTAAAAGCAACTTTCAAACTGGAACTGGTGATCCATAAAATGATAGGAAAGTCAAATATCGACCTTATAGTTGTACTTTTTTTTGTCCTTGCAATACTAGTAAGGTAAGGAAATTAAACTTATTTTATTATATTTATGTATTGATCAATTGATTACCTCTAATAAACAGCTTTGTTCAATTTGAAAGCTGAATAGCTCTGACATTAATTAAGCCAGACTCCTAATAGGTTATCCTTCTAGTTTGAATGGAGTAGGTGCCCCCCTAGCAAAAAATCCTGTATCAAACCCTGGTAGTGGAGGTAGGGAAACTTGGGCCAATGCCCATTCATAGATAGACTTGATGCTTCTCTCATGGAATGAATTTCCAAGTTTAGTTCTGTTGTGTTAGTACATTCTTGCCATATTACTCATATCTTGTACAGCTGAATGATGACTGAATGAGAGAACATGTGAACTGGTGGAGTCAGGTACATAGGTAGCACATCTAAATATTGCTAAGCTGGCCTTTTTTTTTTTTAGTGCTTCTTTCATCAACTGCAAGTATGATTGCTCTCCAAAAAGTGTGCCTTAAGTGTTCGTGAAAGGTGCATGTCAGAAAGTCCAAATGTTCCTGTGGTTATTGTTTTTCTACCGAGCCAAGGTTAATACTAAAACAATGAGTCATCAGAAAGTCATGAAACCGTATTGCTGAGTGTCAATCACGTTAAAGAGCTTTAGAAAGTGTGGATCAGTCCCAGGAGCGTAGAATGGCTGATTCTAAACATGCCCATAAAAAAAGGCCTTTGAAACTCCTGAAGAATCCTAGAGATGCAAGCAGGCCAAAGTAAAGTGCCATAATTAAAATTTAAATTATTGCATTTTTAACTAACGCTGAGGGTTTGCACTCTGAGTGCCTCTAGTTCTTGGAAGTTACAGCAAGTGAACCGTGTGAGTCATGCATGGCAGTAGATGATGTTGAAGTCAGGTGTGTGAGTTCACTAGTGACGCTTGAATGAATCACACGCAACGTTCAGTGAACTCAGCACTCAGTGAACATAGTGTCAGTGATAACTCGGCCCTCAGTGAGCATGCTCACATCAGTGTCAGTGAACTCGGCCCTCACTGAGCATGCTCACATCAGTGTCAGTGATGATGCGAAAAATATTTTTGTAGATCCTATTAACCATATAGCAGGTGGGGCAGAGAGTTTCAAGAACAATAGATATAGAAGGGAGTATTAAATACTTGTGAACCTTTGGCTTTCTCCCATACACTTTGTCAATTGTGCCATCATCCCTCCTCAAGCTGCATTCCCTGTCTGTAGGCACTAACACTGCCCAATTTATGTGAACACAAAAACAATAAAAGATAAATAGCAACTCAGCGGAGGTGTGACGTGAGACGCTGGGTATGATAGTTTTAGGACACTACAATTAAATAACTATTTGTTGCCATGGCAGTGCTAGTTGCCATGGCAGTGCTGGTACATGTATTGAGAGAGAGTGTTTGTCTGCAGATGTCGCCGTGGTCATAGAGAGTGTGAAAGCTGCTGCAGACGTCCACACTCCAATCAGTGGCGAGGTAGTAGTAATCAACGAGAGGTTGGTGAGTGATCCGGACCTCGTTAACAAGGACCCCTACAATACAGGTTAGTTAAAACCCACACTCATGGCTCTGATTGATTTGTGTGCTAAACAGATTAATGAATGCAGTTCATAATATGTATATGTACGTAGGGTACTTTTGGAACCCAACTTAAAAGAGGAGTCCGATCAACTCATTTTTGAAATTTCAGGGGGGGGGGGGGAGCTTTTAATTTCCGTAAAGTTGAGGAAATATTAGCGGTGTGTTTCAATGCTAATGGAGCAAGCTGGTCATAGCTGTATTTATGAGCAATAAAGTTTAGTCATTTTAATTGAATAGTGTGTATACATATGTGAGCGGGTCTCGGAAAAGGGACCTTACAGCGCAAAAATTGATATTGAGATACAAGCTCCAGAAGCGAGTCATCGGAAAAATGCTTTCTTTCTCTAATTTTCGTTTTTTGCAGAATTAGTTTTAGTGACCCTTATGCTACGTGTTAACAACGTCGACATGATGAATTACTGATGACTTTGTAGTAACTCACCCATCCTCCATGGAAGGACTCGTTGAACATTCTACTTCCACACGATTTGCCGGAGGCTCAGCAGTCGGCTCGTCCTCGGCCCCACCCTACCCGAGGCCGAATTTCCGGCCCGCCCAGCAGGAAGGGCCTGGCTCGCCCGGAGACCGCTTTGGGCTGCGACTGGCCGCGGCTTACCCTCCGCCGGCCAGCCGCTCCGCAGACAGCCCCTCACTTGCCGAGGCGTTGACAGTCCCGCCAAAACTACCCCAAAGCCGGCCAATCCGGAGAGCCCCGACAGCTCCGGTCTCCTCCTCTACACTATTGATAGCCCCCCTACTTGTACTGGCCCCTCTGCCCACCTTGAGTACCTGCTCCACCACGTGGTCCACGGACATGTAGTGCAAGTTGGACCCCTCCTTGCTCACCCCGTCAGTGACACTCCCCCCATCTGGGGTTGACAGATCGACTATTAGCCGCCACCTACCAGGCTTCCCTTTCTTCGGGATCACCCCGAACGGGCTGCAGTGCACCTTGGCTTCCTCCTCTAGACTCACTCTCCAGATCCTGCCAGCCTCCACCTCCTCGTCCAGGTACTCCTGGATCACTGCTCTCTGTTCCCTGGCGGAGGACATGTTACCTCTACACCTCCTGAGTTCCCCCACGCTCTGATCGTGGCCCACGCGGAATCCCTGCTGGATTCCCCTCACCAGGAACTGCACCCACTCCTTGTCAGGGTGACCTTCTAGTTCCCTCTCCCACTGTTGCCACACCAGCGGTGTTATCACGGCCTCCGCTCCTCCTCCCTCCAGAGACCCGCTCCAGCTCCAGAAGCTGAGCCTTGTACTGTCAGTGCCAGTGTCTCCGGGAGGCTACTTGTGTTGCGTGTGTGCAGTCCTAACTTCTACCCCCTTTACCTATTCCCTTCTAACCTACTCCCCTTTACCATGTTTCACCCCTTTACCATGTTATTACCCCTTTACCATTTTATTTCCCCTTTACCATGTTATTGCCCCTTTACCATGTTATTGCCCCTTTACCCTGTTATTGCCCCTTTACCCTGTTATTTTCCCTTTCACATGTTATTCCCCCTTTCTGTCACCCGTCCTTACCCTCTCTCCCACCCCCTTATACTACCCCTTTCCCCATTTCATTGTTACCACATTCATGTAAACCACCAGTACCGCCAGCTCATCTAGGGTAAGACTCATAACAATAATATGGATTAACAAGTATGTAAGTATTGACATTATTCTGATGGACTTCTATCCAAGTTCTGGCAACCTCAGCACACTCTGTCAGACTTTGGCCACTCCCTCGGCCTCTGCGCTCTTGGGCCCTCTTAGACACCTCGTTGCCGGGTGGTCTCCTCCACACCTCGTTGCCGGGTGGTCTCCTCCACACCCTGAGCAGGTGTGAGCAAAACGACATTGCTGGCCATAGCCACAACTCCCGCCTTTGTTGTAGTGGAAGCACGCTCCCGGCTGCCTCCTGTCTCTCTTCTGCCCATTGCCAGCTTGAGCTGACCCTCCTGCCCGGCTGCCATAGCTGCTTGCACCTCTGGCCTGACTAGTTGTTGGGCTTGTGAGCTCTCTCACGAGCAGGGCCACGTCCATCACAGCCCAGCTCCTATCAGGTCTGCCTGCTGCCGCCATGCGAAAGCACCGGTCGTACCGGGCTACACACTCCCAGCAATGTCTCCGGGCAGTCTCCGCAATGGCCTCTCTGTAGGCGCGGAGCTGGTCCGCAACTCTGGCTTATTCTCCAACCTGGCCTTCTCAAACAGGGAGAAACAAGTCTCCCATTATGAGGCATCTGGGACCTCTCTGGGACCTCCTCTCCTTCTGGACTCTCCTGCCTGTCTCTCCGGTGACCCCTCAGTCTTCTCCGGCTTGCTCTTGAGCCAGGAACCTTCCTTTCGTCCCCCGTCAAAGATGGGGAACTCAGTGAATTCCACAAATTCACCCCTCTGAATGCGCTTAACCGTCTTCCTGGGGAGTGGAGGCAGTCCTTCCACCAGGTGCACCTTGTCGGACATGTTGCTCTCACGCCCTTCCCGCTCCCCATCCAATAGGGGGCGAACCAGCACCTTCTGTAGCCAGTCCGCGGCGCTCCTCTCCGGGAAGCAGCCTCCTGACCTCACTCCACTCTCTCGCAGTTCCTCTGCCCGAGGCTCCCCATGGCCTACGATTACAAGAACCAACATGACTCCCATGCTGTCTTTCCCGTCTAGCCTGCCGTACCCTTCCCCGGCCCGAGCCTGCCTCTGGCCTACCTCCAAGGAGGGTTCTCTGACCTCTCCCCCTGATTCAGCCACTTTACCTTGCCCCTGGCCTACCTCCAGGGAGGGGTTACCAGACCACTCCTCCCCCTGTTTCAGCCACTTCCGGCCTACCTCCGGAATGGGGTCATCCACCCACTCTCCCTGCTTCAGCCACTCTCTTTGACCCTGGCCTGCCTCTGGGGGCAGGTCACCAGACCGCGCCCCCTGCTTCGGCCACTTTCTTTGAACCTGGCCTACATCCAGGGGTGGGGTCAACAGCCCCCTCTCCCTCACTTCAGCCATTCTTGGTTCAACTCTTCACCTACTCCCCCTCCCCCCCTTATCCATTAGTGTTGCATGGTTGGTACTTTTGGCCTTTCGTTCTGCCATGGCACTCCTCCCCCCGCCCATGCGGGGGCGTGTGCATTCTCATTTCTGACCTCGGCAATTGCCAAATCAGCCATCTCCCTCCTGTTTTGTTTGCCCGTTGGGCTCAATAGTGGTCACGCCCAGGCAAACAAGCCTGGGCGGAGCGAGCACCAGGGACACCCTTGCTAGCCGCCAACTTGGCTCCACAACCCAATTTGTGTGTCCCATAATTCCCGTAACTACCAAAAGCTCGCCCTCTAAACCTACGCTACAATTCCCTTTGAGCCTTTCACCCCTCCTCCTCTGGGGTTCCCAGCCTGCCATCCTGGCTCTCCTGTTCCCTCCTCAGCATTCGCTCCATAAACGCATCCGTCCTGGCTCCCAGCCGCTACTGTCCTTTCTAGTTCTAGTAAGCGCCCACCTTCTTCCGAATACCGTCTTTCATCACCTTCCGTTTCAACCCGTCTTTGCTTCCTAGGCCTCTCCTAATCTTTGGCCTACTCTCCTCTTCCTCCACGGCGACAGTTTCGCTGGTGGCTCTGCTGCTGCCATCCGCTCTCACTCTCCTGCTGTCGTCCATTTAGTTTATTTTAGACTGGCTTGGTCACCCCTGGCGCATGCGCCCTTTATACCATCTAGCACGCCCCGTCACCAGGGGGGCGTGCCTTGCTTTACTTACTTCCGTTGATAACCTCGGTACGCTTCTCTGGACCTGCCGTGTGCCAAATTTCAAAATTCAAAACAACTTAAAAGACCCTAAGTATGGCGTGAAAAGACAAACAACTTTTTATTCTCTCTCAAAGTCGATACAATATACGGGGAATGGGCGGGGTTTAAAACTAGCAGTAAAAACAAAACTGGCATAGCTTTGAAACTATTGCATGCACTCTACAGCTTTCCTCCGGCTGAAAGTTTACCACTACATCCCGTAGAGTAGCCAAAGATTCCAACAAGACTGGCTGGGAGACGTATAAAAGCTAAAAAATGGAACTCGAGCAAACATTTGTTAGTCACTGCTATAAGAGGCTGCAAGATTTAGTTACATATGCGGGAGTACACTGTTATGTATTTGGAAACGTCAGTTATACCAGAAGTGGCAATTCAATTTATGTTTTCTCGATTTCTGGTTTAATTTCTTTGCTGAATACAGCCCAGTTCAACTGCCAGTTTCTCTGTGCGTCGAAGATTTTACCCTCCAGTATTGTAGCACTAAGTAGAGGGGAATTGTAGCTTACTAATAGCATAAAGAACTCAATTTTTTGGATTTGCGCCATAAGGTTCCTTTTTCTAGTCCCAATCACACACACATATAATATAGTTTCATTTACAGCCTCAATAAATATTCTATTTGTACCCATAGCTAGGAGTAATGAACTAAGAGGAGAGCTCACTATGAGCTACAGCCATTTAGTAACAAAAATTCTACACTTTCTAAACCCTACTTTTCTTAAAGCCCAAGCGAAGTGTTTAGTAGAACGTTGAAGTCGAAGTGTATTTTCCTATTTGATGGCCGGCAGCTGAGGAGAAGTAGTATCCATCTTTTAGTAATTCTCTCTCTTTGCAAGGCCTTAAACATGTTACCAAACGTTCTTCTGTTTCATTAATTTTATCATATGTTCTACTAATTACACATATTCATATATATTAGGATACATGTATCCATATATAATATATATGGATATTGAGGCAATTGTCCTATATATATATATATTATATTTATATATAGGACAATTCTCAAGTAAGTCCATCCTTGATAGTTTCCAGTTTTGCTGTGCTCCCTAGCTCACCAGATAAGTGTGAGTATGGCTCTTGAGTGATTGCAAAACAAAACAAAAAACAACCATACTCACGTAACACAGTGGAACCTCTCATAGTCCAACGAGCAAATCATCTCAGTGTGCCAATGTTGAATTTCATGGAATACATTAATAATATTTACTACTTAATGGTATTCTGTGATTTTGTTGTTTGTAATATTTGGTGAAGGTTTACTTCAGTAGGTCCTTCAATTGCAATACGCATTAGTCTTCCAAGATTGATGTCACTAATTCTAGACCCGAGACGATTTTAATCAAATGGGTGTGGTTTCAGGGAAAATGGGTGTGGTCAAACAAACATATGTGTGCTCCCCCAAGAAAACAATCGTGTATGTAACCCTGATATGGAATTTTATTTGGTAAGGTGTTGTTGGTATGAGTCATCGTTGCTCTTGTGATTGTTTGTAGGTTGGTTGTTTAAACTGAAAGACGTGGCACCTGAAGACTTTGATAACCTCATGGATGCTGAGAAATACAATGCTTTCCTGGAGGAGAGCAATGACTAGTAACCTTTGTACTTTCAATTCTTTATCATCTACACTGCACTTCTATTAGTCTTCTAGTTACAGTAAAGCAAAATGAAGATAAATTGTAACTATAAAATTGGTACGAGTAAGAGATGGGAATGGGGTACAGAGGTCATCACTGAAGATGGGTCAAGGTGTTTCTAAGACATACTTTCTCAGGAGTCAACGTCTGTAATGGAGGATGTTTAATGGATACTGTATCACAGGGGTTGGTTTAATTTAGGGGGCAAAAGAGAGCATTTGCCCTCCTTCAAAATTTTTAAGAACGAGGTCCTTATTTTGTAAGTCAAGCATAATAGTAACAACATTCACACAATTCTTTCATGTTCTTTTATTTTATTTTTTTTTAATTATTTTTTTTATTTTTTATTCCATACTCTAATAGTGTCATACAAGTCTATCTCTCTGGTGTTGCTGAGGCAGTTTTTATGAAATAGGAAAGATGGAACCATCCAATTCACAGTCACGTTATAGCTGAGGTACTCCGCTGTCTATATACGTGTCTATGCCAGGTTACCAGAGGAAGGATGAAGTTTAAGACTTAATTGCAATCAAATACTGGCAGGCATGGTTTCCAAAATGTGCTTTCAAGCACTAAGCACTTTCAATGAAAGTGATAATAATGTAAATAGCACATTTGCACTGACAGATGGAGGCTGAATGATGTGACATCAAATGTAACCTACAATAGCTTTTATAATTTCTCTTAAAGTATAATATTTATTAAAATTATGCTGCTGTAGTTTGTAATGTAATGCACAGCATGCTTGAAAGGACTTTGACTGATCAAGCATTTTTTTAAACCAAGTACTTTAAAAAGTGCTTGTACTTAAGCTTCGCACTGTAGGAAGTGCTTGAACCTATCCCTGAACTCTGGGTTCTACTGCAATAGCAACTACACACAGCTTGCACGTATTGGGGGAGGGTGAGCTGGGAAGTTTGGTAAAGGAGCTCTTCAGTGCCCCCTATTAGATTGAACCCAACAGTGCATGCAATGGACCATGAGAAGGTCGTGAATAACCAGGCAGCCGTGATATCAGACAATGCATTGGCAGCCCTCCTGGACAGGACGATGAGCAAAGACCCAGACAGCCACACCCCCTCTAGCAACAGCACAATATCGCAGACCACGACATCCTCCAAGCAATACCAGGACAACTTCAAGGTGATAGCCGAGAGAAACAGCCGCGGGAATGTAATCTGCTCCGATATCTCGGAAGAAGAATTTATGGATACTTTAGATTGCCTCACTGTGAATCAGGAGCAGCAGGCGAGGGACAGTGGCTGTGAAGTGGCATCCTCTTCTGCATCTACCTCTAGTATGTGTTCTGCCAGCCCTGAACCCACGTCTTTCTCAGAAACTGCTCTGAAGAGTGAATCTTGCTCTTCATTTGCATCAGTGCCCCCTATTAGATTGAACCCAACAGTCCTATTCCCAGAGGCCAGTCATGCGAAAGAGTTGGCAGCTGGCAATTTATTTTACTAACCGAGCTATGAAGTAAATCATTGATTATGTTTGCCTTCAGCATTCTAACAAGTGTTTAATCACCATTATTTAGGAAGGTATGTACATATCAATGATTCTGTGGTTTTGATGTCAATAGCTTCTTTCAATCTCAACTTTCTTCTCTGTTGCTTATGAAAATTTTAAGAATATTTCAAGGGCGAATGCCCCCCCCCCCTAAATGAACCACTGGTTGTAATAATTGGTAAACTATGTTTATATTTAAAAAAAAGTAGCTCAGATGCCCCCCCCTCCCAATTTTTAAGCCAGCAAAACTTTGAACATCATACCAAACAGTCCACTTTCACTTTCCTAATAATTCATACCACAACTCTACTTTGCCCCCACCCCCGCCCCCACTTGCCAGAATGTCTCGATGAAACTCTAATTGTTATAATATCTTTCTCATGACCACGCTTCTTTTAAAAAATCCAAAAGTTCGTCTTTACCCAGTGCACGTACTTCACGCTTGGAAACACACAGCCTTCCTCTGCCTTCTAGCTCTTCAGATTCTCTGGGTTCTATGTAAGAAAATATCTGTTCCTCCTGTCCGTCTTTCCTCTTCCATTCCTTCAATATGGCCCTTCGTGGCGTCCATTGGAAGCAACTCTTATACTTGACCAAATAAGCCATAACTGGAATGACGTCAAACATAGGCTGAGGTCTCCCTCCGTGACTCTCTTCCCACAGTCTCTGCAGTTTCACAAAGTACTCCCCCGCATCCTTTCTGGACAGGTCATTTGCAGATACCACCAGTTGCGAATTCTTGCAGGTCTCCGTGGCGACCAGGTACTTGTCTGCATTAGGGAAAATGTCTTCGATCAGAAACTCGCACGCCGCCTCCACATCGCAAGCCACGTTAAACTGATTGGCAAGCAGTGTGCCTTTGCCAGGCTCCAGTGCTCCGAACATACCGTACACGCCCCTCACTCTGTCCCGTAGATCTTGACCACTCCCAGTGAACAGCCGAGTTAAAGCAGTGGCTGGTCCACCCAGAAATAGAATAACATCATCACACGATTGCCGTATCAATTGTGACAACTCCAACAACGGTTTAAAATGGAATCGCCTCAATAAACGCAGCAACTGGCGCTCTCTTTCTTCCTCCGACAAGTCGTTGTATCTGTGTGTTAAAGTCTGGTATTCTCCATAGCTCAGTATCTCCCCAGCATCTCCACTGTCTCCTGTGCACAGATCTCTCCTATCAAACAAGAAGTCCCACTCGTGGAAATGATCAGAGAGTGGTGCTGATGGTGCCACGCCTCCATCATAAATGGTGAATATGGAAGGAGAAATGTTGCATTTCACAAGATAGTTCTCAAAGCGAACTGCAGAGTCTTCCAAAACCCTACGCCCATGGCTGTCTACACTGGTTTCTTCAGGCTGGCGAATAAGCTCATTCAAAGACAGACATTTTGTTGCCTTCCTTGTACGAAGGTCTACAGGTCGGCCCGTCAAAACAACGTGCAGATGAGGTTTCTTGGCTCTGGCTGTAGGCAGAATATGCTTGGTTATGGCAGCCACAGCAGCTGGATTATCAGGGTCTGGAGCGTCCACAAATACAATCACTGTTTCTTTATCAGTTAAACTCTGGTGGCTAGGAGATTCCTTTTTTAATATTCTAAAGTAAAGTAGAGAACTCAATAGAATAATCAGAAACGTTGCAAATATTGTTGAGACAGTCAGAATCAAATCCATATCCTACGATAAGTCAAGCGACCCTTTCCTACCTTAAGGTGATTGGTCGCACGTACTTTACCATTTTTGTTTGTTTTGTCACGTGAAAGAAAAAACAACAGGAAAATGCAGATCTGACCTCGGATGTCATTGTCGTTCCGCGTTGTTTCTGTCGTAAGGGCTATAAATTATTCTAACGTTGTTGCTACCTGGGCCAAGGCAACTAGCGTAGTCCGGTTTCAAGAGGCCCAACGAGATCTCGGTTTGGTTGCGGATTTTTCGTGTATGGCATTTGTCAAGAAAATCTTCAGTTCAAAGAAAAAAGGAGGTAAAATTTAAAGCTAGGTTTTTAGAGTACTGCTCTATTTAATCATTGCTGAATCTTCAGAAATGGCCGGAGACCTCGCAGACAAAACCGCAGCTCTCTCTTTGAATGATACTGAAGACGTGGAAACCGCAACCTTTGCTCTCAGCTGATTTTGGTTCCCCGAGGCGCAGTTCGGCTGTGTCCCCGGGGTTCTAAAAACCAGGGTGGGATTTACTGGGGGGAAGAAGAAGGGGCCTACCTACTACAGTCTGTAAGTTGCAGTGTATTTGTGGTGATAGTTTAACACCTGGTTCACAGTTTTGGTAAACATTTCTCCCTTAGTGGTGACCATACAGAAACAGTGGAGATACGGTTTGATCCGAAGGTCACATCCTACAGCAAGATGCTCAAGCTGTTCTGGGAGAATCATGATCCTACTCGCTGTGCCTCAAGACAGTACATGTCGGCCATTTTCTACCACGATGCGACTCAGAAGAAGTTGGCTGAGGAGGCTAGGGAAGCAAGGCAGAAGCAGTTGTCCAAGAAGATTACGACTAAGATAGCTGAAGCTGAGACCTTCTACAATGCAGAAGAGTGAGTTACTTGCTAAAAAAAAAAGGTTGGGACATGAGTATGAAGTCCTGTGCAGTTTATGAGTGAGTGCCTATATGCTTGTTTTGGTCAGCTAATAATATCTCGTTAGATGTGTACTGGGAGACTCCAGATCCCTTTATTATAAATTGCTGTTGTTTGGGTGTGTGAGCTATACAGTCCACTATAAATGTATAGGGTGGTAGTTTTGTATGACATGGTTTGACAGTGTACTGTCACATGCAAGTAATGCACTTATCAGGTACAGCTGTTAATGGTATTCATTATTCATGATTTCTGTTGAGTGTACCACAGTGGTTTGTGTGTGAGCTGATATTGTGTATAAGTGACTGTGGTGCATTGTACTTTCCTGGCCATGAATATAGTTTCCTATTTCCTGACCTTGCAATTTGCAACACATTGCTATATTCAGACAACTGGTAAAGGTCATAGCACGTGCTAATCATGTTTTGAATCCTTGTCTGTGAACAGAGTTTTCAGTATTTGTAGGCGTGGCTAAATGGACTTTGTTTGGTAAAGTATGTTATCATGTGTAGCATCAGTAGTCAGTATCTCTTCAATTTAATATCATAGTTTCAGTTTTGGAATTCTAGGCACTGGCAGTATCACTTGTGAAGTGAGTGTTCCTAGTGACTAGAGAGAATACTAACCTCTTCAGCTGGAGCCAGTAGCCTTTTTATTTTTATTATCCTTTTTGACTACTCCTCCACAAGTACCACTTAACTATTGAGCTGTCTAGGTTGCCATTACTAATTCTCTGTATTACATGATAGAAGAATCAATATGTATGAGTAATAGCACAGGTAACTGTGCTATTTGGGATTAATAGCACGAATAATGTGATTGAAATAGCACGAGGCGAAACTGTTCAATTGCTTTACGAGTGCTATTGATTCCTAATAGCACAGGTTACTTGTGCTAATAGTCGGCCAGCTTTAAAAAAAAAAAAAAATCATTTGCAAATTGTAGCTACACTGCATCGTTCACTTACTATCTCCGTATTTTAGGATTAGCTGCTGCTGGAACTTCGTTTTCAACGTACGGTCCCTTGTAATCTGTTGAAAAACATTCTGTCTAATAAGGGTAGAGCTTCTGTGGTAAAGAATGGCATTGTCTCCAACTAGAAACTACTCAAACTGTACGTTTCCAAGGTTAACACTGCACACATTCGTACTTACCCATGGTATTTCACTTAGTTTCCACTTAGTTACGCGCTATTTGATTTTCCTCGTGCGATTTCAATTGAACAGTGACTTTCCCATACATTTTTGAATGGGCAATTTATGCACCACACTATTATTATTGTAATATTACTAGTACTGCGCTCAATAGTGCAGTGTTTCTAGCAGTCTACCCCAGCTAACTCATTATATAAGATTCTATTAATTATTAGCATATAAATTGATGGTTGTCTGACTTTATATATCATTAAGACACATCATCACTGTGTTGTGTTTGGCGACTACTTGAATGCTCTGGGACTTTTTTTTATGTTTACACATGCACACCAGACAGGAAGATTATCTGAGAAATAGTTTGCATGTGAGTGACCTTCCTTCCCGTGTGTCTGCCATTGGTGTGATGAATTGTCATGTGAGGCTTCCATCTGTGCATTACTAGGAGTTCTGTTTAGGGTGTGAACAATGCACAGTGTGCTAATAGGATTGTGTCTTCTCTTCATGTCAGATGTATGATAGTCAGTGGAAGTTTTTAAAATGTTTAGTAACAACGACGGTGTATGTTCAGGAATAATTCATTAGCTGAGATGGTTGGTAAAGCGTCATCAGTAAAGGTGCTAATGACAGTGGTAAGGCGCCACACTTCAATGACTTCTTTTGCCGCGTGTATAATATTCATACTTCCATCATCTTGCAGAAACTAAGCCTCAGGGGAAAGTTTTGACGTTAGAAGTATCATTTGCAACAGTCACTTCAAAGACTCGGTAGAGTCTAAATGTTAGAAGATTGCACAAAATAGTACTAATATTGTAAACTTTGAATTTAGAAATTGGTATTTTTGTACTCATTTTGAAGTTAATCAACCCTTGTTGTACTTATTGCTATAGTTACCATCAGAAGTACTTGCTTCGCCAGCAGAGAGACATTCTCAAGGCTCTCAAGCTTTCCGATGCTGAACTCATCACTTCACACATCGCCTGTCGTCTGAATGGATTCTGTGGCGGCTACGGCACTCTGGAGCAGCTAGAGGCAGAGCTTCCCGGCTTCAAACTCGGGCCCGAAACTGAGGAAAGACTGAGAAAGATCGTGAGCCGAGGACAGCTCCACTGATCTTCACTCTAACCTTTGCTACCATTTTTGTGTCCTAACTTGCTTGCTTGTATGTAATTTTTATCATCATCATTTTTGTATGTTTGTATTGTTGGATTTTGTGTAGGCTGTAGTGTGTTTATGAAGCTTGGTGGGTTCAATCAAGGTTTCTTGAAGCCCCCAGGTGGATGTTGCATTTACTGCTATATCACTATACAGCTTTAACACTGTATCACTTTGTCATGTATTTATTTATATTACAACAAAATATATGTTGAAAATCTCTCTTTCAATGACAGAAATAAGAATGCATGATGTGAAACACTGAATGTAAAATGATAACCAATGGGTGTGGTTAGTCCAAGTCAGCGAATATGCACTATTGCTCTTCTTGCTCCTGCTGCTGTTCTGGAGTCACCGGCTGTATCTCACCAGACAAACTCCTCTCTAAGGAGGCCAACTCTTTCTGTTCTGTCTCTAACTCTGTGACCACCAAGTTAGATCTATGACAACAAGGCAAAGTATAATAATAATAATAATAATAATGATAATAGTAATAATAATGATATTATTATTATTAACTAGCAAGTACCGCCACACCATGGCACTTGATGTAATAACTTTGTTGCAATTAAATAAGGTATTTACTTCCTCCTCTCCAGATTTCTTCTTCCTGAGCCCTCTGAACTCTGTATATTATATTCCTCTTTCTCTTGAGTCATGGATCCCGTTCCCCTCCTTTGTCAATCTCTTCTGCTCCTCAGTATCCCCATCTTTTTTATTGCCTTGATTTCCATTGGGCTACTGAGTATAATGATGCTTTACCCTGTGAAATAGTAATTAATCTCATCATTCAAACCATTGCATAGCACGATGACCATTACCAGTCTATGAATATGATACAAGTATGATTACCATTACCAGTCTATGAATATGATACAAGTATGATGACCATTACCAGTCTATGAATATGATACAAGTATGATGACCATTACCAGTCTATGAATATGATACAATAATGATCAACAGTTAGTCCAATATTCCACGTCTCCCTTTCTCAGTATCGTTAATAATCTGGCTTGGTTACAGCTGTATTAGTCTGAGAACAAATAGTAATGTGACGTGGAGTCTCAGTCTGTGGAGTGCTTGGAATGTTTGGTTCAGGAGTATCTGATGGGATCGTATCTGGAACAACCCGAATGTGACTACGGTTACGCCTGGTTTCACCAGATAGGACTTCCACAGTATATGACCTAGGTGAACCTGTACTTGTGGTAATTGTGCCACGCACTGGCTCTGATTCAGTTCTTGGTCCTGTGGTAACCCATACTTCAGTATCATCAGGAAGCACTGACGACTCTCGAACTTTATGACATTTATCAAAGTTGTATTTCTGCCTTACCTTGAATTCTGCATCCTTTTCCCTGAACATACTCAAGTATGACCAGTTAGGGATGAGCTGATTATTTAACTGAGGAACTGTACTCCTTATCTGTCTCCCCATACACAGCTCTGCTGGGGCTAAGACTGCACCATGGTAATGGGGTGGATCAATAGGACAATAAAGCGATCACTTGCACTGCTAATTAGCCTTTTAGCTGTTTGTACTCCTCTCTCTGCCTGGCCGTTGCTCTGAGGATAATACAGGCTGCTCGTTACATGATGGAAACCATATTCTCTCGCAAACGAAGCAAATTCACTTGAAGAATATTGAGGTCCATTGTCGCTTCTGACTAGCTCAGGGATGCCATGACGTGCAAATACATCTTTCATTGCTTCTATCGCTGCTGCTGATGTAGTGTTTGTAGGCCTAGTAATTTCTGGGAAACGAGAAAAATAGTCAATCACCAAAAGATATGAAGTACTGTGGAGTTCAAAGAGATCTGTCGCCACTGTATGCCAAGGAAAAGTTGTAGGAATTAGTGGCTCTTTCTGAGGTTGGGTAATTCTTGCACACACTGGACACCCTTGTACCAGCTGTTTAATGTGATGTGTGATTCCTGGCCACCACACTGAACACCTAGCACGAAGTAAACACCTCTCAATTCCTTGATGCCCCTGGTGTATCTTGCTGAGTACTTCTCCGTGCATAGCAGATGGAACTACTATTCAAGAATTGGATAAAAGGAGCCCTTCCCCTACTGAAAATGATTCCCCAATATGCATGTAATTCAAGATTTACTTTATCCCTGTTAGACCATCCAATGGAGTTAAAATTTTTAATTTGTTGGCAAATAGGATCCTCCCTCTGAGCCTGACGATATTCATCCAGTTTAAATTGACTCGCTGGTAGGCCAGCAATGACTGAACTCACAAATTCTTGAACTGATAAACAAGATTCATTTACGATGTCGACTGATGAGTTAGTTTGTGGAGACAATGAGCGCGAGAGAGTGTCTGCAGTATAAAGAAGCTTGCCAGGAACATACACCACGGCATAAGTAAAGCATAATAGACGTAAATGAAATCGAATGATTCGTGGTGGAAGGGTGCTAAGACCCTTAGAGTTCAGCAGTGGCGGCACCAATGGTTTGTGGTTGGTTTCAATTGTAAATGACAAGCCCAATAGGTAAGTATTAAACTTTTCACAGGCCCATGTGGCTGCCAGCGACTCTTTTTCAATTTGGGCATAATGACTCTCAGCTTCACACATCACTTGTGAAGCATAAGCCACAGGTTGCCAGTCGTCCCCATGCTTCTGAAACAGTGCTGCGCCGAGGCCAAAACAAGAAGCATCAGCTGAGACCTTTATCTGTGCTTTGGGGTCATAAAGAGCCAAAATAGTTGGTTGTATAAGCTCCGTTTTGATGTCCATAAATGCTTTTTCTTGATCTGGACCCCAATACCAAGAATTTTTTCGAGCTAAGGCAAGCCCGTAATGGTTCACTAATGGTTGAGGAAAATTTTCCAAGATGGTTCACCATTCCTATAAATCGATGCAAATCAGTGAGAGTCTTTGGAGTACACATATTTTTTTTATTGCTTCAGTCTTGTCAGGGTCTGCTCAAATTCCTCTTTGATCTAGTACATGCCCTAAAAACTGATTTTATGCTTACTGAAAGCACATTTCTCATCAAGTGTCACATTTGCTGCTTCCAGCCTTTGTAAGACAGCGTTTAACCTCTAGTCTTGTTCACCTTGAGTTGGTGCAAATATTATAGTATCATCAATTAAACATAAAACACTAGGGAGGCCATCGAGAATATCACTCGTTCTCTTCTGGTAAACTTTGGGGGCTCTTGTGATTCCAAATGGCATCTTATTAAAACAGTACCGTCCAAATGGTGTGATAAATGTTGTGAGAGATTGTGATTTAGGAGCTAAAGGAATCTGTCAAAACCCACTATTGGCATCCAATTTGCTAAAAAATTTCTCTCATTGAGGGGCTTCAGGTCAACACAGATACGTATGGGGACCACCACCATCCTTGCACACCATTCTGTGGGTTCTGATATTTTCCTTATAACCCCTAACTGCTCCATGCGATTCAATTCCTCCTTCACTTTGGTGTGCTATGCAATTGGTATATTACGAGAAGCATATAAGGCATAAGGGGAGGCATCCTCTTTGAGCTGTATTTCATACTCTTTCCCCAAAAGTACCCAAGCCCGATAATACCTTAGGATAAAGTTTCTTGATTTCTTTTCCCCCCTCCAGTTCTGTGTAGCAGAGCTTCTCCACTAGATGTAGTGCTGTGATGGTAGGGCACCCGAGTAGATTTGTTTTCAAACCTTCAACAATATAGACATTCTCCTCTGCATTCTTTCCTTGAAAGGCAAACTGACCCTTGAAAACTCCTTGGACCTCTAGACAGTTCTGGGCTGGCCCACACAGAATTTGAGATGGTCGTGACAGTGGGGGTGTTCCCAGCTTCTGAAATGTCTGCTCAGTGATGGCTGTTACTGCTGCACCTGTGTCTACCTTGAAGTCAACTTCCTGCTTTCCAAGGTGATGATGGTAATCCATCAATGTATCTTTTTTATCACCATTGACCACAGCATCAAGGAAGGTATAGTCAACAGCAGATGGTTTGGCAGGCACTTTTGAGAAACACTGCGAGCTAAAGTGACCTTATTTGTGGCATCGGTGGCAGAATGCTGCTGCAGCTGGGGAAGTCTATCCTACTCCATGTGGTTCATAGCTACACCTAGAGCATGTTGCTGTTCTGGGTTTAAAGCTGGCACTTGTTCATCTGCCAGTTCCCCGACCTCTTCGACTGAACCTTGGTCGTTGTTTTAGCTCATCCATGGGTGCCTGTAACTCTGCCATTGACTCTTACAACTCTTCTAATGATTAAAGTTTCTTATCAGATTCCAATTCTTGTCCTTGTTCCAGAATGGCAGCCTTTTGCTTGATGGTCATTTTGGCCTTCTCCACCATTATGCCAGAGTCCATTTGCAGTTGCTGGGACACTCTCTTGTCCAAAATTCCTACCACCAGCCTGTCTCTAATTAGTTCGTCTTTCATAGCACCGTACTTGCAATTCTCCGCGAGACGATAAAGCTCTGAAATGTATTTTTATGCACTCTCTCCTGGAAGTTGGTTGCATTGATTAAATCTCGCCCTCTCGAAAATAAAGTTGTGCCATACCCCGAAGAATTTGTCAAACTTCTTCAACACTACGTCGAACTTTTTGCAATCCTCCTCAGTTATATTTGTCAGTTATATTTGGCCTCTTCTCCAAGGCAATATAAAAGTGAGCTAACCTGTCTGACTTCAGGTTCCCCAGACAAACCAGAGGCATCTTGATACTGTAGGTAACGTCTTTTCCATTTGTCCAAACCATCAGGGACCTTGAAGTCAAATGGATGAGGTGGTTCTAGCCTGAATCCTGTAGCCATAGCACTGTTAATGCATCCCACTTCTGACACCATGTGAAATAGTATTTAATCTCATAATAAAACCATTGCATAGCATGATGACCATTACCAGTCTATGAATATAATGCAAGTATGATGACCATTACCAGTCTATGAATATGATACAATAATGATCAACAGTTAGTCCAATATTCCACATTACCCACTACTGTACACACATGTATCATCTACCCACTACTGAACACACATGTATCATCTACCCACTACTCTACACACATGTATCATCTACCCACTACTGTGCATACATGTACCATCAAGAAATGAAGGTGAAGCAGGTGACAAAAACATCTCATGAAAATTCTGAGGTGTTTCATTAGCATATTTTATCATTTTCTCCAGTTATTCTAGAGTAGACATGTTGAAAATTTCCAGGAACTAGTAATACCAGCCCGTGGATTGGCCATTTTTAACGAAGCCTCATTCAGCATCTGGAATATCGTACCCCTCTTTGTAACTGCTCGCATCCATGCCACAGAGAATGCCTGCTATAATGACAATAATATTTTGGGGTCAGTTATGCCATATCAAAATTACAGCTGCAACCTGCATTTAATTAGGTTATTTGATTACATTACTTGTTAAAGTCATATTTACAACATTGGAATTTGATGGTTGATAGCTACTCATGACAAGTATCTAACCGATAACACTTCAAGGATCAAATATTGAACAGTCAAATGGCTCTGCTTCATGAGATGAATGTGGCGGGAGACAAAATCTTCTCTTTCTGTGCAATAACAGCCCATGTTCACATGGATTGTACTAACTCTACTGAACTGAATAGTCGTTTCCATGAGGAGTTTTTTGCAATTACAGGAAGCCCAGCATGCAAGTATATGACATAGACAAAAGTGGGATTCCCCTTGATTCTCGTCCTCCAAGCATAGTCCATGATCTGAGAAAAAAGGTTCAAGGTATCAGGCAGAAAAGAGCAATTCACTGTCTAATTGTGTCAATGCCAAAGGGAATCCATGATTTTTCGATTGGTAATATTTCAATCATCTTTGGACTCGTAATGAAGTGCCAGAAACTTAGTATGGAAAGTCTGGCAAAAGATGGAATGATCAAAAACTAACATAACTGGCTCAAATCCTTTCCTACAATATATAGTTCCAGGATTAAAATAGTTATACTTTTATCACAGTTCTCACTAGGACCCTATAAGTACTGGTGCATCTCCATGCCAAAGTGACAGTGCTGGATTACGCTCCATGAAGTTTCTGAATCAGACACTGAATAATTTTTTAATCTCTGGCTACACTTCCCACCATGCTAAGAACTTGCCTTCTGGTCTGTGTGATACGATGAGCTTGGTCGTGAGCCTCGACGGTAGCTGCCATAAGAGAAGTCACTGTCAGAATACACCGCACTTCAGTCAAGGAGCTGCCTCATCTAAGTGTCAACTTAGGTTTGGAACAAGTTGAGGCAAGCCCTTCCTATCCTTAGGTTAATACTGAGTGCGTGTATAGAATTGTTATAATCAAGCATAAACTTACTCAATACTTCATTGGTGAGGTCCTTACAGCTGCAAATATCTCTGTGAGGTTTAAATGAAGTGATTTCAGAATGTGAATATCTAATTATAAACAATGGCATCCAGAGCATGTAAGCCATTAAAGAACTCTTCTTATTCCCCATGAAAATTACTAGATCAATTACTGTCTAACTGAACTAGCAATCAATATTTATAATTATGTCATTTTAAGTGTCTGCATTATACAATGTGCCAAGTCATTGTTTACTGTTACTGGAGAAGTCAATAGATAGGTGTTCTAGATCAGTCATTGTCTAGTTGAACTAGCAAACTGTTACTAGAGAAGTTTTTGACAATGATGCTCTATTATTTGAAACAGTTGACTGGCAAATGAAGGACAGATAAGCACATAATCCTTTGTATCACCTAATAACACCGGGTTAAGTCATAATTAAAAATATTGGCTGTAAATTAGAGAAAAAAATTCCTATTATTATATTAATATCAGCCGAGAATGACTGAATCATTATCTTATGACAGATTGGAGTACTGGAAAAAGATGCTGGGGCTACCAACGTTGATCAAGGGACACTAGAAAAAGAGGAGAATGGCTGCTGCCAGATAAGCATATTACTGCTACAGACAGCTGATGAAGGAAAGGTTTCTAAACAAACAGGATCTACAAGACACCCTTTTCCTACAAAATTATAATAGTTCATGTCATCGAATATGATTGGCTCTGTGTGTCCTACAAGTTGGCCTCCATGGGGAACTGTGATGTACATGACTGCTCACCTGGCACTAGATTTTCACCTTCTCAAGTGCAAAATAGCAGTTATATTGAAATGTAAATATTCTAACTTTACTACGAGACTAGTTGAAATCCTGAGACAGACTGGAAATGCAGACTGTGGTCATTATTGCATACACACATTGTTGTTGTTTACATCCACCTAATATAGAGCACTTCTGTTGTGTGTGTGGATAAGTAGGAAATAGATGAATCTAACATGTTGGTGATTAATTTAAAAAAAAGCAGAATCAATTAGCTAAGATGGTGTCTATATTACAAAATAAAGCTGATACAGAAAAAAGTCCCTTGGTCCATTTTAAAGAATGATATCATTCTGATTCAAACAATGATTTGAAGTTGTATAATAGTTGAAACCGTAGTCTGTAGCTAATTCATTCTCTGAACAATATTATTTTTAAGTTGATATCAAATAAATTGATAAAAGAATATCTGGTGTGTTTGTGCTACTTAATTTTATTAATCTGCATTATATTTGGAGGTCTTGTATTACTTTGTTGCAAATCAAGGCAATGCAATAGGAAGAGTTAGTGAGTAAAAAAAATATGTTACTGATTGAATTAGAATTACTAAAATATGCCAAATGTATATAGATGCTTTTATCAACATAAGTAGAATGGAATCTATGGAAATCCTGAATACGTCGTCCCGCGCATACGTCGTCCCGCGCATACGTCGTCGTTTAAACGCGCATCCTGAATACGTGGTCGTTTAAACGCGCGCGTTTTTTGACAGTTTGTGATATCTTCAAATATTTTGCAATAAAGTTGGGACAAGGAAGCCATTTTGATAGCTATTAGAACTGAAAGTAAATAAATGGAATTGATGGAATACATGTATATGGATATATACATAACAGCATGGAAAACTGGTATTTGGGGTTAATAGCACAAGTGGGAGGGTACGATCCAGTATCAAATGAATAGCTACTAATACTTATTTACACCATGGTTTGTTCAAACCATCCAATCAATTTGTATATTCATGTGATCAGCTACAATTAATACCTACCTCCTATTGTCTTGGTAATTAAAACCCATCTCCTCTTCCATCTTAATTATGTATGAAAGTTGTGACCCTCTTAAGATAGCACAAGCTCAATCGCACCCCCTCTTATATTAATTACTAAATGAACCCCTATATATGTATATATATAGGGGTTTAAGGGGTTCTATTCCAGAACTTCGCTCGCTCGCCCAACCAATGCTACACGAGCATTTTCTAGTAAATATAATTATGTGCTGCACGCTGGGGATATTTTCGAAGGGGTACTAAAGGTATGGGGGGGCACCAGTTTTTTCCCCGTAAATATAGGTACCCTGGATACCCAAATTTGAGGATACCCGATTTTTTAACTTGACACCGTGAAAGAAAAAAACAACAACAGGAAATTGTAGCGTTGCATGCTAACACAATGCAGATCTGATCTCTGATGTCCTTTTCGTTCCGCGTTGTCTCTAAGGTAAGGGATATAAATTATTCTAGCGTTGTTGCTACCTGGGCCAAGGCAACTAGCGTAGTCTGGTTGCAAGAAGCCCAGCGAGATCTCGGTTTGTTTGCGGATTTTTCGTGTATGGCATTAGTCAAGAAAATCTTCAGTTCAAAGAAAGAAGAAGGATGCAAAAATTGGAGCTATGTTTTTAGAGTACTGCTCTATTTGATCATTGCTGAATCCTCCGAAATGGCCGGAGAACTCGCAGACAAAACCGCAGCTCTCTCTTTGAACGATACTCGAGACGTGGAAACCGCAACCTTTGCTCTCAGCTGATTTTGGTTCCCCGAGGCGCAGTTCGGCTGTGTCCCCGGGGTTCTAAAAACCAGGGTGGGATTTACTGGGGGAAAGAAGAAGGGGCCTACCTACTACAGTCTGTAAGTTGCAGTGTGTATTTGTGGTGATAGTTCAGTTTTGGTAAACCTTTCTCCCTTAGTGGTGACCATACAGAAACAGTGGAGATACAGTTTGATCCGAAGGTCACATCCTACAGCAAGATGCTCAAGCTGTTCTGGGAGAATCATGATCCTACTCGCTGTACCGCAAGACAGTACATGTCGGCCATTTTCTACCACGATGCGACTCAGAAGAAGTTGGCTGAGGAGTCTAGGGAAGCAAGGCAGAAGCAGTTGTCCATGAAGATTATGACTAAGATAGCTGAAGCTGAGACCTTCTACAATGCAGAAGAGTGAGTCATTTTTAATAAAATGGTTGGGACATGAGCATGAAGTCTTGTGCAGTTTATTTCTATATGCTTGTTTTGGTCAGCTAACACATGTCCATTGCTCTATCTTGCTGTGATTGCACCATATGAAGTACACAAAGAGTTATTTGAATAATGTTATCTCATTAGATATGTACTGGGAGATTCCACCCTCATGTATTATATATTGCTGTTGTTTGGGTATGTGAGCTACACAGTCCACTATAAATGTATAGGGTGGTAGTTTTGTATGACATGGTTTGACAGTGTACTGTCACATGCAAGTAAGTCACTTATCAGGTATAGCTGTTAGCTAATGATATTCATTACTCTTGAATATACCATAGTGGTTTGTGTAATGACGATGTGTGTTCATGAATAAATCATTAGCTGAGATGGTTGGTAAAGCATCATCAGTAAAGGTGCTGGTAAGACGCCGCACTTCAATGACTTCTTTTGCCACGTGTGTATAAGCCATCATCTTGCAGAAACTATGCCTTAGGGGAAAGTTTTGACATTAGAAATTTCATTTGCAATAGTTACTTCAGAGACTCAGTAGAGTTTAAATGTTTGATGATTGCACAAAATAGTACTATTATTGTTAACTTTGAAATTTGAATATTGATATTTTAGTACTAGTTTTGAAGTTAATCAACCCTTGTTGTACTTATTGCTATATAGTTACCACCAGAAGTACTTGCTTCGCCGGCAGAGAGACATCCTCAAGGCTCTCAAGCTTTCCGATGCTGAACTCATCACTTCACACATTGCCTGTCGTCTGAATGGATTCTGTGGCGGCTACGGCACTCTGGAACAGCTAGAGGCAGAGCTTCCCAGCTTCAAACTCAGGCCCGAAACTGAGGAAAGACTGAGAAAGATCGTGAGCCGAGGACAGCTGCACTGATCTTCACTCTAACCTTTGCCATCATTTTTGTGTCCTAACTTGCCTGCTTGTAATGTAATTTTTATCATCATTTTTGTATGTTTGTATTGTTGGATTTTGTGTAGGCTGTAGTGTGTTTATGAAACTTGGTGGGTTCAATCAAGGTTTCTTGAAGCCCCCAGGTGGATGTTGCATTTACTGCTATATCACTATACAGTTCTAACACTGCTTCACTTTGTCATCTGTATATCTGCTGCTAATATTTATTATTACAACAAAATAATATGTTGAAAATCTTGTCTTTCAATGACAGAAATAAAAATGCATGATGTGAAACACAGAATGCCACTAGCTATGTATAAATAATAACCAATGGGTGTGGTTGGTCCAAGTCAGCGAATGTGCACTATTGCTTTTCTTGCTCCTGCTGCTGTTCTGGAGTTACCGGCTGTATCTCACCAGACAAACTCCTGTCTAAGGAGGCCAACTTCTCCTGCTCAGTCTCCAACTTGCTCTACCTCAAACAATGCCTACAATTACACACACACAAAGCCTCAAGTTAGTTCTATGACACCATACCATCGTACTGTGTCTTTAGTCTTATAGAACAATAAATATACCATAGGCATACAGTCATATTAATTTGTTAGTACACCTGCCTCTCTGCATTTGGAAGCCAGCTAATAATAATACCAACAACAATAACAATTACACATTAAATGATCAGTGAGAAACTTCTCTTCATCTCATGTTAAAAAAAGCTTTGATCAAAGTTTAGTTCCATGAATCACCTTCCCCCTCAACCTATCATTAAAGGTAATGCTTAGAAGACCATACATCTGTGTAGCTTCACATCAAATGTGCCAGCCTTTACAGCTTATATGGCTAAAACCATGTGTTGCTCCATTGCTTCCTCTTGAGCAGAGATGGATTCAGAACAGCAGTTCTCTATTTTTTCTTGCCCACAACATTCACCTGGCTAAAGAGTGTCTATCAAGTATTGTAACAGTTCCCAGCTTACCAGCAGAGTTAACACTCAAGAAAGCAATTGGAATTAAAATATTAAATCACCTACATTACAGCTGTTCAAGTACCCATCCACTACAAGCTCATATCTAGGCAAGTTGATAACTTATTCTCAAATAGGTTGATACAGGTACCAATCGATATGCATTCCAGAGCCTAATGCAGTCAATGTATACTATTTATTATTAGTGTTCTTACACTACTCGAAACATTAATCCAGAGTCTATAAATGGAGTGACAATTTATTAGAGATTATCTTTCATTCATCTGATGATGTTAATGTCAGTTGTAAGAATATCTAGTGTTGTTGCACCCTCTGAACTAATATTATTTCCTTTAATATTCAGCATTTGTAAGTTAGTGCACTACTTGAGGCCATCAGCTAATGCCACCACACCATTTGAACCAATATTGTTCAGAATGCAACCAATTCATTACTACAAGTGTTCTGTAGCTCTTCATCATTATAAGGAATTTTTAAACAAATAAGCTGTAAACATATTATTATATTTAGAGAGAATCACTGACCAAAAAACACAAAAAAGTTAAAACACCAAACGTTTCAGCTACGGACTGTAGCCTTCATCAGTGGTAATGATTCAAAAATAAAATAAATAGTTACTATGACAGGTGAAAGCCTAAGGGTGGTACATGTTAAAGCACTTGGTTGGTAACCATGAGTCCTGAGGGTTAGCTATTTTGTTTTCTGTTTATATGTTTCACTAGGCTACCATAAACTTGAGGCAACAATCCTTCATCTCTGTTGATTTTGCTCCCTTTAGTTTTAATGTACCATGACTCCAAATAACAACGAGGGTATAATTGATGGCAGATGTCAATCACTTTACCACTCTTCCAATCAATTACATGACTCTCTTTCATTGTATGTTCTGCAACAGCTGAAAAATAATAAGGTGAAGTCAGAGCTTGCTTATGTTCTTTTAATCTATGTGTTATTGTTCGTCCAGTTTGCCCAATATAAGAGATGTGACAAGTTCCACATGATACCTGGTATATCACTCCTGTTTGTGACTCAACTGGAATGGGATCTTTTGGATGAACTAGAAGCTGCCTGAGGGTAGTGTGTGGCTTGAAGCAAGTTATTATATCCAATGGTAACAGAATTCTCTTTATGCATTCTGACACATTCTTTATGTAAGGTAAGACTACTGTTGCCTTGGGTTTCATCATCACCTTGCTACTAGATGCTGGTCTCACTCGCATGGCATCTGAGATGACACGTGAAGGGTAGCCGTTCATCTTCAAAGCAGATCGGATATGTGCCCTTTCTATATTTCTGTCCTGATCAGAGCCACAGATGGAGTTGGCTCGACAAAAAAGAGTCTTGATGACAGCTATTTTATGAGCTATGGTATGGTGGGATGCAAAAGACAAGTATTTATCTGTGTGCGTCTTCTTACGAAAAACGGTAGTGGATAATGTTCCATTGGAATTATGCTTCACTGTTGTATCCAGAAAAGAGAGTTCTCCATTGGATTCCAACTCAATGGTGAAGTTGATGGTCTCCTCTATAGAATTTAGATGGTTCAAAAATGGTTGCACTGAAACTTTTGGTAAGGCTGTAATGATATCATCCACAAACCTCTTCCAAAATGGTGGTGGGGAGGGATAAGTAGAAATGCCTTTGTCCTCAATGTCCTCCATTACAAGGTTAGCCACAGTTACAGATACTGGTGACCCCATAGCAGTACCAAATGTCTGTCTAAAAAATTCATTGTTGTAGGACAAGTATGTTGCATTCAAACAAAATTCTAAGAGTTGTGTGACCTCTGATACCGATAATGCTGTGCGATCTTCCAATGTACTATCAACACTCAGACGCTGTCTGGCAATATCAATGGCTTTTTTTGTAGGAATAGTAGTGAAGAGTGAAACCACATCAAAAGATACCAATACTGTTCCAGATGGAATACATTGTGTCGAGATGAATTTGGCAAAATCAAATGAGTTCTTTACATGAGTAGACGAATTGCCTACTAACGGAGAGAGAATGGTGACAAGATGCTTTGACAGAATGTATGTTGGAGAGTTAATAAAAGAAACAATCAGCAGAATCAAGTTTGCAAAAGCAGAATCAAGTTTGCAAAAATGGTGCCTATGTATTACAGAATAAAGCTGATACAAAAGGCCCCTTGGTTGCATGTGTTCCCAATGTAAAGAATGATATCATTCAAAACAAGATGATTTGAATAGTGTTGTTTTAGTTTACTAAAACTAAAACCAAACCTGCTTAGTTTTGGGGTATTTTAGTTTTGGTAAGAAAAACAAAAACTAAGCTGTAGAGCACATGAAAAACCTACTAAGTACTGGAGTAAAGACAGCTAGGTAAGATATAACCAGTGCAGGACAGTTGTTCAAAATGAGTGAAATACACAATGCCTTTCAGCATTCACATCTATGGACTGTTTATTGCTTGTAAAACTATAGAAAAGAATTTTCTTCTGTACAAATCTATTCAATTTCACTATTACTATACTTTTCATTGAACTTAATGTCTTGACTGTAGATCACTTTTGATCTTCTCACACCATGGAGTCTATAACCTTTTGTTTCCACTCCTGGTCCAGCCGCAGTCTCAAATAATTAGTTTTTAGTGCCAGCAATCTGGACGTGAACATTGTTATTTGTTTGAGACATTATGTTCATCTTTAGGCCACTCAACTGAATTGTGTCATTTTGTCATGTTCATTCCTAGGCCACTCAAGTCGTTGTCATGATGCCATGCTATTACTCCCCTACT
>WLWD01002517.1_pt1 | contig 72322 bp, 46 predicted proteins | sample 6712731 | NCBI WGS metagenome assembly WLWD01 (sample SAMN12718690, study PRJNA576275) | sponge metagenome | isolation source: marine sponge | host: Mycale hentscheli | place: New Zealand: South Island, Marlborough, Capsize Point | collected 2014-11-01
AACCTGGAACGGAGAATCAGCGGAACAAACGTTGCTGATATTCAGCGAAATTCTGAGGCGACCCTAGCAGTTACGATGCAGAATTTTTTTTTTTCGGCGTTAGCCCCAGGCTTCCCCACAACAGCCATATTTTTTTATATTATTGTATTCCATTGATTTTAATCAAGTGGATCTTTCAGACATTTAATCAAATACAGGAGAGTTCAAACCAGTACATAAGTGGTAACATGTTTAAAATCAGGAGTCTTTAACTTGTAGTCACTTTTATAGTCATTGAGAAAATATTTGGTAGCCTTTCGTTGTATTTGTTCCAATGTTTGAAAGTCTTTTATGAGATATGGCTCCAGAGTTGTGAGCAGTAGCTTAACTGAGATTTCACTAAACCTGTGAACAGTTGCTTTTTTAGACAAACTGACGAATCTAATGGTACACTTCTTCTAATGACATGAAGAGCCTTATAAGCTTGAGCACAGATATGACTATATTGTCTGTTCCATGACAGATCAAGTGAATCTAACCATACCCAAGTCTTTCTGTGTTTCAACTACTGGGATGTCGGTCAATTTTGTAGTTCATACATCTACATGTATGTCCTTGTGAAATACAAGAAGAAAATCTAATTGCACTACATTTGCTGAAATTGATATTGAGATGCCACTTTATACACCAGGAACTTATAGCTTCCAAATCTACATCAATTTCAGTGTGATGTTGTGAAGAATTGATGGGCTTATAAACTTTTGCATCATCAGCAAAAAGGAAGCAGCTTGAGTATGTTATATAAATTATAAACAAAAGAGGTTCTACAATACTTCCTTGAGGGACTCTAGAAAGCACAGGATTTGTGTGAGAAGTTGCTCCTCTAAAAGTAACATAGTGTACTCGTTTAGTTAGAAAGATTTTTTTAACCAAAGCCATAAGTACCTGGTGATGCCCAATTTCCACAATTTGGATAAGAGCTCTTTATGAGGGACAGAATGAATGCTTTACTAAGATCTAATATAATACATTATTCATCCTTCACAACAGTAATATGGATGAAGAAAATAGTTTACTAAAAATTATATTATATTTGCACACCAATAAAAGAAAATGTGAATTTTATTTATTTATAATATTTACTAACTTATTTATTAATTTTAATTATAATATTTTATATTTATCATTCAATTATTATTTTTTGATTTATTTAAAATAAAACCTGTATCAAATTTTAGATCACAGTACTTAGTGTAAGCTACCTCACAGGAGACAAAGGTGCACCATGCTCTTCACAGGAATAGATGGGCTCCCATTATCTCATGCAAGGTGGTGCAACTCCTTGTTTCTAGGCACAACCCCTTGGTGGTTCTAGGCACAACAACCAGGTTCACAACAAAAGTGCAGAGCAAAGGACATGGCTTCCTTGTTCTCTAGAGGGGGGAATAGCAGACCTTTGGCTATCAAGAAGTCATGCCTCCGGAAGGGAATAAACTACATCCTAGCTATTTAGAAGAGAGGACATGGCTCTTCAGTGGAGAGGTGATGAGAAGGCACAGTTCAATCGTTCAAATTGTGCGCGATTCGCTACAGCCAGTTCACGGAGAGTAAATTGGACCGAGTTACGAAGTGTTTGTGTAGTCTCGCAAGCCAGACCCTTTACCAGACGCTACGCTGGGGAAGGGTCTGGTACATTGCGCACACCAATCTCGTATCATTCCCCCAGAATCTGGGGGAAATACTTTGCCTGTACTTCTTATGGAGCGGCTGTGGTTAAATTGGTGGCTGTAAACTTTACGCGTTCATTTTTGCAACTCGGATAGAAATGGAAAGATGCTTGGGTTGTGGAGGAGATGTTTCCATTGCCAGTGAGAGAAAGCGGCGGCGATTACTTGGTAGTTCCACTGCAGAAAAAATCAGGAACACTTTAATTTCATTCTTCTGTCAATGTCATAATTTGCAATTAGATTCTGAGTCTATTAGAAGAGGGTATATTTGCAGGAATTGTGTCAGGTTGATAGAAAAATATAATCTATTGCATGAAGAGGTTGCAACCAATACAAGAAAGGCACTTCCACATTTGCCTGTGACTGCTGGAGGGACAGGTCAAGTCTTGAGCATTGCAAGCATTATCCCCTCCACCTCTAGCCGTTCAACCTCAGCGCATATGCCTCTTACTTCATCATCCATGCCAGTCACTGCTACTTATACTACAACATCAGTTCCTCAATTCTGTGCAGCATCACCTGTTGAGCAAGTAACATTTACATCTGAGGCTCCACAAACAGCATTAACTACTACTTCAGAGTCACCAGAAGTCACTGTAAGTATCTTATGATCGGTGTTGTTATAATGACATCATTAATATTAACAATTGAATTGCTACAGTTATGCTAAGAAAGATTAAAGAAATAGTCCGCTTTTAAATTACACATGCAAGAATTTGTGATCTTATTGTACAATGATCACATAGCATATTAGATTTTGATTCTGTCTATACTAGAATTAAGTCTTCATATATTATTTTCGTTCTCTCCCCTGCCCCAGGTTTTCAACAGTTTAGGCACCAATCAGTATGGGATTGGCTATATGGCCTTAAAAAAATTTAGGAACTGCCAAATATTTACATTAAAAATAGTTATGTATAATTCCAATAGTTCTGCTCTTTTTTTCTTTCATTATAATTACAATTACTTTATATATGATCTCATTGTAATTTATTACAATGACAAATTACAATTGCAAATTCAATTCTTAATTGATAAAAATTTCAAAGTGAAATTATGTCTAATATTTTTATAGGCTACTATACACTACAAGTCAAGGCCTTTGTCATATCGTGTAACTCCTGGAAGAAGACGCATTTGCAAATCTCTAGTTCGAAGGAACTATCAGTCGTTTGCCCAAAAGTCCGTGCAAAATGTGGTGAGCAGAAAGGCATTGGTCAAGATTGTAGGGCGCACCTTGACTAAAGAAGTGGCAGCAATGTGTTCAAAGAAGTTTAATTCCATCCTGAGAGCAAAAAACTGAGACTCTATGCTTAAGTTTAAATTTAGAACAGTTCTTATCGAACTAAAGAACCAGGCACCCACTCTTCTCTCTCTCCTTCAAAGTTGCATGAAGACAACGACTCCTCGTGTAAATTGCAACTTAATCATAGTAATGATTGCTGCTATGATTTGCAAGCATCGTGACTCCAAATGCTCACTTGTACATAGAATTTTGTCTCTGGCTATGTACGCAGGACATTCAGCCAAACAGGTATGTATTTAATATACATGGCATCGATCTATTAAGCAATATGTTTTGTTATGTTTTATAAGGTGTATCAGCGTCTACAGAAAGTAGGTATTTGTTTGTCTCATCAATCAACTGTCAACCTTGTAGATGGCTTGGGAGATCACTTTGACAGGAAAGTGAAGGAATGGCAAAAGGTTGCAGAAAGTAAACTCGAGCCTTCACAGGTACTAATGAAATTAGGAGAGTTGAGCTAAAGGTGTTAATATAGCAAATCCCACAGTTCACACCATGCAAAAATTTAGTTGCATTATTCATACTGGTTGATGTTTAGAGTTAAACCTATTGGCGAAAGGGAGGGGAAAAAGTGGGGGGAGGAAAGGGGGGAAGTGTTGATGTTTAGAGAAGTATTAATGTTAAACCGATTGGCGGAAGGGAGGGGAAAAAGTGGGGGGAGGAAAGGGGGGAAGTGTTGATGTTCAGAGAAGTATTAATGTTAAACCGATTGGCGGAAGGGAGGGGGAAGTGGGGGGAGGAAAGGGGGGAAGTGGGGGGGGGGGGGGGGGGGGGTTGGTGGGGGGGTAGGATGTTGGAATTGGTAGGTTGGCTGAGAGGATTGGATGGAGGGAGGGGAGAAGTGGCGGGAGGGGAAGGGGAGGGGGGCGGGGGTGGTGGGGGACTACAAGGCAAAGACATAATGGTCTTCTGACGTGCCCAAAACTTTATCCGTTAACCACAGGTATAAATAGTTCAGTACATGGAGTAGAATAAAAGCTCTGTGATGATTTAACTAAATAATAGAGAACGAATCTTTTTACGAGCCCAAATTATGTGTTTTTAATCATTTTTATTAAAGGGTCTGGCTACGCGACACTACTCCAGTTTGACTTGCAGCCACCCCTACAAGCTCTTGCAGCTTTAGGAATGGTCATCCATACTGGCTTCCAAATACAGTTTGTTTATTCTATCCACAGCCTTCAGGTGAAGGCTTAATTTGTATTGATAATTAGAGTGAAAAACTGGGGACTTAGTTTGACCGAAGTTTCACTTTTTTTTGATAATATAGACTGAAAAAAAAAATCCATGGCTGCAAGTTCAATTTTGAAAGCACCCACAGAAATTGCCATTAATTGTTGAACAATCTTATGACATTCATTGATTAAATTAGCTAATTTGTACAAGTTATTACTATAAAATTAAAACATAATTTTTGTTTGATCTTTGAAAATGAAGCTATATCAGAACTAAAAAAAATTAGCCAAATACAACATATGTCTGAAAGTGGAAGGGGGGGTTACAGAGGAGATGACTGAAGCCTTCTCCCAATCTCATTCTTTTCCTACAGCCACATTACATACAGATGGTATAGTGGAACATGGAGAATAGGATACCTAATAAGATTGTGGGGGTTTTTTTTCATCCTTTAATTACATAGTGTCTCAAACATATGAATTTAATGAAACTAGCATCAAACAGCACCGCATTTTTCTCTGTTTCGGCACATTATTTTAATCATGTTTTGCAGATTAAAGACTCTGTGGTTGGTGGGATACCTTTTGCTAGCACTGACATTTCTCCGTCACCCAGTCCCATCATGTGTGCGACCTCTCCACTTCCATTATCCTCTACTACTTCCCCATCAGACATCTCTTTGTCTTCATCATCAACCCGTCATGAGTGTGCTACTTCTGGTCTGCCTGATCTAACATCAGAATCTTGTGATGAAAATTCTGATGATAGAAACACGACTTCTTCCAGCCAGGAAGCAAGATCAGAACCTGAAGATATGGAGTCAGTTCAGCTAGGTGAAGGGACTTCGTCAGGAGACACTGCAGCATCTCAGTCTGTCAATGCAGGATATAAAATAGTGTTTGACAACATTGACAAAGATGTGAAGCCCAGGCATATGACGAGTGACAACCAGACACGGTCATTACACTATGTACAGTCATATGCAGTGAAAGACAGAGTCAACTACGACTGTCTCTCCGGTGAATGTCGTACAAAAGTATGCATATTTGATATTCTCCCTACAAAAGAAGACTATGACATTCTGAAGAAGAACTTTGCAGTTCTTGTATCACGTGTGATGGTGAAGTTTATACCATATTTCACTTCAGACTACAAGGACTCTTCCAACCAAGCATATTCCTCATGAGCACTCCAAAGAGATGGCAACCAAGTCAGATATAGTAAGACTTTATTTTAATTAATTGCATTAACTAATTTGTGAGCATCAATTATATTCATTGTTACTAGGTCCCACTTGGTATTCTCCTGAAGAGTGAGATGAACTACGAGGATATGACAGAGATTTTGGAGCATCATCATAGCTATGTTCCCGCAGTGAATTGTGAGGTGGTCATTCCTCAGGAGAATGGTCCAATACAGGACCAGAACTTTCTCACTACTCTGGTTGGAGGAGACTGCCTCTCAGTGGCACGGGCTAGGGGAGCTCAAGTCATTCGATCTACATCGGAGTTGATGAAGGACACACTCAACGGATTGTTGCCGGTAGCAGAACATTGGCATGCTAAAGTATGCTTAATGGAGGTAAGGAATATTCTTTGTAATGGCTTTATAGACATTCAACCAGTTCATGTGAAGACATTTGGTTAATTGTGTTTGAGTATATTGTGGCCTTGATATACTTGATAAGAGAAATACTGATGTTTCCACATTATGTGACCGTCTACAGGAAAATCGGGCTCAACGCGGCCCCCACAATTTTTGTTGTTTTTTTTTGCACTTACAGAGTTGTCGGCATCCAGATATTGAGCTCTCCAAGTTTTTATCGTTGTAGCTTTAGCCGTTCCCGATATAATAGACCTAACTATTCCCTTCCGTAGGCTAATTTAATACATTTTTAAGAATTCAATTGAGTTTTCCCGACATTTACACGCGCCGTGTTGTGCCCGATTTTCCCAGTAGATGGTCACGTATTAATTTTGCAGTGAGAACAATTAACCCATTGTCTATGAATTAAAGTAGCACTCTTATTTTATTTCAATCAAATAAAATTTTTACAATTTTTTTTGCCACTGACTGCAGCTAGGTTAGTTAGGAAACTGAACTCTCATTCACTAATTGTGGTGCCCGAAGAATTGATTGAAGTTTTGCCCTCATTACGTTCCATGTGGTAAAGATATTTTTGTGTGCTGTGATTGTATGGTAGAACTTTATTTTGAAACAAAATATTCTAGAAACAAGGGTTCATTTTCTATATTAAAATTTTACTCCCTCTTCTCTCTCCAACATTTTTGTAGTGCATGTTGTGTGTGTGCATGTGTAATGTATGTGTGTGTGTGCATGTGTGTGCGCATGTGGATGTATGTATATGTGTGCATGTGTGTCCATTTGTGTGTATGTGTATGTCTGTGCAGGTGTATGCATGTGTGCATGTGTGTGCATGTGTGTGTGTGTGTGTGTTTGTGGCACAATGTATGCTCCAACTACAAGAATTCAAATTTAGCATCTGTACCTTAATTAATATGAAGGCAAGGGTGGTGGTTAAGGTGTTATTAGGGCTGCTATTGAAGTTGTAAACACTGTTAACAAAGTAAGCTTAAATACCCTTGTGCATTACTTTCACTTAGCTAGTTTGTGTGTTGTGTAGTAGGAAGAGATTGTATTGTGTCTCTTTGGTAGAACTTTTTTTTTGTGAACAAAAAATTCTAGAAACAAGGGTCCATTTTCTATATTAAAATTTCCCTCCCTCTTTTCTCTCCAAAATTTGTAGTGCATGTGTGTGTGTATGTGTATATGTGTGTGTGCTTGTGTGTGCTTGTGTGTGCATGTGTGTGTGCATGTGTGTATATGTATGTGTGTTTATATATATGTGTGTGTGCATGTGTGTTATGTGTATGTGTGTATGTATGTGTGTGTGCATGCGTATGTGTGTATGTGTGCATTTGTGTATTGAGGTGTGTTACGTGTGTGATGATTGTGTGTGTTCATGTTTGTGTGTGCTGTATGTATGTGTGTGTTTGTGGTACATTGTATGCTCCAACTACAAGAATTCAAATTTAGCATCTGTACCTTAATTAATATGAAGGCAAGGGTGGTGGTTAAGTTGTTATTAGGGCTGCTATTGAAGTTGTAAACACTCTTAACAAAGTAAGCTTAAAAACCCTTGCCATGCTGAATAGTGTACATTAGTTTCACTTATCTAGCTGTAGGGAATACTAAATATGAATACATGTACTTTCACTGATGTGCTAATGACCATGAATGTCATGAATACCAGACATTACAGCCTCGCTCTCAGCAGGTGAGGCAGGTCAGCCTCAACTAGAAAATTCTAACTGTATGCTGTAAATATTTCATGGTGGGGTGAGGGAGGTAATGAATACTAGCTACCCAATACAATTCCAAGTAAATAAAAACTCAATCTCCATCCATGAAGTTCAAAAGACTCTGTTGTTGCATTGATAGTCCTTGACCCAGATAATAAGCTACATTGTGGACAGAACACGTCCCTGGGGCTCTAGCAACGCCTTTACGGGTCATTTTCTAGGAATCAACAATAATAAATTGAACCAAAAATAAGGTATCGTTTAGTGAGAAGATGACTTGTGCTTACAGCTAAAAAAAAATTTTTTTTAAATTAGATGCCGCATTTTGGCAGATTTCCCCAAAATCGGTCATCATTGTAAACCAGTAATTCTTCAACAGTATGTACATTGTAATAATCTGAACTCATTTCAAAGCAGAATTTTACCTGGAATTGTTCTTTGCATTATTAATTTAGAGTTTATTCTTTTCATCGTGAGATTTATTTGAGACGACTAGTTTGGTAAACAAATAAAATGTAAATATCAGCATTAATTTTGAACTCTTTCTCAATATTCACATCCATATAGACGTACAAAGATTGTTTATAGTTACAACATTACCAAAAAAATTAGATCTCCTTTTGTGCAAGTCAATTCGCGCCTGCTTGTTGACTGAACTGAGAGCAGTGGCCTCTAATACCATAATCATATTAATTTCTTTCTCCTCCTACTTCCTACCCAATTTTTTATCATTCAAACTACCACTTTATGAATGTAACCACCGTTTCACTTTTGTTCTGTTGCGCATAAATTACTAGTTGCTGGTGGAAGAAGCCTCTGTCATTTTGGGCTAGTGATTTGATGAGTAGTTTGTGCTAAAGGGCCTAGTCCTTGGCTTACTTAGTTTGATTGGAGGCCACAGAAACAATTAGGAAGTACAACCTAATCATTTACACCAATGCTTATAAAAAGTGCTATCAGTTCCAACAATGTGACTGTCTGTAGAAAACTGGGTATAATGTGCCCCCTCCATTATTTCTTTTTAATATCTATTATTTTAGCAGCAAGAAATTGAGATGTCATGTCTAATCTGCACTTTTTTTTTCTAATAAGCATTATTTTGACTCCTTATTTATTTTTATGAAATAGAACAACATTAAATACTATTCTCAATGTGTCATTTAATGTTGTCCTCTTAGGTGATATGGAAAAGGTTGTATGATACAAAGTCTGGGATGGAGAGAGGTACATTCTATCAGTTGAGAAACTTGATAAACCGCAGGAATGTCAAGAAAGAAGTGAAAAGTGATGTGAATGCAGCTGAATACTTCATTGAAATTGTGGTGACCGGTTACATTGTTAGTGCAGTCCTGTCCTATCTTGGTATGGCATGTATTGATGATACACCCAGTGATACTATTCTATCTCCTGACCTGTGGATGGAAGATGACTCAGTCAGGAAGTCTGCACTGATGTGTTGCGTCTGCCATTGTTGACAAACACATCGACCTAGCTACAGAATTCGGTCAAACACAAGAGGGAAGTGATGATGGCAGTGCAGAGAGCAGTGGTGATTGTGGAGAGAGTGCTGATGATGGTGGAGAAGGCGGTGATGGTCCTATGGGTTCAGCATACGAATATTGTCGGGAAGTGTTGAGCTTGGGCTTGCTGTATCTCAATTTCAAAGATTCGATCAGGGAAGGAGATGGAACACGTGTAATGGTAGCATGGAAATATTTCATGCTTATTTTCAAGGCAACCAAGCACAAGAACTATGCAATGGAAGCACTCACTATGCTCACACAATATTTTGTAATCCTGCCGCCAAATTTAGCGGAACAACTTAAGTGGAGTCGTTTTGTTAATGTGCATGGCTTTCCAGGACGTAACATTTAGTGCAGATCTGCACATGGAGCACATGAACAGGACTGTGAAGACAATTATTGATGGATTGGGAGCTAATAAAACTGATACTGCAATTGTTCGAGCAGGAAAGAGTGTGGGACCAGTCAGTGATATTTTGTCTACATTTAATGATGAGGCAGGAGTTGCTCCAATCAGTGGCAAGCACGCTGAGAAGTCACAACTGAATGATTTGCATCAAATTGTGAATCAACTGATGGAGTCGGAGGTGTTTGATGCAGGTCTACACAACTACAAATCTTTCTTTAACTTAAAAGCAAACCTGACAATAACTTTACCAGAAAAAGACCTTAAGAAATGGATTCTCAATAATTTTTCTAAATACACCCTATCTTAGCTATTGTGTACTTTTTGTGATTGTTATTAGAAATATCTTTGTCCTGTCAAATGAAATACATTGCTACTACAAATATATGAAGGAATGTGAACTACAGAATAAATGCATAAAAATAGTTAAATACAATGCAAAAAATAACTATTTATTTGCTTGAGAATGGAACAATAAAAAAATTAAAGTTTGCATGTCAGATGTAACTTCACTAATGGCTAAATCAATCCCGCTCTGCAAAGGAGTCAACGCTTCCATAGATCACTTTGAATCAATCTGACCGTATAGTCTGCGCGCAGTCCTGCGGGTTGGCATAAACGTATTCATCACGAGCGGAAATGAATGTGGCAAATACGAGATAGGTACGCGCAATGTACCAGACCGTTCCCCCGCGTAGCGTCTGGTAAAGGGTCTGGCTTGCGAGACTAGTGTTTGTGGACTGAGTTATATACGGGCGCGTTTGTGGACCCAGTTGATACGGGCGTGTTTGTGGTATTATACTGAATCACTTTATTACCGTAGGTTCCGCTGGTACCGCACCCTTAACCTTATGTATAGTATAAAAGCAGAATGGAAGTGTTTTGTTTGCCGATAGTAGCTCAGAGGCGGCGAGCGCTGGTGCATTAAGCAAGCAGTTCTGGGCTTGATCCCCAGTGACAGCCACACATTTAATTCTTTTCTGTTAAAATATATAATCTGTAAGAGAAAGAATACATCTAATAAGTACAAAAAGGCTGAGAAAGAAATTGTGAAGTAATAAATTTGTTATTCATTGATGCCAAAGAAGGAAGAATATCACTCCTGTGCTAATTCAGGTTGAGTTCAAGGTGTCCACTTATATTAAGTCATACCAGCAGCATTATATGGAATTACACAGCACACCGCACCCACCTCTTCTCTGACGTACTACATGATCTTAAAGATTCAGTTAAGATTAAATGACCTTAGAGCATTAGATCAACAGCTAGTCTTCAGTATGGTAGAGGCCTCCTTGTACCCCTAATAACAAAGCATTTTGCACCCACAAAATTGTGGCGCTGCTGCCTCAGGACAATAACGAGAAATAAGGGTGCATAGACTATTTCATAGTCAATCAAAAAGAATTACCTTCAGTAAAGTAGGCATACAAAAAAGATATTGTCATTATTGGCAACTAGTTGAAAGCAGCCACACACAATACAATTTAAGCTGTTTACATACCTGATTAGAATACAATATAGTGTAGGTAATAAATGGAACTAGAATATCCATAGCATAATAAAAAGACTAAAGCAGAAGGCTTTGGAAGAAACCAGTCCAGCTATTAATTGAATCAACTTCATTTTCTTAGACTTCTTCACTACTTTAGGAATGGCAGACTATATTCCTATAAAGACCATTCTAAAAGAATAAAGTATTCACATGATGTTCTAAATAAATACTATATAGCTATATATACTATCCTCAGGGCTGCCAAATTCCAATCTTCATCATAGTGGGGGCAGTACCACCTCAAGCCACATTGTAATGAATATACTACATTGGAATGGAGTCCAACAGTGACCAATATTTTAGTGTCACTTCAGCAACACAGCAAAGTAATTAGTGCATTGGGGTTTCAGAGATATTACAGCTAAAAAAAAACAGTAAAAAGTTTCCTGCTATTGAAAGTTACATTTTTTTCTAAAAGTTAGGTCTTATTTATTGAATATTCTATGAAAATTTGTTATCTAATTCCATTTTTGCTCCAAGAATAGTAATAAGTCAAGTTTCCCTTTCACTATTTATGTACTCAAAAACAATTCTGATTTATATGAGATTAAACAGACAGTATGTTCCTTTATTGAATTTTCTATGATATAATTCATTTTGGTTCCAAGAAAATATAGTAAATAGTATAAGTTTTCCTTTTACTATTTATGCACTCAGATACAATTATTACATTTTTTTAGATTAATTAGACATTATACTCTTAGATGAAACTTGTCTTGTGACATTAAATTGTCGGCAATGGAAGGCATTCTTTTTTAATTTTGAATGCACAAGTCATCTATCTCATGTTACTATTATGCATACATATTCTATTATAGATTTAGTAAATTACTTGACAAATAAATTCACACACAAGCAATTATGTCAAGGTAATCTTTTATCCCTTCAAAAGAAAAAAAACAAGAAATAGTGTGGGGGTTGCTTGTTGGTATGGGGTGTGGCCTATATGGGTAGCTGCCACCAGAATCTTCTCCAGGATTAGTCTCAGAGTAGAGGAGATTATGGTTAAAAGTCGTTCTTGTTCCTCTAAGCTAAGCCACCCATTGTGCAATGATGCAACCAACTTTACAGTTAAATATTTATTCAACAAGTTTGTGGTTACAAAACTAAACTGATCCAGGCAGTATATAAAACCTGCTAGCAATCCTGGTGTGTAAGGTGTGAAACACCGTTAACATGAAATGCGAGAAGAGACAGGAGGGAAAGAGAAATACAGAATTTATTAATACGTCTTCATTTCTTTAATATCTTACATTAATCCCTCATTATTTTTCAGTTAAGGTTTTCTGTATTTTATTTATTTTTTATTTGCTTTTTTTCCTTAAATAAATTAATTTAATTTTTATTTAATTTATTTTTATTTTTATTTATTAACTTATATTTTTGGCCTCTGTATTTATTTATTTACACAGCTTGCTTCCCTTCAGTGTTTTACTATCCTTCTCTTATGCTCTCAAGTAATTTGCATCCATTCCAATTATACCAGTTTATTCCTTTAGCCATTCCCATTTTTATCACCTTCCTCTCTTACATATCCTACAGCTAAAAATATACATCATTTGTATAATAATTCAGAATAATTATAACTAGTGATTCAGGACAAAATGGCAGCAGGTCTGACTTAAATTTGAATACTTAGGGACCAATTAATACATATTTGTTAGTAGTTAAAAAGTGAGGGTGATGGAAGTGGGGGGAGGGAGGGGGAGGGAGGGGGGGGGGAGGGGACTGTTCCATGAACCACGATGGGGGCACACACTGTGCGCGCAGATTAAGTATTGAATTATTGAATTGCATTGGTAACTTAAATTTAGCTCAGTTAATAAGGAGTGATGTTTTCATGAAGTGGTTTTATTGAGAGTAAATTTGCTTGCAAAGATGGCTGTTTTCTGATGTTATTATTATACCTCTGATACTGAGTTCTAGTTTATTGAATACTGATTGCTTTGCTATGTTGCTGCTGTGTCATCAACAATTAACTAGTCACTTAATGAATACTGAATGCTGGTCACATCTGGAACTACATTCAAACACAATATATCATTTACACTGAGGCACACACACATAATATTATGTATTAAATGAGAAGTGGTCACATCTGGAACTACATTCCAATGTAAAATATAATTTACACTGAAATTATACACACATTTATTATATGTATTAAATGAGAATCCTGTATAATTCCCCGAGCCAGTTACTTAAAAAAATGTAACTGACCTATATAATACCATTTGTTGCAAGTGATTTTTTTTTTGGCAGATGTTACTGTACATACTTAAATATTATTTAGCATGTTTTTTTTAACTTGTTCATATCATAGGTATTTTAGTTTGTAAGTACATTCCACCTAGAAACCTCTAAAAAATTTGAAAAAAAAACAACAACTGCAGTTAACTAGCAATTTCTTGATTCAGTAGTTTCCCGAAAAAGATTATTACTTAACTAAAACAACTGTACTAGAGAAATCAATACAAACTAAGCTCTAACATAATATCTTAAATGATATCTATTTGAGTGTGGGAGCCCTCTTGTAACATAACTGGATCGATTTGATATGTAACTGGATGGAATAATTATCCACTAGTAATAGGGTAAACCTGTTGTGTAACTTGCCCAGGGCTAATGTTTACGTTTTGGAGTAGCCTCACAGTCCTGTTACGTAACTGGCCAGCTTCCAGTTACATCTGGATGGATAGAATATTGTCCAGTTTACATAACTGGACAGTCAAAAGTTAAAAGATGTCCGCAGTCACATCACTGGACTTAACCAGTTGCATGACGGAATCTGGTTAAGTAACTGGTTACGTAACTGGACTGGTTACGTAACTAGACTAGTTGCACATCCGTAGGGAATATAATATATATTTCTTGTCAGTTTGTCGTAGATGTGTATTTTAAGGAACAAATTCTTTTATTCTTCAAGAAAGTATAGAAAACGTAGAAAATGAAGTTTATGAAATTAATTGCTAAACTTGCTTCATCCAAAGTCTTCTGCTTTGTGTATTTCATTTTAATCTGGATATGTGTGCTCGTTCCATTTATTATCTACACAATATTGTATTCTAACCAGGTAATGTATATTATTATTACTATGTGTGCTCGTTCCATTTATTATCTACACAATATTGTATTCTAACCAGGTAATGTATATTATTATTACTATTCTTATTATTACTATTTCACCATTTCTTTATCAGCCATTAAATGTATCGGCTCAGACAAGGTTTAGAGCTTCGGATGCTGGCTGTCTATGCTGGTGCAAATCACCTTTCAGGATATACCTTCCAGTTATCTTGCTGTTTACATTGTGCTTATTATATCGCCAAGGAATGTTAGACAGTAGTTGACCGGGCAGGAGACTTTGGCAGAAGTAGAAACGTGTTATATTTTAATTAACTTAATATCGGCTGTTAGAATGAGAATTTTATTTACTTCATTCGAGAATAGCGGTAATAATTAAGGTATAGAAGTATTTCTAATAAACAAAAAAGAAAGAAAAAGCGAAAATAGAAATTTACCGGATGCTATAGTCTCTTTTTTTAACAAAGTTTTCTTTTCAAGTGAGTCTATATTTTGCACATAAGCAGCACTAGGGTGACGTCACGAAAAATTTAATAACATTGATTTTTAGCGGTAAAGCATAATTGAGAATCCGGAGGCCCAAAGATTTCTGAAGTTTAGCAACTCAGCCAGTAGTTACATTATTCGCCGCTACTGGCGCTTAATGGGGTACAGCGCCCCGTCAGGAAAGCAAGCAAGCGAATTGTTGTTTGTCTGTTAGCTTTTTACTGTTTGCTCATTCATTCAGTCAGTCAGACATTTATTGTTCTCTTTGTGCATGCAAGCAAAGTGCATTCATTTATCCTTTGTTTGTAATCAGCTGTTTTCAATTAAGATAGCTTTTTTAAAAATTTCATTCTGTGTTGTTGAAGGGTCTTACTCACACCATTATAAATAGTAATTCCTGCTCTTCAATTGGTGCTGAATTGGATAGTGACATTTGTAGTCATGATATACTCACTCACCCTAGTGTTTACATTTCTAAGGAAGCTGAGAATGTTAACTGGTCATCAAGACTCAATATTACAAATGAATGCAAGGAGGAAGTGGCGAGATATTTATGCCTCAGTTTATCACATATATGTAATGATTCAAATTTAAAAAGATGCAATTTTAACTCAAGTTACTTGGAATGGCTAAGAAATGAAATATGTTTGGCACATTGGAATAAACTCAACATGTCTGATTGTTCAAATCATTATTTCAATAATAGTAATGAATACCTGGGTAAGTTTGACAATAAATCAGTGTAAAATCATGTAAAAAAAGAAACAATTGTTTTGATGAAGCTACCATGTAAGTTATGTTTTAGTTAGTCTTAGATATCACTTTAGTAAGTTATAAAGTTGTAATTTTTGTTATACTTTTTGAGATTCCTTTATCCTATTTTTGTGTTATAATTAAGGTCAGTACTGTGGAAATTTTGATTTTGAAGCTTTCAACCAACCTATTACCATTGAAAAAACATGTCAAATATCACTTAGTTCATTGAGCACTTCAGAATTATTTCCCACTAAGCGTGAAGCATTAGCTACTTAATAAATAATTTCCTGGGACACTTTTTCTAAAATACTTGAGCATCTATCTTTTGTAGCAGCCCCTATACATATTTTAAAACTTAACTTGGCAATCCACTAAGAAAAAAGTCCATATGCTGGATTAGCTATGTTTTAAAAAATATATATATATATATTATATATATATTATCAGAGTACACTGCAATAGTAATTTAATGATGCCTGTATCACAAGAGGTAAATATTATTTAAAATGTATATTTAACTGATTATATTATCTATTTAGAAAAACAATCTTTAGACCTGAATTGTAGTGAATTGTTTTATTATGATAACTCTTCACTTAAATGTCTTCCTGATTGCTATTTATGGAGAAACCTGGAACGATCCAATGCTTCAGCAATATTGAATTGGATTCTCATTTCCTCAGTACTTTTCGGACTCTTTGGAGTGACAGTAGGCTTGGTTACCGCTATATTACGAAAAAAATATCTGTAAGAAATATGAAAAGGATTGTTTATATCTTATAATTTACCTTTCATTCATAGGCTGGTCTTTCCATCAATAACTGTTGTATATTTTATACTAGACGTCTGGATAATGGGTAAAATATCAAATTTTATTTTAAAGGAAATACTTGTAATTATTTTTTTCTTGTTTAGACATAGTAAGGCTAGTGAATTTGTTTGGCCAAGAAAAAGTTTCATGTACTTCAAGAAATCTAAGAGAACATCCTCCTAAAGTTCATCCATACTGTGCATTTGCTTGTGAGTGTATAATTCTTGCACTTTTCTTAAAAGTTCTTATATTTAATTTTTCTGTACAGCAATAGCATCTTCATACTTCGGACAACAGGCTACTTACTGGGTATTTGTTTTCATTGTAAATATTTTCACTGCTACACATTTTCCCTTTCGATATCAAAGATTCAAAGAAGCTAAGAAAGAGAAATATCTTCATGCAGTATGTTTACTGCTTGGATTCTTCATTCCTCTTATTCCATTACTAACATCAATAGCTGTATTTTCTGAGAAAATACGTAACAATCCCATTTATGCAAATGTATCGGTTGTAAGTGGAGGTCTTGGACATTCCAATTATTTGTATACTACCACAGGATGTTCTTCTGATAGTCCCAATGTTCATATTTATTGTGTCTATGGTATAGGAGCTATTTTTGCAGCTGTGGGATCACCATTCATTCTACTCACTCTACGAAAATTAATAATGGTGAGAAGAACCTATTGTGAGATACCAATAAAAATGTTGTATAGATACAAATATAATACACAGTATTTTGTAGTCATTTCATATTAACTCTTACGTGTAATTTGAGTAAGAATAACTTGAATGGTAAATAGTGGCTTACTGAACTCATATAAATTTTGTACACAACCAAGACATATACTGTACATTAATTATAATTGGTATCATCCTTTTTCTATCATTACGACTATTATTTTATTCCCATTGTATGTTATTTAGCGACACAGCAATGATATTGTCTTAATAGGAACTGCTGAAAAGAAGCTTTTGCTTGGATGTCTTGCATTTCTGATAATTCATTCAATTTCTATAATTGACGCATGCATAACTGCTGGAGAAGGCCCTCAATTAAGAATTGCTTTAGATAACTATTACATTTGTGAAGAAAAAGGACATAATCCAGACATGTGCGATCAGTTTGAAATACCTGGAAATAAACATACAGTTTCAGCAGCCATTTTTTATGTGATTTTTGGATTATTTCAAGTAACCACAATAGTGTTTGTTCTGGATATTCAACAGTACAAAAAAGCAATGCACACTTTGTACTCCACAATAAAACAATGTTCTCAATCTTCTTGATCTGCAGTGCTTTGTACAAATATAAGTAAAGATGTAGTTTTTTTTGTTGTTGTTGTGTTTTCATTCATTTATTCTAAATTTACACTTTTATGAGCACAAACTTGTTATAACACATTTTATTTATTAAAATTAATTTCATGATTAGCTATTGAGTTATTATAATAACATCATACTAAAGCTTATCATATATTTTAATACTTTCAGCTTAAAGTTATTATTATAAATTTTTGTTTATATTGTCCCACCATGTACACCTAATCATTTTTTGTTTTTTTACGGAATAAAACAAAGGATGTTAGAATATTCATTCAGACCCTCTTAGACCCCAAATGTTTCAAATAATAATAATATAAAAATTGGTTAAAAATAGTGGGAAAAATAATGGGAAATATATGAAGTCTACATATTAGGGAGAATGTTTCTATCAACAAGATGATGATAACTGCACTCATCTCCATTTGTCTTGACACTTAGACCTAAGGTGCACAGACCACAGAATTGCCTCATTACCTAGGAACACTCAAAACTTCTTCTCACAAGCTACACTGTTAAAAACATCTTTTTCCAGAGCATTATATCATTTGTGCCCTTCCTTTTCCTCAGCGAATTGTTTCGTCACACAAATTACTAGAAACTAAACTGCGATGATTACCACAAAAAAATCTTACTTTAGAAATTTACTGAATGTGAGCTACAGAACATGGACAGTGCAGTTACATTGTTTTAGTTATTCATACTGAAAAAGTAGTCTTGACTGATTTTTTTTTTTTTCCCCAGGGACACTGGACAAGACCATGCTCCCTCGTGATTTAGTTACTTTTAGTAATTTTTTTAATATCATGTAGAAGATTTTGTATCACTTGACTTAGTTTTGGTTTGTTTCTCAATTTTTTTCAATAGGGGGACTCCTAAAGTAAGTAGTTCATGATGTACCAATCCCAAACAACTTAAAAAAAATAGCATATTTCTATGAATATTTGGGTAGAAGTAATTTTTTTTGTAGTTTAGAAAAGAAATGTAACTCAATGGCAATTTATATCTTCACTTAGCTACTGATTCCATGATTTAAGAAATTGGTTGCAAGAAAATTAGTTTTTGTCGTCCACTTTACTTATAGTTTTTGTTTTTATCAATGCTGTCTTCGAAATCATAAAGTTTTAGTTATGACGGCTTAATTTTACCACAAGTAAAAAATTCCACAAAACTAAGGGGCTTTGCCATAACAAAAACAACACAAGATGACAAGTCAGCCCAAGACGATTATGTGAGGTTGGTCAGATTAATTAAACAATGTTGTTAAGACTGGTGTCAAGGTTGAAGCCAACTCAAGCTTCAAATGCCAGACAGGATCCACAGTGCTTCCTTACTGAGTGAACAATGCTGCCATGAGATTTGCATAAACAATTTCAATTACTATAATTGCAAAAATACTAACTGATACAAAATAATTATTTCCATCAATATGGCTGGGTGTGGGTTTAGGTGTGGCCATACTAACTAGGAGGGTGATGATAGAAGTGGTTTGTCCTTGAAGGTCTTTAAAAGTTGGACCCTACGGAAGAACTTGCCTTTCAGCAATTAATCTTCAAAGATATCAGTTAAGCTGCTATTAACTTCAAAAATTGACGATCTTTTACCAGACATGTACTCAGAAGTTGCTCCAGAATGGGGGGCACCATGCACCACACACCAATATAATCTCATGAAAACTATTTTCTTTCACATTAACGAAGCAAATTAAAAGTTTAAAGTCATAGGGAAAAAATAAGTGATCCAAAAGTTTAAAATTGATTTCCATCCTATGTCGGTCATCAGTATTATCAATTCTTTTCTTCTTAACCAAAGAAGCTGTACACAATTGAAAATAAGGACTGAGTTGGACTCAATTTGCATAGGCGTAATTGGATCCTTTTTTTATAAACTCTGGTATACATGTATCTTTTTTCTGCTAAGGCATTTGCCATGCTGTGAAGCACCGTCATAATCCTCAACAGCATTTTACTGCAGGAATTTGTTAAGAAAAAAAGAAACATCTAGGGAGACTAAAAATGACCAAAAAAAGAGCTGCTAAAACTAAAGTACCCTTAGCTTCTGAATCTACAGTGACAACCACAGATAGCAACACTACACAAACATTTCTTAAACAGAATTTGAAGAACTATCTGATCCTCCTACCAGACACTCCTGTACAGTGTGTAAGAAAGTATAGTTTCCAGTGTTGTTTTAGTTAATAAATTCCAGACATATGTAAGTTTTAGTTCATGCAAAAAAAAACAAGATCATGAAGGCTTAGTTTTAGTCTTTTTCCATAACGCTCCAGGAAGATTTAGTTACTTTTTAGTTTTACTAGAATTTCATTAGCAATCGCTACGCATAGCGGTTGGTAAAGGGTCTCAATACGCGAGACTAGGTGGCCAGTATATTGGTAAAGGGTGACCACTTTATTGGTAAAGGGTCACCACTTTATTGGTAAAGGGTCAACACTTTATTGGTAAAGGGTTAACACTTTATTGGTAAAGGGTTTCAATACGTACGCTTGCTCGTTTGCTCCACCCTAACCGCTTAGACATTATGTTCTATTGACGTAGGGTATCTATGAAGAAAAAAACTCTTTTCTCCAGTCACTGCCAGCGGAGAAACGTCTAGGCGCTTGGTGGTGGATCTCAGTAAACCATTGGAGAGGAAATGTAGTAACTGAATACATTTATTAGGATGATGAACTAAAACTGACATTTAGCTATTCCCGCCCCATCTCAAACACCAATGCAACTATATACGAGTTATCGTTTCTGGATTGTTCTGTTTTGCTGTTGTGCTGCCTGGATAAACCAATTTGTTTAAAACTTTAGGTGAGAACATGCATACTAATTTGGAGTGTCACAAGCCCAATAAAGGGTTGAAGCACACCTCCTACTGCCAAATTGTACTGTAGATACAGCATGTCTAATGTAGTAAAACTTTGCCTGACCACTCCCATTCCAGCCATACGCCATTACTTAATAATTGGCTCTAGAGAGGTGCACATGTGACAAGCGATTATTTGGTGGTAGCTGGAGTTTAGAAATTATGAGCTGTACCAACAATAAAACTTCTCTTATATTTTTTTGGCCTTCGGTAATTAGACCATGACATAAAACGAAGCTTTCTTTTCTCAGGCAGTTAGTTATCCACAACACGAAAGTAGCCACTTACTACTTATGATTATACCATTTCTTTTTTCGTATTGTCTCCAAACAATGTTTTTTTTGTTTTGTTTTTCTGAGAGAGCACTTCTAGTCTCCAGGGTAACCATGAAGTTTGTAAAAGTTACCTCTTCCAAAGTTAATTATTTGAAGTATACAAATACAAATATGATCAATTTTTATTGCACTTCTCCATTTGACCTCTTTAATATCTATATATCCCCCAAGACTTTATAGGATTAGCAATGTGCATGTACACAATGATATCAGTCTTAAACTGAAAAGTTATTTATTGTGTATCAGTGGTCTGTTGGGGCATGTGTGAGGGTAGCCCATGTGCTTGTTCCTCCACATGATAGCCACTAATACTGACATGTGTGTTCACTGTTCATGTAGATATGTTCCGTGAAATGTGCAGATAAGAAAGGTTTGCAGTGCTTATCATGGTAAGTGTTTTGTCACGTTGGATAGTTTTAAAGTTCGTGCACTATTCATAACATACTTGTGTGAGGTGGAAACTTAGCATAACTGATGTATGTAAAACAAATAAACTCAAGAGATGTGGTACCACCACAATGGCAAGGAAGCTACTTAGACCTATTTTGAATAATGAATAACTAACGACATTTGACCCCGCCCATTATTGGACTGTGTTGTCACATAAATTCTCATTTCACTAGAGTAGAAAGAATGTTAGAGTTTGAATAATATCCCCTATTTCTAGTGAATCATTTTGCACACACACACACACACACGTGCGCACACACACACACACACTATGAGAATATAAAATGATTTTAACCTCCTTTGTGGATTTGAGCGTCTGATTCAATAGAAAACATTTACAGGGTATGATCTGTTGTTTTGGTGCATAACAACAAAACCCACTCTTGGCTCATGCTTTCCTGTCAACTGCGAGTTTGACCTCCATTCATAAAGCACCAGCTTGTATGTTTACACAAATTTCCAATATGATGCAGTACATGTATTCCTTACTAGTGATAATCATGAGTGACATTAATTTCTGGGAGTTACAAGAACAGCTGCACACACACACACACACCTTGGCCTCACATGTCAATAAATATGAAATTCTTAAGTGTTATGTATTTGTATGTCGGTTTAGGTGTGTGTGTGACAGCACCAAGCTTTCCTCCTATATATTTGCTCTCTCTCCATTATCGTCAGTGTATTTTGCCACACAAACACACAGACACAAATTCACGCATGTGTACGAAATTGGGTTTTTTTTTTGTTGGGTTTTTTACATTAGATGCCAATGCTATTCTTGCTGTTCTTGTTTTTGTTGGTGTTGTTAGGTGTACTTTTAATCCCCTCGGGATAAACATTATCACTTCTCTTCTTGCTGCACAAATACTGGAAAGGTTAGGTAACTCTCATACTGTGCTCTGTATAAAAGACCAGCTTTACTGACAGCTTTAGTTCACTGCTAGTACACTGTGATTTTAGTAAAATACAACTTTGGCGGTTTAAATTTGTAATTATGAATTTGTTTATTTAATTAAAAAAATGCATAATTAACAAATTTAAACCACCAAAGTTGTACGAGTTCTCATTCCCAATATTTCCTCATCTCACCATGTGTGCCGAGATTTTAGCAATAACCATTGCTACCTTACCATATCTGTGTTGTTTCAAAAAAAAACTACACACTAATGTCCTAGTACTAATCTCTTATGTGCATGTATCTAGTATATATTGTTTTATACATTGTGTGTATAGAGGTCTCAACAATGTTTAGTCACAGCATCAGAGTGAGGACTTCCAGAACACACTGATATAGAGACAACAAGTAGAGCTGAGCATCACTGACACACGAAACAAAGAAACAACAAATGCTCACACGAGTCTTTCATTCTAGATGACCATGATTGTAGTCTAAACAGCTCTGAGGAACTGTCTCCTTCAGAATCTGATGAAACTGCAGGAGATGACTCTCAGCAAAGTGGCCATTGTTGTGAGGAAGGTTTGGACTTGCTGAAGTGTGTGGATTAGGACGGTAGAGACAGATCACCTACTCCTCCTCAAAGACTTCCTTTGTTTACTTGGCTGGCAGGGTTTCTCAGAGTGTTGTTCAAGCTATGAGTTACTCTGTATTGTCGTTTGACTCGTTAGATGCAGATGGGCTGAAGCAAGCACCACCAGCTTCTATATACTGTGGAACTGGCCATGAAGCTCAGCCCTTTATCTGATATTTATGGTTTCTGTGGCAAATGGACTTGAAAGACTGCCACTCAGAAATGCCTCTTCAGTTTTTGCCACAAAATCACCACAGTGCTGCTACTTCTCTTTCACTATATACCTGGAGGCAGACTGGAAGGGGTGGAGTCTACTGTGGGAAGAAGAGGAAAGCTAAACACCTGTATTCAGCCATTTGCTGCACTATATATTATGAGATTATTTACATGTTGACTAGTGAGGGCTACTCCTGTATCTTTTAACTCATTTTTAGCATTTTTATTGCACCAAGTTAATTATTAACTCATTCCTTATCATGGTGGGTCAAAAGTACCCTATAGCAGGTGAAGTTTTTCAATAAATAACCACTTTACCATACTGATTTCAAAATGCTTAGCTTCTGTAAAATAGATAAAGCAAGCTCTAAAGATCCTTTTGAGCTCATTTTTTGGTGGGGTTGTCATAGGAAATTGTTGAGATAATGGCTGGCAAACTTTTCACTGTTGAAGAAGTAATAGATCAGTTGGAAGGTGACAATTCAGATGAATCTGACTTGGCATATCTTGAAGATAAAGAAAGCTTGGATGGTGATAGAGAAGAAGCAGAGTATGTCAACAGTCAAGGTGAGGAAGAAGTACTTTCCAGTGCTATGACCTCTGCACTAGGTAACTTGGTTGTCAATGATGCTGATCCTGCCAGTCGAGATTCTATGCTTTTACTAGATAGTGATCTTGAGAGTATTTCTGATAGTGACATGGAGGTTGACCCTGCATCATCAGTCTCTTATTCTAGCATCAGTAATGACACAGTATCATCTTCAGAAGATACTGAAGAAAGCCAAAATCAGAGTGATGTTCAAGTAGAGGGCGTGTCAGAGGCAAAAGAAGAAGTCGTGGACGGGGTGCTAGTAGAGGTCGTGGAAGGGGTGCAAGTAGAGGTCATGGGAGACAGCATGGTAGAGGAAGAAGGGGTAGAATTGTTCGAAATTCCAACAGCAATGTTGATGATGATTGGAAATGGGAGAATGAGTATAATGACGATACAACCATATCAGCTCCACTGGAGTTTGAAGAAGATACAGGTCCAAAGTATGAAGCATTAGAGTGCAATGAACCCTACGATGATATTATTGTGAGCTATATAAAACGTTTGCAGCGGCACATCACCTTTACTGCGGAGGCCATTAATTAGCTAACATTTGTATGGAGACAGGTGGCCTCCGCAGTAAAGGTGATGTGCCGCATTGAGAGGTGCAAACGTTTTACGTAGCCCAGCCAACTACTCAATATCACTACGAGACAAACTCCAATGACATCACGTGACACGGTAAGGTATGGCGGGTGATTCGTGCCAAAATTAGACGCTCGCGTTACGCCGGCTACGACCATGAGATGCATGCTAAAAGACCATGACATGCAAGCTAACCGAGCGTGAGATGAAAGCTACTAGCATGAGATGAAAGCTACTAGCCTGAGATGAAAGCTACTAGCCTGAGATGAAAGCTACTAGCCTGAAATGAAAGCTACTAGCCTGAGATGAAAGCTACTAGCCTGAGATGAAAGCTACTAGCCTGAGATGAAAGCTACTAGCCTGAGATGAAAGCTACTAGCCTGAGATGAAAGCTACTAGCCTGAGATGAAAGCTAATGGCGTGAGATGAAAGTTACTAGCTTTGAGAGTCGAATTTGCTTTGAGAGTCGAATTTGAAGAGTGAGATTTAAGTTTGGGGCGCTAGATGCAGGCTTTATCTATGCTTTAGCTAACTAGCTATCAACACGAGGTGCAAGTTGGGAAGACTGGACTAGCTTCTCCAAGTTTGTCGTTGTTGTTTCTGTTGATACATCAAGAATGGCTACAAGGAATATTCAAGGAGTTTCTGGAGAAATTTGTGGTACCATATATCAGTTAGTAACACAATATGATGAATCCAAAGATCCCTGTGACCTAGACTTTTTAATTTTCAAGCTACACCAGTTTTACAGAATTTTGTGTGCCTCAGACATTGAGGATAATGTACTAGAAAGTGTAAGTCAGTGCCTTTCACAACTTCAAGAATTGCAAAGGAGCCAACCAGAAGTTGTCAGATATTTACCAGAACTTTTATGTGGAGGGCGTGGCAGACCAAAATTTCATGTATCCTCTGAGCAACTGGAACATTTATTAAAGATTGGATTGAATTGTTCTTCAATTGCATCATTACTTGGTGTGTCACTTCGTACTGTTCGCCGTCGAATGTCTGAGTTTGGGTTGTCAGTCAGAGAATATTACACCAACATCAATGATTCACAACTAGATTTCATTGTGGAAGGAGTCAAATTGTCATTTCCCAATTATGGCTATCGAATGTTACGAGGACATCTTCGGGGTCTCGGTATTATTCTAACCCAGCAAAGGGTAAGAGAGTCCTTGAATAGAGTCGATCCATGTGGAAGTGCTGTTAGGTGGGCTTCTTCTATTCAGAGGAGGAGATATCATGTGGAAGGTCCATTGTCACTTTGGCACATTGATGGGAACCGCAAACTTATAAGGTAGCTACAACAATTGTATTTAAAGCTTTTAATTTTAAAACTTTGGAAAGCACAGAGCAAGTTAAATTTCTACTGAAACCCAAGTGATACATTAACATGTTTTTATGTACAATTGCACTACATGGCCCTAGCTATTGGTACAAATTCTTATTGGGTGTACCGTGGCTAATAATTTCGCTAGCTAACTTTTTTCCCATTGCTGTTTTTTTATTTTTATCTCTCTTTGTTCTATCTGATTTGCCTTTTTTAAGCTAATACTTTGAAAGTAAAAATTGCGTTGTTACTAAAAGCTGTTCAAACGATGACTGCAGTTGAGCACATATACTGGGCAATATAGAAATTATTTTTCAATTAGCTACACTCAATTATCATAAATTGAAAATGTAGCTAGCTGGCTAAGTGGCTTTGAAACCTACTAATATATAGCACCAAACAGGGTTCCATCATAATGTAGTAGCTACATGCTAGGTTTCTGTTTTTTGTAGTTAGAATTAATTCAGTTTTGCTCAATTATCATTATTATTATTATTTATTTTTTATTTATTTTTATAGCTAGGCATTCATTTGAAAATATAGTTAAGGAAAAGTAGTTATTAACTAATTGCCAATATTGGCTACACTTGAATTTCATGAATATAAAATGATCTAATGGCTAGCTATTTATGTGGGATGTTTTTTTCTGTTCTCATTTATTTATTTATTTGTTTAACCCCTTACTTTGTGCTCTTCTCACCCTCTGCTCCTGTTGCAACCATTTTTTTAAAAGGTTCAATAACTTAATTCACAACTTTCAGCTCATGCTACTTATTCATTTGTTAGATGGCGGCTGGTAATTCACGGAGGAGTGGATGGATATTCAAGAGTTCCGGTGTATCTTCACTGCTCAGGGAACAATAAAGCCAGCACTGTTCTTCAGCAATTTTTAACAGGTGTTACAAGTTATGGCTTGCCGTCTCGTGTTCGTAGTGACAAAGGCGGAGAAAACACTGCTGTTTCAGAATTTATGCTATCACACCCAATGAGAGGAGCAGGAAGAGGCTCAGTGATAGTTGGAAAGAGCGTTCATAACCAAAGGATTGAACGCTTGTGGAAAGATGTATTTGAAGGTGTTTTACTCTTGTACTACAACTTATTCTATTATTTAGAGAGCATAGAAATGCTGGATCCTTCTGATAATGTTAGTTTATTTTGTTTGCATTTTGTTTTTATTCCACGCATTAATCAAAGCTTGAAGGAGTGGAGAGAAGCGTGGATCTGTCATCCACTGTCTTCAGTGAATGGGAAAACTCCACTGCAGCTTTTTTATACTGGACTGCTGAAATTCAGTAGCACATCACAAACATGCATTGCTCAAGAGTTATTTGAAGATTTGCCATCTGTAAGTTTATTAGATTATGAGCTTAGCATTTTGGCTTGTGGTCTATTAACTAGAATCTAACCAGCTAATGGAAATGTATACTGTATTTCAATGTTCATAATTGTGTGCAATTATAGAATTACTTCTGTATACTGTACAGGAGGAGGTAGAGACATTTGGAATAGACTGGGATGAGCTCTTGAACACCATTGATGATGACAGCACCGTACTTGTACCAGAAACTGAATGCCCTATCAACTACGACCATCTATATCAATCTATTGACCCTCAAGCTTCGAGTGATTCGTATGGAATTGATATTTTTTTTAAAACTGTTGAACTAATAAACAATCAATTATCTATCCAGTAAGTTGAATGCAGAAACGATGATCAGAGTTCATGATTTTTTATAATGTTTTTTTTTCCTTCTTTTACAATTGTCCGAAACCTTGAGAACACAAAATATAAAAAGTCATTCTTTCTTTAAAAATATTATAATCCTCTGGAAGGTTTCTTGGTAGCCTGAAAATCATGCTGCACGTAGACACTGTTGGCACCATTAAATCTGAATCAAATTGAATGGTTTTTTCAGCATGTGGAAATCCAAGTGGTGGAATGCAGTCACACCCAGTGAGAAAAATGAAGATGTCCTTCAAACTAGCCATGCCTTCTATACCATCTGCAATAATAATGATAATAATGATGATGATGATAATAATAATAATAATAATAATAATAATAATAATACTTGTAATATTTATACTATAATACTTGTAATATTAATAATAACAACAAACTCCAAGATAATGTGGTAGCTAATATTGAACAACAGGTTGGGCATACCTTCACTATCTCGTAAATAAGTGATCCAATTCATTATTGTGCACTCTTCTCTCATTCTGTTATTGGATCCAACTTCTGCATACAAAACAGTGTAAAAATCTTGTATGAAGTCGGCAGTCAGACACTGTTTAGGTGGGATAAATACTTGTCTCATTGTTGATGGGTGTTCCTTAATCAACTGGAAAAAGTTTAATGTTTGAAACCCTTCAATTAACTGTTCTAATTCTGAATTCGAGCGATAAATAATGAAGTGCCGACATAGTGCTGAAATAATTTCTTCTTTTTCAATAAGCTTCATGTGATAAGAAGATTGTGTAACTCCACAGTTAAATCTGAAACCATACTCATCACTGTCTAGCAGATCCTTCATTCTTGCTTCATTATCACATTCTCTTAACTATATTATAACAATATATCCCATGGTAAAAATTGCTTTCATTGACTTCGTAAGTACAGAACAAGTGTAGAACATTTATTATATTAACTGTGTATGACTACATACTTGATTTAACCAGGTTTAAAAAAAACATATACTAAGACCTTATATGTGACCATTGACGGGAAAACCGGGCACAATGCGGCGCACGTGAACATTGAGAAAAGATCAATCGATTTCTTAAAAATGTATTATTTCAAGCCAACAGAAAGGATACAGTTAGGTCTATTATAACGGGAACAACTTAAGCTGTAATGATAAAACTTGGAGAGCTCAATATCTGGATGCCGTCAACTCCGTAAGTCCAAAAATATTTTTTTGAACAGGGCCATGTTGTGCCTGGCTTTCCTGTAGACGGTCACATATATAGTTGCTTATATTTACTCTGGAGATCTTTAACGGCAGTAGAAATTTTTTCGTACAATTGAATAAAAAAATATTTTATTCAAGTGAACTTAAAAGCCTATCTGATAGCTACCAGGCTGCATACAGAAAACATAGCTAAGAGGGGTGAAAACAGGATTTTGTGATATAGAAGGAACAATGAGTTTATATCACTAGTTACTGTAGGTTGCTCTGCTTAAAGATGAATACAGTGCAATATTGGTACATGTTAATAGTTAAGTCATAAGTTCATAAGGATTTTTAGGGGTTTGAAGGCTTCCATGGGGGTAAATACTTGAGAACTTCACTGTGCTCCTTCTCAGGATAATTAAACTATAATTACCTTATTGAGTAATGCCTGAATAGATTGATCTGGAACATCTTCTATATATACATTAAATGTCGTTCCACTTCTAAAAATGTAGTTCACCACTGACTTTGCCAAAAATGCTGGTCCTGGACCTCCATGAATAACAGACAATGCTATAATCTTGCCAATACTCTTGTACACATTTTTGTCCAATGCACTTGTGTTGTGCCTTAACACTCTTTTATCAAGTGGTCCTTCTAATAAATTTTCTTGAGAGTTGAGGGAATTCAAAAATAGCATGAAAAATTCTCTTTTTGGTCCCCCATCGTCTACTGCAGGTTCACCCAAGAATGTAAATCGTAAATGCTTCGATTCGTCAAAAGAGCGCTTGAATGACTGAATAGAATCTTTCCATATTTCATTACGTCTAACAGTAATCCTATAAGTGTTGTCCTTGTCCCTATCTAAATACTTGTTCCTATGCTCTTCGATAACGTCGACTAAAATACGAGTTTCTTTTGTAACACTATACAAACACAGAACGTATTATATTAATCGTATACTCAAATCGCAATGTGTGGTGAGCAAGCTAGCTCAGCCAATGAAATATGGTAAAGTATCGTCCGTTTAAATGAGTTCACCGAGGCATGCTTTAGCTAAGTAACAATACATTGCATTTACAAAACTTGTACCTATTTACTCCTGAATTAATAAAGCAAGCAGCTCGACACTTAAAAATAGCATTAACTGCACGATTGAACTCCAATGTTTACAAGCAACAACACTACAACGCTAGTGGTAAATATTTCATATAGTCAAGTACACAATGCAAACGAGAAGTGGATTGAGTACTGAAAATAGTAATTATGGAGTTTCATTAGCCTGACTAACACCATTAAATACTGACGGCTTTCTCAGAACATACGCTGAACTTAGAAAAAAATCTTGAGCAACTACTTACAAAAATGGAATGGGTGGCTTGAAACTCTGCCTTTTATACATAACAGAAAAGTGACAAACCATAGTCACATACATATATATATATACACACACACACACATATATATATATCTGAGATGCATAGAATGAAGCAAGCTAGAGGGCCGAAATGGAATTTTTTGACATGGTGGGGAGGCATCAAGCTTATGATATCTTTTGCAGACATCATAATTTGTTGTAGTAATTTGACTCAGTCGATTCTATTGATATACGATAATACGATTGTCTTTTTCTTCACCTATTTTAACAACCTACATGGCACCCTAGCGTAAACTACCCCCTTTCTTCCCCCCAATCAAAAAATATTCTAGATCAAATGTTCTCCAAAGCTCATTCACAATGTGTGCTTGAGCACACTACTAGTTTGTATAACTCATTTTAAAAGTCTTACCTTGAACTGGTCTCCATACTAGCATCAATAGCTTCTTGTGTGTCTTGTTGTAACAATAATATTTTCAGTGTGGGCGAAATGCCCTTGCAGCCCCCGCTAAAAAAAACCCTGGATACTATCACCCAGACTAATAATTCCAAATATAAACATATCAATTATCCTATATTTCCACTCCTGATAGTACTTCAATTGTTTCGCTAGCTTGCAAATAATTATACCAATAACATAAAACAACAACAACAATATACAATAATATTATATTGTCTTTACTTTATAAATAATATAAATATTAATTATCTAGTATTATAATTCCTAAAGGAAAGAACACTTGCTTCATCAATTGCTATCAATTATAAACTGTCCCTTAGCCAGGGAAGTGCTCTCAATATTAGTTTTGATTAAATTAAACAATGGCTAAGATACCAGTGGCGAATAGAATAGCAGCATTCTCTATGTAGCCAGCAGCAAACTCTCAATTCAACTCAGCTAGCATGGGGTAGAAACTAACCATTATGGCAGAAAGTGTAAGCAAGCACTATACGGTGTGAACAAGTTGCCCTTTACAATCCACCCTAGATTACTATCACTACCTACCGGAGGAACCTGCAGGGTTGGAAGACTCCGACAACTTCTTCACTTCAGTTAGAGCTCCCACAAGTAAATCTTTCGCTTTACTCCAATTCGCCATGATATCACTTTTGCAATCGGTAAAGGGTATTCCAACTACACGCAGCGCTCTTGCCACGCGTGCATCTCACCCTTAGTAGCTTTCATCTCAGGCTAGTAGCTTTCATCTCATGCTAGTAGCTTTCATCTCATGCTAGTAGCTTTCATCTCAGGCTAGTAGCTTGCATCTCAGGCTAGTAGCTTGCATCTCACGCTCGGTTAGCTTGCATGTCATGGTCTTTAGCAAACGGCGTAAACGCGAGAGTCTAATTTTGGCACGAATCACCCTTAGTAGCTTTCATCTCATGCTAGTAGCTTTCATCTCAGGCTAGTAGCTTTCATCTCAGGCTAGTAGGTTTCATCTCATGCTAGTAGCTTTCATCTCAGGCTAGTAGCTTGCATCTCACGCTCGGTTAGCTTGCATGTCATGGTCTTTTAGCATGCATCTCATGGTCGTAGCCGGCGTAACGCGAGCGTCTAATTTTGGCACGAATCACCCGCCATAGTAAGGTGCGGCATAAAATAATTTAAATAAGTGCGCGGGGTAAAAAACGTTTTCACTCCCACTCACTTGTAAACCCTTCCCCCTCTACTTTTTAATTTTTATGTAGTTGTTAGGGCGTAACCGCGCAGAAGATTACGGTGATGAAGAAACCGAAGATTAAAAGTGAAGGCGGTACGCTCAGCAGTGAGGTAAGAATTTGAGTAGTTTCTAGTGGATAGTTTGTGATGGGTTGCCTCCTACCCGTAACAATCATGAAGTGATGTCGTAGATAGCGCCGGTTGTATACAGATTTATATCTTGCTATAACTAGCCAGCACAAAAAGGGTCAACTTCCAGAGCGAGCTAGACATAGAGCTGACTAGCTATAGCCTTTTATTAGAAAAATTAATAGTTTCTCATTTCTAGCAATTATTCCTGAAACCCTAAGGCATCATTTTGAAGAGAGATAGTGTCGGTGGCTTTCAGTTTGTAGGGTATTTAGTCTTGGCTAACTACCTACTATTAATTTACTAACTATCGGAGACAGAGACAAGTTTAGTTCAACTATTTCATCGGAGCAACTACATGACGTTGACACGAGGTAATGTGAGATGAGACAACTGAATAATAATTGCGTGGGGTGGGTGTGTCTGTGATATAATGCAAGGTGAAAATTCATGAGAGTTCTGAGTGTTCACTACATCACTCCCCCTCCAGCGAGTTGCTAGGGAGCGAAATCTCTCAGGCGAGTAGGCCAGTGTACTCGACATCCAGATCTTGTTGTCCGAGTTGCAGTCGGCTACAAAATAGTGGCGCCGTTTGGTATGAACCTATGGTAAAAGTTCACAAGCCCGAGAAATCTCCGCAATTTGCGTTGAGTATCTGGACGTGGAAAGTCTCGGATGACCTGGACTTTATCTTCCAATGGGCGAACACCTGTGGCATCAACATGGTGACCCAAAAAGTCCAGTTCACTGACGCCAAACTGAATCTTGGAAACATTGATCACGATTCCATGCTCATTCAGTCGCTGAAAAACAGAGCGAAGATGTTCCAAATGCTCTTCCGGCGAGGAACTTGCGATGAGGAGGTCGTCGATATAAGCTTAGGCAAAATTCAGACCTTGCAAAACCTTGTTCATGAAACGTTGGAACGTTTGCGCAGCATTTTGCAATCCAAATGGCATCCTAAGGAACTTGAAGAGACCAAACAGCGTAGTAATAGCAGCCTTGGGAATGTCCTCCTCAGCTACTGGAATCTGATGATAGGCCCTTACTAAATCTATGTGAATAAAGATCGTGCTTCCTTGCAGTGATGCAGAAAAGTCTTGCTAGTGTGGGAAGGGGTACCGATCCGAGACAGTTATCCGGTTCAAACCACAAAAACCTCCACAAGGTCTCCAATCCCCTGGCGTATGCTTAGGTACCATGTGCAAAGCTGATGACCAGTTGCTTGACGAAGGACGGATTATACCCAACTCCAGCATGTGGTCAAATTCTTGCCGTGCATTCCGGTGACGCTCAGGAGCGAGGCGACGAGTACGTGCCGATACGGGTGGTCCAGTAGTTTCTATGTGGTGGACGACATCGTGCTGGATGGGATGACCAATGGCACATGCCTGAGTCAGTGCAGGAAACTCAGAGAGGAGCGACAAGAAGGCGTTGGGTGAGCCCAGCTTGACATGACTAAGTTCAGGAGAAACTGGCAATGAGCGTGAAGGAAGACCATTGACTTCGAGGTGGGAAGTTGAGTCCAGTAGCGTACGATGAGACATGTCTACTACCAGGCCAAAATGCTGCAAGAAGTCAGCACCCAAAATGGCTCGTTTTACATCAGCGAGGACGAAAATCCAGCGAAACGTGCGTCTGAGTCCAAGGTTGAGCGTGCAGGAGCGTACACCATAGGTCGCAATGTGAGAACCGTCAACTCCTAGTATAGAAAAGGCACTTTGAGGACGGGCGCGTTCCAGACGAGTGGGAGGAATAACACTGACTTCGGCACCTGTATCGACAAGAAAGTGAGTGTCACTATTACGGTCATGTATATAAAAGAGACGACCAGGATGAGGTAGGCCGGCGATGCTCGTCGCCGCTAGCGACCGGCCTGCTCGTTTAACGTCCAGGAACAAGGAGAACAACAAGCACGAGCTCGCTCACCAAACTTCTGATGATACCAGGAGAGAGTGTTATCGGACGTGTCCGTACTCGGTGCAGGAGCAGTAGGTGTTGGAGAACGATGGGACGAGCGAGATGAACGAGATCGAGAAAGACTCCTAACTAGCTTCTCTAATTGTGAGATTTCTGAGCGTAGGTCCGCAATGTCAGCAGCAGTAGCAAACTCGGGAGCAAGAGGTGTGGGTAGAGCGTCAGGCAGGCATGTGCTCACACGGCAGCAACAGAAGCAGTAGGGGCTGCTACCTCGATGATCTTATCTGCCATCTCAGCTAAAGCAGACAAGGTGGTGCCTTCAGGGGTGGAGGCCAAAACCATGCGAACACTCTGGGGTAACCTCTGTAAAAACAACTCCTTCAAAAAGGTAGGGTCAACACCTGGGCGGTCACCAAGTAGCTGTTGCATTCTACGAAGCAACTGAGTAGGCTTTCTATCTCCCAATTCCTCACCAGTAAACAACTGCTGTAGTCGGCGCTGCTCCGATAGGGATGTGCGCTTTGTGAGTTGCTCCTTCAATGTTGTATAAGGGCTGTCAGCAGGCGGTTTGTTTTGGTATCGTATCCCGTGATATTCCGCAGTAAAGGGGAAGTCCGGAGTTATTGCGTTTTGGGTTATTGCGTCCCTAAGCTTTATTTTTATGCTTATACTGTAGATCGGTTGCACTGCTCACGTGACATTTACTTCCGCATGGCAAGAAAGCCATAGAGAGTTGGGGTAGTCTGGCGGGCCAGACCCTTTACCTTCTTTTTTATGGGCGGGGGAAGGGAAAGGGCAGGAGTCACTATCATCAACGACTTGTTCCTGAGGAATTTAATTAAAAAGTGTCAAAATTGCGTCGCCTATACCCGCGCATTTTAATATTTCCGGGAAAGAAGCTGTAACTTGCAGCTCGACCTGCATACCAGGTTGCGATCTGGCTTAGCTATGGAGTTCTGCTTAGGTTGTGGCTCTGATCTTCCATCAGAGTCTAGATATGTCGTAGGCTAGTTGCATCTCCTTTAACCCATCCTCATAGCCTAATTTGTGAGCAGCAAAATTTGCTGCTGCAGTGATGGCAGCCTCAGAAAAGCTTCTCTCCTCCAGATTGCGCCGCAAGTAGCTGTAATCTTACATTACAAACCTCATCAGGTAAGAGTCTCCCATGCTTGAAGGAAAAAAGAACCGTATAAATGACGCATTATAATGACGTCCCATGACGAATGTACCAAGGAATGTGCTAAAACCGCCACCCCAAAATCGGGTGGAAGGAACAAGTCGTTGATGCTCTAGTGACTCCTGATCCTCCAGACCCTTTCCATTCCCCCGCCCATAAAAAAGAAGGTAAAGGGTCTGGCATTGAGCCAAAGACTTCGTTTTTCACCTTATCTAGGAATACGGTAGAAGTGAATACCCTTTTCTCTAGTAGCTTTTGTCGTTCTATTAGTCCACAAAAGGGAGCACAACACGAACTAACCATTTAAACACCAACCATCCCCATGCTTGTTTTAATGAAGTTGAGACTAAATTTAGCTAACTATGATTTGGGATTTCGTTTTTGTATTCATGAATCGACAGTATCACGAATTATCATCAGTCATTGTCACCACTTATAATTTGGCCTGACAAAAGTGAAGTTCAAAAGACCATGCCGTGGTGTTTTAGGCCTAATTATGGTTTGTCAGTTACGTCAATTATAGATTGCTTTGAGTTATTTATAGAGAAGCCAGGGGACCTCTTGTGTCGCGCAGCAACTTGGTCAACTTACGAAAACTATAACACAGCCAAATATCTGATCAGTGTGACCCCCCAAGGAACTGTTAGTTTTGTATCAAAAAGATATGGTGGCCGTGTCTTTGATAAATACATTACTGAAGACTGTGGATATTTGTGCAAGCTTCAGCCTCAAGATGTAGTCTTAGCAGATAGCTAGAGGTTTTAATGTTGAGGACAGTATAGCATTCAGAGGAGCTACTCTCAATATACCAGCTTTACAAGAGGCCAATCACAGCTTACTGCTAAGGATGTGGAGTTAACAAGAAAGCTTGCCAATGTGAGAATCCATGTGGAACGGGTTATTGGGGCAGTGCGACAAAGGTACAAGAATCTTAGTGCCACAACACCTCTACCCACAGAGTACACTCGAAGAAAAAAAGGTGGCCCAGTGTTATTAGACAGTATTGTAAGAGTTAGTTGTGCATTACATAACATATGTGATATTATTGTGCCATCAAATTGATTTTTCATTGTATTTTTAAATATAAAAAATTAATGTCTTTTTTTTAATTTTTTTTTTCACATTTGGCATCCTACTGAATCATGTAAATTAGGTACAAAGAATAAAATATTTATGATTGATACAATGACTTAATTAAATTCTACTATTTACTTAGCATTTTTAGGACTTTCTGTTTCTTAGCTGGATGGCATGTGGGACATATCCATTTTCCAGAAGGTGCTTCAGACATTCCCAAGCATGAAAGGTGGAACCATTTTATTGCACATTTTTCATTGTCACATCCAACCATTACCTCCTTGTGACTCTCTGCAATAACACCAAGTGCCTTCATCTTCATGATCCTGTGATGGTACTTCAATTTCGCTAAGATTTCTTTGTTGTGTGAACCATTTTCCGGCAAACTCAGGTAGAATGCACAAGTTAACAAAATTCTTGGCTTTTCCAGTGCTTCTGTAATGAGAATGTTGTCTGGTTCTAAACGTTCTATGTGAATAATAGCACGGTTCCATACAACAAAGTCACAGTAGAGATGCTTTGTTACATGCATTTGTAATTGGCATTGCATATAATACTGATGATTCCGTGATAGTTGTAGTCCTGAAGGTTGATTTTGGAGACAAAACTGTTTACTGAAGTCAGCAATGTCGTTCAATGTATCAGCTTCTTTGGCACAATAGGGACATTTTATCTCCAGAACTCCAGTGCCACAACATTTGCACTTAATCAAACCATCGGGAGTGGCACCAATATAGGAGTTGTTGGAATCCACAAAAAACCCACATGGTTTTATTTCAAATTCAGCATGTTGCCTGATCATTTTAGATCTGATATTCTGCGGTATTCAATGATTAATCTATATAATATATTTATTATACACCCAGTACAGGCTGTATGTGTAAGCCGGTGTTTAGCTTAAACTCTGCTAGCTTGCCAAAAGAAGTAAGATATAGACTTTCAACCAAAATTTAGGTTTATTCTGGTTAGGAATACACCAAGTCTAACAGCACAAGTCAGGTTCAATGAACCGGATGCGATGTGCTATCTGCAGTCTAGTACTAAACATCATGACACAATGTTAGTGCTAGCCTAAGGCACCTTTTCTGTAGTTATCTTTAAAAAATCCCTGCTAATGTACTTTGTATTAAATAGCATAGGAAGCAACATAAGGTAATGTGAAAGTTTCCTCAAAGCTTAATTTATGCTATAATTTGGATCATATGCAAAGCTGAGCAATTGGGTGTGTGTATATAGCTCTACTCAAGTATTACTCAATGCTGCTTTGAGTTTGAGCACTGGTAAGTGAGAAGGATTGACTGGTACAATACTATCTTTTGTGATTACCTGCAGAGTCAGGTTTGAGTTCACAAAAAGAGTGCCTCATAACTTCACAAGGTTTTTTAAAACTTATATTTAACCTCAAATGAGTAGACAAGTTACAATAGAATTGTTTGACAAGCGCATCATTATAGAGAAACTTTTCAAACACATCAAAATTACCACGAGGAGAATAAATTAATTTGTAGCCAATGAGTCTTCTTGAAGTAAACTATGGCTTACTTTTTCTGTGATTGCTTAAAAACACTAACTTCTATTCAAATTATACCGCACACAGTTTACTAAACATGGAATAAAATTTTGTTAAAATTATACAAAATAAAAGAATTAGAATTTTAGTTATGATTCAGTCATTCTGGCTGAAATAATAGGAATTTTTTTCTCTTTTTAACAGCCAATATTTGTAATTATAACTTAACCCGACGTTTCAACTTCTATGGCTGTTAAAAAGATTATTACAATTTTAGTTATTTAAGTTATCAGAATTTATTTAAATTCCAACTTCAGGAATCAATTAATAACAACACTACTGATGCATTTCTACACATGAAGTGTATATTGTTTGATACTATAATACCAAGTAATGCCCATGGCAAAGTTTCATACAGAATTTTTCACTTGGGATGGGAGACTTCATGTGTATACTTTCCCACACCAGCGTTTTAACCACTACTACTTTGATGCACATGCCTGTATGAGAGTACTGTATATACTTCACACTGATCAGTGTTGAGTCACATCATACATGATTTTATAATCTTACCATATACTCATCAGTTCATTAATTTTATGTACAATTAACTTGGGTTGCACTCACATGGATAAGAACATTTACCATCATTAACGACTTATTCTTTATGCCATCGATGTTTACCACAAACACACAAACATAATGAGATTCATATGCTATGCAACCCACACTGCTCTTTACTGTGCTTGTCATTTACATGCACTAGTGAACTGTTTGTGCACGACTTCTTACTTGTTTGTCAGCTGAGTTGGACAGCCAACTAGAACTGAGTATTCGTCAGTTTTACTGGTAGCTACTAGTACACGTATTAACTTCAGCAAAGGTCACCTTTGAGTTCGAGATGTTTACATCCCTCCATCATGGCCCGGGCAGGGGTTCATTTAGGGGCGGCCCCCCTTGAAGTCATTTCGCCCCTTGAAGTCATTTTTTAAACTTTGATGAAGGTGGTGCAAATGATTAAATAAGAAGTCCTCTACCAATTAATTACATGTATGGAAGTTGTGACCCCTTAAGATAGTGAAAGCTCGTCACCACCTCCCTCCCTCCTCCTTAGACTAATTTCTAAATGAACCCATGCATGGGTACTGCCAATATTGATAAACTAATTTTTAGATTTAATTGGCTGATACAAAATTGGTGACATTATACTGTGAACTCGAAAAAATTGTGGGTTGTTTCCCCTTCTGTTTGAAACCCTGCATAGATATGAAATCAAACTAATATTTACCAATTATTATGTATGTATGTATGTCCTTGCCTTAGTCTCATCCACACACCCACTCCTCTCCCTCTGGTCTCCCTGACCTACTCCCTCCCTCATCTCACTCACCCCCATTCCCTCTCTCCCGTGTTGCAACACATACACTCATGAACATGTAGTCTTACATAGCAACAAGATACAGTATCTATTGAATTTACAGCAACCTGACTAAAGCAGGCATTTAATTTTAAAATCCTTATGTTCTGTGAAGTGTGTACTGAAGGATAACACATTTATGGTTGATCTTATATAATATGTCCTTAATTATGTATTTCAGATTAATGAAACCTCGACATATTCATTCAATAGAGACGTCCTCAAGTAAGCATGTCAAGAAAAACTTTGAAATTTTATCATTTCATTAAAATACATTTAACTTAGGGTTGTCATACTGCATTATTGTATCGATATTTGGCTAATGCCGTCTTAGGAATTTTCATGCATGGGTAACAGTCAGAAGGGTATATACAAATAGAGGGATTAAAATGAAGTATTGTCCAATACTCTAATACTTCAGGCTTGTCTAACTTTTATCTGTGATATTTGTATGACAATATGAAGTGAGGATTAAAGTGTTTAATTAATTTCCAATGAATTTGTTGCAATGTGCGCAGCCTTGTGTTGCTAATTGTAGACATGCAAGTTGCTCACTTTCAGTAATGACAATTAAATAAATACATATGTGTTACAAGTTTAGTGTTAAGCATACTTGCATGAAATAAGTCAAGGCGGAAATCACCTAATTCATATTCATTTATTTAGCCGTAACTAACTAGTGATGTGCTTGAGCACAAAGGGCGAGCGAGCCTGTGCACAAACAAAACACTTCAAAACAATTATTTCCTTGAATGATACGGGATCGCTAAACCTATAGATTCTGTTTTGTGGAGATATGGGAAGGGGTAGACCACGAAGCAAACACAAAAACGCGTGGGTCAAAGTACAAAATGACTTATGTACGTCCACACATATATAAACTAGTGATGTGCTTGAGCACAAATATCGAGCGAGCCTGCCTAGGTTACATAAACTACAGTATTGTTACATAATATACTTTAGTTTAGTTCATGCAATTAAGTATATAGTAGTTGACCATTAATACTACCAATCAAAATACAGAATTACTCTCTTACCTCGATTTCCTGAATTGTGATAACTTCTGTAGTATCCAATTTAAGCCATTCTGACAGCCTCAATTACCAGTAACTGGTGAACAAGCTTGCAACTCTACCAAAACATAGCCTGAGTTATTTTTTGTAATTTTAGCTAACAATATGGAACTACATACTTACATATCTCAGCTTCTCACAAGTAATGGTGACTTCCTTCGGTTTAATATTTTATATTTTGCCCCTCTGTCTACCAGTGACACCTGACAACCAACGAGCGGCATTTAGCAGCCACAAAAAATGACGAAGTTTTGAAATTGCATTTGGTAAAGGTTTTCAATGCCATAGTAACCGTTCGCAGTAACTTTTTGGGAGTTGAAAAACAAGCATTTCGCAGGAATTATCTCACAATTTGGAGCCCAAGGTTCAAGTAAGACTTGCTTAATGCTGTAGTATCAGAAGAAAGTAGGGTCAAGCCTAAAAGGCCGTGTTTTTAGGAGAAAAAAGTCCCCCATGTGCGAGTCATACGTACCATATGTACATACATACATATAACATGTACATACATACATATAACATGTACCCGATTTTCAATTGTTCACCAGTATCTCGCTCATTTCGCTCGCTCGATAACAAACAAACATCCCTGATTTTCAATTGTGTTACCCCTGAGAGAGTCTCACTCGCTCCACTCGCTCGCCAAATATATATATTTTTACCACAATGTCAGATCCCATCACAATAGAGTTCAACTCAATTTTGTGTTATGTTTCAAACATTTGCATTGTATATTTTAAAATCCTAAATGTTTCGATCTCAAAAGATCTTTATGAGTTAGAAAGTAATCCCTGATGAATATTTCTCAATATTGAAACATTTTGCATTACTGTGTAAATTCCTTTTTGTTAAAAAAAAATTTTTTTTTAAATTTTAGAAACAGCCACAAAGCTATAGATAATAGTTATAATGTTTTGGCACCAGATCAGACACTTTCAATTGATGAGCTATACAATAGAACAGTATCATATGATGGAGGTTATCTTTGTAATTTGAATACAACGGAAGATGAATCTTTACCTTCAGATACTGTCTCAAAAGCATGTTCTGAACAACATTTTCCCAGTGAAGAGTTTCAGGCAACTTCTGAGGCAGAAAAAAAAGAGGATAATGACGTTGCTCGCAATAGGGTCATTGATCAGGAGATTGACAACTACACAGAAGTAGATGCAGACTCCAACAACGGAGGTGTTGCCACAACCTCACCATCAACAGAGGTGGTAACTCCCTTCAACAACGGAGGTGTTGCCACAACCTCACCGTCAGAGGTGCCAACTCCCTTCAACAACGGAAGTGTTGTCACAACCTCACTGTCAGAGGTGGCAATTCCCTTCAACAACGGAGGTGTTGCCACAACCTCACCATCAACAGAGGTGGTAACTCCCTTCAACAACGGAGGTGTTGCCACAACCTCACCGTCAGAGGTGCCAACTCCCTTCAACAACGGAGGTGTTGCCACAACCTCACCATCAACAGAAGTGTCAACTCCCTTCAACAACGGAGGTGTTGCCACAACCTCACCATCAACAGAGGTGGTAACTCCCTTTAACAACGGAGGTGTTGCCACAACCTCACCATCAACAGAAGTGTCAACTCCCTTCAACAACGAAGGTGTTGCCACAACCTCACCATCAACAGAGTTGGTAACTCCCTTTAACAACGGAGGTGTTGCCACAACCTCATCATCAAAGGTGGCAACTCCCTTCAACAACGGAGGTGTTGCCACAACCTCATCATCTGAGGTGCCAACTCCCTTCAACAACGGAGGTGTTGCCACAACCTCACCATCAACAGAGGTGACAACTCCCTTCAACAACAAAGGTGTTGCCACAACCTCTCCATCAACAGAGGTGACAACTCCCTTCAACAACGGAGGTGTTGCCACAACCTCACCGTCAACAGAGGTAACAACTCCCTTCAACAACGGAGGAGTTGTCACAACCTCACCGTCAGAGGTGGCAATTCCCTTCAACAACGAAGGTGTTGCCACAACCTCACCATCAACAGAGGTGGTAACTTCCTTCAACAACGGAGATGTTGCCACAACCTCACCGTCAGAGGTGCCAACTCCCTTCAATAACGGAGATGTTGCCACAACCTCACCATCAACAGAAGTGTCAACTCCCTTCAACAACGAAGGTGTTGCCACAACCTCACCGTCAGAGGTGGCAATTCCCTTCAACAATGGAGGTGTTGCCACAACCTCTCCATCAACAGAAATGGTAACTCTCTTCAACAACGGAGGAGTTGCCACAACCTCACCGTCAGAGGTGGAAATTCCCTTCAACAACAGAGGTGTTGCCACAACCTCACCATCAACAGAGGTGGAAATTCCCTTCAACAACAGAGATGTTGCCACAACGTCACCATCAACAGAGGTGGAAACTCCCTTCAACAACAGAGATGTTGCCACAACCTCACCATCAACAGAGGTGGCAACTCCCTTCAACGACGGAGGTATTGCCACAATCTCACCATCAACAGAAGTGTCAACTCCCTTCAACAACGGAGGTGTTGCCACAACCTCACCATCAACAGAAGTGTCAACTCCCTTCAACAACGGAGGTGTTGCCACAACCTCACCGTCAGAAATGGCAACTCCCTTCCACAACGGAGGTGTTGCCACAACCTCACCGTCAGAGGTAACAACTCCCTTCAACCACGGAGGAGTTGTCACAACCTCACCGTCAGAGGTGCCAACTCCCTTCAACAACGGAGATGTTGCCACAACCTCACCATCAACAGAAGTGTCAACTCCCTTCAACAACGAAGGTGTTGCCACAATCTCACCATCAACACAGGTGGTAACTACCTTTAACAACGGAGGTGTTGCCACAACCTCACCATCAACAGAAGTGTCAACTCCCTTCAACAGCGAAGGTGTTGCCACAACCTCACCGTCAGAGATGGCAACTCCCTTCAACAACGGAGGAGTTGTCACAACCTCACCATCAGAGGTGGCAATTCCCTTCAACAACGGAGGTGTTGCCACAACCTCACCATCAACAGAAGTGTCAACTCCCTTCAACAGCGGAGGTGTTGCCACAACCTCACAGTCAGAGATGGCAACTCCCTTCAACAACGGAGGAGTTGTCACAACCTCACCGTCAGAGGTGGCAATTCCCTTCAACAACGGAGGTGTTGCCACAACCTCACCGTCAGAGGTGCCAACTCCCTTCAACAACGGAGATGTCGCCACAACCTCACCATCAACAGAAGTGTCAACTCCCTTCAACAACGAAGGTGTTGCCACAATCTCACCATCAACAGAGGTGGTAACTACCTTCAACAACGGAGATGTTGCCACAACCTCACCGTCAGAGGTGCCAACTTCCTTCAACAACGGAGATGTTGCCACAACCTCACCATCAACAGAAGTGTCAACTCCCTTCAACAACGAAGGTGTTGCCACAATCTCACCATCAACAGAGGTGGTAACTACCTTTAACAACGGAGGTGTTGCCACAACCTCACCATCAGAGGTGGCAATTCCCTTCAACAACGGAGGTGTTGCCACAACCTCTGCATCAACAGAAATGGTAACTCTCTTCAACAACGGAGGAGTTGTCACAACCTCACCGTCAGAGGTGGCAATTCCCTTCAACAACGGAGGTGTTGCCACAACCTCACCATCAACAGAGGTGGTAACTCTCTTCAACAACGGAGATGTTGCCACAACCTCACCGTCAGAGGTGCCAACTCCCTTCAACAACGGAGATGTCGCCACAACCTCACCATCAACAGAAGTGTCAACTCCCTTCAACAACGAAGGTGTTGCCACAATCTCACCATCAACAGAGGTGGTAACTACCTTTAACAACGGAGGTGTTGCCACAACCTCACCATCAGAGGTGGCAATTCCCTTCAACAACGGAGGTGTTGCCACAACCTCTGCATCAACAGAAATGGTAACTCTCTTCAACAACGGAGGAGTTGTCACAACCTCACCGTCAGAGGTGGCAATTCCCTTCAACAACGGAGGTGTTGCCACAACCTCACCATCAACAGAGGTGGTAACTCTCTTCAACAACGGAGATGTTGCCACAACCTCACCGTCAGAGGTGCCAACTCCCTTCAACAACGGAGATGTCGCCACAACCTCACCATCAACAGAAGTGTCAACTCCCTTCAACAACGAAGGTGTTGCCACAATCTCACCATCAACAGAGGTGGTAACTACCTTTAACAACGGAGGTGTTGCCACAACCTCACCATCAGAGGTGGAATTCCCTTCAACAACGGAGGTGTTGCCACAACCTCACATAATTACAGTAGGTTGTGTGTAATCTCTTCAACACCGGCGATGTTTGCCAAAACTCTTCACCGTCATGAGGTTGCAACCCCTTTCACAAGGAGATGTCGCCACCACATCACATCAACAGAAGTGTCAACTCCCTTCAACAACGAAGGTGTTGCCACAATCTCACCATCAACAGAGGTGGTAACTACCTTTAACAACGGAGGTGTTGCCACAACCTCACCATCAGAGGTGGCAATTCCCTTCAACAACGGAGGTGTTGCCACAACCTCTCCATCAACAGAAATGGTAACTCTCTTCAACAACGGAGGAGTTGCCACAACCTCACCGTCAGAGGTGGAAATTCCCTTCAACAACTGAGGTGTTGCCACAACCTCACCATCAACAGAGGTAGTAACTCCCTTCAACAACGGAGGTGTTGCCACAACCTCACCATCAACAGAAGTGGCAACTCCCTTTAACAACAGAGGTGTTGCCACAACCTCACCGTCAGAGGTGGAAATTCCCTTCAACAACATAGGTGCTGCCACAACCTCTCCATCAACAGAAATGGTAACTCTCTTCAACAACGGAGGAGTTGCCACAACCTCACCGTCAATAGAGGTGACAATTCCCTTCAACAATGGAGAAGTTGCCACAACCTCACCGTCAGAGGTGGCAATTCCCTTCAACAACAGAGTCACAGAAATTGCCTCAACCTCACCATCGACAGCTGTGACTCCTTTATGCAACATGGAGGCCTTTGCAGCTTTTAAGCAAGGTATTATTGTAACAGAAGAGAACAATCCATGTTGCCTATCCATCGGAACAGAGCACACAATCGCCATTGCCTCTACTACCAGAAAATTAGTCTCAATTTCTTCTATCAGTCAACAGAACGTCCTATCTGTTTCAATCACAGTCATAGTAGTCCTCTACAACTACATCTACAGCAGTTTGTATGTCTTCGTACGAGGCAACACCGATATTTACAGTATGTTGCATGCCTGTGAGACCACCCTCTTAGAATTTGGAGAGTCCTTTGCTCATTTCTGCTATAACAACAGTTCAGAAACCACATCTTCCTGCTGTCAGTATAACTCTGCTACGAGCAATATGGAAATATCTTCCTCTTATTGTAATGCTGCCGCAAGCAATACGCACACATCCTCTTCTCAGCATAATTTTACCGTGAGCAGTACAGAATTCTCCTCTTCTCACCATTATTCTGCCGTGAAAATCTGCATTTCAGAGACAAGTGATCAGCAATCTGAATCTGTAGATCCTTCAGAACTGGTCACAATTTTTTCTGGAACTGATGAAAATTTTGATAGTGGTAGTAGATTGTCTAATCCTGGTCACAATGCTGGTACAAGTGGCATGTCAAATCTTAGTGGAAATCCTCATCCTGGGGGCGTGTCAAGTGATGGAGGCAATGGCAATCCTGATGGAGGCAGTGGCAATCCTGATGAAGGCAATGGCAATCCTGATGGAGGCAGTGGCAATCCTGATGGAGGCAGTGGCAATCCTGATGGAGGCAGTGGCAATCCTGATGGAGGCAGTGGCAATCCTCATGGGATGGGCTATCCTGATCCTGGTGATGGTGAGATAGGCCATCCTGGCAAGATACCTGATGCTAGGGGTACCACTGATCGTGGAAGCAGCACTTTGAATCCAGAGGGCAGATCTGTTTCTCTTGACACTCCAGATCCTGGAGGAGGAATGCACAACTCTATGGACTCTAGGCTGGGAGATTACCCTGAGGGCACTCCAGATCCTGGAGGGTCATCTCTCCCAGAGAAAACTCCTGACCCAGGGGGCGGGGCACTTAATCTTAGAGACCGTCATGACCCTCCACATATATCACATCCAGAGGGAATTGACGGACTTGATGGACTTCATCCAGAGAAGGATAGCGGACTTTTTCCAGATGAAGCACTTGGTTCAGGTTGTGTACTTAATAATCTTGAAAGTGTCCCACATAAGAAAGTGCCTGGTCGTGACATCACAGCTCGAGGCAAACTTAGAGACCATGTACCACCAGAAACCACCCATGTACACACGCAAGCAACGACCATCGCACAGAATGGTGTAGTGATTGCGCCATCTTATCATGCAGCCCCTCATCATCATACCTCAACAGACCATGGCGTTTCAGTTCCTGATCAGTTCAATCCAAAGAGAGATATATCTAAATCAACAACTGGAAAAGAACATAAAAGCCTCATATACAATCATTTACCAGTGCTGCCAACTCCATTACCACACATAGGAAGAAACACATCAGCCTTAAGCCAGTCAGTGGCTGTTATTGACGAGAATAACTCTTATTCTTCAACACCGCCTTCAGAAGCATCCTCATTCGATCTTGATAAGTGGCACAACTCTGCCAGTGGATCTGGAGTTCCCGTGAAAACTGACGTGAAGCACTGCAGTGTAACATATGCAGGTGCAAATGGTAAGGCTGCGATTGTGTCCAACAGATCGGCTGTGCAAGTACCTCCTCAAGTCTCGCAGGAACGATTGTCTCCCACTTCACCACCTCATGGTGCCCATGCTCCAGGAGCAACCCTGCCTTCCACAGGTGTTTCACACCAATCCCAGTCCGAACCTACTGAGCATGCTCAGATTAACCTCCCACCTTGCAATTACACTACGGTCTATATTTCAAGCACTACATGTACATGTGATTTCCTATACTGTAATGAAGCTAGTTCAGACTACTCCTCTCCATCGAAGTTTACATCCCCACATGAGGCGCATGCTGCTCCTATCATCTCGTCCGTAGGATTGGTCCATAATACATCCCTACCAACCATTGCTACTAGCAAGAAATCACAGCTAGTTCCAAATACAACAGTCCAGCCATCAAAGTTACCCGAGCCTCTAGATACATGTGAAAGTAGACCACCTGGAAACTTGTCGAGTATAGTTGGTCGCCGAAACCGTCACGATGGGCTTGTTAAGGTTTATACAGAAAGTAAGGATATGCATTCAGAAGACAACCTCAGGCCTGCACCAAAACAATGATGAGGTACAGCAAACTTTAACTCTAATTATTTCTGTTATAGTCATTGTTATTTGTTTTCATCCCTCATTTTGCTAGTGTTATACATGCATGTGTACTTGTTGTTCTGTTATTGTTGTTTGTTTATTTGTTTGCTTTATGTACATGTGTAGATGAATTTCACTTTTTTATTTTATTTTTGGGTTGTTTTTATTCCAACATTAGATTTTAGTACATGTATTGAATGTTGTAAATGGAATTTTAAGCTTCAGAAACAGTAGTCTCAAGTACAAATCAGTTCAAAGAGTATGGAGAGTAATCTTTATATAGCAACTAACAGCAATGGGAAATCTCAGGTATTTGAAGGTGATTAACATATATTTAATTGGTGGTTATTCTTGTTGATATTAACGTCGAATGAATTCAAGCTACAAACAAATCAAATTGTTGCATGTACCAAGTAATTGGAACTGTTTTATTGATAATTCAGTTCGCTAGACTAGATGTAATGTGGTAGAAGGTGATGTAATTTTTTCCTTGTGTGTTATTGGTCGGTAAAGAGTTGAGCTAGCTTAACTGAAGAAAAATCATGATATACAAATTAAATGTTTTATATGCAAGTTTTATCCAGGAAGTGATAGACCCAAGAGTTCATTTTCACACATTTCCCTAACCATAACCTGTATTGTGCATAGTGTTTATATAGGTGGACAGTTGATGATAATAATAGTAATAGTAATAATGGTGAAATAGCTAATAACAATAAGTTGGTGAAAAGATGAATCGAAGTGGCAAACTTGTGCAAGCTAAAGCCTGTAGGATACAGTGATGGTAGCGATCCGTTTAACATTTATAATTTCCTCAAGAAATCACAGCTAGTTCCAAATACAACAGTCCAGCCATCAAATTTACCTGAGCCTCTAGATACAGTGATTCATGTGAAACTAGACCACCTGGAAACTTGTCGAGTATCACTGGTCGACGAAGCTGTCTCAATGAGCTTGTTAAGATTGACACAATGTGTGGATATGCGTTCAGAAGACAACCTCAGGCCTGCACAAAAAAAATGACAAAAGTACAGCAAACCTTGACACTAATAATTTCCGTTTTAGTTTGTTAGTTATACTTATAGTCTTAGTCGTCAGCCCCCCTCCCCACCCCACCTACTCAAAATCATCTTCTTACACCAGCAGTGAAGTTTACATGTATGAAGTGTATATATTGTGCTTGATTAAAAAATATGTATAAATTACTATAAAGGAATAACAGTGGATGAGTGTAGATGGTGCAAGCACAATTCTGTGAGGGTTAGAATGGCATTAGGTCATATATACCTGGAGATACAGCCTCAGAAACTGGACTCCATGGTTGTTGTTTTTTTATTTATTTCCTTCTGTCACAAAGCAGACCAAATGTCAAGTGCTTGCTATGAATCTTCATGGATAAGGTTACCACAATACACTGCTAATCTTATTGGCATGTCCTTATTTGGAAGATGGTTGGTTTGTGTACACAACACACTCAGTTCAAGGAGGATGTGGTATAGTGGGTATTGCTAATATAGTATATGAATAACCAGTGGTTTATTGTACACACACACACACACACACACACACACACACACACACACACACTCAGCTCAAGGAGGAAGTGGTATCATAATAGATTTAGAGCTAGAAATAGTTTTTAGTTGGCCAATCTGGTTAAGTGCAGGTGAGTCATGGATTGGGTTATACGTAATTGGCCAGTCTCCTCTACCTCAGATTTGTGCAAAGGAACAGACAATGACTCCTGAATCTTAGTTCTCTTGGCTACGTTATACTTCACGATTTTCACGTCTCACATAGTAACTTTGTGGCCGTGTAGGCAATTTGTTTCGGTCTCAATGATATATCTTTCACCTAAACCATCAAGGTAGTGATCCTGCCATCACTACAGATAATGAAGTTAAATGTGCTGTATTTTTTTTTTTGATGGAAGTGAGCCGTAAAAGCAGGACTTTAGATGATTATACTAATATGACACATAGAGTAAAAAGAGAAAATGTATTTTTTCTTTAATTTAATGTGTCCTGTGTAATATATAATGTAGTTTGAATTTGTTAATAAAAGAATGTGGTTATGGGCATAACAGCCTGATTTAGATTATATCACTCCATTGTTGGTAAAGAGAAATAAACCCTCCTTTCAAAAATCCATAGACGTAATATATATCCCCTTATTTTTAGTGACCTTTCTGTAATGAATCTGTTGTGCACAGAGCTAGCTGGAAAAAGAGATTACTCTGAGCAACATAATTCATTAACATCTAACTTTGTTTGTTGATCTTTGTATCTGTGTGGTGGGTGAATACTTTAGTGGGACCAAGAGGATGTTCAAATTTGTTTGAAAAAAACTCATTACATATTCATGCATTTCTCACATTGTAATTTGTGGTGTACTTGCCTGTCTTTTTTCCTATTTTGCCTGACCATGAGAACATAGCCATGTCTATTGAATGACCTTGCCTATCTTATAGGTTTTCACCCTGATGACTTGCGACCAACCTTACTCAGCTTTCATTAATGCTCTAATAGATTGATAGACTGTAGCCTTTCCTATAATACTCTGTATTCCTGCACTAGTTATTTCTGAGTGTGAGAGCTTTATTAAATTTTTATTTAAAAGAAGTTTATTGCAGGTCTTTTCAGTTACATTATTTTTAGAAGACGGACAAGTGACAGATGCACGCACAAACGATCAAGTGCGTTTTTAATAGGATTGGCATGCCCAAATTGCTTGGATTAGTGAAGTTTAGATTAACAAACTTTAAAAAATTTAGTAACACACAAGAGTTCTGTGTCTTGGGTCTGCTTTGGCAAATTCCCTATTTACATTTAGCAGTTTGTTTTGGTTTTTGGTTTTTGCCAAGTTTACTATCTGACTCGTTTTTACTGATCTGATTCTTTTAAAAAGGATTTGACACCCTTCGAAATGGTTTGAATAGTTTGACCAGCCTGTTCTAAAATAGTCTGGCCAGTGGTCTGGCCTGTTTGTTAAAATGATCTGGCCAGTTTTAAAGCAGTCTGAGGTTTGGAAATGGTCTGGCCTGTTTTAAAACAGCTAGACCATTTTAAAACAGTCCAAGTTTGTAATTGGTCTGTAGCATATATATGTGTGTATGTGTATATATATATATATATATATATATATATATGTGCATGTGTGTCTTCTTTTCTATTTACATAGGCGTACATGGACCCTTTATGTTACCACAGGAGTATGCGTACCCTTTTCTACTAATGTGCCTGCATGTGTCCTGAAGTCCCATGGCAATATTAGCTACATTATTTTATTGTGGGGTATTTGTTGAACATATAAATGATCACTAGAAAAGAAATAGCTAGGGCAGTTAAAAAAGCTAGAAATCGGCCGCACAGAGTAGCCCAAACAGCAGAAGATAAAGAGACAAACTTATAATTAAAAAAAACAGGACTCCAAGGGGAGCTAATAAAACTTCTACTGTAGAGCAGGTAAATATGTAGTAGCTATTTATATAAAAACTACATTAGCTAACTTGCAAATAGCTATAGCTTTACTGTTAGCCTAGCCCCTTAGCTTGCTCTGCTGAATTCAACGGAACCCTTTTCCAGTAAATATAGATGCAAATAATTAATAGAAGCAGGTGAATTTCACTGAAGTAACAAGACATTAATACGTCATGAGAAATGTACTTGATCATCAAATCAAGCATCATTAAAAATGATAATATTTCAGTGGGAATTTTAGTGCAGGAATTACATGAGACTTTACTATCCTGTTCTATAAAGTGAATCAGAAACCAAGCAATTTCTAAAAGTATAACAAACAACAACAACAAAAAATGCTTAAAATTATAATGGTTTAGATAGGCAGACAGGTAAAACTATCAAGACAATGTAATACCATTAGTCAATAAAAAGAAAGACAGTGAAGTGGAAGGGGGTGGGGTGAATGTTTACTGTCAGTTGTGTACAGCACAGGCAAACTTTTATAAATGTGGGGAAGTGATGCACTCGAATTCAACTAGTCAGACACACAGAGTCTATTTACATGTATCATTCACTTGCACAAAAAGTTATTAAATCTCATGCAGACTTCAAGAATAATGCAAACAAAAAGACAGACAGAAATGATGGCCTGCACCTACCCGACAATTACATGTTTTAGTTTGACACAAACACGCATAGTACTTGTCTCTGCACATAAAAACTATGACATAAAATAACAATTAACAACCACATTTTGGACATACAAACATGTCTGAGACAATTGTAAACCTCTATGTGGGAGGTGTCAGATCCTGCCGAGCCACTCCCACATATATACATAATATAAATATGCATATGCATGTAATATGTATAGGTTACAGCATGACGTGGAGGTCAGTATGGGATTCACACAACTGAGGGCCAAAGACCTGAGGATAGTGTAAATCATGTACCCACTGAACCAGGAGTGGTGCAACAAATTGTATCATGGCTCTAGGAAACACACAAAAACTAATTTTAATTGGACTGTTCACTTATTCACCTCCTGGAGATGAGTATGAAATATATTCAACTCAAATTGAGCAATCAGATGGAGAGGTTCGAGGGGTTCAGTCGAACTCCCCTTTAGAGTGACTGGAAGTAAATATTTTAGCCACACCCCACATATAACTTCTGGAATATCATCATCTGTTCGATCGTGCTGAACCTGCGATAGAATTCTCTGCTGTTTCCCTGATGTACTTCATACTCTGTTTATGGACGGCCTAGTCTGTGTCCAAGTGACCTAATAAACATTCAGCTCCTTGGCTACAAAATTTCGCTCTCACGATTAAGCTTGCTATGTTACATCTATTCTTTATAAAGTGTTTCATAATGCACTTATTAATTAGTAAGATTAATAGCATGGGTAAGCGTGCTATTCAATATTAATAGTGAAAGCAACGGAATTTTTTTAACAGATTAGGAGGGAGCCATCGGAAAGTATCCAAGAAAGTTAAACCTGAAAAACACAGATAGTGAGTGCACTATGTAGTGTAGCTACACTGCAAATGATCTTAATTGCGTTTGTTCATGTCTCCATGATTTGTGCAACATGTAGTGGTTATCTAACCATCATCTAAACCAATGTATTAATCAGCATACCTGTGTGGTTAGCTATAACTGGTCAAACCTGTTTTGTCAGTCCGTCTTTTCTCTTACTTTTTGTAGTTCACTCAGTTTCTTAATTCTAGTTTTGTCTATGTTGTTTGACTATTGTGAATAACTATCTATATATTATATATAAAGTATCTTTGAAGTTGTCAGAGATTATAGTGAGGAAGATTTGTGAAAAAGATGTGCACTTCCGGCAGAAAGCGTGAAAATTGGTACAAGGGGGCTTTAAAATATGCTGAATCCAAAAATAAAGGGAAGCAAGTCATACTGATAATGTAACCTGTGGAAAAATCGAGCTGAACATTAATTTATTATCAAATTTAATTACCTAAATTATCATTAAACATTTTTGGGATCTCTCCACCTAATACCATATTTTCAGTATTTAAATTTGTTGGTTTAAATAATATATGTATATGATATGGACAGAATAAAGTTGAATATAATCAATATTAACAGTTTACATTGTGTAACTATAGCATATGAAACCAAAAAATGAACTTAAATTTTTTAATTTTTTTTAACTGTATTATGCACATTGCCCACCACAAGAGCACAACAAGTTGCACACCTCGTATCACTTGCTTGGGGGGGGGGGACTCCTGGGGATGCCCCTGCCCTCTTCATGTCACTGCATACTAAAATAGTCTCCAGGAAGTTCGTGATAAACACTAGCAGCTATCTTCAGTTGTTGCAAAATATATCCCGGCTATGGCATACAAGACATCCTCGTTCAAATACAAATTTATTGTACCGTATGTAATTAAAAAGAATGTAATTGTTGTAATTGTAATCACTACAGTTTCTGGAGGCCCCTTAATTAATAATCATAATTGTAATGATTACTTCGGCTAGCTACGTAATTGGTAATTGTAATGATTGCATTGCTGATATTATAATCTTAACAACAATGATTGTAGTACATCTTGGCTGTCATTTACACACATCTTGATCACCTGTGTACATAATTATAATAATATAGGGCAGCTAAGTTAACATAATGAAACTATTGAAATAGGGAATTATTGAAAATATTACATAACACATAGCTATCTTACCTTTTCCTGAAGAGAATAATTTCTTATATTTTTTAGAAAGATATTCTTTAGCCTTTGCATATATCCCTTTGGTTGTAGCACTTTCAGGATCTATTTTTAGTTGAAGACTTTCAAACGATTGCAGACGAGCTTCTAATTTCTGGACATCCACCGTATCAACCGACGAATCCGCCATCTCTGAGGCTACAGCGTACAACACGAATATAAGGGCCTCACCCTGCCTTTTGTATAACGGCTGTAGTTTTTTCGATGTGCACACCCTCACACTTACACACGACCCCACTTTTTTTCTACACTACCGTAATGCCACAACATTCACGTGAACCTGGCGCTAGCAAATATTGCCCACTTAAATGCACATCGTGCGGTAACTCAATTTGATACCTGAGAATATCGTGAGTCTGTTGGCTTAGTATTTACAGGAGTGCCCCAGGCACTAGCTTAAATACAGCCAATCAGACGAGTGATATGCTGCAGCATCCAATGGATAATAAATTTATGCTTTCTGTTACTGTGTTGCTTAGAAAATGAGAGCAGATTTGAAAGCTTATATAAATTAATAAAATATGCTTTTGTGCAAAGAATGAACTCATGGTCAACATGACCACAATATAATTAATTATTATCAGTTTCACTGTCTATTTCAGCTTTACTCTTCTTGGCTACCTTTTCAGCTGATAATTATGGAGCAACCGATCAAATACAATATCATAGAACATAGTATTTTGTAGCATAACAAGCCTAGCAAATGGCAACATCTGATCTGGAAGACAAGAAAGTTGTCTTACGATAGCTCACATTTGCTGCATGCAAGTTGTAGAGCTCCCATTTTTTCTATTTGTTTTTTTGAAAGCTCATTTACTGAAGCTGCAAATTGGGGGGAGAGGGGGGGGGGGCTAACTCTATTGGTGTGATGATCAATTTGAATTGAAGTACGATTAAGCAAGAAAACCATTATAACCACTACAGGTTAAAAACAATATGGTACATTGAAATTGATAATCACTTACTGGTAGGTAGAAATTAGTACAGCCAAGTTGGACTATGCTATACCAAGATATACAAAAAAGACGGTAAAATTTTATGACATAATTCCACATTAAAAAAATTTTTCTTTGAAATTGATAATAATAATATGATAATATAATTAATATACTATCAATATTTATAGACTTAGACAATCTCTAATGCATTATAACATGATGTGGGATATTAATTGTTGATATGTTGGTGGTTTTTTGAAACATGATAACAATCTAACCGCTATGTGTGTTATGGCAGATGCCGCGAAGATAATATTGCTGGATACTACCTGTTGTCAATTTCTTCTTCCTGTATGATGTGTATATTACTCCATATCATAAACATACATGGAATAAACATTTACATCTATACTAAAAATGAACTTCTTACAGCGTTTAGTAGGAATGTTACAGTTCAATCACTATTATTGATTTATCGATAACAAATACACAAAATTAAGGAACAAACTCTTTACACAGAGAGAAAGAGAAAAGAGCAGTGTTCATGATTTTTTATCACAAAATTGTCTCACTTGATGTGCTTCTGATGTCCCAATTTACTAATTAATAAGAAAATATAATGTAATGAGAGTGGATTATACTCCAAGTATCTTTGTTATTTTTCTGAGATAGTTGCGACACTATTTAACACATTAAGTCATCAAGTTTCAACAAAACTACAATGTTCCTAAACTCTCCAACTTGAGAGTATGACATGTACATAATGATTGAGTGCAAGTATTCTCTAGCACCACTTCGCACACATTCCTAAATTGTATGTCTGCTAATTACTTTACATGGCAGATTGTAGATAGCACAATTGGTTAAACCAGCAAGTGCTAAATGTGGTTAATAGGTCTTAATTAAAAAAATAACATGTAAATTTTAGTAGAAATAGACTAGCAGTTAGGTATTTATTCCACTGAAATGTGGTTGAACTTCCAGAATATTGTTAAAATATAATCCTTAATCGATCCATATTATGTACAAGATAGAGAAAGTATAAATTCGGAAGTTTGATTAGCAATTAAGAGTGTATTAATATCTAGTTTATGTTGGAATACAAGGTGCACTCAAGACTCATTTATATCTTGCATTGTGTGTATTGTAATTGTAACATTATTCAATTTATACAGAATGATCATGCATTACGTAATGTAATCACGTGACTCTCTCTCTTTCCATTTGTAATGTCATGCCGTTGATTTGCTAATATAACAATTCGTAGCATCTAGACTCTATCTAGCTGTGAGACCAGACAAAGTCAGCCAAGTCTAATAGTTTATTGACTCATTTATTTTTTGTTAATAAAGTTCATAGTATGTAAACATGTTTACAGTTAGCACCTGTCCTAAGTGAAGTAGTTTTTGTTTTGTATTACATGTAAATGAAAATTGTCACTTTGTTTGCTTATGATACTTATCATAATGAATACATAGAGAGAGAGAGTGATTGATGGATAGATATGTAAAATTACATCATCAATGTAATCATTACGATTATAAACTACATGCTAACAAAAGTGATCATTAAGGGGACTCAAGAAATGTAATGATTACTATTGCAACAATTACTTTTGAATTAGCTCCAGGTGATATGAGAAATTTTTGTATCTTAATAACTTCTCAAGGTTACCAAGTGTGAAACCACACTATTACTGACTTGGACACTATACTGGAAAGTATGAAATCAATATCAGATTGAATGTGATACATACATGATATTTTATGCAAACAATGAATGAATATGACACAGACTCACTCTTGAGTGTTGCAGAATTGAGTTCATGAACCATTTCTACAATGTAATTGGTATAATTACCACGTAATAACACTTAAAACAATGACAATCACCAAGTTAATTTTATAGTTTAATTACAAATATTACTTTGTAGTAGGTAATTATTGTAATATTTACAATTACAAATTACACTTACAACAGCGCTGATATAACATATACACTGTACATAGTTTCCTATCATTAAATTGTAGTAAATATACACAGAAAAGAAGAATTCACCATACATTGACTCTGTGATCATCTCTTGGTTATTTTTATTGTTTTAATTTGATGCATTTTATTTTTGTTTTCTTTGTTTAAGGAAGCTCTTGTTTAGCAAAACTTTGGCATTTCCAGTAATTATTATAATAATAAGTTATAAATAATATATCATATTTTAGATGTTAATAATGATAACAAATATTCATAACTTTGACAATTTTATGATTATTATCGCAGAAGTTATAAATATAATTTTTTGTTAATTAATTATAGATTAATTGTAGTGAAAAGGAATATTAGTAACAACTCACAGTTCTGAAAAAAATGAGATATAATTGTATAGGTAGCTCATGTGGATAATATAATATTATGCTGCTAATACCAGTTATAAGCACACCATGCGGACATTTAACTGTACTACGTCAGTTGTAATTTTAATATGTAAACATAATTATAGCAGCTCCAATTATTATGTTTATTGTTTAAAGCTTGTTTGATAGACTGAGACCGTACTATAATATCTAAAGAAATTTATGTAACACCACAGATACAAACGTTAGTTTTGTTACAACAGCACTGATTTGGAAATAGTTGTCAAAAGTATTCATATTGATATTATTGTGACTAATACACAAGGCATACTTTTTTAGTGACACTCAAATGAAGTGGATTTATTGCTAATTGATTTTGAACACTATTGAACACTTGTTGGTTTCATTAACAACCACCACATGGTTATACTGTAGATGACGCACAGATACCATTGCTGTTAAGTTATAATAAGTTAATTATTCTATAGATGCAGTGGTGGGATGGAGAGCAGGTAGGCTGCCACCACAATTCTGACCAGCTTGTGTGAAGTTTAGATAAAATTTATCAGAAAACATCACTATACTTGTTGGAGTTGTGTAAATGTGTACAATGTTTATGGAACTTTCATCCAAGAGTAAGTCTTTTTTTTTTTTATTCGGCAATGTACATGAGTGTGAATCTCAAAGTAATAAGCACTTCATATATCCCATATGTGTTTTTACATATCTAGCGAACTGTATGCTTTGTGTTCTAATTGTAATAGTGCACACAATAATTAACTTGTAAAATATTTCTATTGTGTGTTGGCTATAATCTCCAATAAAATGAATCCTTGTTAGCTGCTTCCTACCAGTAGACACCCAAAATCAATAACAAACACTGACTCTTCAGGAGTAAATGCACTGAATAACAATTCTTGTTTCTGCAAATTACTATAAACAGTACTCATGTATCATGTAAAAACATAAACTAAGCGGATTCTTTAGAGCTTGCTTAAAATTAACTTCCTGTTACATGTGGGACTTTGTGATTACTCAGAAAAAGTTTCCTGCCTAGGTTATTTAAGCTGGGAACTATGGCTTTTTTGCTGAGACTGTCTATGTTCCAAGCATTAAAGTTAGGTTTGGACTATGGCTGCTGGAATTACTACCAACACTGCTGTGGATGCCACAATCATTCTTTACTGTCAAAATCCATAGTTCCAGCCTAGAATGCTATAGTCCCACCCTGCAAGCCAGTGTTCAAGCTTAAATAGCCAAGCCATAAAGCTGTAGTTCCACCTAGAATAGCCCTAAAATTTCTTACCTAAAATGCATTGTTTTAGCCTTATCTAGGTGTCATCACGAGGCCCTGCTCACAACTAGAAGTGCTTTTTAAGGAAGCAAAGTAGCTGTAAAGAATAGTGCTTTACAAATCCACTTAATTTTAGATTGAGTAAAAGGTTATGGGCCATGTTTATACCTGATTTGTGAGTGTTTTTCATGGTATTTGTAATCTAATAGGGTGATATTAAATCAACTGAATCAAATCAATTATATTTTAAACTATATGAAAGTTGTGCTGTTTTTTTTTTTTAAATAAGATCTGCCATACTAATTATTGTGAAACAATGTTAACTCAGTCTTTATAACCAGGCTGTCCATTCCAGGAAAAATATATAAATAAATAAAATGCTGCCACAAGGATCTGCCTCTGGTAATCTTTCCTGGGGTTGCCAGTAGTAGCTATGCCCAAGCACCCAATGGCTTCAGGTTTAGTTTCAACAGATGACTCACAAATATAAGGTGAAAAGATGACAGAAATACAGAACAACTAACACACATAACAGTCTGACTTATACAGAAAAACCAGCGGTTCTAGAACATTCTACACATGTACAGATGACCACAATCAACACCTGTCTTGGTCCCACCTATTCAACACTCAATAGATCAAAGGACATAGAAACTCACACACACACACAAACTATTAATTAAAGACTCTGCTCACACATATACAAACACTCAGTCTCATCTCTTCTCTTCTTCTCTCTTTCTTTCTTGAACTTCCTCTTCTCTCTTCTCCAGCCCCACACCAAGGAAGGCAGATATTCCAGTTTAATAACAATGCAGTGCATACCTGTGTAGTTCCTCAACATTATTTATTATAGATGATTGATGGTATTCATGATTATCATTAATCTAAAGGTGTGGGGGGTGTTATGCAATATAATAGTACTTGATGTCAACTAATATTTTCTTTTTGTCTCAGTAGTTTTGGGGGTTTGTATTTTTGGTGCTTCATTATAGTAACAAATAAATAAAAGAACGATTATCCAAGTATGTTTACAATGAGATTTGTATGTGTTGTGAGAATAAAGACTGTGCATACTTTACTGTCTGTTAAAGAGTGAGAGCAATATACTTTTAGAACATGTGCTATAACTTCAGCTAAAGTAGCTGTGCTTCCACTTTAATCACTTGCTGATGAAATCCCATTCTCAAAATTTCTGCCCAAATCCCTGATAGGGTTATTCAGTACATTAGATTATGTTATCAGACTTCTGTATTTTTGGTTATGCTGTTTTAGTGCACAGTTGTGGTCATTACTTCAACTGAATGTTTGTCACTTTTCTTTGAGTTTTCACTGCTTAACTGTTAAAAATACGCTTATTACAATACATCATTTCCTTATATTATTTACATGTATGAAAATAGCCATGAATTGATGTCTATAGTCATTTGTGATGTATGGTGACTCATTGTTATGTAGTTCTCAAATATGTTGCCTACATTACTGATATTTTTTTATTTTTGCTCCTTTGCTTTTTTGTATATTTGGTGTGCATTTTTTCTCCCGTCTTATAATGTATTGTATCCCATAGTACATTGTTATATTAATATCTAACAATGACTTGCAATTGGTACGAAGTAAAGGTGTGAGTGTGATGACTGTGAGAATGACTGTGACTGTGAGAATTGAACTGTTTTGTTTGCTGACTGACATTCATGTATACAAATAATCAATGCAGCTCCAACAGTAGTTAGAGAGTCTTGTTTGGTGACAAACCGCACATAAGCATTGTCTTGGCCTTGGATTTACCACCTCATCAGAACTTGTTTATGTATAAACTAATTTAATTAGTATACCTATGTAGAGGGCATGCAACCTGGTACTATAAGGATTCATCAAGTTCAGGGTATACTCAATCAAAATATATAGTATATGTATGATAAAGGCCTGTGCTGTAAGAAACTACTAATAATCAACAGAATTCCTGCAAAAACGCTTGTTTTTCAAGTCACAAAAAGTTGCTGCGACAGGTTACTATGACATTGATGACCCTTTACAAGAACTATATTAAAAACTTGCCGTTTTGAAGCTGCTAAGTGCCGACCACTACTTAGGGGAAGCTGAGATAAGTACATAAGTTCATATTTTTAGCTACAATTACAAGAATAACTCTGGCCCTAATTTTATTGTAGTGTAGCTGAGAGATAGTTCAAGAGTTACTGGTAATAGAAGTTGTCAGAATGGCTTAAATTTTATACTACAGACATAACTTCTCAGGAAAAAGGTTAGAAAGTAGTTCTGTAATTAGTTCCTGTAATTAATGGTCAACTGCTATATAGAATAACAATTTTTTTCATCATGAAATAAAAAACTTCTTTATGTAAATTACATTGTATAATATTGCAGTTTTTATGCAACCTAACAAGGCAGGCTCGCTCAACATTTGTGTCTCTGTATTTGTTAGCTAAAGCATGATCACAATGGCGACTACTTATACTTGTTCTTGTTACAGTAGATAAATAAGATTTTCTTTTAAGTGGCTCTAACAATGATGTGGATCGACTCTAATTGATCTTAACCACTATTGTGGTGAATGTTGGTTTTCAATGACCACTTGATTAATCTTTACCACCACATGCTCATGGCAGATGCCGTACGGATAAGATGGAAGTTATAATGGCTGGTATTTCAAAATAATACCACACATTTGTATTGAAAAATGACTTGGCTATGGTAGTAATATTATATATATAATGTATATATATATATTATAATATACACTTTTTAAAACTAGCTTGATTTCATTAAAACCCAAAAGTGGTGTGCTTGAGCACAAATATCCAGTGAGCCTGCCTAGTTAGGCTATGTAAAACTACAGTAAAGTTACTTACTACATACTTTTTTTAGCTTAGTTCATGCAAAAGAATATAATAGCAGTTTGACCATTAATTTTTAACAAACAAATACTAAATTACTTAAACCATTTTGACTATCTCTCAGTTACCAATAACATTTGAACAAGCTCTCAGCTACAAAAAACAAATAGGTCAGATGTAAATAATTATATTAATTAATTATTAAATATGTAATTGTGTATTTACCTCAGCTTCCACCAAGTAGTGGTAGCTTCCTTAGTATTAAAAATACACTATCCTAACTACTAGTGGCACTTGACAACTAACAAGTGCATCGTAATTTTAATCAGATATTAGAAAATTTGGCATCTATTCACATCACTAAAATGTGTAATTCATCAACAAACTAGCTAACTCAGAAGTGTTAAGTTTGCCACATATAAACAGGCATAAGCTACATCACATGAACACAACATCTACAGTTGTGATCACAACACTCTTGTGTGTGTGTGTGTGTGTGTGCGTGCGTACAGACAGGCATGCGTGTGTGTATGTGAACTGTGTAACTAAAGTTATGACATGCAGTAAATCATTTGCTATCTCAGCGGTTTGGGTCAGAGAGGTGCCCATAACTAAGATTTGCCAGTATCTCAGTATTTTTAAGTTATTAATGAAAATGCACTACACTTGTAATTTGTCAAGATTTTTAGTACGAAATTTGCAGGGAAAATATACAACTTCATGCAATACACTGTTAAATGTTTTAAATATGATGTATTCTTGTATAGTAATTGTGTTGGTTAAATATCACATTCTCACCTAGAGGGGTCTGGAAAAAAGCAAAGGAAAAATGTGAAAAAATCTTAGTTGTCGCTATCTAGTAATTAGCACCTTTTAAGGCACCGCTGTAAGAATCATTAACAGCAAACCAGAAGCTGGTTTGTCAAAAATTGTCACGTGAGCCAATAAGTGCCTACTACATGTAAAAAGTGCACATTTACTTGTTGTATGAGTAATGTGTATAACGTAATAAGTGTTTTCAAACCCGCCCGATAGACAGACTTCCCGTACGTTGGACTGCCCGTAAGTTGGACGGCCAGATAACAGATGCTTTACTGTAGTACAACTGTTTAGAGAATAATTATGTTTCTACACTGTATAAATTGACACTGAAGAACTATTCAACCATCAAAATTTTGATACTAATATCATATTAGAAAAGTTTACTGCTGGGAACCCCTTCCTGTGTTTGAATAGTCAAGAGTTTATAGTCATGTCATGTGACTGCTAACCAAATAATGAGGGGCTTCTCTCCCCCCCCCCCCCCCCCCCCCCCCCCCCCCCTCCCCCCCATCAATAATCCCCTTTGATGTTCAGGGGACTATACTGCCTGCCCCCACACCTCCCACATATTGCTACAAACACATGCGTTAGATAATATATGCCACCCTGACAATAATATAAGCAGAGGACACACTCATATATGTGGGTGGAGCCCCATGAAAGATTGATAACAAAGCTGGACATCTATGTTCATCATTAGCGCAAGTCAGAAAACTCTAATTAGTCATTAACATATGCCACATACCATAAAATGTGACCGTCTACAGGAAAATCGGGCACAACGCGGCATGCGTAGACGTCGCAAAAAGATCGATTTAGTTCTTAAAATTGTATTAAATAAGCCTAACGAAGGGAACGGTTAGGCGATATATAGCGCGAATGGCTAAAGCTACGGCGATAAAACTTGGAGAGCTTAATATCTGCTTGCCGAGGAGTCTGTAAGTGCAAAAAAAATTTTTTTCGTCGGGGCCGCGTTGTGCCCGATTTTCCTGTAGACGGTCACAAATAGTTATTTATTATACGAATGAAGTGGCTGATTTTATTCATAGATTATTAAAATGCTTACTTGAAGCAATTATGAAAAAATAACCCACTAGTACTTAATTAAATTCAAATCCGTGATAGTTTTTACCATAAAATATACCTGCTATATGGTAATAAGTGAAATGTGTCTTGTGTTTGATTCACTCACCTTCAAATGCTAACTGCTGCCACACTGTTAGAGTCCAACTGCTGCCTGCCACACTGTTAGAGTCCAACTGCTGCCTGCCACACTGTTAGAGTCCAACTGCTGCCACACTGTTAGAGTCCAACTGCTGCCACACTGTTAGAGTCCAACTGCTGCCACACTGTTAGAGTTCAACTGCTGCCACACTGTTAGAGTTCAACTGCTGCCACACTGTTAGAGTTCAACTGCTGCCACACTGTTAGAGTCCAACTGCTGCCACACTGTTAGAGTCCAACTGCTGCCACACTGTTAGAGTCCAACTGCTGCCACACTGTTAGAGTTCAACTGCTGCCACCTTCATGTAATGTAGGCTGTAGCATACACAACTTTTTTTTTTTTATATAACTTGCATAAAAAGTAATTATAATTCAATTGCAATAAATATAATAAATGGGTGTATTTAGACCTTAACCCTTCATAGGTGAATATTTTTCCAAGCAGATGATAGAGAAGTTTAAGTCATGGTAATAAATTCTATTGAGGATATGTTGCTTGTGAGATATATATTTTAACAGTCACATAATTAGTTTCCTAGCAATAAGCCACAAAAATTTCATTAACATTTGGGTTATTTTTTTTATTTTTTTTATGTAATTTGTAAAATTATAATGTACTGAGATAACTGACTTATAACCAGAAAAGACGAAAAGAGTTAAGCTTTTCAGTATTATGATGTCTTTGGAGTAACACTCATACTACGAGTAAAGTAATGTTCCTTTTGTCATATTTCAGTTTCCTGAGCTCTATAGCTAATAATACTTGTGCTAGTTAACTATAACCTTTGGTTCTGGCTTACTTTCTATGTCTGAGCTCTAATAATTAGTGGAAATGCTATCTGGAGTGTGTAGAGTGTTTACAAGGAGTGCTGTAGCACTAGTTACAAATATACTTGCGCACATTACTGACAACCTTTTCGCCAAATTATTTCATGCCTCTTTTGGCCTTGGAAAACCCAAAATAAAAAGCCTTCAATTTATTTGTGTCCAACTAAGAATTTATAAATGCCGCATTAGCATACGGAATGTTTGACGTCATGGTTTCCCACATTACCTTGTTAAATAGAAATGTGTAATACCGTTAGTTTATTTAGGTGCTTGAATTGTCAATAGCTTAAACTGGTTCAATTTTATGATATTTTTTTTTGTGACCTCAGGTAGTCTGACTGCCATATGGCACCCAGTGAAAGGATTTAGTATAATTGCCACACAATTAGTGAATCAATCCAAACATTATGTGGTAATATCAAATGTATGGAACAGCAGAAACTAGACTTCAATAATGTTTAGGAAATTTATTATAATAACAACTTTTAAAACTATCATCAAAAGTTTAAGATGACCGATGAAATTTACACTTATATATTTTTGCAAAAACAAGTAGCCACTATGATGTCCCTATACTGAAGCACTGAAACTCACCAGAAGATGATCATTAATACAATTGTTAGTACAGAATTATTTACACCATCCATTATATTCTGTTGCTTCATTATTTCCTCATATTCATATAGCTTGAATACAATACCAGAAAAAGAATGACTCAACATGCACACATTGTAACCATAACTATAGTATGTTGTTACAATGGGGTGTTTAAATAACACCTTACGAGGTGTTTATCAGGAGGTGCTGTCTGAACACCCCACTTTGAGCACTTATAACTTACACACCAATACATTTTATATACAATGAGCATGTAAAATGATAGCTTATATCCTCTAATTTAAACATCGTTTAGTAATGACTAATTAAGGAGACAATAATGAGGGTTTAAACTGGGGTGTCTAGCAGTGCCTCCTATTTGACACCAAACTAAGTTCTCTAAACTCCCCATTATAGCTCTTCATGTAATTACAATCAATTGGAAGAGGAGAGTTGTAGTTTATAACTTGAAAATTTAAAACTTGCTCTTACTGCGATCTTTAGCCACTCCCTTTTCACAGTTTCTGCAATCTTTAGCCACTCCCTTTTCACAGTTTCATTGTGTTTCATTTAGATATGTTGATAATGTAAAACTAGAATTTCAATCATTTTGCCCATTTAGCCAATTCCTTCCATCATGCTAACAGTTTAAAGCAAAAGTTGAAATCATTTGTTTTAGTTCAAACTCATCTGTGACAGTTAAAGAACCACTTAGTTAATATTAAATACCTACCTCAGCTTCACCGCAAAAGTGGACTGTATCCATCCAGCTCTAAATACATTTAACTCTAGTCGCTAACCAGAGGTAATGTTGTGTATCATTTCCTATCAACCTCATCTTTGGCAGGAACTGGGCTGGCTACCCACCGGTCAGTGCAGAGGTGTGTTAAACCCAACCCCTTTCATGCTAAGACATCCCCCGCTTTGGGGGGAAGGCCCCTTTTTCGCAGATTGCGCTGCGCATAGGGGCCTGGTGGCCAGCCCAGTTTCACATCACATGATATGTGATGGAGTCTAACAACCTAGTTGTAAAATAAGGAGGAAGTTAGGGGAGGATGGTGGGAACCAAAAGTTGGTAGCGTTCCTGCCTGGCACTCGCTCTCGTAACTAAGCCCGTGTAACTCCTGGCCACGTGTGCCTTCGTGAGCATGCGCTTCCCGTGTGCGCCACACCTTCCCGGTGTGGGCGCCGCAACCCAGCTCCTGCCATTAACCTCATTTAACTTCGTTAAATAGCCTTTAACTCTAGTCGCTAACCAGAGGTAATGTTGTGTATCATTTCCTATCAACCTCATCTTTGGCAGGAACTGGGCTGGCTACCCACCGGTCAGTGCAGAGGTGTGTTAAACCCAACCCCTTTCATGCTAAGACATCCCCCGCTTTGGGGGGAAGGCCCCTTTTTCGCAGATTGCGCTGCGCATAGGGGCCTGGTGGCCCAAGGCATTTGGTTGGGGTACCGACCAAAAGCCCCCCCAAAGCAATCTTATTTTATAGTTAATTAGGTTAGGGTCAACATACCTGTCACACAGCTTACCACCCCCTCTCCTGCTGCCTGGGCCGGTCCTTGCCATTCCCCCCTTGTCGTAAGAGATGATACAATCTGATACTCAAGTTTAAAGTAATGGATTACTGCATAAATGATATAGTATACATCTACATAATATAGGTCAACCGTCCCACCATTACCAAGTCTCTAGCAAGCCAACTTCTTCGATACACTGGCCAGCTGGGACTTCGGGGTACGTATGTATTTCAAGAAGGCTGCACTGTGCCACCTGCCAAGGGTCTGAATCAGTGAGTCCTCCACTCCTGACAAAGCCGCCGACGTGGCCGCACCAATCCGAAAACTATGTCCCGCGTAAAGGTGGGCTGGGAGGTTAAGATCCTGGAGTGCTTTCCGTACCTGCTGCACAAACCAAGGCTTAGTCACCGTCTCACTATCATGGTCCAGAAAGAACGGACCCGCATCATCTCCCCTAGACTGCAGGTACAAGGTGACTGCTCCCACTGGGCAGACGTCCGCCTCCGTCCTTCCCACGACGACGTCAGCACCTGCTCCTGACTGATCGCACTTTGACTGTTTCAAGTGGATCTGGACCATCCGTGGTGTGTGCCGGTCATCGACTGCCACGTCTCCCCATGCCAGATCTGTACCGGCCTTCCATGCGGACCTCGAGGCTGGTAGTAGCTCACCCAGTCTAAAAAACCCGAAAAATGCCAACAGTTTAAAGCAAAAGTTGAAATCATTTGTTTTAGTTCAAACTCATCTGTGACAGTTAAAGAACCACTTAGTTAATATTAAATACCTACCTCAGCTTCACCGCAAAAGTGGACTGTATCCATCCAGCTCTAAATACATTTAACTCTAGTCGCTAACCAGAGGTAATGTTGTGTATCATTTCCTATCAACCTCATCTTTGGCAGGAACTGGGCTGGCTACCCACCGGTCAGTGCAGAGGTGTGTTAAACCCAACCCCTTTCATGCTAAGACATCCCCCGCTTTGGGGGGAAGGCCCCTTTTTCGCAGATTGCGCTGCGCATAGGGGCCTGGTGGCCAGCCCAGTTTCACATCACATGATATGTGATGGAGTCTAACAACCTAGTTGTAAAATAAGGAGGAAGTTAGGGGAGGATGGTGGGAACCAAAAGTTGGTAGCGTTCCTGCCTGGCACTCGCTCTCGTAACTAAGCCCGTGTAACTCCTGGCCACGTGTGCCTTCGTGAGCATGCGCTTCCCGTGTGCGCCACACCTTCCCGGTGTGGGCGCCGCAACCCAGCTCCTGCCATTAACCTCATTTAACTTCGTTAAATAGCCTTTAACTCTAGTCGCTAACCAGAGGTAATGTTGTGTATCATTTCCTATCAACCTCATCTTTGGCAGGAACTGGGCTGGCTACCCACCGGTCAGTGCAGAGGTGTGTTAAACCCAACCCCTTTCATGCTAAGACATCCCCCGCTTTGGGGGGAAGGCCCCTTTTTCGCAGATTGCGCTGCGCATAGGGGCCTGGTGGCCCAAGGCATTTGGTTGGGGTACCGACCAAAAGCCCCCCCAAAGCAATCTTATTTTATAGTTAATTAGGTTAGGGTCAACATACCTGTCACACAGCTTACCACCCCCTCTCCTGCTGCCTGGGCCGGTCCTTGCCATTCCCCCCTTGTCGTAAGAGATGATACAATCTGATACTCAAGTTTAAAGTAATGGATTACTGCATAAATGATATAGTATACATCTACATAATATAGGTCAACCGTCCCACCATTACCAAGTCTCTAGCAAGCCAACTTCTTCGATACACTGGCCAGCTGGGACTTCGGGGTACGTATGTATTTCAAGAAGGCTGCACTGTGCCACCTGCCAAGGGTCTGAATCAGTGAGTCCTCCACTCCTGACAAAGCCGCCGACGTGGCCGCACCAATCCGAAAACTATGTCCCGCGTAAAGGTGGGCTGGGAGGTTAAGATCCTGGAGTGCTTTCCGTACCTGCTGCACAAACCAAGGCTTAGTCACCGTCTCACTATCATGGTCCAGAAAGAACGGACCCGCATCATCTCCCCTAGACTGCAGGTACAAGGTGACTGCTCCCACTGGGCAGACGTCCGCCTCCGTCCTTCCCACGACGACGTCAGCACCTGCTCCTGACTGATCGCACTTTGACTGTTTCAAGTGGATCTGGACCATCCGTGGTGTGTGCCGGTCATCGACTGCCACGTCTCCCCATGCCAGATCTGTACCGGCCTTCCATGCGGACCTCGAGGCTGGTAGTAGCTCACCCAGTCTAAAAAACCCGAAAAATGCCAACGTTGCCACCGCACAAAGAACGACCCGATCAGGAGTACTCGACCATGCCGTGCAGATCCGCCGTAAAATGTCAAAAGTGATGGGGAGTCTTGTCGTCTTGGCACTCTTCCCTGCCTGTAGCCTGATCCGACTGATGCCAGCTTGGACACGCTTCAGTAGGGGCATCGATGACTGGTCCCTAGGGTCAGGCAGACCCATTGCAATTTGAGCATTCCTGACTGCAGCCAAGTAGGATTTGATGGTCTGCGGTGCAAGGTTCCTCTTGGCCAGGTATGTGGCAAAATAACACAGCAAACGTTCGTACACAGGGAAGGGGGATTGTATCGTGTAAATCATGCAGAATTGGGTGTAGTGTCTCATCGCTACCTCATAAGTCCTCTGAGTTGACTGGGCTAGTCCAGCTCGAAAGTACTCCTGAAACGTTGCCGCCAGGTCGGAACTGTCCAATCTGCTTCCTTGTTGAGGAGGAGGTCGAGTAGGTGCCAACACACTGGAGTGGGGTGCTGAGTAGCTGATGGTACCTTGGATAAAAAATAATTGGCATCATTACGTGACAGGCTGTCCGCCAAGTGATTCGACTTGGTATCAATATAAAGCGGGAAAAGAGAATACCTGAAACTGGCCTCAGCAAAGACCACTACACGCAACAAATGCATCATTCCCTTGTGCTTTGTTGTCCGGGACTTCAGGTCAGCAACCACGGACTGATTGTCACAGTGGCAGACGACCTGGCAGCGCTTCCAGTCTGCTCCCCATGCCTGACATGCCAGGACAATGGGAATCAGCTCCTTCTCAGCTATTGAGAGGGACTCTGCCCGTGTATCCCAACGCACTTGTAGCCAGTTCTCCCCACACCAGGCAGCACAACCCCAGGAACCTGACGCATCGGTATATAGATGGATCTTTGGGAGGGAGGATGGTGGATCGAGGAATGAGATACCATTCCATTTGCTAAGGAATTCCCCCCACCATGCCAGGTCAGCTCTACAGCTCTGGCTCAGTCTGATTGGGATCCTACTGGCTGGGGGACGATGGACAGCGTACAAGAGGTCAATCATCCGCCTCAGAAATGATCGTCCTGCCCTGATTACTTTGCAGGCGTGGTTTAGGAGCCCTATTAGTGACTCCAGCTCTTTCCGAGTACAACATTTCTTTGACCTCCATTCCTCAAGAAGATCTCGGAGTCGAGACAGCTTATCTTCCGGGAGGCGCAGCTCTCCCTTCGCAGTGTCGATTGTGATACCCAGGAAAGACACCACAGTAGACGGTCCCTCCGTCTTGTGGGCTGCAATTGGGACACCTAGCCGGTCACATTCCCGGGTCAAGATCTGCAGCCATGCCCGACAGAGATGGGAGTTGGGAGGAGCCACCATTATGAAATCATCGAGGTAGTGGAACAGAACCTCGATACCTGCCTGAGTGAGGTGCCACTGAAGAGCGTCTGCTACTGCATTGAAAATTTTCGGGGCAGATCGCAATCCGAAGGGCAGCATCGGATCCACAAAGGTGTTACCTCTCCACTGTACAGCCTGGAGGATCCGGTCTTGCGGGTGAACCGGAATCAGGCGGTACGCTGCTTCGATATCAACCTTTGCTAGTAGAGCACCTCTTCCCCTGACCGCGGCTTGCGCCGCCACCTCGTCAACCTTGGTGTATACCAGGGAGCAAAGTTCTGAGTCAATACCATCATTGACACTGCGTCCCGTGGGGGAGGAAAGGTCTGTTATGAGCCGGAACTTGCCCGTGTTGTGGCCTTTTGGGATCACACCAAAACGGCTGATGTGAAGGTGAGGAAGGTGATCGGTGGACGGAAATGGTCCTAGCATGCGTCTCAATGCACATTCCTTGTGTATGTATTCGTCAACCACCTCAGGGTGCTGGGTGGCTGACTCCATGTTGTGGCTGGATGAGCTCAAAGTGTAGTTGCGACGGTACCCCACTCTGAACCCTTCCTTGAGGCCCGAGCAAATGTACCTCGCAAAGGCAGAGTCTGGATGGTTTACCAGACTTCTCTCCCACTCATGTAGACGAAGTGGTGTGGAGATGACCGACAGCTCCTTGCACTGGTGATCCTGCTCTGGCCTGCATGCATCCAGGCAGAGTAGGTCTGCCATGTACCCGTAATGAGAGGACCATCCTGCAAGCATGCAGAATGGTGTAGTAAAACATTTAAGGTGGCCACCGGCCGTCACACCCCCATGGGGGTGGAACCCTAGTTACCTGGTCTAGTCGAGCACGGCTCGGGGGTAAGATACTCTGAATGTCTACTTTCAATTCTACAAGACACCACGGCTGATCAAGTGCCCGAATAGCAAGAGTGATCTGACTATTGGCCTGCTGCCCGGCTAGACCAGACAACTACTATATAAAGACCCCCTCCCCCTAATCCCCACCCTCCCCTCTAACAAACTGCCCCAGTCCCAACAATGTCACACCCGATTGCCCCGACCAAGTCCGAATAGATTTCAAGAACTCAAATCACTTTCATAATTTCGGCAGCAACTCAAAATACATATATTATAAGTACTCATTTTTTGTTCATATGTTGGTCAGAAGCGCTGGCTCCCGCCACCCCATCGTCGGGTTGGGGACCGAGACCTTGCAGTCTTTGCCGGCTGACGTCTTCGTGGGCAGTCTACCCACGGGTGAGCCTCGTGGCAGCTCAGGCACACATGCGTATACCGGCAGTTTACCCTCCGGCACTTGCCCTCATTGAAGTTTCTGCACGGCTCCGACGCGCAAGGACGCGAATTAGAGGAGTGAGGTCCATCCCACTTCGACGTTGCTCCCGGGTTTACAGGACAATTATTGGCCAGGTGGTCATCGCTCAGGCAATAGGAGCACCTAGGGATGGCTCTTGCTCGCCCTGTAAAGGCTTCGTTATAGAGCCGGGTGTTTGGTACTGACCAGTTTAGGTCCCTTCGGGCGAGTGCTTCCCTCCGGTACTGGCGGTCGTATAACACCCATTGGCAGCCCTCATAATTCCGCTCGGCACGGACGATTGAAGCTTGGTATGCCAGAAACTCGGGTGCCTTCTCGGGGAACCTGATCGCTAGGATCGCCGCCATAACGGAGAACCTCTCCAGCCACAGGGATATGCTTGTAACTGGCGGGCGCGTTGCCCCGGAGGAGCGCGTAGTGGGGACAATACTGTCCTCTGCCACCACTTCCGCCATCTCCACAAATTCCAGTGCCATGATCCTCTTGGCAACCCTGGTGGAGACTAGTGCGATGGGATTATAGGGGCCTCTGGATCCCAGGGGTGGCACAGTCGCAGCGGTACTCCACAGGGGCACCGAGGTGCTCGGTAGGGAGGTTGCCGTAGCGGGCAGGCTGGGACCTGCGTCCAGTGGGGTGGCTGAGAATGTCGGCACTGATGGCGGCAAGGGACCTGCAATAATAAGCAGCATAAGGTGAAAAACTTTAAGGGGGCATAGATGGCCCAGTGCTCCGGGGGCTGTGTCGCTACTCAGGGCACTGAGGAGACATTATCAATTGCACAGTGCTCAGGACGTTGTGTCGCTGCTCAGGGCACTGAGGGGACATTACTGTATTGCAGGTGTGGCCCGGTGCTCCGGGGGCTGAGTCGCCGCTCAGGGTACTGAGGGGACATTGTTGTATTGCAGGTGTGGCCCGGTGCTCCGGGGGTTGTGTCGCCGCTCAGGGCACTGAGGGGACATTACTGTATTGCAGGTGTGGCCCGGTGCTCCGGGGGCTGAGTCGCCGCTCAGGGCACTGAGGGGACATTGTTGTATTGCAGGTGTGGCCCGGTGCTCCGGGGGTTGTGTCGCCGCTCAGGGCACTGAGGGGACATTGTTGTATTGCAGGTGTGGCCCGGTGCTCCGGGGGTTGTGTCGCCGCTCAGGGTACTGAGGGGACATTGTTGTATTGCAGGTGTGGCCCGGTGCTCCGGGGGCTACATCGCCGCTCAGGGCACTGAGGGGACCTTATTAAAATATGGAAGAGGTCTAGAGGGGTACATCAATCTTGGCCGTATGAGGGCCCTAATTTCATTTGAGAAAATGACTTAGACCTAATTACCGAACCAGCTTTCACTAGGATATAGGGGGGGCTTTTGACTATGGTAGTTACCCTGCTCTACCCAAGATGACATAGACCTCCACCCTGCAGTAGCTCACCTGTGAGGCTCGAGTTGGAAATGGTGACTCCTGCACTAGTTCCACCGGACCAACCATCTAGTCCCAGACCAGGGTTCATTGTGTCCCCAGGTTGCTCCAGGGTGTGCTCTGTGGGGTGCCTCCAGGCTGAAGGATGGGCCTGTCCCAGTCTGGGGATGAGCCATTCCAGCTGCTGGGCTGTAAACATAGGAGGAGGAGGACCTTCCCTCCCTTCAGACAGAGTGGTAGGTGGTGGTTGTGGTGGTGAATCCATAGGGGGCAAAAAAAAACAAAAAACAACAGCTAATTTGTACAAAAAAAAACAAAAAACAACAGCTAATTTGTACACGGGTATAAACCAAAAGTTGGTAGCGTTCCTGCCTGGCACTCGCT
>WLWD01003470.1_pt1 | contig 72301 bp, 29 predicted proteins | sample 6712731 | NCBI WGS metagenome assembly WLWD01 (sample SAMN12718690, study PRJNA576275) | sponge metagenome | isolation source: marine sponge | host: Mycale hentscheli | place: New Zealand: South Island, Marlborough, Capsize Point | collected 2014-11-01
TGTGATTTGTCATGAAGTTTGATACATACAAGTTTTTTTTTATGCCCTAAAGATTAGGATCCGTCCCCATTTTACCACATCTTTAAATGTAAAAACAGCAAACAAAAAAGAATAGCAATTTTTCCGGAATTCTCAAATATTAGCTTAACTTTCCATTTCTTATCTTGTTTTGCCACTTCAGTTCTTAATGAGCTTGTGAATTTTGGAGCCTGAACAGTTGAGGGTGGGGCTATACAGTATCAGAGGGTGGGGCTATACAATTTCAGAGGGTGGGGCTATACAATTTCAGAGGGTGAAGCTATACAATTTCAGAGGGTGGGGCTATACAGTTTCAGAGGGTGGAGCTATACAGTTTCAGAGGGTGGGGCTATACAGTATCAGAGGGTGGGGCTATACAATTTCAGAGGGTGGAGCTATACAATTTCAGAGGGTGGGGCTATACAGTTTCAGAGGGTGGGGCTATACAGTTTCAGAGGGTGGAGCTATACAGTTTCAGAGGGTGGGGCTATACAGTTTCAGAGGATGGGGCTATACAGTTTCAGAGGGTGGGGCTATACAGTTTCAGAGGATGGGGCTATACAGTTTCAGAGGGTGGGGCTATACAGTTTCAGAGGGTGGGGCTATACAGTTTCAGAGGGTGGGGCTATACAGTTCCAGGTGCGTACACATGCGCTACTTACAATAAAAAGATCAAAATTGTTTTAAGACTTAAGGCGAAAGTTGTTTTGATACATTAAGTACAAAGGAAAACAATAACAACAACAAAACCAACCAAAACAAAACAGTGGCCATACTAATGCTAGCTGAAAAAATTATAAATAAAATTTAGGATGTTTACTTGGCAATTTATATCTTCACACAAAAATTGCATAATTCAAGGCAAGTTTGATACAATGCTTAGTTTTCTTTATACACTTTAGTCACAGCTTTTTTTTATCTGCAGTAACTTATCAACTAAGTCTGATACAAAACAACAACAAAACAATCTTATGGTCACATTTACTAGTTTACTAATGGAGCAATATTCTGCAACTTTGAATTCCTGTTTCTATTATCTTAATAACCATAACATGTTGGGATCATGCTCCACATTGACACTGCTAAAATAAATAAGGAGTTCGCTCGATTACTACAGCAAGATTTCTGGATTACAATTGCTTCACCAAGGTATATTGATTCTTGTTTTGGCAATTTTTGTAGCATACATAAAGCCAACACCAGAAGGATATCACATAATGTATTTTAAAAGTGACAATTTCAATTGAAACTTAATGAACATGAAAAAAAAAAAGGAAAAAAAAAAAAAAAAAAAAAAAAGAATAAAGAATTACATATAGTTGCTGTGTTAGCTATTGTACAGCAGGTGTAGTTTGGTTACCATGGTGAATACCCTGGGGTACACTCTGAGGGACTTGCGGCAGCCCCTCCAATTTGGCGTACTCGACTCTAAATTCCTTGTGGGCTTTTCTCCAAGCGTTCACGTCAAAGTAGCAGTATGTTCCTTCTTCATATCTGTCCTCCTCCTGCTTGGTTGGTTTCATGCCAGGAGCTCTGGTAATCCACAGGCGCTCATCTTTGTGGTAGCGCCAACCTCGATTGTATCTATAGTAACGTGGAATAATTATAAACATAGAGTCTTGTGGTATATTATTTTCAATGTACTGATACAAAATATATTTTCTCGTACACCTTTTCTAATACCGCAACAAAAACACGATTCAAATCTACACATTATTCGTATCATTAAGTATCTACGGTTTATACTGTCCAATTGTAATTAGACTATTGAAGAATTATATTTATCACAGTGTACATAGGTACTGTATGCCTAACATTTCTTAAATCTTCATTTAGAAAGTTTAGTAAAGATGACAAGCTTTCAAGGCTGGCAGCAAAACTTTTTTTTGTTGCAATTACATTAACATACATTGATTGTTGAAAAGTACAGCACACAAAAAAATGCTCCTATTAGTTGAGATAAATTAAATAATAGTTCTACCATGGGTTTGAGGAATTATCGCTGATAACCATCCTGATCCTGAAGGCGAAGCCCGAGTAAGAGGGTGGTTATCTAGCGATAATTCCAACAGTTGCCATGGTTTTACTATTGTATACCATAGTTACCTTGTGAACAGAGTAAAACACCATATAAAAAGAGCAGATATTGTTGTTTTGAGGGGGAAAAATATGTCCAGCTAATGCAGCGAGGATCGTTCCAAAACACTGACAACAAGATAAGTGCATTTTGTTTCCTTTCCGCCGCCTTCTAACAAATACAGCGGTAATTGAGCAATGACTCAGTTACGCTCCCAAGACAAGACTTTATACTCCAATAAATAATTCTCCGTGCCAGTTCTTTATGTAGGGATGGAGTAACTACTCGCAAAGAAAGCTTCGTACAAGTAAAAAACAACAACTAGATTTTTTATTCGTAGCAAAAACAACAACAAAACAAAAAACAAAAAACAACAACAAACAAAACAACAACAACAAAACATGATACATCAGCACTATATACTATGCATCTTACTCTATTCTGTCGACAAAAATATAATCTTTCGTGTGCAACTTAAAATTTCTTTGTGGCACAAAATATGTACGTATTTCAAAGAGTGAGATACTGTACAATCACAACACCTGTATTCAGATACTTGACACAACTCTGCAATTCTCGAGTGTGGCATGTGATTACTAACCAGAAATTAGGGTTGGGCGATATTGGGTTATTCCCATCACGGTACGATATTATAAAATTAATTGCGGTATGCGTAACTAACAACTATTTTTTTAAATTTAAATTAAAGTGTATAAATGAGAGAATTGTCATTGTCAAAATAATGATAGAAAAAGTTTTTTTTCAGAAAGTATTTCAGTTATAAGTTGATATTCAAGAATCCGTCAGCTCCAGCCATCGTCTCCCGCCTCTTTCATACGGCTGGACTGCGTATAGCACAGAAGAAAGTGTTGGCTGGTTGATGTCAGTCGTTCCAGACCGTTTCTCACCTTCTCTCTTCATCAGGAGCCTGACTTTACTGTGAACCTTGGGGTGTTTGTTCTTTAGGTGCGATAGCAAGTTCGAAGTGTTCCCAGTAGCCGCCCTAACTTGCATGCCGCAACTTCGACAAACAAGATTGTCCTGTTGGCTGCCTCCGCCACTATCATCTGCGATTAAACCGAAATACTTCTATACAGCAGATTTTGTACCGCATTTCTCGGTAAGTTGCTGTCCAGACGCCATCACTAAAAAACGGTAAAATACAGCTGGAACTCTATGCGTTGCGCATGCGCAATTTATCGCGGTATTTCCCGCGTTACTCGGTATGATTTCTTTTATCGTAACCGTGACTAAATACCGCGATACCGCCCAACCCTACCAGAAATATGGCCAGGTTTGGTTTCCTGTCAGCTATGTAAGGGTCACATCCCAGAGTGTTGTACAGGATTTTTCCGCTGGGGGTGGGAAATGCTGCTATAGTTAGCCACACCTATTTCTTAAACCCACACTATTTTGATGCACATGTCTATAAGAAAGTGTATGTACTTCACACTGACCAGTGTTTGGTCACATGCAAGGATTTTATAATCTTACTACTTATAGAATTCAACATTAGCTATTGTACTATATACGTATGTACTATAAAAATTCTTGGGGGGGGGGGGGGGGGGGGGGACTCCCAGGGTGCCCCTACCTCTGATTGAAACCCTGCAACCTAACATTCCAGAACGAGTGAACTCACAGTTCGTAAGAGGCCAGCACTTGCATGATATCTCCGCCATTGCTATAGTAGAGGTAGAACAGCAGGTCATCTTGATATCGATTCAGAGAGATAGGAGCCAACTAAAATAAACTGACCACTTAAATTACATACCCCATGTGCACTCGCCCTTTACCTTTTCTCTGATGAAGGGGGAAATCAAGTATTCCTGAGGGACACTCCAATCTGTTAAAATAACATCATACATATCCCATTATAACCAAACAACAGCAACAACAACAAAAACAAAGTGAAAGAGACTCTAATATGCTAATTAAAGCAATAACAATATACAATACCAGTGTTTCATCCAGACATTCTTGCAAGGGGGGGCAAAATAGAGTTTTGAAAATGTAAGGGGGGGCGGGCGGCACTGGTCACCATGGGAGTGAAATAGAATTATTGGAAGGCCTATGTCCTACATTAATCTTATCTAATGAGGTCTGCATATGTCAGATCCTGACAAGTTAATTCAGCTACTCATTTTCACCTCCACCATCTAGCAATTTTCAGTCAACTGTGACATTCACTATTTAGATGCTTTTCACACACTATTCAACTCTGACTCTCACCTCCCCTTAGGTTTATCACACGTTGATTCACACTTACGGTTGCTGGCTGGCTATAAAAGGCCAGCCCTCAGCTCACCGTAGCAGTTGTTGAGTTTTGATCTATACAGATTCTACAACTTCCAGAACCAGAACTCTAAGCTCGTAGTCCCTGACAGCTTAAGATAGTCTCAAATGGATATTCGCTCTTTCTTCTGTGGTGCAAGCTCTTCAAAGTCACCTGGCCACTCAAGTAGCAGTGACACAGAAGATAAAATTGACAGCAATCAATCTGATACTGAGTTTTTGGAGCCAAGTCCTGCCAAGAAAAGATTAATTGTCCATGAGAAGCATGCAAAGGAAAGATTAACTACACATGAGAAAAGCAAGAAAATCACTGCAAGCAGTCTAAAATACAACAAAAAATGGGAAGAGAGCTTCAATTGGCTGATGTTTGATAAAAATTTCCAAGGAGCTTTTTGTAAGGTTTGCAGGAAGAGAGGAATTTCTCTTCAAAGAACAGGAGGAACATGGATCTCAAAACCTTTCACGAACTGGAAGAAGGCAATAGAGACGATGAAAATTCATGCAAAGAGTGATATTCACCTCCTATCATGTGAAGCAGAGATGGCTGCAGCTACAGCACTACAAGAAGGGTCAGTCATTCAGCAACTCCAACAAATTAATGATGAGGAAAAGTTGAAGAACAGAATGGCCATTAAAGCTCTAATTCGTTGCACCCATTTTCTAGCTCGTCGCCACATTCCCCACACAACAAATTTTGATGAACTTATTGATCTAATCGTAAGTTGTGGTGCAGAAGATTTAAAGGGGGTCCTTGAAAGAGCTAGATTAAATGCAACCTACACATCTAAAGTTGCTGTTGTTGAATTTGTTGAGGCAGTTGGCTTATGGGCTGAAGAATGTTTACTGAAACGGCTTCGCCAAGCTTCCCATTTCAGCATAATGGCAGATGAGTGCACTGATGTGACGACCACAGAAGAGCTTTCAATTTTCTTCCGCTGGGTGAACATGGACGGTCAACCTGTTGAGCACTTCTTGGATATAGTTCCATTGAAAGCTATTGATGCAAAGACTATTTATTCTGCCCTTGTTGAATTCATGAAAGATAAAAACATACAGATTAGCAAGCTGGTGGGTATGGGATTCGATGGAGCAGCTACTTTCTCTGGGAAACACAATGGTGTGCAGAGTTTCCTGAAGAAAATTTCACCTCATGCACTTTTCGTACACTGCCATTGCCATTTGCTACAGCTAGCATGTGTTCAAGCAGCTAATGCTACCAGTGGGATAAAACATGTGTACATCACACTCACCACCCTCTGGAAATTTTTCCACTATTCTCCTAAGCGAGCTGAGAGTCTCAAAGCAGTACAGCAGGTGCTTGACTTACCTGAGCTGAAAGTTGTGAAACCATCAGATACTCGCTGGCTGTCCCATGAACGCTGTGTGGTGAAGGCAGTCAAAGCTAGCTACAGTGCAATTGTGACTGCTCTAAACAATATCTATGAGCAGACACATGCACCTGAAGCTCTAGGTATCAGTAAAGCCTTAGCTATGTAGGCCCTCAACTTTAGTGGCCATATACCTCCTTGATTATGTTCTGCCACAAGTGGCGAAGTTGAGCAGAGCTCTCCAGACTGAGAGAATAGACTTGACAGCTATCACCCCTCTTGTTGATGCCACTCTCAATACACTTGATGATGCCATGTTACCTGCTGCTAACTGGGTATTAGAACTGATGGATGCAAAGAATGAGATCGAAGAAGTCACTGACATCACGTTAACCACGGAAAGCATTGCTACATTCCAAGGACAAGTGGCTGAACCGTTTATCAGGATGCTGAAGGCAAACATATCCAGCAGATTTATTTCACAAGATATTGTCTCCTCATTTGGCATCTTTGATCCGAAGAAAGTGCCAGCTGCTGACTCTTCTGACTTCCATACATATGGTGAGGACTTAATAGATGTACTATTAGCTCACTATGGTGCAGAGCTGCCTGCTAAGACTGCTGGTGGAGATGAATACACCAAAGAAGCTCTTATTTCCCGCGAAACCCGAGAGGAGTGGAAAACATTTCGAAGCTACTTATCGAAGAAGCCGAAAGGTAACCTGCACTTGCAGTTGAAAGAGCTCACCACAAGTGATATGCTTAGTGAAAATTTTCCAAACATTAGCACCCTGGCAAACATATGTCTATCTATCCCTGTCAGCACTGCTTCAGTGGAAAGGAGCTTCTCCAAAATGAAACTAATTAAAACACGAATTCGAAATCGAATTGGGCAATCACAATTATCCTATTTGATGAAAATAGCCATGGAGACACCCGAGACGCTCTCATCTACACAATTAAATGACATTATTACAGTATGGAACAAAAAACCTAGACGAATTGCTGTGTGAATATTGTTTATTATTAATTTGGTTTACATTTTTCTCTTAATAAATATCGGTTCTTTCAAAAGGGTGGGGGGCACTTAGAATCCAAGGGGGGGGGGGGCATTTAGAACCCAAGGGGGGGGCAAATGCCCCCTTTCGCCCCCCCTAAATGAAACCCTGAATACTATGAAACAACATGAAGTAAAAATTATCAGATAAAACACTTGTATATGACTAATGACAGAGAGCAAAACCAAGCAAACAATTATGAACCTGTAATAAGATTACCAGCAACAAACTAGCCAGCCAGCAAACTACAATAGAATACCTACTATCACAATAGCATACCCCACCCATGATTAACTCACCAATGTCTTGTGGTCGACATGGGGAATCCGCCCACGGAGATGCAAAAGTGTTGTATAAGTTGCTGTATGCACACAACAGTAGTGGAAGACAACGATCATGCAACATGTTTATGTACGTATGTATGTGTGTGCTCGTGTGCACTCACTCTGGAGAGTTGAGGTTGAGTCCCAGTGTAGTCAGATCACTATAACACACACACACAGTCCACAAGTAATGAATTTAGCTACACAAAAATAATGAGCTAAAATACAGATTCAACATTTGGCATATCATTTTTTTCTTTTCTGTAAAGCACACAGGTTGAACAATCTAAAAATTATTACAATTTTTACTATTTTTTTAAGACCTTCTGCCACTATATATATGTATATATATATATATTATATACATATAAATATTCATTTGTACTCATACAGTCTCATATCATCCTTCAGATTTCTCCACTGGTTGATTGCATGCTTGTTAGTTTCACAGCTGGTAATACATTCTTTATACATATTCTTGAAGATAACATACATGACTACTGGGCTTTCGTTTCCTTAATGAATATCGGGTCTAATGTAGTTGTTCATTTTTAGCTAAAAAACAATACAAAAAACAAAACAAAAACAACAACAACAACAACAACAACAAACTACAACAATCACAAAACAAATGTTGAAAAAGAAAGTCCATTTGCTCGCTCGTTATCCCTCACCTTCCCAGAGCCAACGCCACAAGTCCTGGGTCAGTCTCTGCTCCGCGAATAAATGTCAGAAGACCTATCATACCAAACTGATCTTGTACCATGCCAGGAGGTATGGAGACAGTTGCTATAGTAACGTAAATATAATAATAAACTGGCAAAGCCATACAAATAAGAACAATGAAAGCTATGGTACTACTGAACAAAAAAAAAAACAACAACAAAAAAAAGAAAAAAAAAGAAGAAGAAACATGAACTGGGCAAGGAATGAATGGAAGTATGAGACGTCTAAATATTAGTGTATAATTTAACTGAATACAACACCAACTAAAAATGAATAAAGCAATTGTATGAGAAATAGAGAAGAAAAGGTTGGTTGTAACCTCTATGTACTTCTGCTTCACGGAGTTCAATAGTTAGTAATAGCAGCTAGTTAAGTTATTATGGTATGTGGCTACAATTACACTCACTAGGCTGATAGTTCTTTCTGGAATTTGTCTTTGGGGGACCAATTGGTGCTGCTACTGCAGACCTACAAATACACAAACACACACACTTCAACAACCCTAGTCCAGTACACATGATGATCCTTTACCAATGGTCAGACTGTGATGATGACTCTGAGTGTCTGCTGGTCAATAATAAACTAAAGAAATGAACAAAATACTTGAAATATAATTTTAAAAATGAGTAAAGCAAAACAGCTACATTGCACATCATACACGCCTTGTTTATAACAATATAGTACACAAGCTAGCTCGTCGTCTCGTCGTATACAATAATATACAGTAGAACACAAAATAAAATTTTGAATTCTGTTCCGCAGAAAGGCTGTCGCAAGATTAAAAAAAAAAGAAAAAAAAAAAAAGGGTAAAAGACGGTACACCGTTTGGTAAAAAACGGCCGTTCTGTTTGACCATGTTACAGTTTTAATCTTTCTCGTTCACCGTATGCCACGCTCAGAGAAAAAAAAATCGTTTATCCAATAAAATGTTCCGATTTTTTGTTTACAGGCTCCTGAGGCAGAGCTTTTGTTAAAATAAATTGAAGCCGTCCTATTCGAAGCTGTCTCCTGGAGAATTGTTAGTTTGACCATCGTACAGTATCGACGTTTTCTTGATGTTAGGGCCGTCTCAGGCTTAGATTTTTTTACTACTGGAGGTCCATCAGTAGCTAACAGAAGACCTACAAGGTGCGGACTTCGTTACAGCTCTGTGGCCATCGGAACTTCAGTCTGCAGCTTTATTGAAGCAAGTTAAATTTTTGTATGATCTTTTTTGCACTATCCTCGTAGCGTTTAATGGTCAATACAAGGCCTTAGCTTGCTGATATAGCTATGGAAGAGTTTCTAGCTAGAAAATATCTGTGAATCGATGGATAAGCTTAACCGTTTTTTACCGTTTTAGTAAACGGTGTCGGCCGTTTAGTCAAAATGGTACAGAAAGCAATGGTAAAAACTATGGTTAAAAAATACCGTTTTACGGCCGTACTACGGAACGGGATTAGAAACTATATTTTTTCTCCTACAGTAGTACACACAATAGATAACTAATGACCAAATAATCCAGCTAATATTCAAGAGTGTCGTGATGTGAGTGTTTCCACAGATAACTCATTTAGAAAACAGACCACACCCCATACTTATATAATTCAAAGGAATGGAGAATTGATTTACCTTTCCTTGTTAGCCCCAGGCGCAGGGTCGTAAGAGATATTAGGTCTGTAATCTAGAATGGAAAGAATTATAAGGATATGTCACTAACTCTTCACAACCATCTACATACTAACACACATACCTGGTAAAGTACCGGTTATAGTAGATACCTGCCCAACAACAAGCAACAATATCATCACAAATCATGTATACAGTGTATGTTATATGTAATAGTTATGCCATGGCCAACGAGGGGTTATGGAATATAACTGTCCCGATCCCGAGGGCGAAGCCCAAGGGATAAGGGCGGTGATATTCCATAACCCTGATGTTGCCATGGCATAACTGTTTTATACCATAGTTGCTGCTACTACTACTCTCTCATATCCACCTATATGGGACCAGCCCTACCACATATAACTCTCCTGCCGCTCTCATACCACAGGAATTTACCACAGCTAGCTGCTTTACTGCATGCTTACTGCTGAGCAGCCCAGGTAGAGTTAGAGCTGGCAGCTACAATGCTAAAGTAAACTTGCTAAAGTAAACTTGCTAAAGTAAACTTTCTGGCGTGCTTCAATTGAATTTTAATTGAATTTTAATTTTGGGCCGGAAACACGGAAGAATTCGCTTGACACCGGGAAAATATCATAGCCCCAGGAAGAATTCGCTTGACACCGGGAAAATATCATAGCCCCAGGAAAAATCACCGGGAAAATATCACTTTTAATCCATGGGTGTTACCGCAGCAACCATGGTATAAGTAATAGTTAGAGCATAAGCGCTTGGGTACTGGTTCATTTAGTGCACTGAAGCCCAAGGGCCATAGGCCCGAGGGCTTTGTGCACTAAATGAACCAGTACCTAAGCGCATGCTCTAACTATTTTAGATCCCGTTTACCCAGAGGCCTGCCCAGTTTCCACTAGCAACTTTGTTTATCAGCATTTTTCAAGCGAATTCTTCGTGTTTCCGGCCCAAAATTAAAATTCAATTAAAATTCAATTGAAGGCGCCAGAAAGTTTACTTTAGCAAGTTTACTTTAGCATTGTAGCTGCCAGCTGTTATCTCCAGATCTAACTCTACCTGGGCTGCTCTGCAGTAAGCAGTAAAGCAGCTAGCTATGGTAAATTCCTGTGGTATGAGAGCCGCAGGAGAGTTATATGTTAGGGCTGGTCCCGTATAGGTAGATATGAGAGAGTAGTAGACCCTCCCATATCCGGCCTCACATAACCTGCTCCCTGCTTTATCCAGCCTATTCTATTAAACTAAAACTCAAAAATAGCAATACCCCAAGGGTTGTTAGTATGCACAGTTCATATACCTAAAGGCAAAAAATAGTGCACACTTACCAAGTTAGTACACCTAGTAACAATATAGCAACGGGTTCTAAGTACATGCAGAGAATAGTATCAGTCAGAGAATGACAGTAAAGCTGGTAGCAGATCTCAAAGAACAGCATCCTCAGCTACACGGTCAACTCTACATCCTCCACTTGACATGCATTTAATTATGCTTCTGACACAGAAAAATACTTGACTCTCTTACCACATTTTATACCAGAAAAAATTGAATTGATTATTTGGTACCACCACAGCATTCTCTGATATTCTACTGTATTTCCACTTATACAAATACATGTACATATGTGTGTACTACCAGTTGCGGTTCACAAACTCACCGGAAACTTGTTTTCTTGCAAAACATCCGGTGAATCTAAAACAATAATAATAATAATAACAATAAAATCAAGAAATAAATAATAATAATTAATAAGTGTTGGTCAAAATGACTATTAAAAACAACTTTGTGACACACCAATAGATACTGCCTAATTAGGAGAGAGAGAAGTATAAATACTGTGACAGCCAGCCAGTACTTTATGTTTTCTCATCCAGCTTTACTTTACCTCTTTCTGGAGCTGCTCCAATCACATTCTTTTCTGCAAGCACATGAATGACAAACACATACATACTCATCATAATACATACATAGTTCTAACAACACCAGGACACAATATTGAAACATTACATAACTGCTATCAGTTGATAACAATTAAGACAAACAAAAGAAAGGAAAAAACAATAAAACAACAACAACAACAACACACGTAGGACCAGAACCTGTTAGGAAAGAAAATTAAGACACAAAAAATTAATAAATAAATAAAGATCAGAACAACTGTCAGTATAATTACCATTAATTACTTCTAACTAATGAACCCCCCCCCCCCCCCCCCCTTTTAGGCATACAGTACTTCTTTTTAATGATGATAACAACAACAACAACAACAACATACTATAACGATGATAATAAATAGATCTAAAACAGCATGGAAGCTCACCATTGCTGCCTTTACTTGAAGTCCCGGGAAGTGCCGGGAAATCTTCACTATGCATCTGAAATCCTGGCACAGACTCCGACCGACTCACTGGAATCTGACCCGCTAAAACAAACAATAACAACGAGTAAATGAAAGAGAAAAACAAACAAACAAACAAACAAAAAAAGTGAGATTTCTTGATCCAAATCTAAGTTGTCAAGTGTTGTGAATCATTTATATCCATGACAACATGCACGGCAACTTCTTGGTACATAATGTACCAAAGATTTAGACTGACCTTACTATGTACTGCATATAACTATACCAGTTGTAGCACACAGCACACTAAATGTAAATTGATGAAGTCATTTATACGCCTATATTACACACGTATGTACATACAATAGCTTGAGATTACAAGTGATCGTGAGTGCCAGTAGACAGAGGAACAGTATTAAAAAAATAATTAAACAATGTTGCTGGCTGTCCTATGAATATACTTCACTTGAAATTCTATTGTGAATTTTTTTTACCTGATCCAGTCAGGCTTCATCCATAAGACCTTCCCAGGTAATGTAGCATGAGAGACAAGCAATAGGTCAATAAATTAATGTGCATTCATGTTTTAAATGAAGAGAAGTCTAAGATGCTGTATTGGCGGTTGAAAGAATAATCTGAAATTAGTCTTTAAACACTTTTATTTAAAACCTAAGACCACCAAGCTCTGCATGGCCTGACTGTCCTCACTTATAGGTTACCAAATGAGTCCTCATAAAGAAGCTACTACAATGCAACAAATCTGTATTCTTACTACTATTGACTTGAATTTCCCCCCAATAGCACCATGCTCTGCTCTATCACCCATTACACTCGTCCACACTTGAAGTGCCTACGCACGTTAAGTAACAAAAGTGCCAACTCACGTCCAGTGAAACCATGACGACCCAGGGCAGCAGATGGCAGCATCATTCCTCCTTGACTTGCGTCATGACGATTCCTGTTCATGCCCAGTAGAGGGAAATCTGCCGGATCAAATCCAGACTGACTGGCTGTCTCTGGAACTGAACATAATGTAAAAGACAAATTATTACAAATTGTGATACATACAGTACTTGGTTAATTCTGAACTAATTCTCTACACTGAAAGCAATACAACAACAGACAATTCACAGCAAATAAACAACTTTTTTTGTTTTTTGTTTCTGAGGCTTCAACCCAGTTTCTTTTAGTTAGAGTTAGGCTCTAAGCTGTGTGATAATTCCTTACAAATGCTTGTTATTTTCAAGTCCCAAAAGTTGCGGCGAATGGTCACTATGACATTGAAACCCTTTCCCATATGCTATTTCAAATTTTGTTATTTTATCAAGACACTTTAAAAATAAATAAATAAATAAAATCACACAATGTATATTAATAAGCAAAAAGATAAAAACACCACGGATTCTCGACTGTGTAACCCCTGTAAATGTCTCAGTTGCCCGCCAATTTTGTTACCCCAGATAGTGTCTCGCTCACTCTCCAATTAAATTACTATAAGTTGGTCTTGTGAGTGTCCTGCATGCCTAATACAGTGATAGTGTGACACTTACATGCTGATGTATAGCCTGAGGATATGGGACTCATAATGCCCTGGGCCGCCCGACCAATACCACCATACGAGTTGACTGGTAATCCACTGCAAGTGCACACACAGGGGGAAAAAATTAATAAAATCGATTAAAAAGAACCATAAATTGATAAGGATAGTGCTTTGTTTGGGTTTGGCTTATACTTAACTAATTAGTTAACTAGTTAGTGCTGCACAATTCTTTGGAAATAAATTAGCTGTACCATATGTACATACCTTCCAATTGCAGACGAGAGAGTTGATGGGCGTGGTTTAGGTGCTACTAGTCCCTGGCCGGTGCTCATCAAACTAGTCCTGCCACTAGCCATAGGCAACATACCCGCCCTGTGGGCACATTACGTACATGCATACACACATATGTACATCCATTTATCAAGGCTACATTTTATAAACACTAAATAAAAACGGAAAATAAATGTATACACGCATACTAAAATAAGACACTTTTCAATCCTTTAATACAATTAAACATCATTCCCTACTTCACCTTACCACCTGTAATTACTTCCTGGAATACTAGCACGTGATATATGTACATGTTGTAGCTCAGTAATGATTATATCACTGCAGTAAATCTAACAAGCTCATCTGTACAGGACACCCATTCTTAAAGGCCAGAAGACAAGTGCTTCTGTCATATTACATTTAGGAATTAAATGAAGTTCAAGGCATGCTTTTAACTAAGATTACATAGGAACACTTACACAGGGATGGCAGGTCTATGGGTTCAGATAGGAGGCTGGAGGAATGCTCCTAGAGAGGATGGGAGGGGTTAAGGGATTCTGGGGAACATGGTAAAGGGTAGACATTAGTGTGGTCATTGAGCAAGTGGAAGGCTTCATATCCCATGCCCAGCAGCTGTAGTCTTCAGCAGAGTACCTTCGTCAGTCCCAACCCACCCATCCCATGTTGCAGTAGCCGAGTTGGCTACCTCCATCAGGTGGTAGTGCTCTCTGATGTGACAGGAGCAAGGACAGGTGAGGGCAGGTCTCCTTCATCTCCTGGGAGGTGAAGGAAAGCACAGCAGGGCCAGCCCTGGCAGTCCCAGGGGCCCAAATGCACAACTAGGTACCAGAGATGAGGGATAACTGCCTCACATCCTAGCTCTTCCCAGCCAATAGAAAGTACGTATAAAGGGGGCAACTGCTATGAGTTAGTGTTGAGAGTGGAAGGAGATGAATGTTAATATGTATCGTACATGATATTGAAGCTGGAGGGAGCTTGTGTGTGGCAAAGGAACATTTATATAATGCTTCAGAGTTAGAGTTGTTTTGGTGGTTGAATTGTTGCAGTGATAGAGACCCAAACTTCTACTCAGCTCTGACTAACCAGACCCTAGAAACTTAGTTGGGAGCCTAAGTTGTAAACCACTTATTTCTCTTCCACGTACGGTATCTAATGTATAATAAACCCCTTACCTTCCAGTTACTGAAGGAGGAGAAGGAGCTCCTAGCTGTATGCTGCCCATGTTCGTGCCCACATAGCCTGGGGCAGTGTTGCTACGACTAGCCATCTGTACACATGAACACACCCACATCATCATATCAACAGTAAATTAATCCATAATGATTAGTTTTGCTATTCAGATCCCAGTACTAGAATTTCATAGATAACAATACGTTTAGTTGCCTTCCACTAAAAACGAAATAAAAAACAACAACAACAAAAAACAACAACAACAAAACATTAACAACAAACAAAAACATTCGTGCTAGGCTGGCACAGATAAAATATGATATTATGAGAGTCAAAAGTTAAGTAGCACCAGAGAATACAGAATTCTTTTTAGCAGAAGACGGCCAACACAAGCTTGAATATGAGTCAATAATGTATAGATTAATCATTGAATACCGCAGAATATCACGAGCCTGTCGGCTAGCATTTACACGAGCACCGCAGGCACGAGTGTGAATGCCACCGACAGACGAGTGATATTCCCCGCGGTATCCAATGATTAATCAATTTATTGTGTACTGGTCATGCGCGAATGGCATAGAAACCGAGTGGCTAATGTAATGGATGCTGACAAGAAGTCTTTCGATTTTTTTATTCTGATGAAGTCATTGAAAATCTTTTCTCTAACATTTGAGGTGGAGTAGAAAGGGAATGTGAAAAGAAAGAAGTACCACCATCCTGTAGCATTGAGAGCGAACAATCATATAGTCTTGATGATGAGGAATTACGGAAGTTTTTCGAAGAGCAAAAAAACAACAACAAACAAACCGTAATACTCAAAATAAAACATTACCCGACTTGAGAACTTGGTAGCTATCGTTCGTGCAAAGGGATAAATGAAAAGCAAAAAATTGAGAATATTTCACCCAAAGAATTAGACAGACTTCTCGCGGAGTGCAAGCGGTAGTCTGTATGAACCGAGCGCTCTCATAGCTAGTAATAAAGTCTCTGTATTCATATGAAGCTATTATATTTAACCAAATTAATGTAATTGGCACAGAATGGTATTATAGAATTAGAAGACCCTCCGGGGATGCAATAAGCGTAAAAATGTAGCTTGGGGGGATGCAATAACCCAACGCAATAACTCCGGACTTTCCCTTTACTGCGGAATATTCCGGGCACATGATACTTTCCAATTCAATACATTTTCTATGTAAACACTCAATAGGCCAATTCAGTACACATTAATACCTAATATAGTTAATTGGCATTTTCTCCAATCACTGTCGATAATGAAAAACTTCATCAAAAAATACTGTATGTATGTTCTTACAAATGTAATGCTAAAATTAGCTGTGGAGGAAAAAGAGAGTAGTGCAGGATGTCATACAACAGGGGGGAGAGGGGGGATTGGAACCCCACCCCCCTCCTCTCCATAAAAGTGATCATTAAAATACTACTATTAATAATAATAATAATAGGACAATGATTTAATGACTCCAATCAGTTCACTGTAGGTGAAAACAAGACTGTGTGTAGGGCAACAGTCCTACTTTTTCCTAAATATGCCAACGATTTTAAAAAATTAAAATTAAGTAACTTAATTTCTGGCCCCTCAATACATAATAATAAGAATTATCTAAATTGCTATGTACGTGTGTGCCCAGGAATGCAGTTTACCATCTGCACTACATCGTAAGCATTAAAACACTGAGAGTTCACACACGGAACTTTAATATTGGATTTGTTAGCTGTGGACTAGTAAGTCAATGAACCATTTAAGTTGCTTCCCCCATAGCTAGTCTGCTGCCTGCCATTGGCTTACCTGAGGAGTGTTGGGGACACCTCTATTACCAGTCTGATGAAGACCTGACAATCCTTGCATCCCTGACAATCCTACAAACAAACAAACACACTTATTACTACTCAGTCCTCTCTCACAATTATTATACACATGTGTTATACTAACTCAGTCCTCACAATTACACACATGTGTTATATTGACCACATACTGACCTGACAGAGTGGGAATGCCTGTGCCATACATGTTAGTCTGGGCAGCTGCTCCTGGTCCATACATACCTGCCGCTAGCTGCTGAGGCTAAAGACAACACACACATCTGTAATACAAATACTGCAACCAAGCAGAAACTAACACTTAGGTAAAAAGACATCTAATTAAGAGTTCATCAATAGCTTAGGAAAGGGAAAAGAAATTGAAATAAAGCTCCCCCCCATCCCCAATGATAATTTTGAGCTCAATCTAAAGAGAGGAATTCTCCTATGAAAACCATTAATCCATGCCCTTGAAGCCCTCCCACCCAAGCCTCCCTCCCACCCAAGCCTCCCTCCCACCCAAGCCTCCCTCCCACCCAAGCCTCCCTCCCACCCAAGCCTCTTCCTACACCACATGCTGTTCATGCTATTTTATTGTAGACCACTCACATCTTTCATCATAGCATCCTTGTCAGGTCTTCCAATGAACCCTCCACCTCCTCCAGGGGTATACATTGCCGTACAATCCACTCACCAATTTAACAACTGTACAAACACACATATACACTAACACCAGTTAACATGAAATACCGAGATGCTAGCTATTAATAAAGCTCCTACCAGAGTTTATTCAGAATTTTTTTTTAGATGGGGAGGGGGAGAGGAGGAGGATTTTGATTGTAAATTATTTAGTTTCTTTGCAAAAAAACTTAATTAAACAGAAGCACACAAGAGAAGAGCTCATTACCAAGGTGGGCTATATTTCAAAACAGGGTTTCATCAAGAATGAAATAAGATTATTTGAATAAAAGTCACTGGACAAAATGCGAGGGCTCCAAGAAGTCCTAGAATAACTGAGATGATAGCTGTTCTTTTCAGTTTTAACAGCATGCATTTAAAACTGCTACTATAATAATTATTTCAGCCGAGAATGACTGAATAACGGAGTAGTTAAGCCTTCAGGTCACAAAATAAGAAATACATTTACTAGTTACTGTATGAGACTAACCCAAACAGAATAATCACAGTATGTTGCTGCTATTGGCAACAGAACTTATAATAGTAGACAATAGTTGGTTTGTTGTTATTGTAATGTTGTTAACTGGTAATTCAATGTTTTTTTTCTTTCGGGGGTAGGGGTGGAAATTTCAGGTCTCCCCCCCCCGCTCTACAAACCCCTGCCAATCAGTAATGAAAGTAAATGTAAGAGGGGTGGTGGCCTAATTCACACAGTTGCAAGCTTGGCCTTGCCTAACTTAGACAGTATAATGTCCAGTTACTAATTTCAAAGTGGATGGTTACTATGTCTCCAAGATACAGCTGTTGAGGGGAATGACATGGCAGACGGAATAAGTGCCGCAACCCTAAAAATGTGAGTTGAGGGTTAATTCAGTGAAGTGAGCAAAGCTGTATACTAATGAGTTTGGGATATACAGGGTTTCATACAGAGGAGGGGCACCTGGGATTTCCCCTTCACAGCAACATAGCATGGCATTTACAAGCCTATCATCACTCACAATTCTCAGCACGCACATGTAGACTGCACTGGCATTGAGAAGACAGCTGGAATGCAAAGATTGAAACTGTATCTAACTGGTACAATACTACCATTAAGTCATACAGGGCTTGCACTTCCACTACCAGCAATGCCCACTACCATCACATTTTCTTCCCACTTTTCTGTAGCTCTCAATAACAACAATTTCTATTCAGCAGCCAAGAGAAGTGATTTACATACTGTACTTGTATCAAAGCCAGCTAATACGTATGTGTATGAATAATATATGTACGTATATAGTCCTTGAATGATCCCTGACTAAGTGTAGTGGTGATAACAGGTTGAGGCAGAATGAAAAGGCATGCTGACAAATCACACTATTAAGTTATATTCAATACGCTTATACTTCATCTGCTGTAATCCAGATGTCACACTGTTTCAATTCAATTTACAGGAAAAACTCAATGGCAAGAAGTCTGTAGTCCAGAAGGAAAGGACATACAGTTAATATCCTCTAAATAGAAATCCTTAAACAATGGTGAACCTTCAGCGTGAAACCTCAACACCAGTAATGTCAACTGCTTCTTTAGATCAAGTAAACACAAGTATGATTGAGTCAGTCCCCAGTAATCCATTACATCCTACACTCACTACTTCCAGCACTAGGGGTTGGTGAATCATGCGCTTTTTTTTGTTTTTGTTATTATGCTATGGTAGCAATGCTCATTATTTTAGTAACTACGCTACTTGAAGCCTCTTATTATGCTCACATTGACAGAGTCCAAAGGTCACCTCAACCACATTCACAACTGTAGAAATCCCTGTAAACATGACTAATCTGAATCCTGATATAGCTGAGTTGCTGATCTGTAGCAATACTGCTGGGTCTGAAAGTATTTACAGAAAGCAATATCGAAATCTCCAAATGGAATTGGCAACATAGAGGGTAATTAGTAATCTCAAAAATTAATTAAAAAATTCCTAAACTAGAAGACTACATCAAATTGTCACTGTACAGTAAAATAAAAACTAGTAATTTTTTTTGGCCAAAACTACTTCATTATGCTGAAATGTGAAAGTTATGCCAGCATATTCAACAACTCCTATCCAGCACAGCTTGCCCAACCTTCACCACAACCATTCAAAGACTATCACTGCAGACTACAGTGGCTAGCTGGTTAAAAATCAGGCTCCTTCTACTCATGAAATGAACGAAACTGCCATCCCTGAAAACATGCGAGTCTTACTTGAGATCTTGATAAACATAAATGTATGATGTGTGTAAAGGTGTTAAAGATAAGTTCATGGAACATTAATTGCTATCTGAGGACAAACAAGCAAAATAAGCAACTTAAACATTTGGTCATGTGACATCGTACAATGTAAAGCGGACTAAACTCACAATGGTGGGCATTAAACGGACTTTAAAATTTCAAGATCATTCTCCTCCCATATTGCAGACTGTATCAGACACACCTACAGTAGACATCTTTTCAGCTGTCTTATGCAGCATCACTCTTTCATTTTATGATGTGTACCCCACCAAATCTTGAAGTATCTGAGTTTGCACAAAGCTTTACACACTTACATCAAACTAATGGATTTCTTTTAGGTACTATTGATAGTACACTGGTTCAATCCATTATCTTAAGTAATTAACATGACGAATAGAAACACTTCCAGCCAGCTAGCTCGAGTCTAGTAAACATTAGCTCCTTCCAAAACAACAACAACACCCACACACTATTAAAAGCAAACGATTCCCCCAGTAACTTACATTCACACCAGCGTCAGATTAAATTTCTATCACAAAATCTCCTGCAGCTCTAACAAATCATCCATACAAATAGAGAGGAGAAACTTGATTCCTTTTGACCGGTTTTTAGCTTCTTCATAGTGCGCACCTATCCAATTAACTATGTTGTCGCTCTTTACCAAACAATTAATTGATCTTTCTCGCCAAGCAAATTTAGCTGGGTATGTCTATTAATATGGTTTCATTAACGAGACTCAGTTGGAAACTCGGCGTTCGTGGCGGCTGCTGTAGTTAAGAATTTTTATTTTTTTGTAATCAATTCAAACTCCTTGCTTTAAGATTTGAGTAAACAAACTTGTAATGTCCTTACAATTATCACTAATGTTTATTTTGATTTCGACCAGCCATCACTTCCAAGGCTACTCAGAACCATCAGCAAATGATTTCAACGCTCAGAATACTTCCCATCCATTTTGCCATGTCAATAATTTTACTGCCTCTGAGGAAGTATTCCAGCACCTGGAATGTATAAATGTTGAACATGTCAGCGAGTCATTTTTGTCACATCGTGTGGAGTATGGAATTCCTTTTGTGGTGTCTGGAGTGACAAAGAACTGGAGGGCCAATACAAGATGGACAAGTGACTACTTCAAAGAAGTTTTTTCTGACTTGGAGCTGTTTTCATCAACGTTTGCGACTAACGTCTCCCCGGTATTTGACAGCTTTGTAAATGAGAGAGAAATATATTATGGGATATTTCTTAATGACAGGAGAGCAGCAGATACTTTGGCTCTTGATTACACGTACCCTTCCTTCATTCCTCCTCACATGCGAGTTCAAGGTATGTACATGTACGTTCAAGATGGTAGAGAGGCAGGGTAAAGGAAAGTCTTTGTCAATTTCTTTACCAAGCACTTTGGGGTGTCCTATATATATATATATATATATTGAAGTGTTATTGTGAGCATTTATGACGGGTATCTCTACTTATTTAAAATATCTTGTCAAGATCCTTGATGCAATCTTAATAAGCATTTTAGATCCAAAAAAGAACTTGTTTATGATCTTGAATACAATTTTACAAAACTTGTGATAAGTTTATAAGCTTAAGATCTCAATAAAATTTTGCAAGTAATCTTGAACATAATTCTTAATTAAAGATCTTCTTAAGAACTAACAAAAATTTGAAATTCAGAGGTCTAGTCAGTACTTGAATACATTTCTTATTATCGTAAGAAATTAAATCCAGATGTTTTTTGCTGAGTGTGCATCATTTTCAGCTCACCATACCTAGTGCACTTATCCTAGAAGTCCGGCCTATGCAGTAGTTGTAATGAATCTTATGTTGCTATGTGATATGTTGCTATGTGAGACTTTGCAAAGTGCACTGGAAGTGAGAACTACAATATATAAACTTCTGCAAGTGAGTCAGGAGAGAGTCACTCTGACTGACAAATTTGTACATTTGTTTATTGGTTTGAAGTTCACAAATTCTTTCTCAGCCTTCCTTTACTCATTAGATGTATTCTCTCTCTTTCACAGGCTTTTTTTTTTTTTTTAACAATACAGGCTGGTTGTCGTAGCTCAGTGGCAGAGCACTTGTGTGTTATACAAGTGGTCCTGGGTTCGATCCCGTTGGCGACCAAATATTTTTGATTCTGTATTGTTAAAAAAAAAAGCCTGTGAAAGAGAGAGAATACATTTAATGGTCTGAAGTTGCATAGCTCTTAGAGAAGAGAAGTTGAGTGCACATTCATTAGTATACTCAGTAGCAGTTTTTGTTGTTTTGGTTGAGGTAATAAAACACAAACTACTAAAGTGAGCAAAAACTTGTGCAAGGAAAAAGGAATAGAGAGGGATGAAATGTTGGATTGGGTTTAAGTGAACATGGCATTCTGCAGTAACCAGGTGTGGAGGTGGTGGGACTGAAAGCTGCATTGATGGAGGAGCAGCACACCTGATAAGTTCGATTAGTATGTAGTTGACGTTTGCCACCATTCGTGGAATGAATTATTTTATTCTAACTTTTTTTGCCATGGTTTCTGACCTTTTGTTTGCACACCGGCAGGTAATGAGTGGGTTCACTGGGGTCATCCGCCGTGTGGTGCGAGACGTCACATGGATCTTATGACGACTAGTCGCATATCAGTACAGGTAAAGGGTAGCAAGCACTGGAGGCTGTATCCACTGGTTACAGAGCAAGAACTCCAGGACATGGAACGTGGCAATTGGACAGAGGTATGTACATAGTGTATGTGTGCATTATGCATGTATTGAAATTTAAAGTCGTTCTTGTTGTGCTAGGTGTCCTTGCCTAATATTGCAATTCATACTGTAATTCTGTTATGAAGTGTTCGCCCGAGGCAAAAATATGTAATACATACATGTGTGACTGGAATGGGTGGTTTTCCGCCAACTGACAGTGGAGGCAACAAAGTGTTTGTTGCTGCCACCAGAATCTGCTTGTCACAGAAGGTTAGGTCTAGCTATTGGCCTCTTAAGGCAGTTAGATAACACCAGGTTGTCTGAGGTTAACTTATTAACAGAACCAATGAGTGCAGACTAACTCCCTGGACATGTGCAAAGCCATAATATAGCAAACTCTACACATGCCCAGTATCATGATGTGCATGACATAGAAATCATAAGCAGCACAAAAATGGTGTGTGACTAAGAGCTAAATGCTGTTATTGGTAACATTACATGAAAACAGCAAACGAACACCAATCAAGGCCACTCCACCAATTAAGTAATTAAGTTGATTAAGTTATGATTAATCAGTTCTCGACTCCTTGTGAGAGGAGTTTGATGAGGGTGAGGGACTTCTCTCTCAACATGTATGGGAGACTCTAGCAAACTTTGACCTATACATTGCTCAGTATTGCCTGAAGACGGTAATTTTAGCATGAGAAATGAGGACATAAACAATTAACAACTGAAAGTATAGCAGTTCTATTGCTGTGCTATAATTAGTATATTACATACATAGCTAAGAATGTTTTGACATGCTATAAATTAGAAAAAAATATTTGCACAAAATATGGCAGCAGTGATTCGGTAAGGTATTACATTCAATTGTGATTGATTCTACAGCTCTAAATAATGCCACAAAAGAGACTGGAGTCTGCATTACAATGTTTTTGCGCTCAAAGGAAGTTAGTGTAAAATGTGGCTCTAGAGCAAATGTAAATGAATGTACTTCCTTGTTGAGATTTTACTTCTATGTAGTCCTATGGTGTCCTTTGGTAGTGAAAATATAATATTAATGATACCATATGTAACATACCCCCGACATTTTACCATATTGCCTTATGGAAAGGTATGGGAAATGTTCTGGCTACTGTTATACATATGTGATTTTGTAGAAACAAATAGTGAATTCCCAAAATGTTATGAAAAACTTATACGTCATGTAAATATGAATGTACTCATAATATACTCACAAACAAATGTTTAGTACATTAAATTCAAGACTATGCTCACTTTGTTCGCTTGCTCTTCAAATAATTTATGTATAGTGCTTTAGTGAAGTTATTGTAGCTGACACTTTTCAAGTCAAGATCACATTTAGTAGCTAATCAGGCCAGATATTCTGTAAATGAATAATGCATGTTACAATGATAGACATTCACATGACTTTCAAACTTGAAATGTAGACCCACATTGGAACCAATCACTGAGTGATGAGCACAGTTTAGAGATTATTATGATTATATTATTGTTATTATTATTATTTTTACTATTATTATTATTATTATTATTATTATTGTCATTATTATTATTATTGTTGTTATTATTATCATTGTTATTATTATTATTTTTACTATTATTATTATTATGATTATATTATTGTTATTATTACTATTATTATTATTATTGTCATTATTATTATTATTATTATTATTATTATTATTATTATTATTATTATTATTATTTATATAATAATACCTGTGACAGACGACAATGTAAGCTAATGAGCTAGAACGCGCAGATGCGCAATACTTATGAATTAACTCTGAATTACCGGGTACTAAGGGTGCAGGGTGAACCAGTTAGCAACCGGACTCGGTTCATAAAATGGATAATATACAAGAGTGGCAGAGAAACAGGAGAGTAATTTTTGTGAAGTAGCACTGAAATACGGAGTAAACCAAGAGCACACGAGCAAAGAGGTAAAGGGTCTAGTTACGCTGGACTGCAAGGCAGACTGGTTAGCAACTAAACCAGGTAATGGAAAGAAGATGAGAGTGGCCGAGAAACAAGAGAGTTACTCTCTGTGATCAGCAAAGGAGTGAATAGAGAGAGAGAAGGAATGAGAATGAGGAGCAGGAGAGCAGAGGGTCGGGTGTCAGAGTTCATGGAGAGAAAGAGAAGCAGGGGATTAGAAAGGTTGAGGGGGGGGGGGGGCGGAGGAATGGAGGAAGAAGAGAGGGAGGGAAGAAAAGGAAAAACTAGAGACGAATAAGAGCAATAATTCAACTCACACAGGTAGATTGTACACTGTGATATCCTACAAGGCACTAAACTGCTGCCATAGTGGAAAGATTAATTTGCCAGTACTTGCTACCACTATTGAAAGCCCTGTTCTGGCTCGAGTGAGGCTCTTCAGGGAAAATGTCCGAAAAGATAACAGTTTTTTTTTATGCTACATTGGAGTTCAAAACTCTACAAGTCAGTGGTATAATCAAATGAGCTTACATACGTGGTCTTAAACCACATTTTATACACTAGCTACAGTATATGCATGATTTGTTCCAGGTGTCAGCCACATCATTCTGCTTCAATGGTGTTCAGACTGCATGTCCAGCCTCTCCCTCCTGTCAGTGTAGATAATTTTTACTGCCAAGTCAAGAACAACGGCAATATTTCTTAGTGACATGCGAATTGAGCAATCTGATTGGACGGCTTGAATGTCCCATGGTACAAGTGTATCTAGTGATGGACCTCAGAAAGATGATTACGTGAGTCATGATTGTGTTTATGCACATAGAACAAACAATGGCAAATTTCATGAGCACGTAGTTCCAGTGTGTGAACATGCCACACATACTCTGGTTATCTAAGGAATGATCATTGAAAGTGAATATGAATAGAATGCGCAGATACATATTACAAATACATAACTATTTTGATAGAAAGTTTCATAATTAGAAGTTAGACATCAGGAATTTACTGTTAATTAATACTTACTACATTTGCATCTGGAATGCAGAAAACCGTGATTTGTTTGATGATGTTGGTCTTTCTTCCACTAGTGTCTATTAGTGCTAAGCATCTTCCATTCTGGAATAACAGCCTGGGTACACTCTCATCATCTTCTGTCCACTCCTCTTCAACCAATGGCTCAGGATTTGACCATACCTGTCTGGAATGGATCCATCCAGTGCTCTCGTTGGTCCTACTGTGATATCCAACATGAAATCTGCAAGTGCTATAGAGGCAACACTGGCATTTTTCAGTGTGATCACTATGGAAACAGACTGTCAATTCCTAGTTGTTATTGCCTAACCTTGAACAAGATCTCCAATTCCACTGAAGTTGGCTTGTGCTTGTACAATTGTTATCACTTGGGAAATTCGAATCTGGTATCAACTTGGCTTACAGTGTTCTACCAAAAAACCCGAGTTCCTTGGACGAAGCCATGTGTGGCTTGTACAATAGAATCGGGCCACTGTGTGGTGCATGTGCTAAAGGCATGTACATGCGTGCTCACTCCTATGACTTATCTTGCAGACCTTGTAGAAGTGGTATTATTAACTGGATCAAATATATTCTAGTATCTTATGTTCCTCTTACTTTCTTCTACTTGGTTGTTCTACTTTTTGATATTAACATTCCCTCTTCTAATTTGCAGGGATATGTTCTTTTCTGCCAGATCATTTCCTCTCCTATAATAGTTCGTGCTGTCATATCGTACTTGGGTCATGACAGCAATTCCTTGCTCCTAATTGTTGCCCAATTCTTTGGGACGTTATATGGAATTTGGAACTTGGATTTTTTTCGTGTGATGAATCTTGATATTTGCTTTCATATCAGCCCTTTGTCAGTATTGTCTTTGGATTTATTTGTAGCTTTATACCCACTTGTGCTAATTTTACTGACCTACCTGATAATCAAAATGCACGATTCCCATAACTGGTTAGTTTTAGCATTATTGAAGCCCTTCAAGGCTGTCTCCACAATCTTCAAAAAAAGTTGTAATATTCGAACTTCTACTATTGATGCTTTTGCCACTTTCCTGTTTCTCTCTAATGTCAAATTTCTGAATGTGTGCTTTGATCTTCTTTATCCTGTTCAAGTATGTGATACAGCTAACAACAGCAGCTGCAAATGGGCTTTATTTTATGATGCTACTATGCCATTTTTTGGATGTAGACACCTCCCTTATGCTATTCCCATGACATTAATACTTATAGTGTTTGTGTTGGCTCCAGTTTTGATCTTAACTTTATACCCATTTGGGTAGTGTTGTAGTACATTGAGTGTTTAAATATTTTCACATGTAATTGCTATTAACAGTTGTCACAACAGTTGCATGCAAGTCCTTGCTGCAGTAGTCGCAATAGAGGAAGCCACATGTTGTGACGTCTTGCCCATCGAAGAATTATGGCCACAATATACAAGAGTTGAAAGAGTAACATGAAAGCTCCAGTCAAGTAGAAAAATGTCCTGTCAGACACTGTATAATTTAGACCTTCGGAGGATGCGAAAATACTGGCCAGAAAGAGAAGGAAAATAACTTGATATTGTGAAGATTCATGGAACTGCTGTTTGAAAGGATAGACAAGGATTATCACTACAGCTGTGAACACTAGTATCATAGCACCCATAATGGAAAATGAGGAGAGAAGAATGGAAGTATACAAGGTGAAGATTATGAAGCGAAGAATGAAAGGAACTGCTGAAAACCACCTGCAATCAGTACTTCCTGACTCTGTGCCATCCTTGTAACTTCCCTGAATTGAGTCTACAAACACAAGAAGGCTAACCCTCCATCTCTGGTCAACAGTGACTGGTAAATTCAAATAGTCAGATTGGCTCAAATTTGGTACTACAAAAGTTACCACTGCTCAAGAAAATGAGGTAAGAAAGTAATTTTGTATTTGTGTGCTAAAATTGATTGTCTTTTGTTTTTGTAAGTGAGAGCTTGTTGTCAAGAATTCAAGGTAATTCAGATGTTCAAATCAGGCTCGCTCGCCATTTGTGCTCAAGCACACCACTAGTTTGTATATATGTTTGGACGTATGTAAGTCATTTTGTACTTTGACCCTCGCGTTTTGTGTTAGTTATGTGGTCGACCCGTCCCAAATTGCACTAAACAGAATCCTCTGGTTTATCGATCAGATGGTTTTACTCGGTGTGTGATAATTAGAAAATATAATTAGATTAATGCATATTGAAACTATCTGTATCTAACATACTGTTATGTTTACTTTAAATGCGTAATGCACCTGGTAGCTACTCCTCATAAACAATGAATATAGAAAGTGTTTATTGAAGTTAAGTAAAAAAAAAACATATTAGTTTTATAATTCAGAATTTTCCAAATCAATTAATATGTATGACAGAATTTGGATTAAAGTATATGGCCAGAATACTGTTTTGAGCTGATTGAGAAGTAAGTGGTATGTTCTAACTTACTGGTAGATGACCACTTGAACAAGCTAGCATAGTGTTATTTATGTGGAAATAATCCACTTTACTTATCTTCACAATGATATCTTTAGGTACATGTCCTTGAAATGAAATAACTCTCACAGGTTGTTATTTCATGCTGTACTGCACAAGTTCATTACCCTTGTAGTTATAGCAACTGGCCAAACTTGTCACTTTTCCTGGTTTTTACAGCTACCTTCCTCTTGTGTAGAGTACTCAACTGGGTTAGAACTGCTGCAAAAATATCAGCTGGGGGTGTGGGTAGCCCCTACAGCCAACTTTACCAGTGAGTTACCAGTCCTTTAGTACTAACTACGACTACAGCTGTGAATATATCTAGTATGGAATAAACCTGTATTACACTCAGCAGAGTGATATGGCTAGATATTTCACTCTCAGGCTTTATTTTCGCTCATGAAAATAAATTAGCCTTTTCATGAAATATTTTGCCATATCACACTCTAACTCATGTAATAAGTATTATATATACAATACTACTATAAATATCTTCACGATAGTATTTTTAGGTTCACATGACTCTGCAATATGTTGGTTGATTTCTCTGTATTGTGCATGCTCTTTACCCTGTATTGAATAGGCTAGTAGTTAAAGACAACCAGTCAGATAGTAGTAAATGCTTTATTCTATACTAGATATCTTCACTGCTGTTGTTTGTACTAATACAATTGTAGCACATACTTCAATGCTTAAATCTCCTCATCTTCCTCAAAATGTTGGTTTCTTTATTCATTAACTGTACCTCCATTGCTATGTTGTATTAGTACAAACTACTGTGAATAAACCATTTATTACACTTGTCAGAGTGTGATATGGTGAGTGGTTTCACTTGCAGCCTTTATGTTCACTCGCTTTTGGCTTGTGAAAATAAAATAGCCTGCTCACAATAAATCCTGCCATATCACACGGACTCATGATAATAAGTGTGTGTGTGTGTGTATATGTATATGTGACAGTACTTGGGAAAAGGGACCAATTACGTAAAATCAAAAATGTACAGTAGAGCCCAACACCGACAAAAATTTTTTTTTTGATTTTCTTTTTATTGGCCCACTGGTATCTCCTACCCTTTAGCTATACTGACACCAAATTTGAGTGGCTAAAACCGTTGTTAAAGGTCCAAGCGCCCCGTTTAAACACAGCCACCTTTTATTCTCTTTTTTTGACCTTCCTTGTGTGCACGGAAATCCAACCCGCGAGTAATTGAAAACGTGGGTGAATTCAATTTGTTGCCTAGCAACAAATTACCTCAACCTCAGAAAATCGTGGGTAAATTCTTATAAGTTTTTGTTATAGCATTGCAGCAACAGAATAGAAATAATAAACGTGTATAATCAAGCTATATAAGTTGATGTTGCTATTTATGGGGTCTTGTAATTGGGAGTCTGCAGACCTGGAGACTCTCCTGGGACTATTATTGTGTAGACACTGGAAGAATCAGCAAGTCTCTGACTGGATAAAGGTTTCAGTGATGATAAAGACTTCTGTCACACATATTATCTGGAGTCTGCAGATCAGGAGACTCTCCTGGGACTATTATTGTGTAGACACTGGAAGAATCAGCAAGTCTCTGACTATACAAAGGTTTCAGTGATGATAAGGACTTCTGTCACACATATTATCTGGAGTCTGCAGATCAGGAGACTCTCCTGGGACTATTATTGTGTAGACACTGGAAGAATCAGCAAGTCTCTGACTATACAAAGGTTTCAGTGATGATAAGGACTTCTGTCACACTGCAACAAGAGAAGGAAACACATTGTGAAAGTCCATCATTTTTGTTCATTGATTTAAAGAGATTCCTACTATTATTCATTGTTCATTTGTTCCAAAACAGGCAACAAGTTGGCTGACACACTTAAGACAAATATATTCCTAAACTTAGCTAGCCAGTGAAATAACAAACCAAGCTAGTTGATCATTTCTAAAAGAGTGACTGTATTACAGTTACCATGACTTACTGTAACCATCAAACTGTTGGAAACTGGGAAAAAAACAAAAAGCACAAAACGGCCTGCAAAACTATGTCTATACCCATCTAGTGCTACTTAAAGCCATACCTGTTTAGTACCCTTACACAACGTAGGGTTTGAACTGAGTAGGGCCTCTCCCATAAACGAAGTTAGTGGCCCCAACTATAACTTACTGCCGTTCAGCTGAGCACTGCCATTTTCCAAGCACAAATAAAAGTCTCACGTAAGCCGTAACACGGACTTCCGGTTAGATTACGGAATTCAACGTTAACTCCGCCAGAAATTGAATAAGAAGTTTTAATTGCAGTTTTCTCGAAATAACTGTGCTCAAGTTGGTTAGATTGCCGCTCGTATATTTAGTGAACCAAGCAGCGCCTGCCTATAAACTTGGTATCAAAATACTCCGTAAGAAGTGCTCTACACAGTGGTATGAATAACTCATTTTTCAATTTTTAACGCAATTGGTCCCTTTTCCCAAGTACTGTCACATATATATATAATACTTATTACACGAGTCAGAGTGTGATATGGCGAGATATTTCATGAGCAGGCTAATTTATTTTCACGAGCCAGAGGCGAGTAAAAATAAAGCCTGAGAGTGAAATATCTTGCCATAACACTCTGACAAGTGTAATAAGTGGTTTATTCCACACTAGATATCTTCACTACTGTAGTTAGTACTAGAGGAAGGGTAACTCACAGCTAAAGTTCTATCCACACCCCTAGCTGATCTTTTAGCAGCTGCTCTAACCCTGTTGAGCAGGGTAAAGAGGGGCACACCAGAGGAAGGTAGCTGTAAAACCCTAGAAAATTGAAAAGTTTGGTCCGGTTGCTATGACTACAGGGGCAATAGGGGATTTGCATGATGACATCACATAACATCCTACCACGCCCACCGATGGTATCACTGCACACCGTGTCCCATTGAAAATGTATTAGTTTTGCTGACCGCTTGGTCTATTTTTTGCTGTAGCAACAGCGCCAGGCTACACAGAGCTTCCAAATTACAGGAATAGCTTTATTATGAATTTACTAACTGCTGATAGCAAAAGTTTAGAATTTTCAGCCCTGGCTATTGGAATTCCAGGGAGTGAAATTTGGTGATGGTTATCTAACCACCCTACTTCTTCTTGGAACTCATCTTGAAAACTGAGCCAGCTGATTTTTCTCAGAATTCTATAGCCTGGTGGTGGCCTGCCTATTGTGCTGTGGATTTTCTTAGAAGTAACCTGATTGTGGTGAAGTTATCATCTCCATAAACTAGTCAGGAGACATAAATGCAACCACCTGTCCGACAGACTCTGGCAGAAATACCATTTATAAAAGCAAGTAGCTATAGTTGAACATCTTGCTCTTAGTCAGCTTCATGTTGTAAAGTTGAGATAGATAAAAGGTATGTATTTGCTAGCAAATATTGGCAACTTAAAAGAAAGGTGAGCAAAATGGTAATGTAGCTAAACAACAGCCTCGCAATACTGTGACTTGTGACAAAGTAAAGAGGTCTAAGACATACTTCCTAAATTGAATATATATAGATCCAGATATTTGTCTTTGAGAATCAAGGTATAAACGAAAAACAAGAAAAAAGATTTACCACAATTTTGCTAACTCCATTACTAGCTATCAGAAGTTTGGACATTGAATTAGCATTAACAGGTTTTTTCTCTTAGTCCACCAATTGATTCACTTCATAGTATTTTATTATGATCATCATCATTATCACCCGCAGTAATACATTTTCTCACAAAGCATGTGGGACTGTTGTATATCTATGGACTGTATCAGTAATAATGTCCTGTTTGCTAGTTTTTAACTAGAATTTATATGTCCCTTCACCATTTTTTTTACCTCTTCAACAGGTAGCTAGCTAATGGCATTACTTAACTCCACAGTAGGTGAGTTATTTTAGGTAGTTAATGCATGGACATTAATGTCCTGCAGAACTATTGCTTTCATGTTTTACACTGTGGTTAAACTGTAACTAAACAATCAAAGAAAATGAATACATATTGAACTAAGGGGAGAAAGATAATTAAAATAAACAAAAAAAACATACTCAATCTAAATAAAGTAAACTTGATCAGTAATAAGAGGCAATATTAATTGTAGGCTTGCCAATTCTCCACTGCCGTCCCTGTAGCAATGCTTTTTGTTACAATATCCTCCACAAAGATATGCAAGAGTTCTTCCACATTGTGGAGCAAAACAGCTGATGATACAAATCCTATCTTTTTAAAAATTAATCATTTCTTTCTCACCAGTTTATCCTTAGGAAAGTTATGAAATGATCACCATGTTGTTCTTTCTTCTGTTATCTTAGCATTCAGGAACAAAGCAATCTCTTTTTCTAACTTCTCTTTTAAGACTCACCAATCCCTCCAGAGAAATTAGTATCTTCACCACAATCAGCTTCTAAGAAGCAGGCCACCCCAAGGCTATAGAATTCTGAGAAAAACCAGCCAGTCTCAGTTTTCAAGGTGAGTTCCAAGAAGAAGTAGGGTGGTTAGATAACCATCACCAAATTTCACTCCTAGGAATTCCAATAGCCAGGGCTGAAAATCCTAAACTTTTGCTATCAGCAGTTAGTAAATTTCATAATAAAGCTATTCCTGTAATTTGGAAGCTCTGTGCAGCCTGGCGCTGGTGCTACAGCAAAAAATAGACTAAGCGGTCAGCAAATCTAATACATTTTCAATGGGACATGGTGTGCAGTGATACCATCGGTGGGCGTGGTAGGATGTTATGTGATGTCATCATGCAAATCCCCTATTCACAGAGTGAAATATCTTGAGTTATTTCACAGGTCATGTACCTAAAAATATCATTGTGAAGATATATAGGGTGGAATCAGTTATCCGAACACCTCAGGACCTAGGGTTGTTCGGATATTTGAAATGTTCGGATATTCTAAATAAGTCATTTTGAATGGAGTCTTAATCTCTTATCTATTTAATGCAAAGCAAAATGCCAATGAATATCATTATAATTCCCAAAAATGGTGTTCGGATTAGTGAGAGTTCGGATAAACGGGGTCGGATAAGGGTCTACTGTATATTATATATATATACATATATTCAACTAGGCTAAAAAATACATTCAGCCCTATAGTTATTTTTTAGATTTTTATGTGTGTCAGTGTGTCCCTAATTGGTAAGCAAAGTGAGTGATATAAATGAAATTGGTTTATCTTATTCAGTGTTATATTTATGTGATAGTTTACATCGATTCTGTTTTGATACTGGCAATATTCGTTTCATATGATTGTGAGTAAGCAATGTTTGTTATATCTGCTGACTATCTTACGAGTTATTATTGTAAGAGCTATTATTGTAAATATACTTTCAATTCTCACTTGTGAAACTGGCAGCACACAATATTGGATGTGTCTGGCACCTTCAACTAAACTATATGTAATTATATCATTTTGTTTAACTGGCTATAGCTACCATACTGTATACAGAAATTAGAAGATGTTGACTGTTGATTATAAAGATGATTGATGTGAATAAATGAATGCATGTAATGAGTCGTATGTGGTCTTGGGAGGATATCAATGAAATTCTCACGATTAAATTGCTATTTTCTTTCATTGCTCCTATTACAGATTCAAGATTGAAGCTGTTGTGTTCAGTTTCAATAGTAAATTAAATTCTCCAGAGATGGTCGCAGGATACATTATTATTTTATATGTCAGTGTGTAGGGAGGAGGGAGGGAGGGGGCACTAAACACTATTTTAAGTAAATGCTGCTCCAATTTCTCTCCACAAGAGTCCTTGTGAAGTGTTTTTTGTATCAAGCTCAAAGGTTTCTCTATGGTTGATATAAGTATTATCCAACACACACACACACATGCACAACAACAACAACTGAACAAAATAATTGTCTTTAAATATATGAATGCTACATATTTATAGTTCTTTGTGTGATCCTGAAGTTACCCAGTTGTAAAACGTGCTTGTGTAGCTACTAATTTGTATTAAAAGATACCCATACTGTTACCCCTATGGTTATATTACCAGGTTGTTAGTACACAAGTAAATGGAGTATACTGGCATGAACATGTTTTGAGCCATTTTGAATTTAGTGACTTTATTTTTTATTGTGGTCCTGTATATTAAACTCCCATATAAAAGACTGTATGTGTAAGTCTTAGCTACATAAACATGTCACTTTTAGCTATCTGTGTAGAGTGTAATATCTTATTTTGTTCATTTCCCCTGTTATTACAGGTGTTACATCCAAGAGAGGCAGTAGTAGGACCTGGAGATGCAATGGTGTGGTTCCCAGGCTGGGAACATGAAACAAGGATCTTACAAGGCTTATCTATAAGCTTATCTCTTCACTTTGAGACTGTGTCTTCCATGTATGTGAAAACATTCTTGAATCTTCTGGCAAAGAAAGTTAGTTCTGAGTTTCAGGACACTAATTTAACAATCAGTAAGAAAATATAGTTTTGTATACTTTTCCGCATTGAGAGCTCACTCTGTTTTGTACAATACATTGATTTTAACATAAGTGTTGGGTAGGGTGAATATACCATATTGGTTTATGTAGGTAGTGTCAAGATAAAGTCAATAATAAAATGTAACCATTTATTATGATGCTCAGAAATAGTTCCTAATCTTGCTTAATAATAATTGGTAAGGTATATGATCACAGTGAAGCAGAACATTAACAGCAAATTAGAGCTCATAGTGCAATTTAAGATTTATACTACATAAAACACATTCTTTTGTGTATTTGTTTTCATGGCGACAATTGTTCTTTTTCTTTGTACTAGTATTATTTGCAGTAAAAATGGAAATCCCTATATAAACTTTAATTTTAGTTCAAATGTTTGTACTCAAGCAATACATAGTAAGATGCCCAATTTAAGTAATGAGAAAACCACTTAGTGCACATGTGTATATGGTCTTCTCATCATAATGAGAAGAGAAAGACCACTGTATCCGTCTCATTACCTGAATGTAATGAAGCACCAAAGGTACGAGCCCTCATTGTTACTATACACAAGTTAGCTATTACTAGGACAAATTTTTTTTAATTTAGCATAGTAGCTATCAATATGAATATAACAACATGTAGCTCATGCAAGTCGGTATGTATTCATGCAATGAAACAGTAGATCTTATTCTTTCTTCATTAGAGAAGCTAAACATGCAAGAGACACTCACTTCACCAATAGTTCAATGGGAAACTTCAATTCCAGTACCCTGATAAACCACTGAGAATATTAGTGTGGCTACTGAGTTTGGCAAACTGGACTATGAGAATACATGTACAAAGCAAAACTACCACAGGTAGCAAAGAAATTATTTGCTCACATGATGGCATGACAATAGGGGGTGTTGCCAACAAAAGCTTACGATCATATGGCCAAAAACAAAACAAAACCTATATTATAGCTTTTTCTGGGAAAAGTAGTTGAAACAAAATATTCAGTCACATTAAAGGACTAAAACTGTCCAGTGTAACATTTTGATGCTTTTTTTAATCTTCGAGATCCACTGCTGTGTTACAGAATGACTGACTGACTGTACATAACCCATGCACATGTGCACTGAAGGTTAAAAATAGTATCGTGGTACAGTTACCTAGCCTTAAGGAAACTATACACAGGAGAAAACAAGACTAGAATTAGTGTTCACTCAGTGAAAGTTCGAGTACCTGTTGTAACGATCCTGATTTCATTTGGTAACAAAACTCTGGGTGATAACTGATAATTTGAAGGCAGTTTTATGATATTAAAGAAATAATTACCTATTATTGGAAAAGATTCATTATTTTGACCTTGAACAAAGCCCAACGTGTTTTTGTTGTAAAGATAGGGGGAAAAAACATAAAGAATATAATTATGTATAAAATTTTAGTTGCCACATTGAGCCGCCTAGTAGTATGACAAGACATGTGCACAGCATGGCACAGAAGGAAGACTCTGAAGCTGAAATAGACAGAAAAAAATAAAGGAATGTATTTGCTATACACATTTCCTACAGATTCAATGTTAAATCATAGAGTGAATTTGGTGGACAAAATTTCAAACTTGACAGGCAGGAGATGTCATTAGACAGGCCCAGACAAGCAAACAGCAACAAATGCAAACTGTAGTATTTGTTGTTGCTTTTTTACAATGTAAACCTCTAAGCAAGTTTAAAAACATAATGTGGTCACTGTACACTTGTTGCTGAGCCATAATTAACCATACAAGCCTGACTTTTCATTTTTATTTTTTTTTTATTTTTATTTTTTTTTAAAGACATTAGACAGAGACAAAAGTGTTATGTCACCCTGTTTACCTGTTATTTCATCTGGCTACCAGGGCTGAAGTTGCTGATACGCAGATTTCAAAGTGTTAATTGAACTCAATGAAAACCAAGAAGCTATTTTGAAAAGTTTTGTACAGCTTATGTCACATTCAATTATATAGGTGTGGTTTCCCCTAGATTGTCCAAGTTCTTAATAAAATGTCACCAAACCTCCTTCCTTTCCCCCTTGGTCTGGAACATGTAACTATTATTAATAATAGAAACAAGATGACTAAAAAAAAAAGCTTTCATAAACGTAAAAAAATATAATGCATAAAATACATATAGCAATATGATAAGCTAGATCTCGTATTTTTGCTTCAAATTCTCAGCTAAAGTATACTCGCCAACTGTGGGACAGGACAGCACTGAAATAACCGTGTTCCAAGTAAATGGGCGATACATATGTTTTTCCCAATCAACCAATAATTTTGTGAAACGTTCCTTTTCTGAATTGTTGTCAATACGTATTCGTTCAACCTCAACTGCTGAAAAATTTAGTTCAAAGGCGATACTTTCCCAAGAATTTGTGTTTGGAATCAATTCACGAATAGCCTCATTCAGACTCATGGCCAATTCATTCTTGATGGTATCTGCAGACATAATATGAATTATGTACTCCTCAAAAGGGAATTGATTGTCTAACCCCTCCCTCAAACTCTAATTTAATTTAATTAATTGATGGCTGACATCCAGTTTTTATAATGCTGCTAAAATATGTGATATAATATCATAAAATGGAGTAATTCTACTTCTTAATACTTCTTAACACAAACAAAAAAATTCTATGCTGTGTATTTTCTTCATGAAATTTTGAAGGGCACTAGTGAAGGAATTATCTTATAGTTAACCCTTTCGGCCGACTTTCTTTAGCACTTTGGGCGCCTAATAGAATTCAATTTAAAAAAATTTCTATCATGAAGCAACCACAAATAACCATAAACAAACCAGATGGGCATCTAAAGTAGGTAGTTATAGCCCAATAACAGGAGGAAAAAAAAAAGCTTATCGAGCCTGAAAAAAAAAAACAGCAACAAAAAAACAGGAACCAGTCCATTGAGGAGACTTCAAGAAACCAAGACTAGTCAATTGCTTGCAATGTCTGGCAGGAATAACTTTATAATTTTTACTCTGAATGCTTGAAGTTTGTAGCCAACAAACAACTTGGGTGCAAGCGTCCTGGAAATTCTCAATCTCTGATTTTAAACAATTAAAAAAACAAAAATACAACAACAATGCAACCTGCTGGTATGGGTTCAATAAAAAAAAAAAAGCTTTAAGTACAACTTTACGTATAAAAAAAAGAAATCACACAATAACATTGAATATATTTTTTTAATTAAACAACGTGTGCCTGTCCTTGCCTGCATATGTATATACGGTTACGGCGTCGAAAGGGTTAAACTAGCAATACAATGCACTTGGTAGAGCCTAGAAAATGATTCAATTACAATTATATGGGGTATAATTAGTCAGCATATTAGCTCTTAAACATTTAAATATTGGGTGTACCTTTGTCTACAAAAAAATTCAAAATATACGTACCTTGTTGATTATCAAACCACACTTTCTCTTGTGCATCTAATTCAGAATAGTTTCGATAAGTCTTTCGGCAAGTTTGCAACCATTCACCATTATCATTTAATGACACTTCTGTAAAGTGTACATCTGCCGTATCACATGAACAATGAAAGCCAAACTTCATATCAATATCTTCAAAGCCATATTTCATACTTTTACCAGCCTCATATAGTCAAAGCTGAATGGCATTTTTCACATCCATGCAATTCTTTTTTTTACATGTTCAGGGTTTCATTTAGGGGGGGGCGAAAGGGGGCATTTGCCCCCCCTTGGGTTCTAAATGCCCCCCCTTGGATTCTAAGTGCCCCCCACCCTTTTGAAAGAACCGATATTTATTAAGAGAAAAATGTAAACCAAATTAATAATAAACAATATTCACACAGCAATTCGTCTAGGTTTTTTGTTCCATACTGTAATAATGTCATTTAATTGTGTAGATGAGAGCGTCTCGGGTGTCTCCATGGCTATTTTCATCAAATAGGATAATTGTGATTGCCCAATTCGATTTCGAATTCGTGTTTTAATTAGTTTCATTTTGGAGAAGCTCCTTTCCACTGAAGCAGTGCTGACAGGGATAGATAGACATATGTTTGCCAGGGTGCTAATGTTTGGAAAAATTTCACTAAGCATATCACTTGTGGTGAGCTCTTTCAACTGCAAGTGCAGGTTACCTTTCGGCTTCTTCGATAAGTAGCTTCGAAATGTTTTCCACTCCTCTCGGGTTTCGCGGGAAATAAGAGCTTCTTTGGTGTATTCATCTCCACCAGCAGTCTTAGCAGGCAGCTCTGCACCATAGTGAGCTAATAGTACATCTATTAAGTCCTCACCATATGTATGGAAGTCAGAAGAGTCAGCAGCTGGCACTTTCTTCGGATCAAAGATGCCAAATGAGGAGACAATATCTTGTGAAATAAATCTGCTGGATATGTTTGCCTTCAGCATCCTGATAAACGGTTCAGCCACTTGTCCTTGGAATGTAGCAATGCTTTCCGTGGTTAACGTGATGTCAGTGACTTCTTCGATCTCATTCTTTGCATCCATCAGTTCTAATACCCAGTTAGCAGCAGGTAACATGGCATCATCAAGTGTATTGAGAGTGGCATCAACAAGAGGGGTGATAGCTGTCAAGTCTATTCTCTCAGTCTGGAGAGCTCTGCTCAACTTCGCCACTTGTGGCAGAACATAATCAAGGAGGTATATGGCCACTAAAGTTGAGGGCCTACATAAGGCTTTACTGATACCTAGAGCTTCAGGTGCATGTGTCTGCTCATAGATATTGTTTAGAGCAGTCACAATTGCACTGTAGCTAGCTTTGACTGCCTTCACACAGCGTTCATGGGACAGCCAGCGAGTATCTGATGGTTTCACAACTTTCAGCTCAGGTAAGTCAAGCACCTGCTGTACTGCTTTGAGACTCTCAGCTCGCTTAGGAGAATAGTGGAAAAATTTCCAGAGGGTGGTGAGTGTGATGTACACATGTTTTATCCCACTGGTAGCATTAGCTGCTTGAACGCATGCTAGCTGTAGCAAATGGCAATGGCAGTGTACGAAAAGTGCATGAGGTGAAATTTTCTTCAGGAGACTCTGCACACCATTGTGTTTCCCAGAGAAAGTAGCTGCTCCATCGAATCCCATACCCACCAGCTTGCTAATCTGTATGTTTTTATCTTTCATGAATTCAACAAGGGCAGAATAAATAGTCTTTGCATCAGTAGCTTTCAATGGAACTATATCCAAGAAGTGCTCAACAGGTTGACCGTCCATGTTCACCCAGCGGAAGAAAATTGAAAGCTCTTCTGTGGTCGTCACATCAGTGCACTCATCTGCCATTATGCTGAAATGGGAAGCTTGGCGAAGCCGTTTCAGTAAACATTCTTCAGCCCATAAGCCAACTGCCTCAACAAATTCAACAACAGCAACTTTAGATGTGTAGGTTGCATTTAATCTAGCTCTTTCAAGGAACCCCTTTAAATCTTCTGCACCACAACTTACGATTAGATCAATAAGTTCATCAAAATTTGTTGTGTGGGGAATGTGGCGACGAGCTAGAAAATGGGTGCAACGAATTAGAGCTTTAATGGCCATTCTGTTCTTCAACTTTTCCTCATCATTAATTTGTTGGAGTTGCTGAATGACTGACCCTTCTTGTAGTGCTGTAGCTGCAGCCATCTCTGCTTCACATGATAGGAGGTGAATATCACTCTTTGCATGAATTTTCATCTTCTCTATTGCCTTCTTCCAGTTCGTGAAAGGTTTTGAGATCCATGTTCCTCCTGTTCTTTGAAGAGAAATTCCTCTCTTCCTGCAAACCTTACAAAAAGCTCCTTGGAAATTTTTATCAAACATCAGCCAATTGAAGCTCTCTTCCCATTTTTTGTTGTATTTTCGACTGCTTGCAGTGATTTTCTTGCTTTTCTCATGTGTAGTTAATCTTTCCTTTGCATGCTTCTCATGGACAATTAATCTTTTCTTGGCAGGACTTGGCTCCAAAAACTCAGTATCAGATTGATTGCTGTCAATTTTATCTTCTGTGTCACTGCTACTTGAGTGGCCAGGTGACTTTGAAGAGCTTGCACCACAGAAGAAAGAGCGAATATCCATTTGAGACTATCTTAAGCTGTCAGGGACTACGAGTGCTTAGAGTTCTGGTTCTGGAAGTTGTAGAATCTGTATAGATCAAAACTCAACAACTGCTACGGTGAGCTGAGGGCTGGCCTTTTTATAGCCAGCCAGCAACCGTAAGTGTGAATCAACGTGTGATAAACCTAAGGGGAGGTGAGAGTCAGAGTTGAATAGTGTGTGAAAAGCATCTAAATAGTGAATGTCACAGTTGACTGAAAATTGCTAGACGGTGGAGGTGAAAATGAGTAGCTGAATTAACTTGTCAGGATCTGACATATGCAGACCTCATTAGATAAGATTATGTTTTTTTAATGTAGGACATAGGCCTTCCAATAATTCTATTTCACTCCCATGGTGACCAGTGCCGCCCGCCCCCCCTTACATTTTCAAAACTCTATTTTGCCCCCCCTTGCAAGAATGTCTGGATGAAACACTGTGTTGTGTATATTTCAAGGTGTGAAATTCGATCAAATATTACTGCACTTCCTAATGGAGAATATTTAGATCTACCCAGAGGACTGCACACTTTAAATTCTATAAGATTACGTCGCCGAATGCACTGGGAACCTTTATTGAGACTCCAGCCACACAATGTAGAAAGCTTCACTACCATTGCACAAATCAAACCCCTGGGAGAAATTTTATCATTGTAGTTAATAATTAGAGGACCATTTACCTTATTTCTCTGCATGGCCTGCTTTACTTTCTTTAGTTCATCTTCACTTTCCTTTGAAAGAGATTTGGGATCTTCAAGTTGTAGAACACACGGCATGAAATATAAACCTTCTCTTAATTTAGAAACTATAAATAAATCTTCCAGAAAAGTCAAAAAATTTGTTTCAGTAAGCTCAGGATAATCTGATAACCTTAGTTTGAGTTGATCTTTCATGAATATTCCTGTTTTATGGAAGTTATTCAATTGAGTTGACATATCTGGAGAAGAAAAGCTGGCCATAATAATATCAGTTATCCTATCATACAGAAAACTTGGTTCCATAAACACAAGATTTTTAAAGCTGGTATGAGGAAAATATAGGATGATATTGACATCGTGAAACAAACACAAAGCTTTTTCAACGTCATCTCGATCTAATGATATATATCCATTCCGAGCTATCGTGCGACACTGTTGCAAAGTGAGGTAAGGTTTATTTTTATTTATTAATTCCTGCAAAAATATGAAGTAACTCATTGCTATTTGGTCAACAGTATACTTTTTACCGTATTCATGCACAAAACCTTTAAGTTTCAATAAAACATCCTCGTTTGTACTCCAACCTTCCTCACTGCAATCAATAGGAAAAATACAATTACCAGTGCGTGAAAATTCTAAAAAAGTACAATGTTCTGGACCAATGTAAGGCTGTATTTTAGCTTTTATTTCACTACTTTTATCTTCTAGGGCTTTCTTAAGAGATACTGAATCAAATTTATCTTTGAAAGTTCCAAGGATTGCAAATGCTGGACGATGATTTTTCCACATCTTTGTTTGACAGGTTGAGCGCAAAGACAAAACAGACTGCTCAATAATGGACAAATTTGACAATTTTAAACGTTCTGGAATAGTATATGTTTTTTTGTCGAAATAAAATTCAAATTTAGGACAACTTCCCAAATCTTGAGTAAGATCATAAACTAAAAAATTGACAGAACTCTTCACAAAGTTGGGTAATATTTCTTGAAATTGAGGCTGACCAGCATTATCAACTAGATAAAAAAGCTCAACGTCTTTGAAAGTTCTTCTTTTTGATGGCTTTTTACCCTTGTTTGATTTAATAATATCACAGAGAGAAGAATACACTTCATCGCACAAGTTATTCTCTTTGGAAAATTCTTCAGCAGTATTTTCAGCATAATGTTGTCGTTCGTCTTCTGTAAGTGATTCAAATACAGTATTAGTTAGCAATCGCTTTAATGAATCAGGCCCTAGAGAAGTCCATTTTAAAGCATTAGATTTTCTTGCCACTGAACTAACAAATTGTCCTAATATAGGATCAGCTTTTGTAGATAAAACAGTACTACGCCTTTCTGGCTTACTTTTTCCCAAAAGAAGAGCTCGTATATTGGTTTTGCCAGATAATTGGGGGCCACTTAAACCACACTTAGTGATGCGAACATTAATATGACACTTTGAGAACTCCAATTTCATTCTATCCTTCAGTGACATAACTAAGTAAAAAATTAATATAATAATACATTTATTAGTATAAAACTACAAACTTGTTTACCTGGAGAATTTTGATGGGTACGTAATTCAGTGGGGCTCTGTAATTCTTGCACATCATCTTTCAAAATATCTTCTCCTGGGGGCTGGTCTAAAATTGGAGCCCCATCATTATTATTAGAAAGTATACCTTCTTCTGGAGGCTGTTTCATAATGGGCTGAACGGGTATATTATATTCAACCTCTTTTGCAGGATGCTCATCTAGAATCAATGTATAATCATTAGAATTATTTGCAGTTGAAGGCCTATCTGGAATTGGCTGACCATTGTCAACAGTCGACAAAATTTCTCCTGCTGGAGGCTGGTCTAGTATAGATATACCAATACTAGAATCAAACAAAACATTTGCAGCTGAAGGCCTATCCATGATCTGCTTACTATGATTAGCCAAAACTGCTGGAGGCTGGTCTACAATTGATGAATTACTAGAATCAGACAAGAGCCTATCCGGGATTGGCTCGCCATCATTATGATAAGACGGCACTCCTACCATTGGAGGCTGGTCTAATATTGGCGTACTGCTACTAGAATTTAATGAAACTTTTGCTACAGAAGATGTGTCAAGAATTTGTTCACTTTTATTATGATTTGGCAAAACTTGAGCCATTGAAGGCTCATCTAGTATTGGTTTACTACTGCCAGAAAAAGATGAAACTATTTTTACAGAAGGTTTTTTAAGAATTGGTTCACCGCTATGATTAGACACAACTCCTATTATTGGTGGTTGACCTAGAATTGGTGTACCATTTGAGGTTGTAATATTCAAATCACAAGAACTGGACTCTACACGAGGTTGTTGCGACTTTACTGAAATAGGGAGTGTGGCATTTAAGTCAATACCATTTTTCCCCCTAGAAATAAGTGGACGATTTCCTTCTGTTTTATCATTGCCACCATCAATTGTTTGATTGCATGAACTGGACAGAATTTGGTCAGAAGAACACGAAGAATGAAGAAGTTCTTCAGAAAGTGAAGCCAAGTTATCATTCATAGATTTGTTAAAATTTTCCTGTATACATTTCACATCATTCAAGAAAATTGATAGTGTTGCAGTCAGGTCAGTTAAGCAGTCACTAATAGTAGCTTGAGATTTTCTTATTAATTGGACAGTAGGAATATTGCCAAATTCACTTGGGGCTACAGGACCAGTGAAGGTCTTGCCGATTGAACTAGCATTGGATGACATCTCTGATTGTAGATTCTTGGGTGACAGACTTTCCTGATTAGCTTGCATTATAATTGATTTTGTCCCCTTGTAAAACCTGCAAGGTTAAAAAAGTTCAACAGGACATGTATAGGTCTAATGAATAAGACTTTAGAAATGCACTAATTAAGGGTTAAAAACGATTAACACTACTTCATTTAGCTGTTATAAACCTGATAATATCATGAAAGCATTGATAATAGTATGTACGCTTACGCTCAATAACGTTGAGCTGTGAACTGGTCGGATGTATTGATACAGTAAACCCTCAACAGTCTGTTAAATAGAGCAGGTGTCACTTAGCTGACAAGGATAAGACACAACTACAACATTGAGATATGTCATGTATTTAAAACATTTTCTCTACTCCATCATGTTTACAGAATTGTTACTAACACTTAATATATGTAAACACTCCATATAGTAGAAGACAAAATAAAGTTCCGAATTTCGTTCCAGAACGGCCGTCGCACGATTAAAAACAAACAAACAGGGAAAAACAGTATGCCGTTTGGTAAAAACAAAACAAAAACCCAGTCATTCCGTTTGACCGCGTTACTGTTTTAATCTTTCTCGTTCACTGTATGTCTCGCTCAAAGAAATATAAAAATTCGTTTATCAAATATAACGGTCCAATTTTTTGTTTATAGGTTCCTGAGGTGGAGCTTTTCGGGTTAAAAAAAATTGAAGCCGTCCTATTCGAAATTGTCTCACGGAGAATTGTTAGTTCGACCATCACACAGTATCGATGTTTTCTCGATGTTAGGGCCTTCTCAGGCTTAGATATTTTACTACTGGAGGTCCATCAGTAGCTAACAGAAGACCTATGAAGTGTGGACCTCGTTTTAGCTCTGTGCCTGTCGGAACTTCGGTCTGCAGCTTTATTGAAGCAAGTTAAATTTTTGTACAATCTTTTTTGCACTATCCCCGTAGCGTTTAATGGTCGATACAAGGCCTTAGCTTGCTGATATACCTATAAGGGTTTCATACAGAGGTAGGGGCGTCCTGGGATCCCCCCCCCCCCCCAGAATTTCATGAAGTAAATTAATAATATTTACTACTTAATGGTATTCTGTGGTTATGATTTATAATGGTATTCTGGGATTTTGTTGTTTGTATATATCTAATGTTTGGTGAAAGTTCACTTCAGTTAATCGAGGTCCTTCAATTGCAATATGCATTAGTCTTCCAAGATTGATGTCACTAATTCTAGACCTGAGATGACTTTTAATCAAATGGGTGTTGTTTCAGCAAAAGTAGGTGTGGTCAAACAAATATGTGGCCCCCCCTCCCCAGAAAAAAATCCTGTATAAAACCCTGCCTATGGAAGAGTTTCTAGCTAGAAAATATCTGAGAATCAATGGAAAAGCTTAACCGTTTTTTACCAGTTTAGTAAACGGTGTCAACCGTTTAGTCAAAACAGTACGGAACGCAATGGTGAAAAAACTACCATTTTACGGCCGTACTACAGAACGGAATTCGGAACTTTACTTTGTCTCTTACTGTATAATGAATTACAAATTTTATCTTCATCCCACCATATTTTTTTGAGTACAATGTGGCACACATGCACAATTAATTCAACTATTTCCTCTGACTATCTGCAACTACTACAGCCTTACTAGTAACTCAGTATGTAAAGTTGGCTGTATAGGGCTCCCCACTACCCTAGCTGATATTTTAGCAGCTGCTCTAACCAGTTAGGGCAGGCTACACCAGGAGGAAGATAGCTGTAAAAACCTGGAATAACTGTAAGCTAGGCTGGTTGCTATGACTACTGTGACAATGAGTTTGCACAATACACCTTGCAATATCATGGGTTATTTCACCGGTCAGGTACCTAAAAATAACACTGTGAAGATATCTAGCTTGGAATATATATATATATATATGTTATAGTTATAAACCAAAATTGAGGTTTGTATGCGATTTATAAACTCCGAGGCGCACGAGGGCGCAGCCCGAGTGGCGAGAATTTATAAATCGAAATACAAACCTAATGATTTTGGTTTATAACTATTTTATAGCCCAAACATAAACAACGAGCAAAGTATAACGTTAGCTATCTTAGTAATTGTATTAAAGTACCCAAACTCTTCATTATTCCATTTTGCTTTGATCTGCCTTCCACCATAATTATGGTTGCTAAGAACTATATCAGACTTTTCCCCGCTAATACATTTTCTTACGAGCATACCAGACTGTATCAGATTTATAGTTCTTAACGACAAGCGCGGTCGCTCGGGTAACGGGCTATAAATGTATATATAGTACCGTAGGGGTAAAAAAAAAAGTTCCCAAAATGGAGCGGCTATTCAACGGAGTTATCAAAGAAAGTCGGCAAGCGGTTAGATAACATAAAGTCGTTGTAGTTACTCCGACGCCACCGCTAATCCGTTAAGTAAACACGCAATTTTTGCGGTAAGATCCTTGTAGCTAACGCCGTATTACGACTCCACCGCTAATCCGTAAAGTAAAGGTGCAATTTTTGCGGTAAGATCCTTGCAGCTAACGCGCGCATTAATTACTAGATAATTATATACGCGCCTCAGCAAGACATTTTTCCAGCGTGCCCGCTACAGTTGCTGCTTTGAACTGCTCCGTTCTTCGTGTTCTCCGCCACTTGATTGTCGTCGTCGTTCCTTGACTGTTCACTAGTCGTCGCCGGTTCTCCCACTGACTGCTCGCTAGCCGATGCCGATTCTCCGACAGAATACTTGCTAGCCGTCGTCGTTTCTCCTTCTGACTGCTCACTAGCTTAAAATATAGAAACGGCTACAATAAGTGTCAAACCACGGGTACGGAGTGGGCGGGGCAAATTATTGTTTACGCGCGCAACAAGCGTTAAGAGCGGGAGAGAGTGAGCGTTTTTTACGCCATAATTCCGTTGTAACTCCGCCAATCGGCGACTTTAGAACGTATACTGGGCAATTTTGAAATTACAGGAGCGACTTTTCAACGTATTTACAGCTGAACTTTTTTTTTACCCCTACTGTATATATATACTATATATAGTATATATATATATACTATATATAGTATATATATATATATACTATATATACATGTATTATATTATTTATTTGATACAGGGGAATATCATGAGTCTGTTGGCTTAGGGCCACAGGCATGAGTGTAAATACAGCCAATCAGATGAGTGATATTTTGCAGTATTCAAAATAAATAATAAATTTATTATGTACTGCTCATGCCATACTAACGAGTTTCTAGTGCAATAAACACTTATATAACCAGGTTGGACGTAATAACCAAATGTGATAACTCACAACACAGGTGATATGGGAAAATATTGCCTAAGTCACATCCTGTTTACTTTAATACATTTCCTATGTGGCAACAGGTACTAGCAAGTACCCCCGCCACATAGTGACACTTGACGTATTGCAAAGTAAGAATGCAGTAGTATAAGGTATTTTTACTCACTGTTATCATTCTCTACCATTGCTAAGGCTACATGAGTGTGGAGTGGCGGTCACAGGCCACGGAGAACCTGGCTGGTAAAGGCTATAAGCCTGAAGGTAAGTCGCCAGAGGTAGAGGAGAAGTTATCCCACACACACTTACTCGTACGCTCTGGTGACATGCTGCCACCAGAGTTCGCCCTCCGCACCCTTTGACAGAGTATTAATCTGTAACTAATCAGAATGCGAATATAGGGGGGACTGAGGATACGCATGCGTGTCCTGGCTTATATGGCAGAAGACACGCATGCGCACAAACAATGTGGGGGTGTGGTCACGGGACATCCGGACACAAAATAAGCACAACACGACATACACTAAATATTACAAACACTAAAGTTTACAAACACACACTGCGATTCACTATGCTAATAAATAATTACACACATAACTGTCTTTCAATGACACAACATCAATGTTCATGCATTCCTCTTCTCTTTGTTCTTCTTCTTTGACTTCATCTCTTTCTCATTCTCTCTTGTCTCTGTCTCTGTCTCCAGCACTCTATCCTCTCCGCCCACAATGAGTTTCCCTCTATGTTCTGAATTATCTCAGCTTTTCCAACCCCTCCCCCCCCCCCCCCCCTTCCTTTTCTTTCTTCAGCTCTTTCTTCTTGAGTCATGGAGTTTCTTCTCCTTTATCATACTTTCGCCTTCCTTTTTTAAACTTACGCCATCTTTACTTGTCAATCCACCTGCTTTTTAGTCACCTATTTCCTTTCTCTTTAGCCTTCCTTTTGGAACCTGTGCTGCCTCCCCTCGTCTATTTCACCCACTTTTAGTTAAATCAATCACTTTCTACTGAATGTGATAACACCTTACCCAATCAATGACAATACTTTACCAAACTGTTTAAACACATGAATTATTCATGAATACACACACTGTTGTCGGTCACCATTGTTGTTACTGACATAATTGTATTATATTTATATATACTAGCAAGTACCCCGCAACACAGTGGCACTTGACATATTGCAGAGTTAGAATGCAGTCGTGTAAGTCATTATTATTCATGGCCATCATTCTCTATGGTTGGTTAAGGTTACATCCGTTTCCCTCTCCTGTTCTACTTATTTCTGAACTATCTCATTTCTGTATCCCACCTTTTTTTCAGCTCTTCTCGAGTTATGGAGTCCTTTCTCCTCCTTTGCCTCTCTCTCTTGCTTCTGAATTTTCTGTCCTTCTATCACGAATGTGGACTTAGGCTCTGTGATTTTTTTGCCTTCTTTTTCTACTTTCACCTTTCTTTTTGAAACTTACTTGCCTTTACTCGACAATTTAATTCCACCTGCTTTTTAGTACAATATTAATCGTTCCCTTTTCCCCTTTTCTTTCGTACTTTCTCCATCTTTTTACTGCACCGCCTTTCCTCGTCGATTCCACCGGCTAATTAACACTTTTTTGCATTCTCTTTTGCACTTTAGCCTTCCTTTTAGAAACCTACGCCACCTATCCTTGTCTATTCCACCTGCTTTTAGTTACAATCACAGTAAGCACTTTCAACTGAATGTGACGACACTTTTACTCATTCTTCTGCTTCTCGGCCACTCTCGTCTTCTTACTATTTATTGTTGTACCTCATTAGGTTGCAAACTGAATTCGCCTACCGGTAGTCTAGCGTAGCCAAACCCTTTTCTTCTTTACAACTGCGTTCTTGGTTTACTCATTATTTTAGCGCTAGTTCACCGCTAGTAAACGAAAGTTGCTCTCCTGTTTCTGCGCCACTCCTGCCTACTATCCATTTTTTTGTGTCGGGGTTTGGTTACTAACCAGTTCGCCCAGCGCTCTAGGTTTACCCGGTAATTCAGTGCGAGTTCAAGATATTGTGCACCTGCGCGGTCCAGCTCATTAGCTCATGAATTATTCATGAACACTACGTCTTCGTTGTCGGTCAAGGGTATTATTATATAGATATTCCACCCTAGATATCTTCACAACATTATTTTTAAATCAGGATATTTCACTTTTACAGATATTTCACTTTCACATGCTGTATTGTGCAAGCTTATTACAACCCTAGAAGTTATAGCAACCAGCCAGCCTAGCTTACCAGTTTTCCTGGTTTTTCAGCTACCTTTCTCTGGTGTAGCCCACCCAACCCAACCAGGTTAGAGCAGCTGCTAAAATATCAGCTGGGGGTGTGGGGAACCCCTACAACTTTACACCTTTACACCAGTGAGTTACTATAGTATGTCCAAGTTGAGTTGGCCAGAAAAAAAACTTGAATAACTTTTGAACAGAAGCAGCTAAGCATCTGGGGTTTGTACCATTAGAAAGCTCGCGCCGAAGCGGTTAAAAATATTTCCTCAGTATACTCCAAAATCGGAGAGAAAGTGCTATTCCAAAACTCAATACAAAAGTCTATGGGAATAGAAAAAACCCACAGGTTTCCCCGCTCAAAACGCGCCCGCTTTTAGTCATGCGGTACGGCTCAATTAATCACGCGGACTGTCTTCATTAATTTTGAGCGGCTTCTTCTCGGATTGCTGCGTTTCTAGCTTTGTATCGCGATTAGCTTATGTTGCTAGTGTGGATAGTCGGAGTGTCCTGTTGTCGCAGAGGGTACAGGACTACCTGATAGGATGTAGGTAAGATTATTTGTCTACCTGCTCAATAACAAATGCCGTATAGCCAATGCATTTCAGAGTGATATAGCTATCATTTAGCTAGCAACTTGTGATACAGCCACACTTAAGCTTTTTGGTTATATTTAATTTGTGTGCTTGTCAAAGCCGTGTTTATGCCAATTCCTTTTTCTTCACTGCTAGATGCCGTTTATTGTAAGGATTAGGATCAACTCAGGCTGCACTCCACCTTCAACTCGGATCACAACTATATTTTGTATTATGTGTACTACTTAAATTCTATCATCTCATCAATTTTCATATATTTATTATAAATAAATGAAACAATTGATAATTTTATTCAACAAGAAAGTCTAACAACTTTAGCTACAAGTTAACAGTGCTGTACTATTGGAATATTTCTTGAGACACGGTCGGTAGAATCGACTGCTTTTAATCTTGTCTCTTTAGAAGAATGCCTAACCAGTTTGCGTATTCCATCTGCTGTACATTATCTGCGCATAAGAAACATAAATATAGTTGAAAACAGACGAGATGAGCTGTACAGCACCCGAAAAACTCCATAAACCTCACTAAATTTCTTTCTTACTATAGTTACAGAATTAATGCGCACCAGCGTTACCGCCCCTTTTTCACGTGCTCGCGCTTAATTGGCTTGGATTCACATGACTGAATTGCTTCCGGTTAAGTACTAAATGCATTCCACATTTACCGCGCTTGCGGTCGTGCCAATTCAACTTGGACATACTATAGTCCTAGTACAAACTAGGCAGTGAAGATATCTAGGGTAGAATAAACCATTTATTGCAGTCATCAGAGTGATATGGCAAGATATTTCACCTCAGGCTTTAATTTCACGCTGCCTCAAAACAACAGTATTTGCTCTTTCTACTTGGTCTTTTATGGTATACAGTAAAACCTCCAAATAATGACTGGACAGGACTTTTGGTCTCTTCTCAGAGGTTGGTCCTTTCTCAGAGGTTATTATGTAACGTCATTATTTGTGAAAGTTAGGGAAAATTGAATGAAAAATACATTCATTAATTGATGCATGTCTTACTGTGGTTATCTGAATGGTGTCCTGATGACAAACATCTTACAAGAAAATTTTTCTTTCTTGTGGCTACTGGTACAGCTAACTTAGCAGCTATTTCTCCACCACATTTATCTATACTTTGATAAAGATGTGCTGCCACTGGAGATGCAATTTTCTGTAAAAAAACTTACCAGAATAAGGGGATTGTTTGAGGTAGTATTTGCAACGAACCACACTAGTCTTTATTTTGGTAGCAAGCCATGTCATTTTTCCTAGTAGCACTTGCTGTCCTGTGGACATTATTTCCTGCACTTTTTGTTCAGATGAGAAACATCAAACTTTCAGCGAGCATTTAGCGAAGATCTTTTGTCCCAGACAAAATTAGATACTGTAGAAGTAGTGTAGTAAGCTATTTTATATTAGCTTACGCATGACCATAATCTCTCAAATTTTCAATGGGTGTGGTCTTTGGTCGCTCGTAGATGGGCTAATGTATGTATTTTGAGCAAGATGGGACCAAGAAATTGGTTGCTGGTCGAAAATAAGAGGTGGTTCCTTCTCGGAGGTTCTAAATGCACTATATTTGTTGTAGTTGCAATCAGGGGCGCATGATTTGGTCTCTCCAGAGAGGTTGGTCGCCTCTTGGAGACGTCGTTAATAGAAGTTTTACTGTAATATAGTTAAACCATGGCAACACCCTGGAATTATCGCTAAATAACCGCCCTCTTCCTCGGGCTTTGCCCTCGGGATCTGGCCGCTTATCAACAATAATTCTTCGAACCCATGGGTTAACTATTACTTAAATCCTCACCTAGACACACAATATTTGACCGGTACATATGTGCAGTAGTGTGCCTCTATCCTCTGATTTGAAAAGAGCTTACCAATAATTGGATCCAAGAATAGCGACATAAAATTTTATCTATGCAAAATATTCATGCATACGTACACCAGTGTCAATAAGATTTAAAAAAGCTTACACATTTTACAGTTATTAACCCAAAATGTGGTGGATGTTTCCATCTATTCCTAGCATCCTAGACCACTGCAAAAAACCTGCCATACTTTTTCTCTCCCCTTTCCCCTCCACCCATCCCTTTACCCACCACTTCGCTGGGAAAGGGTCTGGTCAAATGCAAGTGGGGCACACTTGTTATGCTGACATAATGTATAATCCGACCTTATCAAAATTCCTACTGAATTTCCATTCTCCTAAAAGAACACCGGTCGCTTAATGATGAGGTCACATATAAAAGGGCGTAGCTTGGGACATATATCGCAATCAGCGGAAAATGCCGGGTGCCAGTTTTTGTCACCAACTTCCCAGAGACCATATTAGTATGCATTACAGTGGAAAACTGAACAAGCAAACAAAAAACAAACAAACAAAAAACCAACAAAAATAACAACAAAAAACAAAAAAACAACAACAACAAACAAATGGCTGGCTAAATAGAAGAAGAGTACTGATTGCCATTGAACACAGCTAAATTCAACTGCACCGGATATGCAGCATGCTGTCAGAATACATATAAGTTAGACAGAGGCACCGAGGAAACTACCGGATTTAGGAATCCCGAAGGCCCTGAGCTGTAGCATCCCAAGCGAAGCGAGGGTGCTACTAGGGGCCTGAGGCGTTTCCTAAATCCGGTAGTTTCCTTGGTGCCTCTGTCTAACTGATTTAGTCACTAAAAAAAAAAGAAGCTAGCTAGGTGATACAGCCGTTCCACCACTTCTCAGGCTAACTTGATTAATGGAAGACAATTATGGACTCATTCCTGGACTTTTTATTACCAGAAATTATGGACCTTTTAAACGAGGAAACGTCTGATAGCGAACAAACCTTAGTTACTGGTCAAGTAGACCCAGCTATTCAGCAAGAGCAACTCACGGAACATTCTGTTCACGGCTATAACTTGGAGCCTCCAACAAAGCGACAAAAGAGAACATTTGCTCCCAGGAAAAACGAGGATGAGGTTATGAAGGCCAAGCTTAGTGCTATACCTTCTAAGACCATGGCTGACAAAAAATACTGTGTCAATGTATGGCAACAATGGTGTGCACACATTTCTACTGAGCGGAGAAGAAGTTACGACGAAAGTTACACCCCTGAAAGAAATATCTACCCAAGTAAGAAAACAAAACGGAGAGGAATTTCCTCCAAATTCACTTCTTCATCTTGTGGCTGGCATACAACGATACATCAGGATTGAAGGGAGACCGTCCATTGACTTTTTAAAGGACAGTCAGTTCTCAGAATTTCGAATGTCATTAGCTGTTGTAACTTATTTAATCAGTTGTAGATACTCATCACTTTATTTTAATATCAGTATTTTAAAAATAAAAATATTTCTTTGTTATTATCCCTAAAATTTTGAATATTATACAAATGTGTCAGAAATGTCAAGTAGCTATTCCAAACAATAGAGAAGGTGGAGTGAGCTAGGGTACTAAATGTCACAAGCTAGGGTTCTAAATGCCACAGGGGAGGATAATAAATGCCAACAGGAAGGACCCCGCTTATGATTTCGGCGAGTTTAAGTGTCCGTGAAAAATCAAGAACCTACCACGTAATTGAAAATTTTTGGAGCTAGTGACTAAAGCTATATAGATACTATCCTGAGGGCTCATATTCAATCAAGAAATACTTGGTACACACACACACGACATTGATCGAAGCTAGACTTGATTAATTTATTATATCACTTGAAAGAGTGATTATATATAGCTGTTTGTATGTCTGGGCACTCGTATTAAACATGGTATGGATCTCAACATAGTGTGGAAAGAATAGCAAGCTATTCTAGAAGGTTCTAAGCTACTCTCGATGGTTCTCTTTGCATGGCTACTCTTTTAATACAAGGAGCTAGAGGTCAAAGGGCATCTGGGGATTCTCCTTTATACCTAGGAAGAAGTTTAGAATGTAACTCATTATTTCTTTATCAGCTGGGTAGCTAGGTACCCCCTAGCTACCCAGGCCAAACCAGATGCAAATCACTTAAGACAAGGTTAAACTCATAATATTTTGGCCTTCTAGTGAGGATATTGCTAAGAGGACTTCAAGGAAATCAAATGGCACAAACCAATTTTATGACTGCAGAGATCACATGACTAAGGTATATTGTATGAGGGCCAGGTGCCCTCATTGAGTTAGAATGCATGAGTTAATAGGTGATTATAACTGCAATTGCACGTTTTCTTTGGGGGGGGGGGGGGGGGGAGTGTGGGGCTGAGAGGACCCACAAAAATGTGCCATTGTTGTCATAATCACTTATCAACACATATTCTAAGTTAATAAGGGCACCTTCCCTCTGCAATACATCCTAGTCATATAGTCATAAAATTGGCTTTGCGCCATTTGATTCTTTAATTTCCTTGGAGTCACTCTTTAGCAATATCCTCACTAGAAGGCCAACAAATATTGTAAGATTAACCTTGTCTTACGTGATTTGCATAACCAATATTGAGGTTTGAATGCAATTTACAAATCCCGAGACACGAGGGCAAAGCCTGGCATGGGTTTGCGAATTGCAATACAAACACATTTTTATTGGTTTATAATTATTTTATAGCCCGGGACATAGTTACCGTGGCAGATTTCTGTTCTTAGTAACCGTTTTCAAGGTTGGAAATGAGCTTAAATCTGATGGTATGACAACTAATGTTGACACTAACAGTCATGTAAAAGCAGTGATTTCATTTTAAGACTTGCATTACAGCTCTGTAATTATTAACAGCGACAAAATGCAAAGGAATAAAAGAGGACTCCCGTTAAGTATTGTATTAAGACTTAGCTGAGTGCCAGAAAAGATTATCAAAGAAAGGACTGGACATCGCTTGCTGGAAGCTCCCACCAATGTACGAGAGCTATGTCAGAATGGCATCAAGCTGTTTTAAATATGCTGTTTACTGACAAAATAAAAATATTTTTCAACAACATTGAACTGTAAGCAGAGTACAATTTCATTCTAATATATTCAGCTCTCAGTTTCATTGTATATGCTTTTTATCATCAACAGTAACAAAACACGAATCACAGCAAAATGAATAAAAGAGGCCTACCCAGTATAGTAGTTTTAACTAGGTAAACACGTTAATTGTTTGATATTTTGAATGATTCATCGCCAATAACAGTATACAGCTATCTGCTAAGCACTGAAAATAACTTAAGGCTGCACTAATCTGCTAAAAAAAATAACAGGTAAAGTGTTAGGTTTATAAACGAGCTTGATAACACTTAGCTCTATCTGGGTCATTTTCCCATATGGTTTCTAGGACTATATAATAGTTAGGCGCTGTCTCAGAGGGAACTACCGTTTTTAGGGTCCTGAAGGCCCTAGGCTGTAGCGTCCCTAGCACAGTGAGGGCACTACTTAGGGCCTGAAGGACCCTAAAAATGGTAGTTCACCAAGGCTGCAGAGCGCCTAACTAATTTAGAACATAGTGTCCCTTCCCTCAAGGTAGAGACACTAAGTTAATAGTGTCCCTCTTTGAAAGACCTAAGCAGTTTAAATATCCTCTGTCACAATACAAAACTACAGTAGCTACGTTCTAATCGGATTTATAAACGACAAGCGCAGTCGCTCGGGTAACGGGCTATAAGTCATTCTATTAGCATTTTGATTAGACCCTTTCCACGCGCTGCAGTAAGTTAAGAATTTGACTAAGCCAAACTACCCAACACCTTCCCCACCTTAAAGTGCTAAATCGATGCAATCTCAGACTCACCAGCCACTCCGCCAAGTAAATAATTCCAGTATTCCTCCTCCACTGGAGAAGAAAAGTCAGTCCACGCTAGGAAGGAAGCAACTCTTTACCACACAGATTTCGACAACAGTCGGTAAAGGGATTTTTTTAGATGACGTGACTTTGGTCCGCCGCACGCACACATATTGCGGCGGTCAATTATAGTTTACCACAAATAGCAATTCCCTATCTGTCAGCCACCCTTTGAACGCTCAGTCATGGCTAATTTGCGGTAGAAATTCAGGTCAAAGGGTAGAAATTCAGGTACAGAACAAAGTCTGCACTAAGGGGGGGGGGCGTATGGAAAGTAAAGGGTCGGCTAGGGCATTCTCTACACGTAATATATCTATATCTCTCACTATTCTTTATCTGTGATTGACTGAACAGGGATATACTCCATAGGTAAAACAACAACATGCCAGACTATATGACTTGGTCATGTTCTGGTTGTATGTTGTGTTTAAATTACTACCCCCTGTTTTCTATTTTTTCTAAGGGAGTTGTTAATAGCTGAGCCAGCAATAGTAGAATATTTCACGTGCTGGAGCAAAAGCTAGCTTTTACAATATTATTTCCCCTACTTGTCCCTAAAGTAAAATTCATGCAATTTTGCAGCCTCTTTTCGTGACCCATTTTGTATTTTCCTTTCAATCATATCAGCATTACATGCCATATTTACTATTCTGGTTATGTTGTTCACTTGCACTATATCGCAAGCTTTATTCATCACCTGACTGCTAATACATAGTATATGACTTATGGCTACTGTAAAAGCTAATGAGCTACAGGTCCTCAGTGTTAATTTAATTCCCACTTAGTCTTTCTGTTAGGTTATAACATTACGACTGATTCCCCATAATTATCAGCTCATGTCTTCCTCACCCAAGCTTGTTATCACTGAAGAAGCTATGTCTCAATACCCAACTGCAAGAGTTAGCTGAATTTTAAAACATAGAATGAGTTGGAATAATTAGCTACACAATGGCTGTACAACTTGTGGAACCTTCAAATTGAGAACAATTTAGGACTAGGGCTAGTTCACAAACCAGAGGTTGGTTGCTTTCGAGTTAATAAGCAATATATTTTCTTTTGGAGGGGGCAAGCGGATAGTTCACTAAATATGGGTAATTTGCTCATTAGAGGATTCACCATCAGAGTTTCCATTGTAGTTATGAATGTTGTCATCCATTTCATCATCACTTGTAATGCCACATGTCTCACTCTATGTAAGCCAGTCACTGCACTGGAGTTTATGAAGGGATTCTTTTTAACATGATAACTTACACCCCCCTCAGATATTTTCTCAATTTATGTTTAACAAAAACTTTAATAAGATCAATCCAATAATACATAATACTATAACTCAAATTGACTGTGACACACAACTAGTCCGAAGTAAATATCTTTTAGTTAATGTATTTTTCTTCTATTTCACGGGCCAATACATTTTCTTGTACTAGACTAGAAATGAGAACATCTCGGATGGTGTTCCACGAGAAGGAGGGATCCCCATTTCTTCTCCACTTCTCTAGAACTTTTATAATGCGAATATCCTCATCACAATTGTCAACCACTATTTTTTCCAAGTCACTGATGCTAAGCTGAAGCTTGAGCCCAATCATATACCACTTATTCGTTTTAGGAATCAGATATTCAGCAATCACAGAAATACCAGGAATTGCAGCCTCTCTGGTAGATGAATCTAAAATATTATAACAATTATTAATAGGACAATATGAAACAAATAGATTTTTTAATTGAATGTTTCTGCACTATTCTCCCTAATCATTATTACTGTGAACTTCTATCTAAACTGAGGGGCATTCTCTACACGTAATATATCTATATCTCTCACTATTCATTATCTGTGATTGACTGTATAGGGATATACTCCATAGGTAAAACAACAACAACAAGAACAAAAAACAACAACTCCCTTGCTAGTTTTCCCTTTTTCTTAGATTAAAATAAGTGATTAAATGCACATAATTTCTGTCATTACTTTTGATTATGCACTACTATATTCCGTGTAACAAAGCCTTCCTTGTGACAAATAAAAATATACATAAATGAAAGTTTGCTGACCTGTTGAGTTGCTTTGAAACCAAACTTTCTGATGAGGACTTAAAATAACTCCATGCATACTGGAATTATTGGAGCATTTATGAACCAAGTACTTTCTGGTATTCTTGGAAACAATAGTATGATGATTAGCATCAATGCAGAGATCACATCGAAATCCTTGTTCTACTCCAAAGTCAGCCAGTCGATACTTGAGTGTCCTGCAGGCTTTGCTTAGAGACCAAACAATGGCACTTCTGACTTCAAAACAGCAGGAACCTGGACAGGTGGTGTAGACTTCAAGGTGAGTAACTTTATCAAAAATTACAGCAGTACCAATGTATAGAGAAGGCCCCGATTGACTTGAAAAATATACACAAAATTCAATGACATTACGCCTTCGAACGGTATAGTTATCTGTATTAAGTTTCCACCCAAAATATTTAGACAAAATGACAGTCATAGCGCAAAACAGTCCTCGGGGCGAAATTCGGTCGCCAAAAGAAATGATAAGTGGACCTCCAATATTATTCATGTTCATAGTGTTGATAATGACCTGAAGTTGCCTCTTGCACTCTTGTGATAACGATGCGGTATCCTCGAGCTTAAGGACACATGGCATGAAATATGAATTATCAATTTCGGAAATGATATATAAATCCTTCAAAATACTCAGGAACATGCCTTCAGTGAACTCAGAATCGAAGGATAAAGTAGAAAGAATGTCTGCTGTGAAGATACCGGTGTCATGGAATTCGTTCTGAGAAGATGTTGCTCTCGAAGAGACAAAACATTTTACAATGATGTCAGTGATTTTTTTATAAAGAAAAGTGGGGTTCATAAATACCAAGTGACTAACATCTGAAATTTCAGGAAAATAAAGAATTAAATTCACATCACTGAATAAATGAAGTGCTTCTTGAATTTCTTCGTCATTAAGAAGTATAAATCCCTCAGATGCAATTTTTTTGCACTCGGCTATACTTACGTAATGCCTTTGTGAGTATGCATGTTTCAAGTTTTGTAGAAAAATGAAATAGCCCAGTGGAACTTTAGCATTACTTGTTTTGCCAAAACTATTAATTTCACTTCGAATATTTTCTACAATTGGATCATTGACATCCCATCCCCTCTGACTGGCATCTATAGGATATATTGCACGGTCTTTTGAATATTCCATCATGTTGCATTTCATGGTGGGCTTACACTCCATGTATGGCTTCAATGTTCTCTTAATTTCTGTTGATTTTTCTTGAAGCATTTGGCTAATTCTCTCAGGATTACATTGATCTTTAAATGTACCGATAATGGCCACGTGGGGACGTCCTTTATTCCAAGTATCCATGTGAATGGAGGAGCATGCTGATCGAACACTTTGTTCAATGAGTGAGATATTTGATGTTTTCAAATCTTCAGAAATAGTATAATCACAACCATCAACTGTGTATTGGAATTGTGGGCATTCCAACAGAGCCTGTGAGAGATTATGGACTATAAAATGCACAGAATTTTGGACAAAATGAGGTAAAATTTCTTGAAATTGAGGCTGGCCACCTGTGTCCACTAAATATATGAGATGTATTTTGTCAAGCGTCTTTCTCTTAACTTTCCTTTTGCCTTTAGTTTTTTTAAGTATTTTGTATAATTTGCAATAAATTTCGATGCTAAAATCTGAAAAATTACATGTAATATTTTCAAAGTCAATATCAAGTTCATCAATATTGCGATTTTTCTTTTTTAAATATTCAAATATTGTGTTGGTCAATAGCCTCAGCCAGGGCTCATCATCAAGTACTGTCCATCTAATGTTGCTGGACTCTTGTTGAGGCATGGGATTCACCACCAAATCTCCTGGTGTTATTTCATCTGCTTTAGTGGAAACCATTGTGCTTTTTCGTATCGGTGGTCTGTTTTGCCCCAGAAGTAACTTCCGGAAGTGGGTCTTGCCTGTGCCAGGTGGACCACTGATGCCACATTTGGTTATATGTAGATTAACTTCGGTATTCAAGATTGCTTCCCTCATCATGCTTTTCAAAGATATTTCTAAAATTACACATGAAACAATAATCTAAATAATTGATCTGTATCAAAACACTGGTTCTTAACAAGTATATCTTATCTGTTTAGAATCTTAAAAAGGATTATGTAATACCACTTACTAAGAAGACTTATTTCCCTTAGTTATGAAACGTATTCTACTGTGCTATCTTTCACACACATACCAACTCAATCTTAGATTATATTCAATATCTATATCCGCTATTCAACAAGAGAGCTTACCAGAAGTAGTCGCTTGCTGCATTGTTGTGGACTGAGAGTTTATGGATGGGATTGGTGAAGCTCTCCCATGAGATGTTGATGGTGTTGTAGCCATAGGTGTTGTTTGTGGCATAGACGTGACCTTTCGTGGTGATATATTTTGAGTTTTTCGTGGTATTTTTGGCTTAGATTTTGGCAATATTTTTAATTGTGTTGCTAGTGGTGGTGTATTAATTTTTGGTTTGGCTCGTGTTGCTATTGACTGTTTTCTTGAGAAAGGCAATTTCTTAGTTTGGGGTGTTGTTTCTTGCACTGTAATCATAGAGCTTGGACCCACTTGAGTAGGCACTGGATTTTGCAGAGGCTGGTTAACACTCTGCAGTCGTCTGCTCAGGTTATCAAAGGAAGACAAAGTATCTTTCAATGTCATTGCTAAAGAAGACAAGATATCTTGAAGTTCCTTCTGAACTTGACTGATATTAATGGTGCCTGCATTTGCTGTAGTTTCTAAACTTGAAGTTGGAGTCATAGGGAACACTGCAGCAGAAGAACCTTGAACAGTTGCTGCACATGAGGCTGGACTTGCTCGAGTAGGAGTAAAAGGAAATCTTGAAGTAGCTGGTGCAGAAGCAGATGGCTCAGACTGAGGTATGGGAAGTGGTGCACCAGCCAGTGTAATTACATTACTAGTGGCAAGCATAGGGGTAGCTACGGTAGATGAGGCTGCACCTGCAACATTGGACATAGCGGATGCCGGTATGGTTGCTTCCATTGGGACAGATGTTGTTGAAACTTGTGAAATATTTGATGAATACTGCCTTGCAGTAGTTGAAGAAGATGGGCCACCTGGGCAGATAATATTTCACTTAAAAATATGCATTACAAGATCAGTGATTAAGCTATAAAACATTCCATTATGCATTTTTCCTAACACACAGATGTAAACCAACTGCAAATAATTCATAACACTAGAATAAACTTTTTAAGAAGGAGAATGTCCGTCATTGTGTTTTGCTTTGCTTTAGTCATATAAGAAATCAAATTCAGCAAATTTATCATGAATTTAAATAAATGCTCTATGTATTCAGATTGTGTGCTTTTCAATCCACCCACCTTGACTGTCAATTAAAGTAGACCGATTGTGACGAAGATATGTAATACACTTCTGTATTGGTTTATTCCTATTTTAAAGTATAGAATGCATATCACATACTGTAAATAATGGTACAACACAGCAATAACATTTGGATAAAAATTTGTAAAATGTTGTGGTAATCACATTATAAATTTCACAAAAGTACTAATTAAATGTGTGTATTTATCAAATTAAGTAACAAAATCTGTTACAGATAAAGCTTAACAATTTTTGCCATTACCAACTTAAGCATATTAAATTGCTATGAGACAGAGGTATATTTTTGTATCTAAAGGCCAAAGCTGGGAAGGTTTAGCTTTTATGAGCTCTCTAGAAGGTAGTAAACTTGTGTAGTTTATGGGTCTTAGTGCAAAGTTTCATTATTTTCTATTATAATATAGTGCCTTCTACATAAATCAGATATAGCTATGACTTACACACAGCTCTGGCGCAGCGAAGGTGTTCTATATATTAAAACAAGCAATAAAATTTTCAGAACATAGTACTTCATAAATAACTCACAGGCAAAACTTGCACTTCCCACAGTTCTCCAATCTACACGATGGGCAATACGACTTTTGCTTACCACGACAACGAGGACCTCGGGTAGAATTACCACGTTTCATTTCACCTTGAATTTGCTTGCACTGACTTAGTTACCTGTGTAAAAATCAAATCATTCAAATCAAGAGATTCTTTTTTGTGTCATATTACCTGAGTAGCTGAGCATCAAAAGCCACTGGTGGCTAAAGCTTAAGAAGATATCTTCTTTTATACTGTACAAGAATCAGTTCTTCAGAATTGCAATGGTAATTACAATTTCTCTGAAGCTCATATTTATGAGAAATTAAATAGCATGACTACAATTAAAAACATTCCCCCACACGGTTTCCAATAATTTGAGTGAAATCATTGCTCTTGTTGCTAGGAGATGTGGGCCGGGCATGGGCTAGAAAAATTCTCTGAAATATATATGCATATTCATAGAGTATTAGAAAGCATGAATATAAATTTTAATCACCAGAAATACTTAGCTACATGTGTAACAATTGTTTCTTAGAATGTAGCCTTCACCACACTATTAAAGGAAACAAATTTCCAGTATACTCCATCACTACATCATATGTACTGAATAATTCATCCTTGATACTTACATAAAGTTATAGATAGCAGAGATATCTCAGGATTTCTAGACAGCTTATCCCAGGATTTCTAGACAGCTTAAAGGTAAACCAGGGGGGAAAACACACCAGCTTAAAGGGAAAACACACCAGCTTGCATTCAAAGTGAATTGTTCTCATTGCAGTTGTTGCTGAACTATCTGTTGTTTGCTAATTTGCAGGTTTGTGTGTCAGTATGCTGTGTGTCAGTATGCTTGTGTGTGAATTTCTATTTGATTCAAATCTGTGGCAGGCAAAGTATTCATAAATAGCTAATTGAAGCTTCAAGTTGCTTTAGTCACTCAGTGGTGGATGCCGGGGATGTGGAAGGCATTATCACAATCGCTTCAAGCACAGTCTCAGTCGCAAGTTGAGCCATACCTTAGTCATAGCTTAGAAGGCAGCGCGGAATCAAGCAAAGGAGCCTAATAGTAGTCTGGCGTCGCTGACCCTTTTCCTTCCCTATATTGGTGGGCGGGGAGGAAGGAAAGGGTCTGCGGTAGCTCTAGTATCAACGACTTGTGCAAATGACATCACAGGTTTATTGCGTCATCATTAAATGCAGAACAACAACAACAACAACAACAACAACAACAATAATGGCTGGTTCACATGGGTAGGCGTTGGTCATATACAAGTGACAAACTCTGGAAACAAGCTCTCTCCGTACCCTGCAGGGTAACTTTTCTTCCATAGCTAACCAACGCGTCATTATTTCTAAACATTAGCTAATACAAAATTTCTTTTTTGTTTAGCTAGCTATTTACAATTATAGTGACTAAAAGTATGTTACAGACTTGTCACTCCCATGAATTATCCGTAGCTGCACACTTATCAACTGTTTTGGCCATACCATGAACTCATGAGAGCTTCCTCAGTCCCTGAGTAACTAAGATTTGCCAACCCAGGACCATTTGCTAAAAATTTCTTTTCAAAAAGAAAAAGAAAATTATATTGTAAAGTATTTCTTATAACAAATAAACGACTAAGACTTCAGTTTTGCTGTGCATAACTTTATCAGACCATTTCAAACTCACTACAGCAAGTAAAATAATACAACTTGTAAAAAAATGAATGCACACAGGTATAGACAGTAGCTAATCTACAGTATAAATGTAAGGACAATAACAGTATTCTGTCAAGTCTTTAAAAAAAAGTAATTCCATCAATTTCCTGATGGATTTCCATACGTTGGATAGCTGTGAGGACAACTAGAGCAAGACTTGAATTGTATGTTGTCAAAAGTGGTGCTGCAAGTTGGATTCTTGTATGAACACCTTGGAGGAGATCGGTCAGGGCACTTCCATGGGTCAAAATCAGCAATTTTACTGGTTGGAACAGGATTCCTTACCCAATCCAGCATTTGGGAGTGAGTAACAACATAAACATCTTCTGCAGTCAGAACCTTACCCAGGAATTCCTTTAAGGCTTCTGCCCTCGCATCTGACAGGTACAACCATGCTACATGTGAGTACAAGCCAAATGGAGTCCGACTATCATTATAGTGGGCATAAAAATTATCCCACAAGAAGTCCAGCCAATCTTGCTTGGTAACAGGCACAGTGCATGCATCCAGCATGGGACAGGACACTCCATTCGATTGATTGTAGAGAACTATTGGAACCAACCAGAGACCTGGATAGGAATTGACAGGGCATGTAGCGGGATCAATACAGATGGGAGATTTGTAGTCTAAGGTGTACGGCCAATAGTGAGTATTTGTTCCCATAGAAGCCTCATAAGAGAACTTGTTGTCATGTAAAACACTCAGTTCAGTTTCACTTGTGACCAAGAAGGGAGCACGAAAACCTTTTATTGCATCCTTGGGCACTCCGCCCCAAAGTTCCATAATGGTCTTTTGGTCATTGATTTCATGAGTCAATTCTTCAGCACTGGCTTCTTTCCACCATGTTGTGGGTGTTCTGTGTGTGACACTGTGGTCAGCAAACTCTGCTCCCTCGTTGGCATAGACATCCTCCATGAGGGCGTAGTCAGAGTAGTTGTTGGAGACAAAGTAAGTTATTCCAATGGGGCAACCATTGGGGTTCTTCCGGTCTCCAAATATAGGCTTGTAATATGTTTCGTAGTCTTGAGTCCGGAATCCGTCATCAAAACTGATGGTGATAATTTGAGGGATTGATTTAGCTGCAAGTCCACCAGGTACTTCAGTACTTGCACATCGACACTGTGGAAGTTGGCACTTTGTCTCATCGCAAGGTTGAGCAGGGTCAGAAGCTTGGTTGAGAGGCTTACCCATTACTACTGCTGCTGAAAAGCATAGAATTAATATTGCATGCGGCATTATAGCATCCATAATTCCTACACTGCATTAAAACTAATTCTATTACTTGAACTATGTACAGTTTTTATGTCTTTTAGAACCATATATGTGAGGTTACTAAGGTGCGTCGAAAGTTGTACTACTCACAAAGGTTAATTCACTATTGAGGTGAGTAGAAATAGTAAGAAAGTTGTAAATATCTCCAGGGACTAAATTATCTAACTGTCAACAAGTGTTTGTCATGTGACATGCACTCCATGGTGGTCACACATAATGTTACATGTGCCGAATATTTATCTCATTAGTAAAATAAGGTTTTGATGGTTAACCAGTTGAAAATTCCAGCTCTGATCAAGTGCATCACTTACAGTTACAAAGTAAACTACAATGCTAACTGGTTAGCTATTACACAGGGGACAAATTAATGTATATAGAATTTATTACAAAGGAATGAAATTAAGAAGAAAACAAAAAAAGAGTGTAGTCGTCATTATTATCTGGCTCCATACTAATTGGAGTGTTTCAAGGTGTTTGGAAAATTTGAATTAGTTATATGGCATAGTCAATACTTCAATCAATTTAATTTTTCAATTATCATGATAGGTTTTAATGGGACAAATGATGTACAAACTATTGCATGGAACTAAAATATCCTTTAATGATGAAGTTTTTATTTAAAACAAATTAAAAGTAAAGAAAACATTTTTAGTGATGTATGCACACATTTAATGTAATGAATTAAGTTTGTACCGTTTAATAAAGAAGAGAAGACCTTTCATTTTCTTTGATGGTACAATTGGTAGAAGAAACATCCAAAAGTGGGTTGACTTTCTTTTTCCTACATTTGCTGATGATTCTTTGACCTTTTAAGATGATAAACATAACAGTATTTACCAAAGCTGATACCATTAGTTTCAATTTATGTTTGAAATGGTACAAGATAAAGCATGCAAAGGTTAAAATAATGGAAGAAAAAATGATGTCATCAATTGATTTGGTAATGCCACATACATAGAGAATGTATATAAGAACTGTCAGAATCAGGAAATTACTCATGTACGCAAGTTCCAATATGTTCAGAGACCATTTTTTGTACACTCCATGTGGTCCAAGAAATGAAAGAACGATTAATAATAACGAGGCAAAACCTAGGATGAGAAAAACCAGATATTCAGGGTAGAAAAAAATGTCGATTAAATAGTGTGAGAGTCCCTGAAAGAAAAGCATAAGTCCTGGCCAAAAGGCATGAGTGTCATTGCATGGTCCATTAAATGTCTCGAAGAAAGGCAGCAATCGCTTCACTAGCCGTAGACGTGAATTCCTTCTCATAAATTGAATGCATAGTAAAGATCCTTGGAATATCATTATGACCACAAACATTACTATGGAAATCAGAAACAATGGTACATGATAGGCAGACATGTAGAGAATATCTGTTTGTGGAGACCACACTATACTTACTGAATTTTTATTAATGTTAGTAATACGCCCGAATAAAAGACATTTTGACGTAAGCACTGCGGTCTTTAATATAGTCATGTAGAGAACAGTAGACAGCACTTTACTAATGTTGTTCCCACACATCCTCGTGAAAACTGTGTACTTCCGGCACAAATACACAATGAATGCTTCCAAAATCCATATGTAGAAGATAAACACAAATTCCAACCATATCTTGTGGTATGTCGTCATTCCATTGAAAAAACACACCTCCCTGCCCACATTAAGATTTAGCCATGAAATAACATAGGAAAGAGCCAAGTAATACCATTTGCCATTAATATCGTATTCGAATAAATTCTTGTATATTTCTATGGATCCCACATAGAAAAGAAATCCATAGACTGTTCCATTAGCAATGGTAATATCCAGTTTAGAAATAAGAATCAGAAGTATGATGGGAGCTATTAAGTAGAGCGATAATAAGGACAGGTATGAGTTAGAGCATCTCTTACACTTGGATGATCCAAAGACTGCACTAAAGTTTGTACTGCAAGAACCACAAGCTATACCTGTCCTGCCTGTCTGACATTGATGGTGAGTATTGTTTGCACTTACATTAAAATATTTGTTGCAGTAAGAGACTTGACTGCAATGAGCATAAAGTAAACTTCCGTTCATGCACGAACTCCCAGATTTGCATCCAAGCCAAGTGAAGAATGAGTCCTTTTGAATAATGAGGTCATCAAGAAAGCAATGGATATGTGTGTGAACTAGACTTGAATGGCATTCACAAATGCCGCTCTTCAAATTTAATTGAAATCCCCATGGGCAAGATTTAACTGAAATATTTAAATTCACGTTCATTCTAGGCCCATAAATTGATTCTTGTTTATTTTGTTGGACTTTTAAAACTGCAGAATAATAATTTCTATTAGTATTTGTAGAAGTTAATATCATACTCAAATCATTACATTTTGTTGTTGGATTATAGTATCCAACTGGATTTAACCTGGTTTCATTGGAGTCCTTACTAAGTTTTCCAGTAACCACACCCATTGATGGTCCATTTAACTGACCAACACTCCTGACTGACACAGTGAATCTTTTTCCTGGGATTGCATATGGTAAGGAGTCGTTGTTATCACATAATATTACCTTGTAAGCATCAGAGGATATGTGGTCTGAGAAAGAACCGGTATCAAATTTGAATATGGCTTCAGCAATATTTAGGGAATAGTTGAATCCTTTGCTAATGTTGTCATAACTAAATATGTGGTAGGTGTGGCATCGTTCTATATTACCTCCATATATTGAACTTCCAGCTATGCCAGCAGAATTGTTTGTGAAGATTAGACTCAAGTTATACGTTGTATTTAGTGAACTTATCAAAGTCAAGCTGTCTAAGTTAGGTTGAAAGAAACATGGTTCATACTGCCCTATACAAGATGTCTGGATGTAAATGGCTCCCCCAGTGTTCTCTGCATGATTATCTTTGAAAATGATGGTTGTGTTGGCATTAATAAAGAAGCTAGAAGAACCACAGAGTGTCATGGCTCCTCCGTTCAATGCAGTGTTGCCTTCAAATACTATTAGTCCAGAGAATATTACATCAGAAGTTTTTAATGCTAAGGCAGTCCCTTTGTTGTCTAGAAAACTACAATCCTTAAACTTCAAGTTGTCAAAGTTTTCAACTTTAACTGTAGAATCGTACCATTTGGAGTTTTTAAGATGTTTTTGAAAAATCACTTTATTAAAATATATTTTTTGTCTTGATAGTCGGGAAAGTTTAAACTTAGGAACTTGATGCTTCATGACACGCAGAGCTGACCCTGGGGAAAAGTGTGATGATATGGAGTTATTAGTGAAAGTGCAGTTTTTAAAGTATATTGTACTAGGTTTACAGTCTGATTCTGCCAATTGTATCTTCATAGCTCCACCCGAATATTTGGCCGAGTTATTTGAGAAGGTAAGGCCGTACATTTTAAAAAAATTTTCATTTATTGGAGTATGGTTACATTTTTTGTAATCGTGAATTTGCAATCTGGAGGCAAAATGTATGCCTGCTCCTTCATACGCGTTACCATCTGTAATAGTAGTATTTTCAATGACCACTCTCCAATAATGGGCCACATAATTCATCATAAAAATATAAACATTGCCACCATCATTACCAGATATGTTACTTTTGTTTATATGTATTGAGGCTGTAGGACAAAACGAGCATATATGAATCCCGCTGGCAGAAATGGCCGTATGGCTCTCAAAGAAAGAATTACTCTTTCCATCCATGATGCTAGATTCTGATATTAATAAACTAGTGCCGGGTGGATTCCTAGAGCAATTTTTAGAAAGAACAACACGAATGTTTCCTCCATTATAAGCGTTTCCACCCTTGTTGGACTTGATGAAGGAACGTTGGACTAGTATATGGCCCAAACAATTGTACATATACACTCCATAGCCACTGGTATTGCTTACAGTCACATGACTTATGGAAATGTTCTTCACATAATCAAAAAAGATGGCTGCATATGTATGTGACTTTTCTATTTTACTAAGAGTGCACTTTTCAAAGCTTATGAAGCTTGGAAACACAGCAAAATTATCAGTGTTGTTAATTCCATGTCTTCCACATCCATTAATTGTGATGTTGCTAATACTTATGAGTGATGACCTTTCAATATGCAGGGAAACAGGTTGATGGTGGGTACACTGTATAGTTGCTGTGTTATCAGCTCCTCTTAAACTGATGTTTATTTTATTGTGGATGTTGAAGTCTGAATTGAGATAGTGGGTACCAGGACTAAAAACAACTTCTGTGTTATTTGCGATGCTATTGGTGTAAGCAGTAAAATTTTCCAGTGTTCTACATAATACATTTTTACCCACTTGAGGACATTTTTGACCCTCAGTCACAACATACCAGAAGTTGCTTGCCTTCACATTAAAAATATGTTGTAGAACAAATATTATAGTGGCAAGATACATATCTTGTTTCAGAGCGGCCAAGAAATATCCTAAATGATGCTGTACAGTAATGCAAGACATAATTATAATTAATTATATTAATAGGATATTACAGATGTATATATTTTTACTTTTAAGTAATGATGAACCTTGAAGTCAGTATTTGCTGACACTACAAGTATTGTGAAGCAATGGACTGCTGGAGGGAGCTGCAAAATATTTGTTTTGATTGGAACTGTTTGTAATGAATATTTTTACTTGTATTAAAGAAGTAGCATTTAAATATTGTTCAGTTAAAAATAAAACCATTGACATATTTTCCTGATTTTGTATTATTGTAGTAGCTAATGCCAGGCATTTAATGGTACTGGCAGCTGATTGGTCAACATCTCCATGCTTTCCCACTGTTACCATGCTAGCTTGTTTTTGTCTATCATAACTTTTATCTAGAGTAACATAATGAAGTTGAATAGCTACACACCCTCAGGACTCTCAGTAACTTTGGGAATCACTTTGGATCCTTTTAGTTTCAATCATTACTGTGGTTTTCTATTGCAAGCATTTATTCAACAGGAGAGTTACTATTGCTATAGGGACAGGCACAACATGCCACTGGTATGTTCTAGCAATAACACATTACTAGCTCATACAGTGGCATATAGTTGTGAAAACAATAATACAGATCCGAAGACGGTTAACTAATACAGTCTGTCCAAGTTTTATTGCATTATCACAGATGCTGTAAATGAGGAATACACTTATACTGAACCATAAGAGACTTAGTCATGTCAATCTGATGAAATTGCCAATAATGAATCTATCTTTCTGTGCACTTCTCTTCCAGTAGTGAGATATTCATTTCGGCTTGAGCTTTCCATGGAGATGCATGCAATTTCTGACCTCACTACCTCCATTTTCCTTGGTGGGAAAGGAGTAGCGTAAAGAATTGATCCGACGTACTATGCTCATGTGCTATGCATGCACACTCATACTTCTAAGTAAGTGTCTTCTTGCATAATGTCCAATTAAAAGTACAAACCCCAGATGCGTAGCTGTTTCCGTTCGAAAGTTGTGCAAGTAATTTGTGTTGCCAATGCAACTTGGACAGACTTAGCTCTACTGATATTGTCTTTCTATTGTGATATGCAGATCAAAAATCTCATACAATACATTGGAGAAAGAAAAGTTGTGTCAATATAGTAATGACCAATTGAACAGTCTGTCTATCATTACAAATTTAATTAGCTAGTTTTGTGCTTTAGCTATAATGTAATCACGCTGATAATTTGAGTCATCGTTTTATATTGCTTTTGTCGTAATGTATAATTTTATGGTTTACGATTGAGTACCTCTACCAAGTCACTTAATCAGTTTTACTTGAATTCTGAAGGCTTTAATTATTTTATTAAAGAAAACATTAGTATACTTAACTGAGTGAACTGCTGCCACACAAACATCATAAGACTTGACTTATGCTTATAAAATTGTCTTTACAGCAGTAGATAATCCTCACATCTTGCAGTCAATATATCAAATTTTACAGTTCTTGGGCTCAGATAACTATATATTACATCGTGGCTATGCAAATTCATTATGGAGTGAGAGGATAATGTTTTTGAAGGTTAGGGCAAGGCTGTGGTGACCGTGTTATTACTAGCAGTACCACACCCGATTTAATGTAAATGATACTGAGACTGTACATCAGAAAACTACTGCAGTAAAAATATTTAATCTGCTGAAAATGACTGAATCATGGAAATATCAGCTATAAACAAACACAAAACATTGAAGCCTGTTTAGCAAAAAATTCACTTTGGAAAAAGAAGCATATGGAAAGCATTATTTAGAACTTTAAAGCTGACATTGTCATGGATCTGTGCAGCATTATCTACAAATAAATGATATCTTCTGGTACAAGCTGAATTAATCCTACAGTACAGCACTAAGTATCTATAAACAGAGCACTCACCACTCCGTGTTCTCTTCTTGGGTACTTTATTCTTGTAAGAACTTTTTCAGTAACTGTGTATGAACTCCCATACAATTGAAACTGTTGGTAGAGTGCTGAATAGAGTGAATAGAAGTGATTGTTGACAATTCCTCATAAGTTTAGAAAGCAAAGCTTGGGTTGGGGGACTGCAGTTTCAATTAACGTAGAAATAACATTGACGTCATGCCACCATTGCTAACACGGATTTTTGAAAAGCGCAAAAGCAACATAAAAGTTTGTGTTAATGTCCAGGAGTATCCCCATGCCACAACTTTCTTCTTATTATTATTATTGTCATGGCAACTTAACACAAGAATCTGTCAATGGTATAATTTTTTTTGGTAAAACAAACAGCTTGTGCTTTTATAGCAATGGCCGATTGTTGGGTTATGCTTTGACAAATATTACGCCACACTTCAATATTGTCTAGGAGAATCTTGATAGCTCCTTGTAATGGTTGTTAAGGTTGACAAGTTGCATGAGGATTACTGTTGCAATCACTACACCAAATAAAAATGTACCCTCTCAAATTAAATATATGCAATATGATCATATTATGTCTGAAACACATAAAACGATGCCAGAACACGTGAGTAGCTAGATTGCTAGCTTGAGCATCAACAATCACATTTATTAGGTGTGGGGGAAGCAATTTGGATTTGGCCAGGCCATGTAGTAATAAAAAATATTATTATAGCTTAAAATAATTGTAAAACAAAATTTCATTATTTTTGCATCTGTCATCATTATTGGTCACTGATTTAGGACCTGTATCAGGCTAACTGAGTCTGTTAGGTTATGTAAATATAAAACCACCATATAGCTGCTTCATAGCTCTATGAATTATTTCTGATGTTATAATCCTTCAATGAGGAGATAAACTTGATTGATAAATTTTTTGTGGGATATGAAGGAAATACTGGCCAGTTTGTATGTTCTCCAAAACTAAGAGTTTCTGATGACTTGTAGCCTTACAGGTGATATTACGGGAAAACAATATTATGAAAGTTCTTGTGCTCATGTGCTATGATTAGAAGAAGACTCACATGCATTTAACTTCTAAATCTCTCAGTGTCATTGGACAAAGTCAATGCCCAAAAGTCATGGTGTGCAAATCTGTATATTAAAGAGATCCAAAACATTGGCCCAACCATGGCTTACCTCCCCCCCCCCCCCCCCCCCCCCCCCCCCCCCCCCCGTTCCCCAGGCCTGTTAATTCAATGCAGACATGCAGATGCACCTACTCAAAAGTTTTGAATTCTTCGTATCCCGTTGGACTGTTGTGATTGCTGCCCCAGAATTCCTTACCAATGATATTAACACTAAGTTCTTCAAATTTTAACTCTAGTTTATATTATTTCCTTTTCACTATTTGGTATTTCTTTCCATGGGACAATTCTGAGTGTCATATTTGTTCTTTCTCTGGCACTGTAGAGCAGCCATACTATACTTTCTCTAATAACACTCCTTTGCTTGTTGTTGATTTATTTTTACCTACAAATTGCACTGATCAACATTATAGATTTCTTTCGACAATCCTTGTCCTTCACTAGGGAGGATCT
>WLWD01001444.1_pt1 | contig 72246 bp, 42 predicted proteins | sample 6712731 | NCBI WGS metagenome assembly WLWD01 (sample SAMN12718690, study PRJNA576275) | sponge metagenome | isolation source: marine sponge | host: Mycale hentscheli | place: New Zealand: South Island, Marlborough, Capsize Point | collected 2014-11-01
GATGGTACGTATGCTCTTTAAATGCGCGCGCTTCTAATTACGTAAGTTAGGTAAAGCGTTCACAGTTCCAGTTTTTTTCAATTAACGAGCGGGGAGTATCCTGCTGCAGACGCAACATTGTTTCAACCAAAAAGTTTACAGCTACTCTCTTCTTGAAACAATTGTGAAGTCTTTGTCAAGCTGGGCTTCTTTGCCACTGCTTTCGAAGTTTATTCAGGTAATTGTTAGTTTAGTCTGGGATCAGAGACTTTAGATTCTCTGATGCTAACTGAGAATGGAAAGGGTTACACTATGCACTACAGTTAGATGTAATTTCTGTCCTATTTTTCTGTAAAAAAGAGTCTGCTCGCTCGCCATGCATTTGCGCTATTCGAGCGCACCACTAGTTTATTTATTGGCGAGCGAGACACTATCAGGGGTAACTAAATCGAGATTTCGCTATGTATATTTATTGGCGAGCGAGCGTAGCGAGCGAGACACTTACAGGGGTAAAAATGAAAAAATCGGGGATGTTTATTTATTGGCGAGCGAGCGTAGCGAGCGAGACAGTATTAGGGGTGGATAATGCAAAATCGGGTATATGTTATATGTATATATGTATGTGGGATGGTACGTATGCCCTTTAAGCGCGCGCGCGGGGAACTCTTTTCTCCAAAAAAGACGGCTTTTTAGGCTTGACCCCAGTTTATTCTGAAACTACAGGATTAAGCAAGCCTTACTTTATACTTAAGCTCCAAAGTGTGAGAAAATTCCTGCGAAAATGCTTGCTTTTCAAGAAACAAAAAGTTGATTCGACCGGTTACTATGGCATTGAAGACCCTTTTCCAGACTTAATTTCAAAACTTGCCGTTTTATGGGGGATACGGAGTGCCGGTTGTTGGTTGTCAAGAGCCGTTGGTAGTCAGAATGCCGTAGTATTAATGCTAAGGAAGCTACTACTTCTCGAGGGAAGCTGAGGTAAGTACGTAATTCCGTATTTGTTAGCTAAATATGCAAAATTAACTCTGGCCTTTCTTTTTTGTAGCTAAGAGCTTGTCAACAGTGACTGGTAAATTCAAATAGTCAGATTGGCTCAAATTATGTACTACAAAAGTTACCACTGCTCAAGAAATTGAGGTAAGAAAGTAATTTTGCATTTGTGTGCTAAAATTGATTGTCTTTTGTTTTTGTAGGTGAGAGCTTGTTGTCAAGAATTCACGGTAATTCAGATAGTCAAAGTAACTTCAATTTGATACTGCAGAAGTTATCAATACTCAGGAAATTGAGGGAAGTAGTGATTCTATATTTGTAGGCTAAAATTACAAATAATAACATTGGTTTATTTTTTTATCATAGCTGAGAGCTTGTTCAAGAGTTACTGGTAATTGAAATTATCAGAATGGCAGATGTTTGATACTACAAAAGTTAACAAATCAGGTAGGAGAGTGATTTTGTATTTGTTTGCTGAAATAAAAGGTCATAACTGCTATTATAGTGTTTGCATGAAGTAAGCTAAAAATAGTAACATTTTATGTTACCTAACTATCAGGCTCGCTCGCCATTTGTGCTCAAGCACACCACTAGTATATATGTATGTATGTATGGATGGTACGGATGCTCTTTAAACGCGCGCGCGGGGAACGTTTCTCTCCTAAAAACACGGCTATTTAGGCTTGACTCCAGTTTATTCTGAAACTACAGCATTAAGCAAACCTTACTTTATGCTTAAGCTCCAAAGTATGAGAAAATTCCTGCTAAAACGCTTGTTTTCAAGACACAAAAAGTTGATTCGACAGGTTACTATGGCATTGAAGACCCTTTTCCAGACTTAATTTCAAAACTTCGCCGTTTTATGGGGGGTACGAGAGTGCCGGTTGTTGGTTGTCAAGAGCCGTTGGTAGTCAGAATGCCGTAGTATTAATGCTATGGAAGCTACTACTTCTCGAGGGAAGCCAAGATAAGTACGCAATTCCATATTTGTTAGCTAAATATGCAAAATTAACTCTGGCCTTTCTTTTTTGTAGCTAAGAGCTAGTCAACAGTGACTGGTAAATTCAAATAGTCAGATTGGCTCAAATTTGGTACTACAAAAGTTACCACTGCTCAAGAAATGAGGTAAGAAAGTAATTTTGTATTTGTGTGCTAAAATTGATTGTCTTTTGTTTTTGTAGGTGAGAGCTTGTTGTCAAGAATTCAAGGTAATTCAGATGGTCAAAGTACTTCAATTTGATACTACAGAAGTTATCAATACTCAAGAATGATGTAAGTAGTAATTCCATATTTGTTGGCTAAAATTACAAATAATAACACTGGTTTATTTTTTATCGTAGCTGAGAGCTTGTTCAAGAGTTACTGGTGATTGAGATTATCAGAATGGTTGATGTTTGATACTACAAAAGTTACCATTAATAAGGTAAGAGAGTGATTTTGTATAAATCAAATGTCATAACTGCTATTATAGTGTTTGCATGAAGTAAGCTAAAACATAGTAACATTTTATGTTACCTAACTATCAGGCTCGCTCGCCATTTGTGCTCAAGAATACTACTAGTTGGCGAGCGAGCGTAGCGAGCGAGACAGTATTAGGGGTGGATAATGCAGAATCGGGTATATGTTATATGTATATATGTATGTGGGATGGTACGTATGCCCTTTAAACGCGCGCGCGGGGTACTCTTTTCTCCAAAAAACACGGCTTTTTAGGCTTGACCCCAGTTTATTCTGAAACTACAGGATTAAGCAAGCCTTACTTTATACTTAAGCTCCAAAGTGTGAGAAAATTCCTTCGAAAATGCTTGCTTTTCAAGAAACAAAAAGTTGATTCGACCGGTTACTATGGCATTGAAGACCCTTTTCCAGACTTAATTTCAAAACTTCGCCGTTTTATGGGGGGGATACGGAGTGCCGGTTGTTGGTTGTCAAGAGCTGTTGGTAGTCAGAATGCCTTAGTATTAATGCTAAGGAAGCTACTACTTCTGAGAGAAGCTGAGGTAAGTACGTAATTCCATATTTGTTAGCTAAATATGCAAAATTAACTCTGGCCTTTTTTTTTTGTAGCTAAGAGCTTGTCAACAGTGACTGGTAAATTCAAATAGTCAGATTGGCTCAAATTTGGTACTACAAAAGTTACCACTGCTCAAGAAAATGAGGTAAGAAAATAATTTTGTATTTGTGTGCTAAAATTGATTGTTTTTGTTTTGTAGGTGAGAGCTTGTTGTCAAGAATTCAAGGTAATTCAGATGGTCAAAGTAACTTCAATCAGAAGTTATCAATACTCAAGAATGATGTAAGTAGTAATTCCATATTTGTTGGCTAAAATTACAAATAATAACACCGGTTTATTTTTTCATCGTAGCTGAGAGCTTTTTCAAGAGTTACTGGTGATTGAGATATCAGAATGGTTGATGTTTGATACTACAAAAGTTACCATTAATCAGGTAAGAGAGTGATTTTGTATTTGTTTGCTGAAATAAAAGGTCATAACTGCTATTATAGTGTTTGCATGAACTAAGCTAAAACATAGTAACAATACTTAGTTTTATGTTACCTAACATCAGGCTCGCTCGCCATTTGTGCTCAAACACACCACTAGTTTATTTATATATATGGACGTACGTATGTCAATTTGTACTTTGACCCTCCGTAATTTTGTGTTCGCTCCGCGTTCGACCCCGTCCCAAACTTCACTAAACAGAATCCTCCGGTTTAGCGACCATTACCCGTATCACCTTAGAAATTGAATTGTTTACCGCTTTGAATTGTTTTGCGGGTGCAGTAAAAACTCAAAATATTATGGGAGCTCCATTTCTATTCGAGTTAGTGGCGGTGGTAAGTTAATGCGCTATTTGTTTCAGTTATAAGTCCTACTCAACAATATTTACTTAAAAATGCATTGTCCACTAGACGAACCACGAAGGTAAGTCTTGCGTAGGTATGTTCAGTTGTGTGAAAGTCTTGCGTTACAACTACTATTAAGAATATCACAAATAAATTTTTAAATAACGTGATTTGATTTTGTTGCTTCTTTTTCAATTCAAACTGTTGCGGGAGCGGTTACTATGACATTGAAACCCCTTTACCTCATACGTAATTTAAAAACTTGACTTTATTTTAATAGCTTGAGTGCTAGTGTTAAAATCAAATTTAACAATAGTGTAGTTTAAGGCTCGCTCGCCATTTGTGCTCAAGCACACCACTAGTATTATTTCCTGTATCATTGCGAGCATGTGCGTAGGCGGGTCCATTGAACTATAAGACCTGCCTGCACTTCCGTTTGTGTTTCAGTTCTATCCTTCCACCTCAGTAATTAGTTTAAGACCAAATCCACTGTGTTGGCCACTGCGCAGCGAAGGTTTACTACCCTTCCTCCTGCCCCGTGCGCGGATCTGAATTCTGGTGGCAGCAACTTATTCGATTCCCCCACAGTTACCTCAGTTGCAACAGAATTAACAAATTTTTTTATTGTAACAAATCACTTTTTACGGTGTATATCTACAACAACATAAGTTGTGTCTATATAGTTTGACCTCTTGTCTTCTTTAATTGTATTCACATAATTTTTTAAACAATTAATTTCAAGCACAAGAACGAAAGAGAAATAGACTTGGCAGCAAATCATTATAAGCTACCATTTCTCAGTAGCTACTTCTGGAGCAGAGCTACCAAACTGCATAAATACAGAGGCAGGAAATTAATTTAGTGTATTGCGCACAATTTTCAAATAATCCATGTTTAAACGGATAACCAGGTAGCTAAGGTGTTGTCAGTTTTTAAGAAAATGCTCTCTTTTTTTTGTGGCTAGCGATCATATTGTTGCATCCTTTGATAGTAAATTTGTCATAAAGTATTGGGTGGTGATAACTCTTTAGCAATTCAACTTCAAATCTTTGTCCATCACTTGAGTAGTTCTATTATGTGAACTCACATTGTGAAAAGCATGTACATACTATTATTGGATTAGATTATGACAGTCCTAACTGTGAAAATAATTCTTCAAAGTAACGGCTTCAATCCACTTAGAGTGTGCATCCACTAGAATTCCTATTATGCGACCTTCCACTGGACCAGAATAATCCATGTGAAGCGTTGCCCAAGGTCTAATAGGCTAAAACCAAGGATGAAGTGGTGCAGCTGGTGAAGAAGCTCAATGCTGTCAACACTCAATGCAATCGCTAATTATATCTTCGAGATTATTGGTCACCACACTTACATTCTTGACTTCAGGATGTCCACTGAAGGAGTACACAGAACAATGCATGCAACTGTGACAAAACCTTATCTCAGTATGGCTTCAATATCGCCACCCTTGCTCCTAGTTTGGCTACACCAGACAACCTTGCTCCTTAAAGTACACAACTTGTTAATACGAACAAATCAACTCTGGTATTAAAAAATCCAATTATACATCTTTCTAGCTAACCATGTTTTTTTTTTTAGTAACCAGTGATGCACCTAGGTACATATGTCACTCCCAGAGTTAGCATCATTAAGTGGTAACTGTGTCAGCATTACTATGAGCAGAAGTACTGTGAATTGCCAACACATCTAGCACTGCCATTGGTGCAGCCTATAACAATACACAGAAGGCACAGAAATATCTCAGATTAATAGCTAAATGTACACTCAAATAACAAGATGTCTGTAGCGTAGTCGAGGGACAGTTAGCTACTAAAAACTGTATTAAATACAACTCGTCTTTCTTTTCAATATCTCTAACACGAGGTGTGTGTATGACAAGCACGTGAGACAATAATGATGATGTCATAGTATGATGATGATAAAACAGAGTTCAAAGTTTCACTACATTACTCCCCCCGCAGTGACCAAGTCAGGGAATGAAATTAGCTAGGTGCTTTGGCCAATAAACACGTCGACCAGATCGTGTAGTGGTGGGGGCTGGCTGAGTGACTGCTGGTTGTATCAATAGGTCTGGAGAGGGCGCAGTGGCAGAAATCGGAAGATGGTCAAGATGTGCAGGCTTCAAACGGTCAATTGAGACAGTATCGAAGCGACCATTACGGTCTAGCGTGAAGAACTTGGTGTTTTGCTTAAGTACTTTATAAGGGCCATCATAAGGTAGCTGAAGGGGCTTTTTCACTGCATCATGTCGGACAAATACGTGAGAGGATCCGGCAAGTGAAGGACTGGTGGTATCTGTAACATTCTGCTTGGCGCGTGGGTGCAGCATGGAGTGACCTCATTGCAGACTTGAGTTGTTAAACATAGCTGCCAGGATCAGGGCAGCTGTCAGAAGCAGCAGGAAAGAATTCTCCAGGGAGCCGCAGAGTACAGCCGTAAACCAACTCAGCTGCTGTGCAACCGATGTCTTCCTTGAGCGAGGTCCGTATACCAAGCAGTACAAGTGGCAATGCTTCTGCCCAGCGATCAGGGTGAGGATAAGCTTTCAAAGAAGACTTCAACTGTCGATGAAGGCGTTCAACAAGGCCATTGGCGATTGCTTCGGATGTGCTTTGTGCCAAGAAGGCCACAGCTGTGATTCAAACTGTTGACCCCTGTCAGTGGTCACAGTAGAATGTGTGCCAAAGCGTGCAACCCAGGTCTGCAAGAAGGTTCGAGCGACCGTTTCAGCAGTGCAGTCAGCTATAGGGATTGCTTCCGGCCAGCGTGTAAACCGATCAAGTACCTAGTCTCAGCATCCTTCAGAGACTTAGAGAAGAATGCGATTGGACACCAACTCCCATTGACATACTGTTGAAGAACAGCACCAACTGCAATGTCAGACGCGTCAGTCATCAGACAGGTAGGGGCATCTGGAGTTGGGTGAACCAGGAGTGTGGCATCAGCAAGAGCCTGTTTGACGTTGTCGAAGGCAGCAGTGGCTGAGTCTGACCAGGTGAGAGAATCTGATGAGCGACTTCCACCTTTCAAGAGGTCGGTAATGGGCTTGAGGGTAGCAGCACAATGAGGAATAAACTGTCGATAAAAATTGACAAGTCCTAGGAATTCGCGAAGTTTACGTTGAGATTTCGGAAGAGGAAAATCTCTGATGACTTGGACTTTCTGATCCAGTGGCCGAATTCCATTAGCATCCAGACGATAGCCGAGAAAGTCCAGCGCAGGTACTCCAAACACACTCTTAGAGACGTTGATGAGAATGCCATGAGCATCTAATCGTTCTAACACTGAGCGAAGATGTTGCAAGTGTTCCTCAGGCGAATGGCTTGCTATGAGCAGGTCATCTACATATGCATACGCAAAGGGAAGGCCATGCAGAACTTTGTTGATGAACCGTTGAAACGTCTGAGCTGCATTTCTGAGTCCAAATGGCATGCGCGTAAATTCAAACAAGCCAAAGGGAGTCGTTATTGCCGTCTTGTGGATGTCGGCTGGTTCTACAGGAATCTGGTGAAAGGCTCTCACTAAATCGATATGGGAAAAGATTGTACACCCTTGTAACGTGGCAGTGAAATCCTGTAAGTGAGGAAGAGGATAGCGGTCCGGAACTGTAACACGGTTGAGAGCTCTGTAGTCACCACACGGTCTCCAATCACCAGGGGACTTCTTTGGAACCATATGGAGCGGAGAGGACCAGTTGCTGGAGGAAGGACGAATGATACCCAGTTCGAGCATGTGATCGAATTCCTGTCGAGCGATGTTGAGACGTTCCGGAGCCAGACGACGAGTGCGTGATGACACTGGTTGGCCCACAGTTTGAATGTGATGAGTGACACGGTGTTTGACGGGCCTGTCTGTTGAAACTGCCTCAGTAACAGAAGGGAACTCCGCTAGAAGCTGTGAGAACATGGAGTCGTCACTCTTCCGGACACACAAAAGTCCAGTTGAGGAAAGTGGAGGTGAAAGTCTCAGTCCCGACACGTGGAGATTTGTGACAGAGTCGTGAAGCTTGTGTTGACGAAGATCAACGAGGAGTCCAAAGTAACGAAGAAAATCTGCTCCTAATATCGGTAGCTTCACGTCGGCTATAACAAACACCCATCTAAACGTTCGGCGCAGACCGAGATCCAGTGAAAGGGATCGAACCCCATAAGTCGCTATGCTCGAGTTGTTGGCAGCCTGCAGTGTAAATGCTTGTTGAGACTTGCGTTCAGTGCATGTGGGAGGAACAACACTAACCTCGGCACCGGTATCAACAAGAAAACAGCAGCCAGAAGAACGGTCATTTATGTGGAACAGGCGACAACTGGATAGGCCAGCAGCACTCGTCGCCGCTAGTGCTGGGCCTAGTCGTTTAAAGAACGAGAGCAAGGAGAACGACAGTGGCGTGCTTGGTCACCATACTTCTGGTGGTACCAACAGAGTGTACCAGAGGGTGAAGCTGCAAGAGCTTGGGAAGGGTCTGTGGCAGGGCTAGATGACCTGGAGTTAGCAGAGCCTGAAGGTCTGCGACGACGAGACTGTGTGGTAAGGGATCGCACTAACGTAGAAAGTCGTGCGACTTCGTCGCGAAGTTGCTGGAGCTCATTCGACGAATTCGGTACGGGGTCGTTCCACGGTCGGTTGGGGGCGGAGTCGCTGACGTTTGCTAACGTAGGGGCGGCAACTTCCAAAATCTTGTCTGCCATCTCCGCCAGTTTTCCCAAGTCGGTAGAAGAATCGGCTGAAGCTAGAACCATCCGGACGTTGGAAGGTAAGCGCTGAAGAAATAACTCACGGAGAAATGAACTACTGTCGGCCGAACTGAGTCTGTCGCCAAGAAGTTGCTGCATACGCCGTAATAGCTGGGTAGGCTTACGGTCTCCGAGTTCCTCGCCACCAATGAGCTGTTGGAGCTTCTTCTGCTCGGAAGCAGCGGTTCGCTTGATAAGCTCAGCCTTCAAGACAGTGGCTATTTCGGGAGAGAGCGAGCTAACTACGTACTGGAAGCGTGTCTTCTGACCGGTGATGCCTCGCGTAGCGAACTGGGCTTCCACTTGAAGAAACCATACCTCAGGGTCGCGTGGCCAGAATGGTGGCAACTTGAGGTGGACGGCTGATACAGCAGGAACGGCGGGAGGGCTCTTCATTCGTGGGGCGACTCTGTCTTCTCCCTCCGTCATCGTGTCGGCGTCGGGGTCACCAATGTAGCGTAGTCGAGAGACAGTTAGCTACTAAAACTATACTAAAAACAACTCGTCTTTTCTCTTTTAATATATCTAACACGAGGAGTATATATTACAAGCACGTGAGACAATAAATGATGATGTCATGATGATGATAAAACAGAGTTCAAAGTTCCACTACACATCCCTCTACTGCTATGACTAGGAGATGGTTATAATGTAGTCAAGACTCGCAACTGGGCCAGCTCAGGAAAGAAAGAAAGAACTTAGAATTCTCTAGGGAGCCCACAGTTATGAGGGTAAAATGCAGAGGGTAAAATGCAGACGTTTTCCAGCTCAAAATAAAAATGTATTGAGTAAACGGACTTCCGGTTTTGGTTGTGGAATGACTGACTAAGAAACCAAGAAGTTTGGTTTTGGTCAGGTAAAGGGTAGTCAACACCATAGTAACCATTATAGGCATAGATGTATGTATTTGTGACTTATATTTAGGAACTATGCCCAGTTTTTTTAGCCTTACTTTAAATACCACTTGCTCCGCTGTGTCAGAAGCTGGAAGCAAGCCAGAACAGCTGTATTTTTATTAGGGAAAAAGGAACCACCCATGGATTAAGGGGCGTACTATTGATGTGCCTGAGCACAAAGGGCGAGCGAGCCTGTGCACAATCAAAACCTTCAAAAGCATCTATCAGTCCATTTCTAAAAGTATTAGTATGTAGCTGTTGTGACCATTTTATACCTTAGCTTACAAACACGGAACTACTTTCTCACCTCAATTCCCAAGTACTGGTATTTTCTGTAGTCTCTGACTATCTGAATTACCAGTAGCTTTTGACAACAAACACTCGTAGCTACTAAAAAAGGCCGAATTATATAAAATTATGTCTGTTAAAGGGTCTCAATACCCATTTGCCATAACATTTTGCGACTTGAAAAAACAAAAAGTTCTAAAGAATTGCTGCATAGTATTGTATCTATCAGTTAAGTATTTACCTAAGTTGGTCTTGTGTCATTCATCAATTCTGTTTAGAGGAGGCATGGGAAGGGGTAGACCACGAAGCAAACACAAAACGCGAGGGTCAAAGTACAAAATGACATATGTACATCCACACACACATATATATACTAGTGGTGTACTTGAGCACAAATATCAAGCGAGCCTGCCTACGTTACATAAAACTACAGTATTGTTACATAATATACTTTAGCTTAGTTCATGCCAAAGAGTATAATAATAGTTGAACATTACCAATCAAATACAGATTTACTCTCATACCATTTCGTGAACAGTGATAACTTCTGTAATTTAAGCCATTCTGACTGCCTCAATTACCAGTAACTGGTGAACAAGCACCAGCTCTACCAAAAAACATAGCCAGAGTTATTGTAATTTTAGCTAACAAATGTGGAACTACGTAATTACCTCAGCTTCTCCCAAGTAATGGTGGCTTCCTTCGTCACACTTGACAACAAACGACGAAGTTTTAAAAGTTATGTTTGGTAAAGGGATTTCGATGCCACAGTAACTGTTCGTAGTAATTTTTTTTGGACGGGCTAGACCCTTTACTGAACGCAAGCGGGGAAAGGTATAGTCAAACTCGATTGACTTTTTTGTTCACATTAATCCACGAAAATCGTGGATGACATGTGCAATGCCTAAGACATCAATTATGTAGCCTACGCTCGTATAAGTATTCGTATTGTAAATTAGAACTATAGTATGTCCAAGTTGAGTTGGCCAGAAAAAACAACTTGAATAACTTTTGAACGGAAGCAGCTACGCATCCGGGGTTTGCACCATTAGAAAGCTCGCGCTACAAATACAAATTATATTCTCAACTCATGAAATGCTGGTGAACTTCACTGGGCACATCCTATTCATATTGCGTAACAAGACGACTACTATGCAGACTGGTGGGGCTGGTGGGAGGCAGATGGAAAACCAGATGGAAAATTGCCTGAGTAGGTGCTTGAACTCAGGACCTCTGTCACGGACATAACCACTACACCACACTTACACAATAACGTATTAGTAGATACATGCCAACCAGCAGAGTTGGATAGACATTGCTAAATTTGCCTAGATCTCACAATACATGTATTGCAACACGATAAAACTGTTGGTCAGCAAAGGAAACACAAACTTCTTCCTGGCAATACTTGACACTTCTTATGCCCCCAAAAGTACCATTATCCTTGTTATAGAATGAGTAGGAGGCCTATCTATGAGGTTAACCATGCAATCTCTGTCATGGGCTTCGAATTCGAAGCATGGCTTTGCACTATAGATTGTTTCACTTTTAGTACTAATTGAATACCAGTCATGGTTCTTCAAAGCATTTTAAATAGATCAGTCAGCAATAACCTCAATTTAGTGGTAATCATACTTCAACTTGTCCAAAATTGATGGATCCACACCCACTTTGAGTGCTCATATTTGGACTTGCTGAGATCGAGCCCTGAGGGTATCTCATCTTCGTGGTATGTGAGAGCACTGCGATTCACAGGAATTTTGTGCTTTCTGGCAAACTTTGTGATGCGATAGACGAGTCGATAAGGATTTATTAGCTTTATGTTGAAAATGAACCAATTTTGTTTTCTATTAGCAAAGTGTAATGAAAGAATTAAAGCAACGACTATAGCAGAAAGTAGTGACCCTGTAATGTAATAAATAACTGGTATGGTAACATACTCATCATAGTCTAATACTTCAGTCGTGACTTGGAATGTCACGCAAGATGCGTAGAAGACCCACGTATACCACTCTATGAAGACTATTTGTTCATCTGTAGAGGAGTCGTGAAGCTGGTCCAGTCCAAACTGGATCACATTAGCACTGAAGGCTACTGTGCTACAGATGGTAAGGATCACTCCAACACAAGTCAACACTCCTCCAATGGACAAGAAGAGTACATTAGACTGGGACTGCTCTGATGCAGTAACTAGAAAACTGGATCCAAAAAGTAGCAAAGGAGCTCCTGCCACTAGAATCCTAATAGATGAAATAATAGTTTTATATCTTCCCAATAGTCCAGCTATCGGATAGAAGAAATGAATTAGCCCAAAATACATTGAATCTACTATCAAGTAGTTTTGACAGGGATTTGGTAGCTGCTTAGGCTAGTGACGTAAGCATACACCACACCCATGAAGTAACTCCACACTAGCACCATTAGAGCTGGCTTTGAATTAACACATTTATATGCTTTACGATACCTTCTAACCAGTAACCTAGTAGTTAAAATATCAAACATGTTGAAAGAGTTTTAGTTTTGATGTTATGCTAGTGAAAATATCAAACGTGTTGAAAGAGTTTTAGTTTTGATGTTTACTATATTTCACTGATAGAAGTATTTATAAAATTATCGACAGCTAAACATCTGATCAAATTGCATCGTAACATGAGTAATATTAATTCTATTTTATCCACAACGAATGTTTTAAATAATTTGATTAACTATTTCTCTAGCTAATTATTAATGTAGTAGTCTAGCAGCCACCATAGGTTAATCATGTTTCACTTGATAAACATTTTTGGATAATTGTCTTTGGTATGTATAGCTATATAGTGCGGCCCATTTACCACGGAGCAGGTAGAAGATGTCAAAGCCTTCTACGGAATTTTTCAGATATTGTGCTCACTAGGTCCGATATATTTCTTAGAATTTGCCGCCAATTCTGCCTCAGGGCTTTTCAGACCTCATATTTTAGAAAGCTATTACTACGATTTCTACGATCACAAGCAAAGTTTGGCTAAAAAAGTTCAGTTTCTTTTTAGAGGGATTTCTGACATACAATCTCATACTAATTATCCTCATTCCTATACACATCATGTTCATCAGACCTTTCATATCCTACTACGTTCCGAAAACTCACATCAGAATGGGAATAGCGATATTGGCTGCAATCATCGCACTGATATTATCACTAGCAATGGACGTAACAGCACACGAACTCCATCCTAACCTCAAGTGCATGCTCAGTACTAACCCATTCAGCATCTACTGGAAAGCCAATGAAACTTACTACTCATCCACAGTGGTCTCCAGCTCCTACTACATCATCTTCATCAAACAACTCTTGTCTAGATGGTTCTATTTGATAGTATTTGTCACAAAGTATGAGTTTATTCTAGCTCAAAGTCCACATGCTATGAAAGGTTTGCTTATTGGGTTATCCTTTGCCATCCACGGGCTGTTCAGAATATTAGGAGGCGTGTCTACACTGCCATTTGTTCTCTACTGGAAAGAGACTTCCTTGCCTAGCTGCTCCACTGTATACTTTGCCGTGAACATTGTCATTGGAGTTATAACCATGGAGATATTTATTTACTGCTCCAAGAGGTACAAGAACAGAATCAGGGATGAGCTGTGTCCCGTGTATCGATACGTGGACGAATATTACTCAAAATTAACTGAAAACAATCACTATAATTGCAAACTATAATTACAATATATGTATTAGAATTTGTGATCATCATAGCAAGCCATATTCCATAATATTTTGTATTTCATTCCAAATATGCATAGAATCTGAATAAATAATGTTATCAATTGACAACTGCAAGCCAATTTAGTGTGTAACTGATGAATGTATTATAGAATGTTAAAACTTTTTTGTGTGATTCACTAAAGAATCTATATCAGATAAACTTTATAGACCATTCACTAACACAACTGTACCCATGGCCATGAGGAAGAAAAAACTAAATTATTTACAGGAGGAAATAATAGAATTCAGCCCATTCAAGGATATGTAAAGATTTACCTAACATAACAGTTGTGTTCATGTTTTAGTCTCTCAAAAATCCTTGCTTACCTGACTAACTACTCTGATAGATAATCAACCCAAAATTGTACATTTTCATTCTGCATCTGATGTGGTACCATAGTGTAAAATCTAGTTGCACCAATTAGCCATATCATACAGAGTGATTTAACTGTGCCCTTGTATGATTTACAGTTAAACATGTACAGGCAATAAATGTATAGAATGTTGGTTGTATTGCTATAGATGAAGAGCATGCACACACATTTGTGACCAGTGACTCTTTGTATGGTTCTAGAGTAAAATATATCTACCATTCAGCTCATGAGATAAAATATTAATTTTAAGATGTTGAAAAAAGAAGACACCAAAACAACAGAAAATATTAATTGTCTTGATACAAAATTATCAAGCACAATAGCTATACTTATTAATCTACTTGTAGCTACAAAAATTATGAAAGAGAAAGGGAGAAAGTTCAGTTATCACTTAGCATTTAGGTTCTTGACTGTCATGAAGGAATTTTTAATATTTAATTAAAATTTATAAAAACTGAAAAAAATTGGTCCTCTCACTCTCATTCTCTCTATTTATTATATTTATGTCGATTGTAACTATAGGATCCAATTTCTCTTCTTTCAAAGTTTGTATCGCACAAAAGCTTTAAAGTTGGTAACTGCAGTGCCTTTACACACCATGTAGACAAGATACACTCAGGGCTGGACCTCAGCAAGTCCAAATATGGTGGTCCTAACAGGTAGATGTCACAGCCTTCTATGGATGTTGTGATTATAAATTGAGGTCACACAAGTGGTGGATAGCAAACCACATTTTTCACTTGTAGCTATACTTAATTAATTAGTTTTTGTTATTAAAATATGTATAGAAAACTGAAATAAAAACCTAAAGACTTTTCAATTCAATTGTCAACTCTCAGCTAATAATTGCTACTGAAAACTAATCCTGAGTGCTGGTTTAGTTTCACTGTTTATTAACACCATAGTCAAAAAACTTTTACATAATACAGCTACCAGACAATTTGACCACTTCAACTATGCTTGTACAGTAACAGACATGTGAAGGAAGGGAAATAGAAAAAAATTAAATTGCACATTCATGTCATCCTTGCTGACATCCTTAAAATAATCGACTAACAATGCAGTTCTCTCATAATGCTTTAACACATAGGGTGTCTGAAGTCTAAATCACAAGCTATTCCTTCATTTATGCACTCCTTCCCTATTTGCCCAGTCACAGTTTCATTCATTACATGCACACTTTTTTTAATTATTATTATTATTATTTTATTTTTTTTGCTCAGCCTGTAACTCAGCAAGATGTTTTTCCAAAATGAAATCTACAGTTTATCTTCATTCTTTTAATATGGATAACTTTGATTCTGCTTCGGAGCAATATGCAGGCTATGCAGGGGGGAGGGGAGCTCAAGAAAGGCCCACCACTGCAACTCTGTGTTATTTCCCCTCTAATCGCCTGCTGAAAAATATTTTTGTACCACAGAGTTTAAATTGCACACAGAATTTTTTGTCGACAAAATAGTTACGGAATAAATGCGCACCTGCGTAACTGCCCCTTTTTCACGTGCAACGCTGACGTTTGCTTGACTTGGATTCACATGACTAAATGCATTCCTCATTTACCACGCTTGCGGTCGTGCCTTGGACATACGGCTTATGACGTAAGCACTCTGTTAACGCTCACGCAATAAAAATATTGCTGATGGTGCGGAACAATCATGAATACCGAGTTTGACCAGACCCTTACCTCGCTTGCGTACGTAAAGGGTCTGGCCTGATGAGACTACCAAATTACCTGGTTATAGTGTCTTCAGGTAGTGGCGTAAAAAAACGTAAACGTAATTTAGGCACGCGTCAAAAGGCGCCATGACGTGCTAGAAATTTCGTATTAGAACCGTCATTATTATTTGGTACCAGTTGCAACTAGTTATTGGTTTGTGATGTAATCTATTAGGTAGCTTGTATTTGAAGTTACCAAATAATATACAACAGTGTAATGTTGCATTTCAATGACAGGCAAATGACTGTAGGTTCTCCACTCATAAAGTATTACAGTTGTACCACCTTGCTTCCAAATGATACTTAATCATAAATATGTTTGTAGTTTTTTGCTCCACTCCTCTAAAAGCAGCTCAAAACCATCACTATACCTTCCTCTGTTGTAGCTATTCCTCTTCTCAAATTGCTTCAATCTATTTTAAACATTGTGAGAGCCTACACTTAACGAATTATCAAGTATTGAATTGCTGCATGGCACTTAAAAATTTTTTTTGCTCCCACTCAAACAAAACTACTGAAAAAAATTAGAACTTGTAATAAAGGGGACATATTATTGCAACGTACATAGTTCAATACGCCTAAAATCTTAGGTCATCTACGTTTATGAACAGTCACATTATACTACGACCATTAGAACTTAATAACTGAGGTATTATTTTACCTTTACATACATACATACATACATACATACATACATACACACATACATACACACATACATACATACCCAATATTCTTCTACTTTCAGAAGTCGCAGTTTTCACAATTCAAATTCCACTTGTAGCTTCCTGTTAAAGTATAATCTAACTGAAATATCACTATAAAACCAAGAAAAGCTGTACTGCTTGCTTAATTAGCTACAAGTTACTGCATACCCACACTCTTCTTAAGGAACGCTGTGTCCCAAGGAAAATGGTGGTTGCTTACTTGAATATCGCTTTTATACAAACGCGCGTACCTTTGAACATTTCCGGTGTCAAGCCCCCACAAAGTATAGAAAATTGGTTTGGCTAAAAACGAAGTTAGTTAGGGGGAGCCCAGCCTCTTCTAAGGGGGGGGGGGGGGAGTCAGGTAACAGGCCTATAAACGGTTTTGTTCCCCACAGCAACGTAAGTTGAAGTCCAATCAGATCACAGCGCGGTTATAAGCTAAGCGGCGCGAATGGAGTGAGCAGGCAGGAATACGCCTACGCGCAGGGAGTAACTCGCTTGGATGTAAAGACTACCCCAATCGTAAATCCCACCAATCTGTTTATGCGACATAATTTGCCGATTCAACAAGAACAAATCGGGGTGCAGTCTTGTTACCCGACCTCCTCTCCCACTAGGGTATGAGGTTAAGCTCCGCCCAGCTAGAACGGATTTATTAGCGCTGGAGTAAGGATAAGAATTATGTATAGGAGGTCCATTTGATCCGAATCTTTAGGGCAGTTTCAGAATAACTTCGCATACAAAAATACGCACATGGCTATATAATACCAAAAAAAAAATAGTGTATGTCCTTAAATAGCCATAAAAAACTTGTAGTATAAGTGCAGCTTAGTGATGTAAAGGCTGTTTGAATTATTTTATTCCACCTTGCTATTGCAATCCAATGCTAATACTTACCTATGTCTACACAGCTGGATGTTATTGTTGCCATTATTAGCTTTTATTGAGTGCAGCATTTATCTTCAGAGAAAATGAATTTTTCAGGTTTTGAAAATTTTATTTATTTTCTATAACCCATTATAAACTAGCCTAATTTTGACCAGCTATTTTTTTCTTCTTAGAATAGAAAACAGAGACCGACCAGACAAATAACACAGATGGATCAGAAAATCTGGCAGAGAGTCAAAAATCAAGTACCATAACTCTCACATGTGTGACAGTTAGTGACCAGAAAGAAGTCTTCAGGGATACCAATTAGATTAGTAGATATATTGAAATCTACTAAGAAAGGAACTATTTCATATCCATTCTTATTATTACACTGTTAAAAATGGGGTGCATGGGAGTGTAGTAATAAGAATGGATATGAAATGTTCTACTACACCCCTATCAGAGCTCATAATGCACCAAATATGGTGTTATTGATACTCTACCAATGGGGTGTTGTGATACTCCCTTAAACTAGCTACTACAACACTCCAAATGGCGTTCGCAATACTCGCTTTGTAGCCATATATTTTAGTGTATAAAATTTATTCCAGTAATCAGCAAATGCAATTAATATTGGTCGGTGATGTGACATTGTATCTGTGTGATAGGTGAAGAATTAGCTAACTGTTCATGAATGAATGATGCTCAGGAATTCTTCATACAGCCAGGATGATTAGAACTGTTCATTACTCATGTCAGCAGTGACCTACAAACAGCAACAATAAAGAACAACAAAACATAATGGTAATTGACTTTGGACCAGTGTTGGGTTAAGCCCTGTAATTAAGAACTTAAGTCCAAGCTCAAGTCTTTATAGATTTTTAGAGCTTAAGGGTGCTGGGACAACTCCCACGCAAATATTCACAATAATTGGATTTTGGTTGCTAGGGATTACTAACTTTTTTCTTGGTGTTTGTAGAGCTCCAACTAAGGGTGGATCCTAAAGAGTACTGCTAATGGACTAACTAAATAAAAAGAACGGGCCTTGGGAGCCTGTTTCGTTCAAGTTACGAGCTCCTCAGCCTCAAGTATATAATTCACAACTCCTCGGCGGGTGCCGTCGCTGACGAGCCCATTCTTCGTCTACTGCTACATTTGTTGATTGTCTTCAAAACCTTCGTTGTACTTTTTCTCAATTCTGCTTTGTTTTGTCTAGTTGACTGTGCTGATTTGATCCTCACGGCAGCGCGCCCGAATTTTTTTCTTTCATAAAAAATTGCAACGAACATTTTGTAGCTAATGTCATAGTCAGCCTGTGTTCGAAATTTGGAGTCATTTCTACTCGTAGTTTCTGAGAAGAAACACAAAATAGACTCCAGGACTAAAAATTAGTCCACGCGATCTTTTGGCAGAGACTTGATTACTTTCAAACCACACCCAGGGGGGGGGGGGGGGGGGGGGGGGGGGGAGCAAGAATGACATACCCTAAGCATTACTGGCACCAGCATCTCATTAATAAGCTTTAAACAGGACGTACTTGCGATTACATGGAGTTCTTGTTTAGTGGCACCATCAGGCAATGCCCGGAATCTATTTACTTTAGTCTACTTGGACCATACTTAGTCAGCAACTACCCCCAAAACTTAACAATTGTGGGTTCATTGGTGCGCTTAAGCCCCTCCATTGCAACAAGGTCGGGGGGGGGGGGGGGGGGGGGGGGGGGGGGAGCAAGAATGACATACCCTAAGCATTACTGGCACCAGCATCTCATTAATAAGCTTTAAACAGGACGTACTTGCGATTACATGGAGTTCTTGTTTAGTGGCACCATCAGGCAATGCCCGGAATCTATTTACTTTAGTCTACTTGGACCATACTTAGTCAGCAACTACCCCCAAAACTTAACAATTGTGGGTTCATTGGTGCGCTTAAGCCCCTCCATTGCAACAAGGTCATGGTCCAAAGAGGAAACATAGCACCTCACACACACACACACACACACACACACACACACACACACACACACACACTTTTTTGTTAACTCTTCATTATTAACCTATGAGGGGCAGTGGCGTAGCTGAGGGGGGCCTGGAGGGCCTTGGCCCTCCCATCAATTAGTCATAAATTCAATTTAAACTTGGTTCATACATTTATAGGTCACAAAACTAGGACCCTCCAGCAGTTTCTCTCCAGCTACGCCACTGATGAGAGGTGAGAATGTTCCAGGGTCATATTGTCCAATGGCTTGACAATAGCCATGCACAATCACCTGGACTCACACAAAGTTGATATACACATAATAATATTAATAATAATAATAATAATAATAATAATAATAATTATTATAGCCCGTTACCCGAGCGACCGCGCTTGTTGTTAAGAACTATAAATCGGATACAGTCTGGTATGCTCGTAAGAAAATGTATTAGCGGGGAAAAGTCTGATATAGTGCTTAGCAACCATAATTATGATGGAAGGCAGATCAGAGCAAAATGGAGTAATGAAGAGTTTGGGTACTTTAATACAATTACTAAGATAGCTAACGCTATACTTTGCTCGTTGTTTAGTTTGGGCTATAAAATAGTTATAAACCAAAATCATTAGGTTTGTATTGCAATTTATAAATCCTCGCCACTCAGGCTGCGCCCTCGTGTCTCGGAGTTTATAAATCGCATACAAACCTCAATTTTGGTTTATAACTATAACTAATAACAATAATAATAATAATATGGGGGAGGAGGTGGGGGATTGGAGGTGAGTGGGAATGAAGTATCGAGAATAGAAGGAAGGAGAATAGAAGGAAGGAAAAGAGAGAGGGGAAAGAGGGGAATAGATAATACTTTGAAAGAATAATTGATTCTTTGGCTATATTTACACGCACGCATGCATGCACACACGCACGCAGCATGCATGCACACATGCGCAAACACACACCCATACACACATGTAGTCCAGTAATGGTAACTGGTGCAAGTACAGAATTTCTTAATTCAATAGGTGGCATTTCTAATTCATAGATACCTTTTTTCAGTTTTCATAGCACATATATGAAATCTGATAACTTGATCAAGATAACTAATCGTCCTGCATCATTAGCTAAATTAACAAGCTGACAATTCTAGATGGTAAATCAAACTAAAAGATAACTATTTAGGACAACAAGTAGCAAATATTGAGCGAGCATATATTACTTAAATTGATATTATTCATATAATTTAAGCATTGCTTTAAGTCTGATGAATTTTGTCGTAGACATGATCTCACATGATAACATAGGTAACATTGTATGCAAATGAAAAATCATAGCTCTGCCTAAGTTACTATAGCTACTTATATCTTTCTCTCGAATTATCTGGGATTAACAAAAAATGCGATCTGCCAAAAAATCATTTAAAAATTACATGTACAGACTTCATGCTACCAAAAAAAAAAGTTTTCTGAACAAAAATTTTGGTCTTCAGAAAAAAATTTATGGAGAGTTCTTATCACTTAATGAAAAATATGTTACTGCAAAACACCATTAATTCTTACCTGAAACCTGAGAGTGGATCCAGAGGCCATAGGGACTGTGATGTGAGAAAGGGATCCAAGGGGCTTGGTACCTGCTATGCGACATCTGCTGTGACGAGCAAACTTGATCCCAGGGGTGTGGTACCTGCTACAACACTCTTTTGTTGTGACTACGAACTAGATCCCTAAGGGTTGTGGCTACAACGACTCGTGTGAATGTGACGTGCAAACTTAAGATAGGTGGGTACCCTGCTAGAGTTGTGTTGTGACGTGCGAACTTGATCCCAGGGGTGTCTGCTAAGAATCTGTTGTGATGACTCTTGGGATCCGATCAGTACAGGGTTTTCTGTGGTCTTCAGAGGAGAGTTCTTATCACTTAATGAAAAAATATGTTACTGCAAAACACCATTAATTCTTACCTGAAACTTGAGTAGTGGATCCAGAGGCCATAGGGACTGTGATGTGAGAAAGGGATCCAAGGGGCTTGGTACCTGCTACGACATCTGCTGTGAGAGCAAACTTGATCCCAGGGGTGTGGTACCTGCTACATCTGTTGTGATGTACGAACTAGATCACAAGGGTGTGGTACATGCTACGACATCTGTTGTGACGTGCGAACTTGATCCCAGGGGTACCTGCTAAGACATCTGTTGTGACGTGCGAACTTGATCCCAGGGGTGTGGTACCTGCTAAGACATCTGTTGTGATGTGTGAACTTGATCCCAGGGGTGTGGTACCTGCTACATCTGCTGTGACGTGCGAACTTGATCCCAAGGGTGTGGTACCTGCTACGACATCTGTTGTGATGTGTGAACTTGATCCCAGGGGTATGGTACCTGCTACATCTGCTGTGACATGCAAATTGATCCCAGGGGTGTGGTACCTGCTAAGACATCTGCTGTGACATGAGTAGTGGATCCTGAATGTGTGGTGACTGTGATTTAAGTAGGCAATTCAGTGAGTGTTGTAACAGCCAGGGAATTGTTGTGGTGTTCTGGAACATTGTATTTGAGCCATTCTGTGTACTTAGGATCAACCAAGTCATATCCTTCTTCCAAACGTTGAGCAAAAAGAAGTTCCTCTTCAAGGGTGAAGGTTGTTGAGGTACCAGCTGACTGATCAGCAACTAAATCTTCTTCACAATGTCCTGTAATGCCCCTTTGATCATTACTATGGTCATTTGCCTCGCATTCGATAGACACACTGGTAGTAAGTGGTCCATCACCTAAGGAAAAAATATAATCAATTTAACAGCATACTGATCAAATCCACTTCTCCAGTAGACTAGGTCAAAACATTTAGTTATGAGTACCATAATATTCAACAAGTACACCGTGTACAAACTTTAGTTGTCCTTATAATAAAACCCTTACCACAGACAGGCTTTCATTTAGAGAGTTAAAATGTCAGGTTTTTTCCTTCTTTTTTTTTAATATGAATTTAGCGTACAATACATAAGGTACAGCCAACTACCCATGAGCTAATGCTACGGCAGCCTGAAAAAAAGTGACACAAAATAAAGCATGATAAAAAAAGGAAATATCGCAGCAGCACACTGCCTACGCAATATTTTGTTGATGGTTGCTATGCACGATTACTACTATTGTATACTTACAGGGGCTTCTCCACTAGGACAAAGTACCTGCCGAAGGAGCCGTTCACTAATTTTAGAGCGAATCTGAGGAAATATCGGGCCCTGGTTATAAAACTTTGTAGCACTTTTTTGGAGCGGTGCGGTAAGTTGGAGCTCAGCAATTTGGTGCACTACTAGCCGAGCAGATACTCTACTGCAAGACAACGAGTTATTATCCATTTCAATATTACTTTATGATTTATTCGCAATTATTTCTATTTATAAGATACTGAAAAATTCTCGTTGTGGTGCAGTTGATTTTTTTTTGGTTTACCCGTGTGTAAAATTTTGGTGTCGTTCTCATTATTAGATTCTGGCAGCCTGAAAAAAAAAGTGACAAAAAATAAAGCATGATAAAAAAAGGAAATATTGCAGTAGCAACAGGAATTAGAATTGACCTTATCCTTGAAATCATACCCAAATTTGGAAATGGGGTTCAATTTTTTTGGTTCACAAGTTTTAATACTAGTAGAAATTGATACATTGCTCACTAATATTCGCTATAGTGTGATAAACGTTACCTTCAGGCACTTAATTAAAGCCAAATGTTTAGCTGAAGTGCGTAAAATAAGGTGAATTTTATAGATTTATCTTGAAGGGGGGGAGGGGGGGAGTGGGGAAGGGTTGGCAATGTGCTGATTGATTACAGACATTCACAGCCTCAACAACTTCTGGTTCATTTGTATTTTAAGTTCAAATGTACAGACTCATCTGTATGAGTGACAATCGATATTGCAGATGGATCGAAGGGATATATGCCACATTTCTTGAAGCCATTAACAAGATTTGCAGGAGTTGCAGCACTCTCCCAGGCTGGTTTAAACACTAAATTGAAATTTAACTTGGTAATCACTTTACCAGGATTAGTCTGATAAAATCTATGACAAAAATCTTGCCAGTGAGACTTGAGTGAGCGAAAAAAGCTTGTATCAAGGAGTTGACATTCGTGTGTAGTATGTGGTGGCAAGCATAGCATGACTACACCACAGTCACGAGCATGCTGAATTGTACATGGCTCAAAATGGGAACTGTGTCCATCAAGCAATAGGAGAAGTGGGCGTCCAGACGATGCATTGGGTAGAAAAGATCACTGAGCCAGAACTTGAACAATTCTTGATCTATCCAGCCATTGTCACTAACAGCAAAACGTGAACCATTCACACCATTCAGAGTCCATAATAAATTTATTTGTTTTCCAGAAAAAATAATGAAGGGTGGTATGACTTGTCCTGTAGTGCTACCACATCCAATCACTGCTACTTGTGACTTCTGGCCTGATGTACGATAGCGAACCTTTTTCTGTCCCTTTTTTGCTACTATTGTAGGTGGAGGAGGACAAAGAGGCATACCTGTTTCATCCATGTTATAGACAGATTCAGGGTGCTTGTCAAAACCGTGGTCATTCAGTGTTTTCTTCAGCAATTCGAAGTAATTTTTCATGTTTTCTTCATTCATGGCATCCATCCTTACTCCAGCCGTAGAATCACCCATGCAAAGTTGAAGGGATGAGTTACGTTTCATAAAATTATGCCACCAGCCCCTACTGACTGAAAGTGCTTTCAGAGACCCTTTTTGCTGAAGGTATATCTCAACTAAGCAAAGGACATCTCTACGAGTCTTTCCATACCCAATGTTAGCAGCACTTATAAGATAATCTGCAAGACCTTGCTCTTCATCTTTTGTCAAGTATGGCTTTGGACCGGGGTTGACGCCATGTGTCCCTCTTCCACTAAGTCTGTCCTTAAGAGTACTACGAGGAACCTGGTAGTTATCAGCTGCTTGATTCATTGAAAGCCCATCATTTATAACAGCCTGAATAGCTCCCACCATCTGATCATCTGACCATTTTTTTTCTTTTGCTGTTTCGGTTGACCTGTGTGGATGGGCTTGACCTAGATTGAAGTTGTCGTCGCCTGAATCCTTTGTATTTCTTATTGGCCATTCTAAAAAAAAAAAAAAAAAAAATCAATCAACTTAGACACAAGCATAGTAAGAGGAAATATCTAAACATCACAGTTTCACAGAGAGGAGCACTCTCTTGAATCTCTATCCCCCAGCTAAGTTTACCCTCTCAGAATTTTTTTCATTAATTTGATTAAAATTTTCCCCCAATGCTCCCACCTGAAGTTAACCATTTAGTGCATAGGACCACACAATAATCAGTGTGAAGTGAATATTGTTTATGTGTATCATATATTGGCTACAAACATGAGTGTGGCTGAACACTAAAAGTCTCCCCACTCCAGCCAAAATCCTGGATAAAACTCTGACCATCTAAAGTAATACAAAAAGGTGCAAGTCTATTTGCTTTATAAGTCAAGTTAAATCAAAATTTCTGACTTTTACACAAAATAGCCAGCCCATTTACTGTGCCGGGTAAACAGTCTAGTTAAACTAAAATAGATCACCATAATTATCAATAGATATAGCCGTTTTGGAATAGACTTTTATACAAACTTTCAACTAAAAGATAAAGCTATGACTGATCACTCAACAGCATTTCATAGAGGGAAATATATGTACCCTAGCGAAAGTCCTCCCCCTCCCCCTCAATAGCAAATATTCCAACCATACTCTTTCTTAAAATGAACTTGATGTACTCAGTATTGACGATAAAATACATTCACCATCCAACCAAACTGGCTCTTCTTACCACTTCACACTACATAGCGTTTTTCTAGTTTGCTTTACTTAATTCAAACATTTGCCACAAAGTATATACATGTCACTACAATACCCATTTTCGTTCTCGGTTTCAAGCATGCAGATATAACTAAGTTAACATTTGTTGAAGTCTATGCACAAGTATTTCACTGTGTGAACATTCAAATTGAGCTTGCAAATGTCTGCATGTGCAAAATTCAAAGCGAGAGTAACAATGAATTTTTACTTCACCAGTACCACAATATAACAATGTGAACAAAAATGTGTATTGAGCTTTTCCATGCATAGCATAACGTTAGGTAAAGGTTATAGCCAGCTTTCCTATCACCCAATAGGTAAAAAATCATACTCAAGTCCAGTAACTTTTTTTGTTCTTGCGTGGGCGTACGTGTGCACATTTTCTCCTACGCGCTTGCGCGGGCCGGGTAACCTTCTTAGCAACAGGAGAGAGATAAGAAATGAAAAAGACAGGGCAAGGAGGAGGAGAGCTAAAACGAAACAGAAACAGGTAGCAAAGTAAAGAATCTTTCTTTTTGAAAAGCCATAAATGTTCCTAGTCACACCAAGCATGCATGGAATAGCTGCAATTACAGGGAACATGCATCGCTCGCTTCGCTGTTAATGGCGCCTTTTTGTGGAACGCACGTGTTTTAGCTAACTTCACTCAATGGTGGCTACAGCGAATTCGTTCCGGCGTTCTGGCGGAACAATTACGCTAGCGTAAACGTTCCGGAATTTCGCGATTTCAGCGAATACGTTCCGGCTAAGTAAACACACTGCAGATTGAAGCAAAAAAACAACAACAACCTATGGTAGCTCATGTCTTTTATTTAGTTACTTTGACCTTTGACCTTAGCTATAGGTGTAATGAAAATTAAAACCGTAATTAATAGCTATATGAGCTCTACAACTTTCATCAAACCCATGTAGTCAGACCCTAGGTGACCATTTCTTTTCTGTCACAACATGCAGCATTGTTGTCTAATCACTTTATAAAGAAACTTTGGCTACAATATAACTGACTCTAATTTCTCAAGTAAAAAAATAAAGTAGCTAGTTGATACACACAGTGATAGTGTGGGAGGGGGGTCCAGCACTGAATAAAAGTGGTAAGGTAAGAGCAATGACCTATGAAAGTAGTTCAAAATTATTTTCCCAGCCAAATTTAAAATAATAATTCTTGTTGAAGTTGATGAATTATGTGTCCCCATTTGGTTGAAAAGAACGTCACAACATAAAACTAACTGGGCTTCTAATGCTATTCTTGTTAGCTTCATATTATAGAATAAAATGTCCAAAAGGAAAATGGATTCTAAAAGTTAAATTGCCTAACCATAACTACAAGTTATTGACCACCCATACCCATTGAAAAGTACATGTATATAAAAAGTGAAACTATGAAATGCAGAAATGAAATTACAGTTTAAAATACACAGGTAATCAAATTGAAGCAATGAAGTGTCACTTGGTGCTACACAACTGACAAAGCCAAGTCTTTTCAGGGTCATTTAAGTGTTCATCGTGTAAGGAGTTACTGCAACATGCCACATGAAACCACTTCAGACAAACACTGCACTCAATCATAGGAATATAGGAGCATATTGGAGTCTACAATCCATTTTCTGTTCGTATAGAATAGAACTCCATCCCTCTTGGTGATATTTTGAGAAAATTTTCTGATCGCTCTTTTTCTGCTTTCACCACAGCCTGGTGAGTACTTACAAGTCTTGCTCAGGTACAGAAAAACTTCATCATAGCTTACTGGGTTCCCAGTAGCCATCTCGTTGGACAAGTTTTCAAACAGTAGTCATACACGTGTACTAGTTGAAGGCACGGGTCGGAACGAATTCGCGGGGTAGGAACGATTCCGCGGACGCGAATACGTTCCGACCGGAACGTCCACGCTAGCGTAATCGTTCCGTCGGAACGATTTCGCTACACCGGACGATAATGCAATACGAGGGAGGCGATAATATATGTCGGTCGATATTCGAGGACTTACGCTACCTACATCCTGTGAGCAATACCCATTGTGGTGAGTAAAGATGTATTTGTTGTTGTCTGCTCTATTCCTGCAAAGTCTGCTTCTCTCTGGCTTTAACCAAGCTGTTGGTGACACATTTGACATAGTGACCTCCCTGGAGACTTTATGTCCTGGTGAGTTCTCTGGAGTTCCATGTCTCACTCTCCAACAATATGTCTCCAATCCAAGCATCAGTGGCAATGTAACTCTGCTGTTTGAGACAGGTAACCACACTCTTGGATCTGTTTTCTCTGCCTCTTCAGCCATGAAGTACTCACTGTCAGGAGATAATGTCAACATAAAATGTGTCTCTTCTACTGCACAACTGAACTTTCAATCAATACAGGAAGTATACATAAGTGGAATTAACTTCTGGAGATGTCATGGAGGAATTATTTTAGCTAACATTGTAACAGTGACTATCAGTAACAGTGCAGTCCAATATAGTGATGGATACTCAACCGACATGTCTCCTGTCACCTTATTACATGTAGGGAACTGTTGCATTTTCAATTCAGCATTTAGACATAATAGAGGAAATAAGGGAGGAGTAATGAGAGCAACAAATTCTACTGTTAATGTTCACAACAGTGTATTTCAATATAATAGTGCAAATTGGAATGGTGGTGTCATATATGCTCAGGTGGTATTGATAACAAATAGTACTTTCTCTAATAATAGAGCCAACCAGCAAGGAGGTGCTATATATACTACTTCATATGTTCACTGTCGTGAGTCTACTTTCGTTAACAACACTGCCACTAACTATGGTGGGGGAATCTATGTCACTGGAACTAACAGTTCTCTCTCTGTACACCAGAGTTCTTTTACAGGAAACACAGCATCTGCATTAGGAGGTGGAGCTATATATAGTAACAGTCGCTATTCTAATGTCACCATATCAGAGTCTATATTTAGCTACAATTCTGCCTCTTATTGCAGTGTATTAGATGTGGACGAGTTCTATCATTTCAATGTTAGTATAACTGACAGTGTCTTTACTTACAACATGGCTACCGGTCGACTTGTGGGAGGGGGTGTGGCCTGTATAAGAAATGCTTCTATTTCTATCCTCAGAAGTAGTTTCCAACACAACCAAGCTACTCTTCATGGTGGAGTATTTCACATTGACGCGAGTGATGTGTTAGTAGATGAAAGTGTATTTGTGAATAATTCAGCTTCTGAAGATGGAGGAGTGTTTTATACATACGTCCATCTCTCTCATTACAATATCAGGAGAAGTGAGTTTAGCTACAACTCAGCTGGAGATGATGGAGGAGTGATGTTCATTGGTCGAGTCAACAGTCGAGTCAACATTAGCGAGTGTGTCTTTAGTTTTAACATTGCATCAGGTAGAGGAGGCGTGGCAGCTTTAATTGGTAGCACGATGTATCTACAACTAAACAACATATTCAACAACACTGCTGAGTATGGAGGTATTATAAGCGCTTGTAACAGTGTTGTCATAGTGATGGAAGATGCATTATTTATGACCCCAGACCCAGTGTATTCATTCTGTATTCTGTACAATGGACACATAGTCCATTACCACATCTCACCTCCTGTGGATCCAGAACTAACACCTTCACCTTCTACTACTCAACAGACCATGTCATCTTCATTTGATATGGTAAGAAGTAAAGGTACACTTGACATTAATCAGAATCTTTCTACTAATACTGTCTTTGAAATATTATTGTCTTCAACAAAACTGGAAGTATTGGAGAATTCCTACAGTGAAATTCACTCCACTGAAACTTACTCAATTTCCATCACTCGTCTTTCTAATTCTATGCGATTATCAAGTAGTGATTCAATGCCTCTTAGTTTTAAACCAGGGAGTTCATTGGCTTCTACCCAACACACCCATTCAACAAATGTGGAGTCTTTCAGTGAACTCTTCAGCACTAGCACTCTCAAAGCATCTCTTATAACTACCACACACTATAATATGGAAGCGTCAACAACAATGCTGCCAACTCCATCGCTGATTGAACCAATGCCCACCCGAATGTCTCAACATTCTGAGCAATTGTCACTATTTAGTAGCACAGACTACCTGACTTCACTGGAGCCAGAAACTTTGTCTGATTTCTCATTGTCTTCTCTCACACTGTCTCCTATGAGTATGTTGAATACCTATCTAGACCCAAATCTTCCTCAGAGTGGCGCAGTGACATCTCTATCTACTATGAAGTCTGCACAATCTTCAGCAACTAGCCAGTCAAACTCTCATTCAGTATCCTACACAGAATCTGCTATGACCATCTTGCCTGGACATAACAGCTATTCCTCCAGAAAAAGTTTTGAATCTGCTTCATCGGAAGCTAAATTCCTAGTAGAAATATCCAAAACTATCACTAACCCCTCACTCGAGTCAACAGCTACAATGGATGTAAGTACTCATACATTAAAGGTGGATCTCGATGAAGCTACTGAAGTACCTGTCAACTCAGACATCCATTTAAAACTCAACATGACAATGGCCGTATCGATAGGTTTCTTTGGTATAATAGTAGTGGTATTATTTGTTGGAGTCATTGCCATCTTAATGAAGGTCCAAAGTCTGAGTCTGCAAAAGCAGTCCACACAAATGTATGAATTGAAGAGTCAAGAGACAGCACAAGAAATGAAAGATAATGCTTCCTACCATTAGCTCTTTAAAAACAAACTAACAAGCAAACTTGGTTTCATTGTTGTTATTTTTGTAGTTGTGTTATATATGAATTGAGTTATTTATGAGTTGAGTTTATAATCGTCATTGTGTGACCACCCTTGATTTCATTTTCAATTAGATTTGTATATATATAATATATATAGACAATTTTAATTGAACATGATAACTTAATTGGTTCAGTCATTCTCTGCTGATATAAAAACAAGCAATCTGTTAGCTATATTTAATGAGGTATCAAAATAGCTCGATCAATGAAAATGGTACGTGGAAGCACTGTCTTCAGCCAGAAACTCCCAATTACAACGTGATGCTAGGGGGCGTTGCCCATAAAAGCTGTTACCTACGCGGAGTTGAAAGCTTCGCATTTTCTCAACGATTAGCCCGAAATTAAAAAAAGTAGCTCAACTAGTTATGAGCTTGAGCACAAATGGCGAGCGAGCCTAAAAACTATACTATTTTTATATGAATGATTTTGACTTCTAACACTGAAGCTACTGAAAAAACAAGGTAGAGTTTTTAAATTACGCATACACTGTAAAGGGATTTCAGTACCATAGTAACAACTCGCTGCAACTGTGTGAATTGAAGGAAAAACAACAACAAAACAATACACGTTATTTAAACGTTTTCTTTGTGATATTCTTTAGCTAAATAGTGGCTGTAAAACGCAATGCTTTGACACAACTGGACATACACCTACACGAGACTTACCTTCGCGGTTAGTCTAGTGGACAATGCATTTTCAAGTAAATACTGTTGCGTACGGCTTATAACCATGCCAAAGAGCGCATTGACTTACCACCGCCACAAACTCGAATAGAAATGGAAGTCCCGTAAGTTTTCAAGTTTTAACTGGACCCGTAAAAGAATTCAAAACGGTAAACAATTCAATTTCTAGGGTGATACGGGTACTGATCGATAAAATTAGGATTCTGTTTAGTGAAGTTTGGGACGGGGTCGACCACCAAACTAACACAAAAACGCGAGGGTCAAAGTAAAAAAATGCCTTGCTCTTTAAACGCGCGCGGGAAACTTTCTCCAAAAAAGACGGCTTTTTAGGCTTGACCCCTGTTTATTCTGAAACTACAGCATTAAGCAAGCCTTACTTTATACTTAAGCGCAGAAGTGTGAGCAAATTCAGGCGAAAACGCTTGCTTTTCAAGAAACAAAAAGTTGATTCTTCTACCGGTTACTATGGCATTGAAGACCCTTTTCCAGACTTCATTTCAAAACTTCGCCGTTTTATGGGGGGATCAAAGTGCCGGTTGTTGGTTGTCAAGAGTCGTTGGTACCAGAATGCTGTAGTAAGTACGCAATTCCATATTTGTTAGCTAAATATGCAAAATTTTCTCTGGCTTTCTTTTTTGTAGCTAAGAGCTAGTCAACAGTGACTGGTAAATTCAAATAGTCAGATTGGCTCAAATTTGGTACTACAAAAGTTACCACTGCTCAAGAAAATGAGGTAAGAAAGTAATTTTGTATTTGTGTGCTAAAATTGATTGTCTTTTGTTTTTGTAGGTGAGAGCTTGTTGTCAAGAATTCAAGGTAATTCAGGTGGTCAAAGTAACTTCTATTTGATACTACAGAAGTTATCAATACTCAAGAATGATGTAAGTAGTATTTCCATATATGTTTGCTAAAATTACAAATAATAACACTGGTTTATTTTTATCATAGCTGAGAGCTTGTTCAAGAGTTACTGGTAATTGAGATTATCAGAATGGTTGATGTTTGATACTACAAAAGTTACCATTAATAATAAGGTAAGAGAGTGATTTTGTATTTGTTTGAAATGTCATAACTGCTATTATAGTGTTTGCAACATTATACATACTATGTTACCTAACTATCAGGCTCGCTCGCCATTTGTGCTCAAGCACACCACTAGTTTATTTATATATATGTTTGGACGTACGTATACGTACCATCCATACATACATACATATATATATATTAGTGGTGTGCTTGAGCACAAATGGCGAGCGAGCCTGATAGTTAGGTAACATAATATACTGACAGTATTGTTAATGATAGCAGTTATGACCTTTTATTTCAGCAAACAAATACAAAATCACTCTCTTACCTGATTAATGTTAACTTTTGTAGTATCAAACATCAACCATTCTGATAATCTCAATCACCAGTAACTCTTGAACAAGCTCTCAGCTACGATAAAAAATAAACCAGTGTTATTATTTGTAATTTTATTCAACAAAAATGGAATTACTACTCACATCGTTCTTGAGTATTGATAACTTCTGTAGTATCAAATTGAAGTTACTTTGACCATCTGAATTACCTTGAATTCTTGACAACAAGCTCTCACCTCTACAAAAACAAAAGACAATCAATTTTAGCACACAAATACAAAATTACTTTCTTACCTGAGCAGTGGTAACTTTTGTAGTACCAAATTTGAGCCAATCTGACTATTTGGATTTACCAGTCACTGTTGACAAGCTCTTAGAGAAAGGCCAGAGTTAATTTTTCATATTTAGCTAACAAATATGGAATTACGTACTTACCTCAGCTTCCCTCGAGAAGTAGTAGCTTCCTTAGCATTAATTGGCGAGCGAGCGTAGCGAGCGAGACACTTACAGGGGTAAAAATGAAAAAATCGGGGATGTTAATTTATTTGTATATAACTAGTGGTGTGCTTGAGCACAAATGGCGAGCGAGCCTTAAACTACACTATTGTTATTCAAACTACTAAAATAAAGTTGAGTTGTTGAATTATGCATAATAAGGTGAAGGGGATTCAATGCCATAGTAACCACTCCCCTCAACTGTTTGAATTGAAAAAGAAGCAACAAAATCAAGTCACGTTATTTAAAATTTTCTTTGTGATTTTCTTAATAGTAGTTGTAACGCACAATACAACTGAACATACCTATACGCAAGACTTACCTCCGTGGTTCGTCTAGTGGACAATGAATTGTCAAGTAAATGCTGTTAAGTAGTGCTTATAACTGTGACCAAATAGTGTATTAACTTACCACCGCCACTAACTCGAATAGAAATGGAGCTCCCAGCACCCGCAAAACAATTCAAAACGGTAAACAATTCAATTTCTAAGGTGATACGGGTAATGGTCGCTACACCAGAGGATTCTGTTTAGTGAAGTTTGGGACGGGGTCGAACGCGGAGCGAACACAAAAATACGGAGGGTCAAAGTACAAAATGACATACATACGTCCAAACATATATTAAATAAATAAACAAACATCCCCGATTTTTTACATTTTTACCCCGTAGTGTTCGCCCTACGCTCGCTTCGCAATATGTTTGACGTATGTATGTCATTTTGTACTTTGACCCTCGCGTTTTTGTGTTAGTTCGGTGTCGACCCCGTCCCAAATTGCACTAAACAGAATCCTCTGGTTTATCGATCAGTACCCGTATCACCCTAGAAATTGAATTGTTTACCGTTTTGAATTCTTTTGCGGGTGCAGTTAAAACTTGAAAACTTAAGGGACTTCCATTTCTATTCGAGTTAGTGGCGGTGGTAAGTCAATGCGCTCTTTGTCATGGTTATAAGCCTTGCGCAACAGTATTTACCTGAAAATACATTGTCCACTAGACTACTGCGAAGGTAAGTCTGTGTAGGTGCATGTCCAGCTGTGTCAAAGCATTGTGTGTTACAACCACTACTTAGTATCACAAAGAAAACTTTTAAATAACGTGTATTGTTTTGTTGTTGTTGTTTTTTCCTTCAATTCAAGCAGTTGCAGAGTTGTTACTATGGCACTGAAATCCCTTTACCCTGTATGCTAAATTTAAAAACTTGACCTTATTTTCAGTAGCTTCAGTGTTAGAAGTCAATAAAAATAGTATAGTCTTTAGGCTCGCTCGCCATTTGTGCTCAAGCACACCACTAGTACTACGGCATTCTGACTACCAACGGCTCTTGACAACCAACAACCGGTGTCGGAGTGAATACTGTCCCCCCGTGAATAGTGTCCCCCCGGACAGTATTCACTAGTGAATAATGTCCGTGGGGGGACAGTATTCACTAGTGAATAATGTCCCCCCCAGTGAATAATGTCCCCCCTCCCTTTTCCCCTTAATCTTGTTCACGGGACTCAAACTTCCACACTTACCACGTGGCAAGTCTTCCTCTGGCTGAAATGGCCGATTTGTATGGCTTCGTTTTTGACTACCTCACTACTGGAGCTTATCCTTCAGGATATACAAAGAATGAGAAGAAAATCCTGCGTAGGAAGGCTCTGGCAAATTATAAGGTAAGAGGTGAAGCCTGTTGAAGGTGAACTAAGTGTTAATTCGATTCAACTGGATGTTAAGAGTTGCATATAATTTTAGACCATATTCAGGAATAAAAGACTAATTAGACTTATTAGACTTAAATAAGTTAGGGGGAAAATGATAGAAACTAAGTTAGAAAAAAAAATTGTGGTTGGCCAAAAATTATGAAAACAAGAAACATTAATTCTACCTGTCATGATTGGTCAACAAAATAAGGCAAAGAGAAAAGTCATGTAAATCATGATGATTTTACGTCCCTAAATCACTGCATTGGTATGTGATTATGTTTATATTTTGTATATGTAATCATGTTTAAGGAATTGCTAAGAGGCAGTGCTTTATGGACAACCCTGAATCCTTTTTTTTTAAAATTAAGTTTATTCTTAATGCTTGTTGTTTAGATTATTAATTGTGCTTTTCTTATTCTGTAGAAATATTAGTGTTTGTATTTCCTGTAGGTGGAGAGAGGTGTACTCTAAGAAACAAGGAAAAGGAGTGTGGTTGGAGACAAGTAGTGAGGACTCCTTCAGAAGTTGACCAAGTTCTTCAAAGCTGCCATTCATCCCCTTGAAGGTGAAACATTAATATTGTATTAGACTATACTTTACCTGTGACTACTAATGTAAATTAATGTATATTTCTTATGCCATGGCAACACAGATATTTAAATTGCATCTAATATACTCTTGAAAAAAAAAAAAATGGAGAAGTAAGTAGAAATATATTGTTTTACAATTTTACTATTAAAATATTTTATGCATTCCATTTGAATGCTACTTATTTAACTCTATTTAAACCAAGAAATAATTGTTTAAAACGTTAGGTTCACTATTTATATTCTCACTCATATCCATTATATCAAACTCTGACTTGTTATTAATACAGCTGCAGGAATATGAGTGCCCAAGTTATACGGATTTCATCAAAAGTTCATGTAGGAAACTTCGTATGTTTGCTGTAATTATGAATTTTATCTGAAAATGATTTAATATTATTTATTCGTAGAGATATTGAAAAACAGAAGCCTTTCTATAACGTGTATGAATGTATCTCAATTTTCATGATCTCCATATTCTGTTGTAATGACAAGTCCAGCTCGGTAATTCAATCAATATGTTATCATTTGTCAACTGTAAAAATAGTTATGATATTCTGTACATCTAGATTTTTTCATATACAATGGACGTCTTACTTCCAGAAGTTTTAAGTTTCATTATTATGGATATGTTTGGTGTTGGCAAAAATGAGGTATATGTAGTTGTATTTACACAGCTATTTGGGTCCATAATCATTCTGCTTCTCACTTTTATTAGGCCAAAACTATTATGTTCACTTATGTGAACAAGAGCCACAGAGTACCTGAACAGAGTGAGACACTGCATCATCAGGTTAGTTAAAAGTTAAATTATGCATAATTCTTTTTAATATTATGGAATAATTGTTTGTTATAGTTTCTGTTTTGAGTCCAGAAAGCTGGAAACTTGATGAAGAGCTGAAGAAGAAATTTGATTGTATGTTAATTCCTAATTTCACTACTGTATTGCAAATACTGATGTTTTCATTTATTGCAGCAAAGAAAATAGAAGTAAATGACACTAAAGGTAAGGAATTTAGTAATAAATAATCTAAATTATATGCAATAACAAAAATGAATAGTGAGACTACTTGATTAAGTACCACAATACTTTGATTAAAGTTAGAAGCCATCAGTCTGAGTTTGAGCTCAACTTGGATGGATGAAGGGAGGACTGGTATGAAGTGGGTTAGATCAAATCCCTCAATGAACCTTGCTTCAACCACACAGATAGCTTATAGCTAGAATTTTAAGAACCCCTTATTCATTATATAAAACAACATATTTTCTCCCTCCAGCATCACCTTTGTCATCTTCAGCCTCACCCTTGCCATCTTCAGTCCCACCCCTACCATCTTCAGCCCCACCCCTGCCATCTTCAGTCCCACCCCTGCCATCTTCAGCACCATCCTTGCCATCTTCAGCCCCACTCCTGCCATCTTCAGCCTCACCCCTGCCATCTTCAGTCCCACCCCTGCCATCTTCAGCCGCACCCTTACTGCATCCACCCTCACCTTCGTCTTCATTACAGCAAGAATCATCCATGACATCACCCAAAAAACAAAAGCTAGCTAATATGGTCAGTACTGTGCATTCCGACATTATTGAGGTTGAAGAATATGTTGTGAAGACAAACCAGAATTTTCAATATTGGCTTCCTGACCTTAAGCTGACAGAAGCAGACAAGAAATTGTTGCTTAATCCATTAGGTTGGCTAAATGACAATATTATCAATGCTGCTCAACAGCTGCTGAAGCAAAGTTGTCCTGAAAATTTCAGGCTTCCAAGATGTGACATGTGGAGTGGCTTTGTCATTTAATGTGGAGCACGATGAGTTTGTACAAATTTTGAACAATTGCAATGGTCACTGGCTAACAGTGACTACTATTGGCTGCCCACACCCAATAGTGTCAGTCTATGATAGCATATATCGCTCCGCAGGAAAACATGTAAAAAGCCAGGTAGCTTCTTTGCTTTACAGTAATGCTCCTAAAATTCGTCTAAATTTCATGGATTCACAAGTTCAGGCAGGGGGAAAGATCCAGGAAAAAATTGTTATGATCAAAAGAAAATGAGGAGTCATTTGTATCGATGTCTTGAAGAAGGAAAGATGGCACTCTTTCCATTAAAGAAAGAGAGACGTGCCCTTTCTAAAATAGTTGCTGTTGACTTCATTGAAGTACACTGTATTTGCCGACTTCCAGAGGGAATTTATTCATTGGAGGAATGGGGGAGGTGCACCAAGTGTTTAACATGGTATCACACCAATCAGTGTTTAAGAGTTTCAAAGGCTGATCTGCAAGGAAAGTGGCTTTGCCCAAACTGTAGTGTTTGTGCTTAATTATGTGTTCTACAACATATTTTTTGTGGCTGTAGACATTATATTGACAATATATAATAAATGTTAGGTAGAATACTTGCATTCATAAAATGTCTAATTGGCTTAGATTAGCAAATCTTAAAGTTTAATATGATTAAATAAAACTATCTACCATGAATAAGCAATTCATACTGCACAATGTAGCTATTTTTTTGAAAAGTCTTGTATTTTTCCTGCCAATAGCTAATAATTATAGTCCCTTATATCTTATTTGTTTTTTGGATGTATTCTCTAATATTGTTACTTTTAAAGGCAGTCTGCGTGAAACAAATTTGAGCCACTTTCAAGAATCTGGGTTACTATTGCAAGTACAGGGGCTGCTATTTCTGCACAATGAAAATACTTGGAGCTCTGATATTTTGCATAGTGCCAATATAGATTTTTCTATATTAACAATGATTGATGGGGTTTGTTGGATTAACATTGTATTTTTCAAACTATCTTCGATTGAATAATTTTTACAAATAATTTGAAAATTTAAATGCTAATTGACAAACCACACATCAAACATTATTTAGAAAAAAAAGCTTTATTAGCATGCATCATGAAAAATGTTAGAGGTCCAAGCATTTTAATTATGCATCAAAATAGTGATTCTTGTACTGACAATAGTGATCTCGTTTCTTGAAAGTGGTTTGCAGATACTTTTCCAAAGTGTATGTGAGGGTGGTCCTCACTTGCACATTTTTAATGGCTATGGTGTTTTTTTACCTCTGGGCAAACTTGTCATTACAGAGATATTTGCAAAAATGTGATTTTAAGTAAATAATATGGGCAGATGTGTCCCAGCATCCTAAGTCTCCTTTACCTACAATACTTACAAGTCACATATTGAACAGCTTATTTTGATATAGCTAGCTAGCTATTAGGTTCCTCATTGATATTCACACAAGGATGGCTACATAGTGTTGCTTTGGTTAACTAATACTAAAATTAATTTTAGTTAGGTTATTAGCTACTTAACTAACTAAACTAAACTTCATGGGTACTACAATAACCAAAACTAAAACTAATTATTCATACATGTATACAGTTCAATTTAACTAAACTAAACTAAAATTATCATTGGAAACAAAAACCAAAACTACTGAATGAAGTGAATAAGCCAAAATAAAGGAGGCCAATGCTAAACTAAATAAATAACATTCCAGTAAAATATACCAGGACTAAAATCATTAGCTAAATACTGTAATAGCTATTACCTACAAGCCAATAACCAAAACTAAAATTGCCATTTAAAAAAAAACAGAAGTATAAAATTCAAATAACTAAGCACTGTTGAAAAACCAAAACTAAAATTGAAGCCAAGCGGGCAGCTAATTTATTACTGACGGAAGATAGTACTGGAAATGGAGTGAAAACTTATAATAATAGTACTGGAAATGGAGTGAAAATTTATGTAAAGGGGTCGCTCTGTTGGATCGTGGTAATGCTCATTTGTTTAAGTATTTGAGAGAGGGGAGGGGGGAGGGGACATTATTCACTGAAGGGGGACAGTATTCACTAGTGAATACTGTCCGTGGGGGGACAGTATTCACTAGTGAATATTGTCCGGGGGGACACTTTAGAGGGGGGACAAAATTCACTATGACACCGGCACTCCGTATCCTCCCATAAAACGGCGAAGTTTTGAAATTAAGTCTGGAAAAGGGTCTTCAATGCCATAGTAACCGGTGGAATCAACTTTTTGTTTCTTGAAAAGCAAGCATTTTCGCAGGAATTTTCTCACACTTTGGAGCTTAAGTATAAAGTAAGGCTTGCTTAATGCTGTAGTTTCAGAATAAACTGGGGTCAAGCCTAAAAAGCCGTCTTTTTTGAAGAAAAAATTTCCCATGCGCGCGTTTAAAGAGCATACGTACCATCCATACATACATACATATATATAATACTTATAGCACGAGTCAGAGTACAATATGGGAAAATATTTTACGAGCACGCAAAATATTTTCACGAGCCAAAGGCGAGTGAAAATGTGGCGTGAGAGTAAAATATCATTCCCATATTGTACGACGAGTGTGATAAGTGATTTATTGCTTCTTTGAAATTTTTCTCAACCGGTTACAATACAATTTTCATTGATTTTACTCGCTACGCGCGCGCTACAAGGAGCGTACAATATAAACCGTACAATATGGGAGAATACAGAACGCTCGCCGCGTGATGCGGAAATATTCAAGTAAAAATATCAAAGCTGCAATAAATATACATATACCCGATTTTGCATTATCCATATCTCGCTCGCTTCGCTCGCTCGATAACTAGTGGTGTGCTTGAGCACAAATGGCGAGCGAGCCTGATAGTTAGGTAACATAAAATTAAGTACAGTATTGTTACTATGTTTTAGCTTAGTTCATGCAAACACTATAATAGCAGTTATGACCTTTGATTTCAGCAAACAAATACAAAATCACTCTCTTACCTGATTAATGGTAACTTTTGTAGTATCAAACATCTGCCATTCTGATAATCTCAATCACCAGTAACTCTTGAACAAGCTCTCAGCTACGATAAAAAATAAACCAGTGTTATTATTTGTAATTTTAGCCAACAAATATGGAATTACTACTTACCTCATTCTTGAGTATTGATAACTTCTGTAGTATCAAATTGAAGTTACTTTGACCATAGTAACCGGTGGAATCAACTTTTTGTTTCTTGAAAAGCAAGCGTTTTCGCAGGAATTTTCTCACACTTTGGAGCTTAAGTATAAAGTAAGGCTTGCTTAATGCTGTAGTTTCAGAATAAACTGGGGTCAAGCCTAAAAAGCCGTGTTTTTTTAAGAAAAAAGTTTCCATACATATACATATATACATACTAGTGATGTGCTTGAGCACAAATGGCGAGCAAGTCTCAAGTTTAGGTACATAAAACTGCAGTATTGCCACTACATAATTATTTTAAGCTTAGTTCAATTAAAAACTGTAGTATAATAGCAGTTGAACATTAACAGCATAGAAATATAAAACTACTCTCTTACATGAGTAATGGTAACCTCTGTATTATCAAACATAAACCATTCTGACTACCTCAATTACCAGTAACTCTTGAACAAGCTCTCAGCTACAAAAACAAATAGGCCAGTGTTATTTTTTTAATTCAGACAACAAGTATGGAGTTACTACTTACCTAAATTTCCTGAGTATTGGTACTTTCTGTAGTATCAAATTGAAGCCATTCTTACTATCTGAATTACTGGTAATTCTTGACAAGAAGTTGACAGCTACAAAAACAAAAGACATCAATTTTTAGCAATCAAATACAAAATTACCTTCTTACCTCATATTCTTGAGTAGTGGTAACTTCAGTAGTGTCAAATTGAAGCCATTCTGACTATCTGAATTCACCAGTCACTCTTGACAACAAGTTCTCAGATACAAAAAAGAATGGCCTGTGTATTTTTTTAGCTAACAAATAATATGGAATTACGTATTTACCCCCCCCCCCCCCCCCCCCCCCCGAGCAGTAGTAGCTTCCTTAGCATTAATAGTAAGGCATTCGGAATACTGGTGGGTCTTACTGACAACAAACAATTGGTACTTCGTAGCTCTCAAAACGGCGAAGTTTTGAAAATTAAGTCTGGTAAAGGGTTTTCAATGCCTTAGTAACCGGTCGCAGCAACTGTTTATGATTTGAAAAACAAGCGTTTTCGAAGGAATTCTCTCACAATTTTGAGCCCAAGTTTAAAGTAAGACTTGGTCAATGTCGTAGTATCCAAAGAAACAGGGGTCAAGCCTGAAAAGCCGTGTTTTTAGTAGAGAAAAAGCCCGCGCGAGCGTTTGAGAGGCATACGTACCATCTATACGTACATAATAACATATACCCGATTTTGCATTATCCACCCCTAATACTATTTCGCTCGCTTCGCTCGCTCGCCAACAAACATCCCCGATTTTCAATTGTGTTACCCCTGTAAGTGTCTCGCTCGCCAATAAAAGGTCATCTTCATCCTGAGTTAGTTCATACCTAAATCAACCGTTAATTGTCAGTAATCTCCAAAATCAGAGCGTGCCAGACAGACAGAAAAACAAACAGACATGAACTATAACCCTTTCACGCATGCGCGCTGAGGATTAATTGGCGAGCGAGCGAAGCGAGCGAGACAGTATTAGGGGTGGATAATGCAAAATCGGGTATATGTTATTGGCGAGCGAGCGAAGCGAGCGAGCAACTCTAAGATGTAGTCTATGGAAATCCTGAATACGTCGTCGTAAATAAACGCTCGCGCACATACGTGGTCGTTTACGCGCGCGCATACGTGGTCGTTCAAACTGAATACATGGTCGTTTAAACGGGCGCGCATTCCAGAACTTCAAAGTGTCAACATTTCCCCAGAACTTCGCTCGCTCGCCCAACCAATGCTACACGAGCATTTTCTAGTATGTATATATGTATGTATGTATGTATGGATTGTACGTATGCCCTTTAAACGCGCGTGCGGGAAACTTTTTTCGGCTTGACCCCAGTTTATTCTGAAACTACAGCATTAAGAAAGCCTTACTTTATACTTAAGCTCCAAAGTGTGAGAAAATTCCTGCGAAAATGCTTGCTTTTCAAGAAACAAAAAGTTGATTCGACCGGTTACTATGGCATTGAAGACCCTTTACCAGATGTAAATTCAAAACTTCGCCTTTTTTCCGGCTAAGTGCGGCTTGTTAGTTGTCAAGAGCCACCTGTCGTCAGTACTAAGAGAGCTATCACTACTTCTGAAAAGCGTATGTAAACACATAAAGTATTAATGCTAAGGAAGCTACTACTACTCGAGGGATGCTGAGGTAAGTACGTAATTCCATATTTGTTAGCTAAATATGCAAAAATAATTCTGGCCTTTCTTTTTTATAGCTAAGAGCTTGTTGTCAACAGTGACTGGTAAATTCAAATAGTCATAATGACTCAAATTTCGTACCACAAAAGTTACCACTGCTCAAGAAAATGAGGTAAGAAAGTAATTTTGTATTTGTGTGCTAAAATTGATTGTCTTTTGTTTTTGTAGGCGAGAGCTTGTTGTCAAGAACTCAAGGTAATTCAGATGGTCAAAGTAACTTCAATTTGATACTACAGAAGTTATCAATACTCAAGAATGAGGTAAGTAGTAATTCCATATTTTGTTGGCTAAAATTACAAATAATAACACTGGTTTATTTTTTATCGTAGCTGAGAGCTTGTTCAAGAGTTACTGGTGATTGAGATTATCAGAATGGTCGATGTTTGACACACTACAAAAGTTACCATTAATCAGGTAAGAGAGTGATTTTGTATTTGTTTGCTGAAATCAAATGTCATAACTGCTATTATAGTGTTTGCATGATTTAAGCTAAAAATAGTAACATTTTATGTTACCTAACTATCAGGCTCGCTCGCCATTTGTGCTCAAGCACACCACTAGTTTATTTATTTATTTATATATATGGACGTACGTATGTCATTTTGTACTTTGACCCTCGCCATTTTGTGTTAGTTATGTGGTCGACCCCGTCCCAAATTGCACTAAACAGAATCCTCTGGTTTATCGATCAGTACCCGTATCACCCTAGAAATTGAATTGTTTACCGTTTGAATTCTTTTGCGGGTGCAGTTTTTCTATTCGAGTTAGTGGCGGTGGTAAGTCAATGCGCTCTTTGTCATGGTTATAAGCCGTGCGCAACAGTATTTACTTGAAAATACATTGTCCACTAGACTACTGCGAAGGTAAGTCTGTGTAGGTGCATGTCCAGTTGTGTCAAAGCATTGTGTGTTACAACCACTACTTAGCTAAAGAATATCACAAATAAAACTTTTAAATAACGTGTATTGTTTTGTTGTTGTTTTTTTCCTTCAATTCAAGCAGTTGCAGAGAGTTGTTACTATGGAACTGAAATCCCTTTACCCTGTATGCGAAATAAAAAAACTGGACCTTATCAGTAGCTTCAGTGTTAGACGTCAAAATCATTCATATAAAAATAGTATAGTCTTTAGGCTCGCTCGCCATTTGTGCTCAAGCACACCACTAGTATGTATATATGTATGTGGGATGGTACGTATGCCCTTTAAACGCGCGCGCGGGGAACTTTTTTCTCCTAAAAACACGGCTTTTTAGGCTTGACCCCAGTTTATTCTGAAACTACAGCATTAAGCAAGCCTTACTTTATACTTAGCTCCAAAGTGTGAGAAAATTCCTGCGAAAATGCTTGCTTTTCAAGAAACAAAACGTTGATTCGACCCGTTACTATGGCATTGAAGACCCTTTACCATATTTATGTTCAAAACTTCGCCTTTTTTACGGCTAAGTGCGGCTTGTTAGTTGTCAAGAGCCACCTGTAGTCTGTACTAAGAGAGCTATCACTACTTCTGAAAAGCATATGTAAGCACATAAAGTATTAATGCTAAGGAAGCTACTACTACTCCAGGGATGCTGAGGTAAGTACGTAATTCCATATTATTGTTAGCTAAATATGCAAAAATAACTCTGGCCTTTCTTTTATAGCTAAGAGCTTGTTGTCAACAGTGACTGGTAAATTCAAATAGTCAGAATGACTCAAATTTGGTACTACAAAAGTTACCACTGCTCAAGAAAATGAGGTAATAAAGTAATTTTGTATTTGTGTGCTAAAATTGATTGTCTTTTGTTTTTGTAGGTGAGAGCTTGTTGTCAAGAATTCAAGGTAATTCAGATGGTCAAAGTAACTTCAATTTGATACTACAGAAGTTATCAATACTCAAGAATGAGGTAAGTAGTAATTCCATATAATATGTTGGCTAAAATTACAAATAATAACACTGGTTTATTTTTTATCGTAGCTGAGAGCTTGTTCAAGAGTTACTGGTGATTGAAATTATCAGAATGGTTGATGTTTGACACTACAAAAGTTACCATTAATCAGGTAAGTGAGTGATTTTGTATTTGTTTTCTGAAATAAAATGTCATAACTGTTATTATAGTTTGCATGAAGTAAGCTAAAAATAGTAACACTTTATGTGACCTAGCTATCAGGCTCGCTCGCCATTTGTGCTCAAGCACACCACTAGTTTATTTATTTATTTGTATATATGTTTGGACGTACGTATGTCATTTTGTACTTTGACCCTCGCATTTTTGTGTTAGTTATATTGTCGACCCCGTCCCAAATTGCACTAAACAGAATCCTCTGGTTTATCGATCAGTACCCGTATCACCCTAGAAATTGAATTGTTTACCGTTTTGAATTCTTTTGCGGGTGCAGTTCAAACTTGAAAACTTAAGGGTGCCTGCACACCGCCTACGCAATTTCTTGTTGATGGTTGCTATGCACGATTACTACTATTGTATACTTACAGGGGCTTCTCCACTACAACACAAGGACAAAGTACCTGCCAAAGGAGCCGCTCACTAATTGTAGAGCGAATCTGGAGGAAATATCGGGGCCTGGTTATAAAACTTTGGGGCACTTTTTTGGAGCGGTGCGGTAAGTTGGAGCTCCGCAATTTGGTGCACTACTAGCCGAGCCGATACTCTACTGCAAGACAGCGAGTTCTTATCCATTTCAATATTACTTTATGATATATTCGCAATTCTTTCTATTTATAAGATATTGAAAAATTCTCGCTGTAGTGCAGTTCATTTTTTTGGGGTTTACCCGTGTATAAAATTTTTGTGTCGTTCTCATTATTAGATTCCAAGAAAAACTGACCCAAAATTTGGAACTTTAATTCCACTCGCAATTCTTAAGAAATAGCCCCACCCCCATATCTCGTACTGCGAGTACGCGAGCAATTTTTTTTTCCAATTAGTTTGTATTGTTTCTAAAAAGAGCCCGCCTATATCAAGAGTAAACAAACATCAATACAACAATAATAAGAGAGAGTCTGAAGAGAGAGCAGTTTATTGGAGATAGCCAAAGGTGAAGGTATTACATTTGCCAGCTTGGGAAGTCTTCGCTCCGCAGAAATCGAGCCTGGTGGATCCATCCACTTGAGTTCAGGTGCGCATAGTCTGGAGAACGGCTACTGGTGGAGAGGCAGCCTGGTGCAACTTGCTGCGCGAGCTCAGACGACGTATGGAGAGTTGCTGTAAACGAATATGAGACAACAAGAAGCTAAACTAAAACACCACAACTTCGCAAAGTATACTTCTGCTACTACTGCGCGATTGTTTCTGCTCGCGTATTATCGAATGGTGGGGTATTGGCGGGGAATAAATTAATGTCCGGATCTACAGGCGGGGCGCGTTGCTATGTGCGGGCACCCTTAAGGGACTTCCATTTCTATTCGAGTTAGTGGCGGTGGTAAGTCAATGCGCTCTTTGTCATGGTTATAAGCCGTGCGCAACAGTATTTACCTGAAAATACTACCTCGAAGGTAAGTCTGTGTAGGTGCATGTCCAGTTGTGTCAAAGCATTGTGTGTTACAACCACTACTTAGCTAAAGAATATCACAAAGAAAACGTTTAAATAACGTGTATTGTTTTGTTGTTGTATTTTTCCTTCAATTCAAGCAGTTGCAGAGAGTTGTACTATGGCACTGACATCCCTTTACCCTGTATGATAAATTTAAAAACTGGACCTCATTTTCAGTAACTTCAGTGTTAGAAGTCAAAATCATTCATATAAAAATAGTATAGTCTTTAGGCTCGCTCGCCATTTGTGCTCAAGCACATCACTAGTTTATTTGTATATATGTTTGGACGTACGTATGTCATTTTGTACTTTGACCCTCGCGTTTTTGTGTTTGTTAAGTTGTCGACCCCGTCCCAAATTGCACTAAACAGAATCCTCTGGTTTATCGATCAGTACCCGTATCACCCTAGAAAATGAATTGTTTACCGTTTTGAATTCTTTTGCGGGTGTAGTTAAAACTTGAAAACGTAAGGGACTTCCATTTCTATTCGAGTTAGTGGCGGTGGTAAGTCAATGCGCTCTTTGTCATGGTTATAAGCCGTGCGCAACAGTATTTACTTGAAAATACATTGTCCACTAGACTACCGCTAAGGTAAGTCTGTGTAGGTGCATGTCCAGTTGTGTCAAAGCATTGTGTGTTGCAACCACTACTTAGCTAAACAATATCACAAAGAAAATTTTTAAATAATGTGTATTGTTTTGTTGTTGTTTTTTTCCTTCAATTCAAGCAGTTGCAGAGAGTTGCTACTATGGCACTGAAATCCCTTTACCAAGTATGCGAATTTAAAAACTGGACCTTATTTTCAGTAGCTTCAGTGTTAGAAGTCAAAATCATTCATATAAAAATAGTATAGTCTTTAGGCTCGCTCGCCATTTGTGCTCAAACATATCAGTAGTTTATGGGCGAGCGAGCGTAGCGAGCGAGACACTTACAGGGGTAACACAATTGAAAATTGGGGATGTTTGTTTGTTTATATATATGGACGTACGTATGTCATTTTGTACTTTGACCCTCCGTATTTTTGTGTTCGCTCCGCGTTCGACCCCGTCCCAAACTTCACTAAACAGAATCCTCCGGTTTAGAGACCATTACCCGTATCGCCTTAGAAATTGAATTGTTTACGGCTTGTAATTGTTTTGCGGGTGCAGTTAAAACTCGAAAACTTATGGCAGCTCCATTTCTATTCGAGTTAGTGGCGGTGGTAAGTTAATACGCTATTTGTCACAGTTATAAGCCCTACTCAACAGTATTTACTTAAAAATTCATTGCCCACTAGACTTACCACGAAGGTAAGTCTTGCGTAGGTATGTTCAGTTGTGTGAAAGTATTGTGCGTTTCAACTACTATTAAGAAAATCACAAAGAAAATTTTAAATAATGTGATTTGATTTTGTTGCTTCTTTTTCAATTCAAACTGTTGCGGGAGCGGTTACGACATTGAAAACCCTTTACCGCATACGTAATTTAATAACTCTACTTTATTTGCATTTTTGTACTTTGACCCTCGCGTTTTTGTGTTAGTTCGGTTGTCGACCCCGTCCCAAATTGCACTAAACAGAATCCTCTGGTTTATCGATCAGTACCCGTATCACCCTAGAAATTGAATTGTTTACAGTTTTGAATTCTTTTGCGGGTGCAGTTAAAACTTGAAAACTTAAGGGACTTCCATTTCTATTCGAGTTAGTGGCGGTGGTAAGTCAATGCGCTCTTTGTCATGGTTATAAGCCGTGCGCAACAGTATTTACCTGGAAATACATTGTCCACTAGACTACCTCGAAGGTAAGTCTGTGTAGGTGCATGTCCAGTTGTGTCAAAGCATTGTGTGTTACAACCACTACTTAGCTAAAGAATATCACAAAGAAAACGTTTAAATAACGTGTATTGTTTTGTTGTTGTATTTTTCCTTCAATTCAAGCAGTTGCAGAGAGTTGTTACTATGGCACTGAAATCCCTTTACCCTGTATGATAAATTTAAAAACTGGACCTCATTTTCAGTAACTTCAGTTGTTAGAAGTCAAAATCATTCATATAAAAATAGTATAGTCTTTAGGCTCGCTCGCCATTTGTGCTCAAGCACATCACTAGTTTATATATATGGACGTACGTATGTCATTTTGTATTTTGACCCTCGCGTTTTTGTGTTAGTTATGTGGTCGACCCCGTCCCAAATTGCACTAAACAGAATCCTCTGGTTTATCGATCAGTACCCGTATCACCCTAGAAATTGAATTGTTTACCGTTTTGAATTCTTTGAAAGACGTTATGTGCAGAACGGCTGACCCTCACCTTTGACCTCACGCGATGTCTTTGCGTGCGCTCTTGTTGCTAGCTTTCACCTTCGACCTTTGTGGAAAGTTGTCCTTGGTGACCCTGCAAGATTGATTGAGGAGGTGGTTCGTTAGGTTGGTCTCGTTGTTGGCTAGGCTGCATTTGTGCTAATGATAAAGGAGAAGAGGACTGCAACGGCAGGAATTCACTTATGCTATGCGATAACGAGTAAGTGTACTAAATACTGTGATGTATGAGTAATAGCACTGGTAACAGTGCTATTAGCACTCGTAAAGCAATTGAAATAGCACTCGCCGAGTACTATTTCAATTGCTTTACGAGTGCTGTTGATCCCAAAAGTACAGGTTACCCGTGCTATCACTCGCTAATAGTAGGCCATCTTTTTTTTGTAATCATTTGCACTTGTAGCTACACTGTATCAGTCACTCACTATCTTTGTATTTCAGGATTAGATTCCTGTGGAATTTCGGTTTCAGCCTATGGCTCTTCTTAAAATGTTTGAAAATTTCCGTCAAATATGGGTTGAGCTTCTGTGGTACAGAATGACATTGTCTCCAACTAGAATCTCTCCAACTGTACATTTCCAAGGTTAATACTGCATGCGTGCACACTTATCCGTATTATTTCACTTAGCTACTGTGGTATTTCACTTAGTTTCCACTTAGTTACCGTGCTATTTCACTTAGTTATGTGCTATTTCACTTAGTTACGCACTATTTCACTTTCTCTGTGCGACTTCAATTGAAGAGTGATTTTCCCACACATTTTTGAATGGGCAATTTACGTGCCGTACTATTAAATTTAGAAATTGTTGTGACAATACGCCATCTGACAAGGAATAGTCTGAGAAATCATTAGCCTGAACAAACTCAAAACCTGTTTCATTTTGGTTTTCTTCATATACATGTTCCATATCATCGTCAGGAGTGGCAGTAAACACTCGGCCACTGTAACTAATGAAATGCCCCCCCCCCCACCCCCCACCTCCCTAGTACTTTAGTGAGATTGTGTTGTTGTTTTTTCCCATTAGTGTACTGGCAATTTTTAGTTAACAGTGGTATACATGATGACAGTGGCTAAGGTGTAAGGCTAAGTAGGAAAAATAAATAATACAAAAAAAAAAGAGTGGGGGGAAATTTTTATTGTAAGTCTTGACACAGAATTACATCTTATAAGGTGTATTGCATGATTAACTTTTTAATGTCGATTGCCCCCCCCCCCCCATTCACATTGTCTAACTTAGCTCCCCCTTGGGTGACAAGCCGGAAGAGCCCTAATGATGATAGGGATAATAGGGTGTTGAACTTGTCTACAATCAGTATGGGTCATGAGATCCTCAGAAGTGTGTCTAAGAGTTGGCCAGAGATATATTTTATCGTATTGACAGTGGTTAGTGTGCAGCAGTTCAAATATGATGGGATTTCTTGGATAATATTTATTTGACTAGGTATAAGCATACTTGATTATTAAAGTTCAATGTTGTTGTTTTTTAATAGCAGCCTAAATGTTTGATTAATAAAAACATTTAGGTATGACTAGTGGTTTGAACTTTAATAATCAAGTATGAATATGATGGGATGGAAGTCAACGGCTTCTATATCGATATCTGAACACAGCTGATGTCTTTTATAGTAGGCCTTCGCTATGTATATAGAATTTGTAAGTAAGTAGCTGCAGCCAACAACTCCACATTATTTCTCAAGAAGTCTGGTCGAAGCATTTATTTGAAGTGAGAATTCATATCAGGTGGATTTATTGAAGTTAAATGGGGAACAAAAACAATTGCAGCCCCATTTAATGCAGCCACGGAAGTCGATCACTTTAAAGAATCATAAAAAAATATACAATATTAAAGCTATATGTGACATACGGTAATCAAAAGACGTCTAAAAGACTGCTCATTCTGACAATGGCAAAACATTCTTTTGCTATGTAACCTTTACCAATTTTTTGTACCATTCGATCAGGAGTTTACGGCTTCTTGTTCTACAACCTTTGAGGCTATTAAAAGCTTCTGGCGAATTTAGCCATGTTAGAGAAGAAGAAAGTAAGGACAGATAGTTAGCTACCTGTGCAGCCATTTCCCTTAGTGTTAGAACTGTAGAAAGTAATGATGGAGCCTCAGGGAAGCCAGTATAATCAAGCAGTACTAAGTCCAGTAGCAATAGATGTCTACTTAATACAGGTATTAGTAGGAAGGGGTGATGAATCTGTAATGATAGAAAGAGTACTAGGAGTGTGAGAGCAGCAAGCAAGAGGTTTGATTCAGTTTATTTGAATGTTAGAAGTGAATGTCATACTATTCTGTGTTGAAACCACTTTATTTACCTGTATAAAGTTGGGTTTACTTCTCTCCATAGCAAACCGTGGGCGCCGAACAGCCAAGGTACATGATTGTCCCCAGACTCCGCGTCTGGCTGTGCCAGACTAAGGTTTCAGGTGGGTGGGAGGGAAACAAATCACCTAACAATAATAATTTACCACATAGAAAATTTAGGATAGCCCCCAAGTGTATGGAGTGTGTGATTAATCATTGCTGCCATGGAAATCACATAATACCTATAAAACCGTATCGCAAACATCAGCGTAACGCTCTAACTACGCAAGGTAAGTCGGTCAGTAATCGGGTCTGGTCCGGTCAGTAAATGAGACCCTACCCATACTGTACCCGTTCCGCTGTCGCTGCCGCTGTCGCTGCCGGGGAATTAACCTGGCTTGACCTACGGTCAACCCCGTCTTTACTTGTTATCGCATAGCATAAGTGAATTCCTGCCGTTGCAGTCCTCTTCTCCTTTATCATCACTCACAGGTAGCACAAATGCAGCCTAGCCAACAACGAGACCAACCTAACGAACCACCTCCTAAATCAATCTTGCAGGGTCACCAAGGACAACTTTCCACAAAGGTCGAAGGTGAAAGCTAGCAACAAGAGCGCGCGCAAAGACATCGCGTGAGGTCAAAGGTGAGGGTCAGCCGTTCTGCACATAACGTCTTTCAGTGTCCAATGCATCGGTTATAGGCCGGAGAGGTTGGGTCCCCTCGCATATTTGGCCCGGGCGGACCAAATCCGCTTAGCAGATTTGGTCCCACCTGGTAGTTGTTGCAATCTAATCAGTACTACTATTTAATCATGTCACATATAGTTGTAGCCAGCTACAACTATCTGTAAATAGAAGGAGCTAAATCACTTACTTAGGTTCAAAATTTGAGAACATAAGAAAGAAAGGTCAGTGTGTAATAGCAAATTTGATGCCGTAAGGAACAGCAATGAACGTCTCTCCACGCATGGTGTGGTTATCACCAACAAGTGCGTCTTTGGGGCTGCCGAGTTGGACTTCCTCGGACATAAGATTAATCGGCAGGGTGTCACTCCACTTCCTCAAAAAGTGCAGGTCATCCGTGATTTTCCTCAACCGAAGTCTCCTCGCCAACTACGCCGGTTCATTGGTCTCGTAAACTTTTATCATCGATTTCTTCCACATTGTGCCGAATTGATGATTCCACTACATGCTCTCCTCTCCTCGTGCAAACCATAGTCTCAGAGTCTGTCCTGGAGCGACAACGCTGTAGCCGCATTCCATGCCACCAAGGAGGCTCTTGCTGCAGCATCACTCCTTTGCTACCCTCAAAGTGACGCTCCTACTAGCCTGGCGACTGATGCTTCTGATACGGCCATTGGTGCAGTTCTGCAACAACACATTGAGGGAGCCTGGTGCCCTATCTCTTTCTTCTCCAGGAAATTGACTCCAGCGGAAACTAGATACAGCGCGTTTGACAAGGAGTTTCTGGCAATTTACCTTGCTATCCAACATTTCCGACATTTCCTGGAAGGACGTCCATTCCAAGTTCTCACCGACCATAAACCCCTCACATTTGCACTGAACTCTCGTTCTGACCATCATTCTCCGAGGCAAGCACGACAACTTGACTACATATCCCAATTAACCTCCGCTATCCGCCACATACGTGGACTGGACAACGTAGTCGCCGATACACTCTCGCGAATCGAGACTCATGCCCTTTTGTCTGGTCGTCCACCTACAGTTGATTTTGCTGCTATGGCCAAGTCGCAGGCGTCGGATCCTCAAGTTCGCTCTTTTCAATCTTCTCCATCTTCTTCATTAGTTGTGGAAGCTATTCCCTTGACGGATTCAAGTGACCCTCTACTATAAGCTCATCACTTCTCGTTTCGTTTGGCCTGGAATTAACTCAGATGTACGACGTTGGACTCGCTCCTGCATTCAGTGTCAACGTGCCAAAATACAGCGTCACACGGTAGCTCCTCTGTCATCTTTTACCACCCCTACAGCTCGTTTTGACGTCATTCACATCGACTTAGTTGGACCGTTACCGCCTTCCCGGGGATTCACATATTTGCTGACTTGTGTGGATAGATACACACGCTGGTGTGAAGCCATTCCACTTGCATCGATCACGGCCCAAGCAGTGGCCCGAGCGTTCCTTAATGGCTGGATTTCTCGGTTTGGTGTGCCTTTGGTCATCATCACTGATCGTGGACGTCAGTTTGAATCTCGCCTCTGGGCTAATCTGATGGCCCTTTGCGGTTCCAAGAGATCTCGGACCACGGCGTATCATCCTCAGTCCAATGGTATGGTCGAACGTTTTCACCGTCAATTGAAAGCTGCTATTACAGCTAGTTGTCGACCGGAAGACTGGATGGATGCTCTACCTCTCATACTGTTAGGAGTAAGAACAGCTTTCAAAGTGGATATTGCTTCTACCTCTGCAGAGCTGGTTTATGGTGCTACACTGAGGCTTCCTGGTGAATTTTTTAATGCTACACAAGCGGCCAATTCCCCCGATCCAGCTGATTTCGTCACGGAACTAAAGTCCTACTTCCAGTCTATTCGCCCCCAACCTCCACGTGTTGCTCCGCATGCCAGCTACGTCTCAGCGGAGTTGGCTACAGCTACACACGTTTTCGTACGTCGTGATGGTGTCCGCAAGCCCTTACGGCCACCATACGATGGACCCTTTCCTGTTGTCAGACGTAATAATAAATTTTTTACTATCTCCCGGAAAGGCCGTACCGACTCTGTCACAATAGATCGACTCAAGCCTGCGCACCTCGATGACAATATATCCTGCTCCTCATCTGCTCCACGCACCACTACTACACCTGCTTCACCCATCACTACTACTACACATGCTCCAGCACTCATCACCAACTCTCCTCGCACCACTCGTTCAGGACGTCGCGTTCATTTTCCTCACCATCTTGTCGACTACGTGCCGTGAGGCACTAAAGGAAGGGGGAGTGATGTTGTGAATTCCAATGAACTCTATTTAACTTCGATTGACTTAACTTAAGTAGCTAATTTATGTCCACTCAGATTTCCATTTACATTTACATTCACATCACATTCCATAGCAGAAACACAATCACCTCACACAGTAATATATAAGCAACATCATTCTAGGATTCAGTCAGTTACTATCATATTCTCCTTACTGGAAAATACTGTGTTGTCCTGGGGAAAAGACTTAGTAGAAGCATTCTACAACTCCAAAAAACATCTAGGATACCAACTCATGTGCTGATCAACGACTCTCACTCCATTCTGACCAATGTCATGATTGAATTACATAGCATGGTCTGCCACAGCTGATGAATCATCACTTAGTGCTAGGGTTCTCCTGTGCTCCTTCAGCCTATGTTGTAATGTACAGCCTGATTGTCTATTTATTTAATACTTCACTAGTCCAAATTTTTTTATTTGCTTATCCATAGTTACATTCTTGAGGTCACTCATTCATTTTTACATTGTATTGTAATAGTTCACTGATGATGACCACAACTAGCTAGTGGTCGAAACGTCTGTAAAATAAAAAAATTGGAATAGTGAAGTATTACCTAGTCACATAGGTTTATTTGGATTGATCTGATTGTCCAATGTATGTATGTTTGGTTACAAGAACCACACGGCACCTGGTTAACTACTCCAGATCTTTCAGTTGGTGGAACATAGTTTTTTACGTGAACCAACATGTTTCTCAGTGTTGAGTGTGGTTTAAAACAGGTCCGCATTTCCAAAGGGGCTAGAATCCTTTTGATACAGTCTGAGAAATGTCTCACATAATGAAGAATCACTGTAGCTTTTGGTGTACGATGGACCTGACTGGATGGTGAGGTGTTGGAAATCTGACTGTGTTGGTATGACAAGCCAGTGTTGTATTTATTAGCATTGGGTAGTCATTGGCTTGCAAGGCAGATTTCACATAGTCATCTATTGGTCTTTTTCGGCAGACAAATTATAGATCTAGTTTGTCCTAGAGAAAAGAGTCTTTGCTACTGACAACTTGTGGACCAACAGATGGTGTGAATTGAAAGCCAAGTACCGTACTTGTCGGACTTTGTCTGGTGTGTTAAGCACGTTTATTTATATTTCACACTCCAGCATTCCAGTTTTGTAACCTGAAACCTTAGTGCAAGCAAAGAAATGACCAGAAAGAATCAGATTTGATTGCTCCGAGATTAGTTGATTCATGCCATGTAATTTCTAGCATAAGATTCAATACTTTTCTTCAAAGCAGTTATAACACAATATCTGCTAGCGGAATTGTTTGTAACTCATTATACTTTAAAATATGCTAATTGGCAACTCAATTTGTTTTTTGCTGCATTGCTTCTTTTATCAGTAAAAACAAGACAATCATGTTTGATAAAGTAAGAAATCACCATAAATTATTATGATTTGTAAGTTTCAAAGGTTAAGTTACTGGTAGCCCCAAATCTGATATTACATGCTCCATAATCTGAAGTTAAATACTTGTAGCTCATATCCAACAATCATATTACACATAATCTGCTATACTATAAATGAAGGAATGACAAAGATTAAATTCAAAGTATTTTTATATTTTTGATAGCAAACATCAGAGGGTTAAGCTGAAATGCTTACACGTTCCCAAGCACACTCACATTGTGGATGAAGATGTGTGCAGGTATAAAAAATCTATCCATATCTCATCACAAGTTTGAAGTGACTCAATTAGGATTTTATATTAGCACTACATTAAATGTATACAGTGCCCATACTGGCATAGGGAGGATGAGATTATAGACGCTGTAAAGGATACTACGTTTTGCTTGGAAGAAAGTAGTGGCAAATTTCAATGAAAGCATAACCATGCCTACTATTTCCAGGTCAGTTCCAGTAAACCAAAAATGTATAGAATTTTTAAAATCATGTTTATATCATATTTTTGTAAAATGAAAATGATTTGAATATTGAAAGAATTTATCCTGATGATAACTTTGGAAAGTTAATATTGTTCAAGCTAAAACTCTTTTTGATCAAGTAATTCTGCCAAAATTGATGGGAAATTGTTATTCTCGCACTTTGGACAATTATACTGCAGGAGATGCTTTCACAATAAGATGAGTTTTATGAGTATTTTGACATTACTCAAACTTAATCTAGCAAACTTATATCATCATGTTGTCATTATTTTGTTGTAAGCTTTATTGTTTATTAAAAGTAAGCTTTATTGTTTATTAAAAGTCAAAAATGAAATTTAATTAAAAGTACAACACAATTTAGTCCAGAATTTATACTGTTTCGCTGTGAATGAAAAAGTCTATTGGCTGTGCTGCACTCAAAATTGAATATTTTTTCTTGAGGTTGCCAATGACCATTTGTACATGAATACCAACATTTGCAATACTCCTAGTTTGTTTCCTCAGGTGCCTTTGGTAGCACCCTCACTACACTCAGGATACCACAGCCCTGGTAGAGCCTAAGTATAGTAGTGTCCCTGATGGAAGTGTGGTGGAAATTCTGGCTCATACAGAGCACAGTGCTTATAGCTATCCACATATGCAACAAAAGCTTAAGGAACACTTTGGAAGCAAGATTATCCAGACAGAAATTAATGGTAAGCCTAATATTGTTACTTTTAGAAGCAAGGCCCAGGAAGTGTTGTGTGACTTTTATCGTCAACGTGATCGTGATTCAGAGAAAGACAAACTCAGGATCATCAAAGCTGCTGCTAGGCTGATAAAGGATGACATCAAAGGAATGAAAGCTTCTTATTCCAACTATTCTGTTATGGATATGAACTTCTTGCCAGAGTCTCTTAGAGTATTGCTCACTGATATTTTCGTTGGAAAAGATGTCCAGTTTAAAGTGTCCTCTATTGGACAAGCCGTAATGCAGGCAGCTCGACCAAGGGTTTTGTTGGCACCACTCCAGTTTGGCTTGGGAGTACAACTACATCACCATTTTGCTTCACGATTTCTGATCGATACGTTGCACAAACATGGTTTTTGTTGCTCATACAGTGAAGTGCACCAGTTTGAAAGAAATGCTGTGTTAAGTTATGGAACTGACATTCCACACAGTGTGTCACAGTTTGTACAATATGTTGCGGATAATGTAGATCACAACATCAGAACTTTGGACGGAATGATACTTTCCACGGCATGGGAATGATAGCAGCAGTCACTCCTGCAGTCAGGAAAGCCAATGCTATTCTTAGAGCAAAAGTCAAGCCAAACGATGTTGCTGCCATGGGAAAAGTCCCTATCCTGTTCTATCGAGATGGGGGTTTGGGATTGAGCACAATAACATTTGAAAAGCTGCACAGCTTCAAGGCTAAGGATCCTACTGCATATCTAGATACTCTGTGGAAGTGTTCTGTCATGTTTGGTTCTCCAAGGCCAGCATGGTCTGGAATGATGCAACCGGTGCATCATGGCAAGCATCATGGAAAGTCATCTGTGATGTTTCTCCCAATGATAGACATGAATCCGAACGACGTCACATGTGTATATTCTACACTGAAATTTATCGAAGACCACGCTTTTCACCATGATGTCACACCAATTGTCACTTTTGATCAGCCACTGTGGTGGAAAGCATTAATGATAATTGTCACTGAGCCTGCTGAAAGCAGTCTGAGGAAAATAGTTCTTCGGCTTGGTGGTTTCCATGCTGAAATGAGTTTCCTTGGTTCAATTGGCCACCTCATGGCTGCTTCAGGTCTGCAGGAATTGTTGGAGTTGATATTATGCCTCCAATGTTGTGGTTCACATGCTCACAGGCAAAGCCATTGCTCGTGCTATCCGAGGGCATTACCTTGTTGATGCAGCACTCAATGCTCTTATTGCATCCATATTTGATTAAAAAGATCAACTGCAGTGATAAATCGGAATAATACATATAATAATTAACAGTTATTCATATCAAAGTAACCAATTAGAAAGTTAATTTTCTCATTTCTTAATTCTATTATTTTTTTAATTCAACATGTGCTTTATGCATGATTAGGTTGAAATGGGCAAAGTTAAATTTCGAATGATGAATATTATAACAATTTTTTTATTATAGCAGCTGTATGCCTATGTGAATATTATTGCTTATTTGTTTTAAATATCAGTTCAAATTACTAATCTCTAATTAAAATACATAATGTGGCAGGAATTAACTAAAAATGTGATGTCTATTGATGCAAGCTCAGAAAACACTACATATGAAAAGGTAATCCTGGTTGAAATTATTATGCATAACAGTATACCACGTAAACTGCCCATTAAAAAATGTATGGGTAAAATTACCGTTTAATTGAAATAGCACAGTTGAGTTGAAATAGTACACTTATCAAAGTGAAATAGTATGGGTAAGTGCACACACGTGGGGCGATTAGCCTTAGTAATGCCATAGTTTTTGCTAAAAAGTTTGTTTAAAGTAAACGATGGTTTTAGGTAAGGATAGAGGTATACTATTAGCGAGCGATAGCACGGCTAACCATGGTATTGGGGATAAATATCACTCGTAAAGCAATAAAAGCTCTCATAAAGCAATAAATAGCAATCAGCTTTGCTTCAATTGCGTTTTACTTGTGCTATTTATCCTGAATACCATGGTTACTAGTGCTATTACTCATACTAATTGAAATGGTATTGCAGCACCTACCTTTTTTTTTTTATGATTCAAATAAATTTTTGAAATATTATTTAGGCTATCCATGTGATAATGCAGCCTGAAGCTCAGCCTCCAGCTGGTCAGCAGTGTATGTGCCAAACTCGGCTGTGCCACAAAGAAATGTTCATGCAAACGGCAGGGTAACATATGTGGACCACAATGTCATCCTGGTCGAGCATGCATTAATACAGGATCTCAAAAGCTAGCTGCAATGCAGTCTACTGCAGTGATTGAGGTAGCCGAAACGAATGCAGTACAGGAAAAAAAAATATGGACTGTTGTGGGACCGAACATCGACAGCAGCGGCGGGAATACAGACAGCAGAGTGGAAAATTGACAGTACTAGAACTTTCATGTATTGAGTTATGCTGAGTGTATATCATGCGTATGTAGGTGTTAATTACTTGTTTGTGCCGAGCGTGTGCCACGTGTTTGTGTGTCGTGTGCATAGTGCCATGTGCAATGTGTGTGAATATAATGTGTTGTATCAGTGTGGTGTGTCAGTGTGGTGTATCAGTGTGGTGTATCAGTGTGGTATATCAGTGTGGTGTATCAGTGTGGTGTATCAGTGTGGTGTATCAGTGTGGTGTATCAGTGTGGTGTATCAGTGTGGTATATCAGTGTGGTGTATCAGTGTGGTGTATCAGTGTGGTGTATCAGTGTGGTGTATCAGTGTGGTGTATCAGTGTGGTGTATCAGTGTGGTGATTAAGTGTGGTGGGTGTTTCAGTTAGTTCTGTTCTTCATTTATCTTTTGTGTCTGCGCATCTGTTTACGGAATTAAATGAACACTTAACCTCCGACCACGGGTGCTGGATCGTGTAAAGGGTAGCTTACTTACCTACGGAACAGCATGGTGGAAGCTCTACTCATCTGGGGCACTAGGCTTGAGATTAAAACCCCAAGCGTTCTCGTGAACCCCCACAACTGTTGTTGGCCAAATCTCACTCTCAATTACTGATAAGGATAACCTAACCAGCAACATGTGGTTAAATGACCGTCACATAGATGCAGCACAGACCATTTTGAGAAATACCTATGGTATAGCTGGACTGGAAAGCCCTACATTGCAATACACAAGGACATTTAATGTTCATCACTTGAACCCCTTTGTGCAAATATTAAACCACAGCGGCAACCATTGGATGACAGTATCTACAGTAGGATGTCAACCTGCCACTGTCAAAATTTATGACAGCATGCATTTACTACTCAGTGAAGATCTAGAAGAAATAATCGCAGACTTACTGCACACAAATAGTAAAGACATCAAAGTAAATTATAATATGAATGTTCAAATTCAGAAGGGAGGTTCTGACTGTTGTCCCTTAGCGATCGCTTTTGCAGCTGCCATTTGTAATGGACAAAAACCTGAACTCATTACTTTTAACCAAGAAACGTTAAGATCAGAATTATTGAAAGTATTTGAGAGCAAAACTCTCACAACATTTCCAAGCAAAAGTGAGCAAAGAAAGGCAACTTTTGACACTCAAAAGATACCAATTTATTGTAGCTGTCGACAGCCTGAAAAAGGTCGTAGTATGGTATGCTGTGATGAATGTGGAGAGTGGTACCACAGGGAATGTAGCAGAATAAGTAATAAAGATTGGAATAGCAAGAAGAAACCCTGGGTGTGCCCAAAATGCAAGAACTGAATGATTTACTACAGATCACTTTTACAATTTAAAATTGCACTTTGGTATCATTATACTCAATAATTTTTTATGTAACTACAAATGAAATGTTTAATATTACTAATTAATTTCTGGTTAGCTGCCTGGTCACAGTTACTAAGAAGAAAGTACCGTACATCTTACATCTGGTGAACCAGTAATCTCACTAATGTATCTTATACTTAACACCTTAACCTTGTCACCACTGCCAGTAATTGGTCAAGTGGTTTTCCAAGATGGGGGGGGGGGGGGGGGGGGGGGGGGGGGGAGCAAGAATGACATACCCTAAGCATTACTGGCACCAGCATCTCATTAATAAGCTTTAAACAGGACGTACTTGCGATTACATGGAGTTCTTGTTTAGTGGCACCATCAGGCAATGCCCGGAATCTATTTACTTTAGTCTACTTGGACCATACTTAGTCAGCAACTACCCCCAAAACTTAACAATTGTGGGTTCATTGGTGCGCTTAAGCCCCTCCATTGCAACAAGGTCATGGTCCAAAGAGGAAACATAGCACCTCACACACACACACACACACACACACACACACACACACACACACACACACTTTTTTGTTAACTCTTCATTATTAACCTATGAGGGGCAGTGGCGTAGCTGAGGGGGGCCTGGAGGGCCTTGGCCCTCCCATCAATTAGTCATAAATTCAATTTAAACTTGGTTCATACATTTATAGGTCACAAAACTAGGACCCTCCAGCAGTTTCTCTCCAGCTACGCCACTGATGAGAGGTGAGAATGTTCCAGGGTCATATTGTCCAATGGCTTGACAATAGCCATGCACAATCACCTGGACTCACACAAAGTTGATATACACATAATAATATTAATAATAATAATAATAATAATAATAATAATAATTATTATAGCCCGTTACCCGAGCGACCGCGCTTGTTGTTAAGAACTATAAATCGGATACAGTCTGGTATGCTCGTAAGAAAATGTATTAGCGGGGAAAAGTCTGATATAGTGCTTAGCAACCATAATTATGATGGAAGGCAGATCAGAGCAAAATGGAGTAATGAAGAGTTTGGGTACTTTAATACAATTACTAAGATAGCTAACGCTATACTTTGCTCGTTGTTTAGTTTGGGCTATAAAATAGTTATAAACCAAAATCATTAGGTTTGTATTGCAATTTATAAATCCTCGCCACTCAGGCTGCGCCCTCGTGTCTCGGAGTTTATAAATCGCATACAAACCTCAATTTTGGTTTATAACTATAACTAATAACAATAATAATAATAATATGGGGGAGGAGGTGGGGGATTGGAGGTGAGTGGGAATGAAGTATCGAGAATAGAAGGAAGGAGAATAGAAGGAAGGAAAAGAGAGAGGGGAAAGAGGGGAATAGATAATACTTTGAAAGAATAATTGATTCTTTGGCTATATTTACACGCACGCATGCATGCACACACGCACGCAGCATGCATGCACACATGCGCAAACACACACCCATACACACATGTAGTCCAGTAATGGTAACTGGTGCAAGTACAGAATTTCTTAATTCAATAGGTGGCATTTCTAATTCATAGATACCTTTTTTCAGTTTTCATAGCACATATATGAAATCTGATAACTTGATCAAGATAACTAATCGTCCTGCATCATTAGCTAAATTAACAAGCTGACAATTCTAGATGGTAAATCAAACTAAAAGATAACTATTTAGGACAACAAGTAGCAAATATTGAGCGAGCATATCATTACTTATAATGATATGTTTCATATAATTTAAGCATTGCTTTAAGTCTGATGAATTTTAAATTAAAAACATGATTTTTGACTAATATAAATACACCCTAAAAATCATATTTATATGAATGCATACATTTATTCCAGGTTTATCTTTCTAGTATTCAAACAAAAAGATAAGACGAGATATTAGTTCTCTGTACATAAGTGGTAACTTCTAAAGGAAGCAGAAAATGAAGATGGCAAACATCAACAATAACAACAGTCGTTTAAGATCTAAATTGCTTAGATTACCTATAATTAAATCTCTAACACGTCAACAGTTCACTAGATAGTTAAAAAATATAGTAAAACATCTACAAATTTTATTTCCACTATAATTACTCTTTGTAACAACCCCAATATTTCCGTGAGTGTTTACAAGTTATTGAGTGCATTGGTTCCTGTGGCTATACAGTCCTCATGCTAGTTATGCCTGTGATGCTTGTTCTTTTTTTGTTGTTTTCTGCACAATCCAACTATTGAGGTAGCTGAGCCATGTGGTTAACCACGCACCCTTTATGTACATAATTGCTGCACTGAATGAATATAATTGTGAGACAAGTTTGAAATGCAGTATATTCTAAATGCAAAACCTGATCTTTTTTAATTCAAAATAGACAAGAGCAAATGAAGCAACTGAGAATTGACAATGATATTACGTGCATTCTCTAATTACCTTTAATATTGAATAGTTCTAAAGGAATTCTAACATGTTAATTAACCATGTCTTCACGCAATGTGGCAAGCAGATCATTTGATTATTGAATGCTCCATGTAGCACATGTGTAGCGAGTAAAATCTATTGAAATCGTATTAGAAATGATTAATAAAAATATTTTGAAAATATTTAAAGTGCTCGTGAAGTAGTTCTCTTATTAATGTACTCTGACTCAAGTATTGTACATAGCATGAGTCAGAGTATAAAATGGGAGCCGATGGCAAATGAAAATATCATGTGAAAGTGATTTAGACTTTTTCTCAAACAGTCAGAGTACATTTTTCAATTTATTTTACTCGCTATGTACGCACTGCTTGGAGAACTCAATAAATAGCATAAAATACGGGAGAATATGTAATAGCTAAACCATTGGTTTGAGGAGTTATCCATTGATAATTCTGAGAGTTGCCATGGTTTAACTATTTTATACCATAGCTACCATTTCTGACAGATAAAAATACTAATCAATGACAGAAGCTATTTAAGCGAGGCTTGCAACTATCGACTAAAAGTGTATTTACCTTGGTGAACAACGTTCTATTTCCACAGCCTTTAGACAAGAATAGTAGCGATAGAACAGATAGATCCAGTGAGGTTCGGGGATAGCATTTATAAAACCTTTTAAGCCTAAACTAGGTCCCCTTTTAGCCGCCTTTAGATAAAAATAGCGGCAACTGAGCAGATTTGTTCAGCGAGGCTAACTCAGGAATAGTTTCTACAAGATCACTTACATTTTGTTGTATTCAACTTCATTATTATGTCAAATAATGCTTCTGTGTTGTATATAATATAATTTAAGCACTTGACTTGTGTACATACACAAACTGAAGATCATGACAGTAACTAAATAATTCGGTCATTTGTTGGCTGAATTTTTTTTATCATATTGCTAATTTCTACCTTCCCTGCTTGCACTGAAATCCAACCCGCGAGTAATTGAAAATCGTGGGTGAATTCAATTTGTTGCCTAGCAACAAATTACCCGACCTCAGAAAAATCGGGGGTAAATTCTAATAAGTTTTTGTTATAGCATTGCAGCAACAGAATAGAAATAATAAACATGAATAATCAAGCTGTGTTGCTATTTATGGGGTCTTGCAGTTGGGAGTATGTAGATCTGGAGACTCTCCTGGGACTATGAAGACACTGGAAGAATCAGCAAGTCTCTGACTGGACAAATGTTTCAGTGATGATGAGGACTTCTGTCACACTGCAACAAGAGAAGGCAACACATTTTAAAAGTCCATCACTTTTGTTCGTTGATTTAAAGAGATTCCTACTTGTTCATTTGTTCCAAAACAGGCAACAAGCTGGTTGACTCACTTAAGACAAATATATTCCTAAACTTAGCTAGCCAGTGAAATAATAAACCAAGCTAGTTGATCATTTCTAAAAGAGTGACTGTATTATAGATACCATGACTTTGGGATTAACAAAAAATGCGATCTGCCAAAAAATCATTTAAAAATTACATGTACAGACTTCATGCTACTAAAAAAAAAAGTTTTCTGAACAAAATTTTGGTCTTCAGAAAAATTTTTATGGAGAGTTCTTATCACTTAATGAAAAAATATGTTACTGCAAAACACCATTAATTCTTACCTGAAACTTGAGTAGTGGATCCAGAGGCCATAGGGACTGTGATGTGTGAAAGGGATCCAAGGGGCTTGGTACCTGCTACGACATCTGCTGTGACGAGCAAACTTGATCCCAGGGGTGTGGTACCTGCTAAGACATCTGTTGTGATGTACGAACTAGATCACAAGGGTGTGGTACATGCTACGACATCTGTTGTGACGTGCGAACTTGATCCCAGGGGTGTGGTACCTGCTAAGACATCTGTTGTGACGTGCGAACTTGATCCCAGGGGTGTGGTACCTGCTAAGACATAAGTTGTGGTGTGTGAACTTGATCCCAGGGGTGTGGTACCTGCTACATCTGCTGTGATGTGCGAACTTGGTCCCAGGGGTGTGGTACCTGCTACGACATCTGTTGTGATGTGTGAACTTGATCCCAGGGGTGTGGTACCTGCTACATCTGCTGTGACATGCAAACTTGATCCCAGGGGTGTGGTACCTGCTAAGACATCTGCTGTGACATGAGAAGTGGATCCTGAATGTGTGGTGACTGCGATTTGAGTTGTAACAGCCAGGGAATTGTGGTGTTCTGGAACATTGTATTTGAGCCATTCTGTGTACTTAGGATCAACCAAGTCATGTCCTTCTTCCAAACGTTGAGCAAAAAGAAGTTCCTCTTCAAGGGTGAAGGTTGTTGAGGTACCAGCTGACTGATCAGCCACTAAATCTTCTTCACAATGTCCTGTAATGCTCCTTTGATCATTACTATGGTCATTTGCCTCACATTCGATAGACACACTGGTAGTAAGTGGTCCATCACCTAAGGAAAAAAATATAATCAATTTAACAGCATACTGATCAAATCCACTTCTCCAGTAGACTAGGTCAAAACATTTCGTTATGAGTACCATAATATTCAACAAGTACACTGTGTACAAACGTTAGCTGTCCTTAACTAGTACCAAATAATAAAACCCTTACCACAGACAGGCTTTCATTTAGAGAGTTAAAATGTCAGGTTTTTTCCTTCTTTTTTTATTTTATATAAATTTAGCATACAATACATAAGGTAAAGCCAACTACCCATGAGCTAATGCTATGGCAGCCTGAAAAAAAGTGACACAAAATAAAGCATGATAAAAAAAGGAAATATCGCAGTAGCAACAGGAATTAGAATTGACCTTATCCTTGAAACCATACCCAAATTTGGAAATATATTGACAATTTGTTATGGAGTATTAGACAGGTATATATTTTAGCGTTTCAGGTTTAAGGTACAAGCTTCATATGGGGTTCAATTTTTTTGTTCACAAGTTTTAATATTAGCAGAAATTGATACATTGCTCACTAATATTCGCTATAATGTGATAAATGTTACCTTCAGGCACTTAATTAAAGCCAAATGTTTAGCTGAAGTGAGTAAAATAAGGTGAATTTTATAGATTTAGCTTGGGGGGTGGAGTGGGGAAGGGTTGGCAATGTGCTGATTGATTACAGACATTCACAGCTTCAACAACTTCTGGTTCATTTGTATTTTAAGTTCAAATGTACAGACTCACCTGTATGAGTGACAATCGATATTGCAGATGGATCGAAGGGATATATGCCACATTTCTTGAAGCCATTAACAAGATTTTGCAGGAGTTGCAGCACTCTCCCAGGCTGGTTTAAACACTAAATTGAAATTTAACTTGGTAATCACTTTACCAGGATTAGTCTGATAAAATCTATGACAAAAATCTTGCCAGTGAGACTTGAGTGAGCAAAAGAAGCTTGTATCAAGGGGTTGACATTCGTGTGTAGTATGTGGTGGCAAGCATAGCATGACTACACCACAGTCACGAGCATGCTGAATTGTACATGGCTCACAATGGGAACTGTGTCCATCAAGCAATAGGAGAAGTGGGCGTCCAGACGATGCATTGGGTAGAACAGATCACTGAGCCAGAACTTGAACAATTCTTGATCTATCCAGCCATTGTCACTAACAGCAAAACGTGAACCATTCACACTATTCAGAGTCCATAATAAATGTATTTGTTTTCCAGAAAAAATAATGAAGGGTGGTATGACTTGTCCTGTAGCGCTACCACATCCAATCACTGTTACTTGTGACTTCTGGCCTGATGTACGATAGCGAACCTTTTTCTGTCCCTTTTTTGCTACTATTCTAGGTGGAGGAGGACAAAGAGGCATACCTGTTTCATCCATGTTGTTATAGACAGATTCAGGGTGCTTGTCAAAACCATGGTCATCCAGTGTTTTCTTCAGCAATTCGAAGTAATTTTTCATGTTTTCTTCATTCATGGCGGCATCCATCCTTACTCCAGCCGTAGAATCACCCATGCAAAGTTGAAGGGATGAGTTACGTTTCATAAAATTATGCCACCAGCCCCTACTGACTGAAAGTGCTTTCAGAGACCCTTTTTGCCGAAGGTATATCTCAACTAAGCAAAGGACATCTCTACGAGTCTTTCCATACCCAATGTTAGCAGCACTTATAAGATAATCTGCAAGACCTTGCTCTTCATCTTTTGTCAAGTATGGCTTTGGACCGGGGTTGACGCCATGTGTCACTCTTCCACTAAGTCTGTCCTTAAGAGTACTACGAGGAACCTGATAGTTATCAGCTGCTTGATTCATTGAAAGCCCATCATTTATAACAGCCTGAATAGCTCCCACCATCTGATCATCTGACCATTTTTTTTCCTTTGTTGTTTCGGTTGACCTGTGTGGACGGGCTTGACATAGACTGAAGTTTTCATCGCCTGAATCCTTTGTATTTCTAATTGGCCATTCTAAAAATAAAAAAAATCAATCAACTTAGACACAAGCATAGTAAGAGGAAATATCTAAACATCACAGTTTCACAGAGAGGGGCAGTCTCTCTTGAATCACTGTCCCCCAGCTAAGTTTACCCTCTCAGAATTTTTTTCATTAATTTGATTAAAATTTACCCCCAATGCTCCCACCTGAAGTTAACCATTTAGTGCTAGGACCACACAATAATCAGTGTAAAGTGAATATTGTTTATGTGTATCAAATATTAGCTACAAACATGAGTGTGGCTGAACACTAAAAGTCTCCCCACTCCAGCCAAAATCCTGGATAAAATCTGACCATCTAAAGTAATACAAAAAGGTGCAAGTCTATTTGCTTTATAAGTCAAGTTAAATCAAAATTTCTGACTTTTACACAAAATAGCCAGCCCATTTACTGTGCCGGGTAAACAGTCTAGTTCAACTAAAATAGATCACCATATCAATAGATATAGCAGTTTTAGAATAGACTTTTATACAAACTTTCAACTAAAAGGTAAAGCTACGACTGATCACTCAACAGCATTTCATAGAGGGAAATATATGTACCCTAGCGAAAGTCCTCCCCCTCCCACTCAATAGAAAATGTACCTAACCATACTCTTTCTTAAAATTAACTTGCTGTACTCAGTATTGACGATAAAATACATTCACCATCCAACCAAACTGGCTCTTCTTACCACTTCACACTACATCAAGTTTTTCTAGTTTGCTTTACTTAATTCAAACGTTTGCCACAAAGTATATACATGTCACTACAATACCCATTTTCGTTCTCGGTTTGCCACCAAAATCGTGGCAAGCATGCAGATAACTAAGTTAACATTTGTTGAAGTCTATGCGCAAGAATTTCACTGTGTGAGCATTCAAATTGAGCTTGCAAATGTCTGCATGTGCAAAATTCAAAGCGAGAGTAACAATGAATTTTTACTTCACCAGTACCACAATATAACAATGTGAACAAAAATGTGTATTGAGCTTTTCCATGCATAGCATAACGTTAGGTAAAGGTTATAGCCAGCTTTCCTATCACCCAATAGGTAAAAAATCATACTCAAGTCCAGTAACTTTTTTTGTTCTTGCGTGGGCGTACGTGTGCACATTTTCTCCTACGCGCTTGCGCGGGCCGGGTAACCTTCTTAGCAACAGGAGAGAGATAAGAAATGAAAAAGACAGGGCAAGGAGGAGGAGAGCTAAAACGAAACAGAAACAGGTAGCAAAGTAAAGAATCTTTCTTTTTGAAAAGCCATAAATGTTCCTAGTCACACCAAGCATGCATGGAATAGCTGCAATTACAGGGAACATGCATCGCTCGCTTCGCTGTTAATGGCGCCTTTTTGTGGAACGCACGTGTTTTAGCTAACTTCACTCAATGGTGGCTACAGCGAATTCGTTCCGGCGTTCTGGCGGAACAATTACGCTAGCGTAAACGTTCCGGAATTTCGCGATTTCAGCGAATACGTTCCGGCTAAGTAAACACACTGCAGATTGAAGCAAAAAAACAACAACAACCTATGGTAGCTCATGTCTTTTATTTAGTTACTTTGACCTTTGACCTTAGCTATAGGTGTAATGAAAATTAAAACCGTAATTAATAGCTATATGAGCTCTACAACTTTCATCAAACCCATGTAGTCAGACCCTAGGTGACCATTTCTTTTCTGTCACAACATGCAGCATTGTTGTCTAATCACTTTATAAAGAAACTTTGGCTACAATATAACTGACTCTAATTTCTCAAGTAAAAAAATAAAGTAGCTAGTTGATACACACAGTGATAGTGTGGGAGGGGGGTCCAGCACTGAATAAAAGTGGTAAGGTAAGAGCAATGACCTATGAAAGTAGTTCAAAATTATTTTCCCAGCCAAATTTAAAATAATAATTCTTGTTGAAGTTGATGAATTATGTGTCCCCATTTGGTTGAAAAGAACGTCACAACATAAAACTAACTGGGCTTCTAATGCTATTCTTGTTAGCTTCATATTATAGAATAAAATGTCCAAAAGGAAAATGGATTCTAAAAGTTAAATTGCCTAACCATAACTACAAGTTATTGACCACCCATACCCATTGAAAAGTACATGTATATAAAAAGTGAAACTATGAAATGCAGAAATGAAATTACAGTTTAAAATACACAGGTAATCAAATTGAAGCAATGAAGTGTCACTTGGTGCTACACAACTGACAAAGCCAAGTCTTTTCAGGGTCATTTAAGTGTTCATCGTGTAAGGAGTTACTGCAACATGCCACATGAAACCACTTCAGACAAACACTGCACTCAATCATAGGAATATAGGAGCATATTGGAGTCTACAATCCATTTTCTGTTCGTATAGAATAGAACTCCATCCCTCTTGGTGATATTTTGAGAAAATTTTCTGATCGCTCTTTTTCTGCTTTCACCACAGCCTGGTGAGTACTTACAAGTCTTGCTCAGGTACAGAAAAACTTCATCATAGCTTACTGGGTTCCCAGTAGCCATCTCGTTGGACAAGTTTTCAAACAGTAGTCATACACGTGTACTAGTTGAAGGCACGGGTCGGAACGAATTCGCGGGGTAGGAACGATTCCGCGGACGCGAATACGTTCCGACCGGAACGTCCACGCTAGCGTAATCGTTCCGTCGGAACGATTTCGCTACACCGGACGATAATGCAATACGAGGGAGGCGATAATATATGTCGGTCGATATTCGAGGACTTACGCTACCTACATCCTGTGAGCAATACCCATTGTGGTGAGTAAAGATGTATTTGTTGTTGTCTGCTCTATTCCTGCAAAGTCTGCTTCTCTCTGGCTTTAACCAAGCTGTTGGTGACACATTTGACATAGTGACCTCCCTGGAGACTTTATGTCCTGGTGAGTTCTCTGGAGTTCCATGTCTCACTCTCCAACAATATGTCTCCAATCCAAGCATCAGTGGCAATGTAACTCTGCTGTTTGAGACAGGTAACCACACTCTTGGATCTGTTTTCTCTGCCTCTTCAGCCATGAAGTACTCACTGTCAGGAGATAATGTCAACATAAAATGTGTCTCTTCTACTGCACAACTGAACTTTCAATCAATACAGGAAGTATACATAAGTGGAATTAACTTCTGGAGATGTCATGGAGGAATTATTTTAGCTAACATTGTAACAGTGACTATCAGTAACAGTGCAGTCCAATATAGTGATGGATACTCAACCGACATGTCTCCTGTCACCTTATTACATGTAGGGAACTGTTGCATTTTCAATTCAGCATTTAGACATAATAGAGGAAATAAGGGAGGAGTAATGAGAGCAACAAATTCTACTGTTAATGTTCACAACAGTGTATTTCAATATAATAGTGCAAATTGGAATGGTGGTGTCATATATGCTCAGGTGGTATTGATAACAAATAGTACTTTCTCTAATAATAGAGCCAACCAGCAAGGAGGTGCTATATATACTACTTCATATGTTCACTGTCGTGAGTCTACTTTCGTTAACAACACTGCCACTAACTATGGTGGGGGAATCTATGTCACTGGAACTAACAGTTCTCTCTCTGTACACCAGAGTTCTTTTACAGGAAACACAGCATCTGCATTAGGAGGTGGAGCTATATATAGTAACAGTCGCTATTCTAATGTCACCATATCAGAGTCTATATTTAGCTACAATTCTGCCTCTTATTGCAGTGTATTAGATGTGGACGAGTTCTATCATTTCAATGTTAGTATAACTGACAGTGTCTTTACTTACAACATGGCTACCGGTCGACTTGTGGGAGGGGGTGTGGCCTGTATAAGAAATGCTTCTATTTCTATCCTCAGAAGTAGTTTCCAACACAACCAAGCTACTCTTCATGGTGGAGTATTTCACATTGACGCGAGTGATGTGTTAGTAGATGAAAGTGTATTTGTGAATAATTCAGCTTCTGAAGATGGAGGAGTGTTTTATACATACGTCCATCTCTCTCATTACAATATCAGGAGAAGTGAGTTTAGCTACAACTCAGCTGGAGATGATGGAGGAGTGATGTTCATTGGTCGAGTCAACAGTCGAGTCAACATTAGCGAGTGTGTCTTTAGTTTTAACATTGCATCAGGTAGAGGAGGCGTGGCAGCTTTAATTGGTAGCACGATGTATCTACAACTAAACAACATATTCAACAACACTGCTGAGTATGGAGGTATTATAAGCGCTTGTAACAGTGTTGTCATAGTGATGGAAGATGCATTATTTATGACCCCAGACCCAGTGTATTCATTCTGTATTCTGTACAATGGACACATAGTCCATTACCACATCTCACCTCCTGTGGATCCAGAACTAACACCTTCACCTTCTACTACTCAACAGACCATGTCATCTTCATTTGATATGGTAAGAAGTAAAGGTACACTTGACATTAATCAGAATCTTTCTACTAATACTGTCTTTGAAATATTATTGTCTTCAACAAAACTGGAAGTATTGGAGAATTCCTACAGTGAAATTCACTCCACTGAAACTTACTCAATTTCCATCACTCGTCTTTCTAATTCTATGCGATTATCAAGTAGTGATTCAATGCCTCTTAGTTTTAAACCAGGGAGTTCATTGGCTTCTACCCAACACACCCATTCAACAAATGTGGAGTCTTTCAGTGAACTCTTCAGCACTAGCACTCTCAAAGCATCTCTTATAACTACCACACACTATAATATGGAAGCGTCAACAACAATGCTGCCAACTCCATCGCTGATTGAACCAATGCCCACCCGAATGTCTCAACATTCTGAGCAATTGTCACTATTTAGTAGCACAGACTACCTGACTTCACTGGAGCCAGAAACTTTGTCTGATTTCTCATTGTCTTCTCTCACACTGTCTCCTATGAGTATGTTGAATACCTATCTAGACCCAAATCTTCCTCAGAGTGGCGCAGTGACATCTCTATCTACTATGAAGTCTGCACAATCTTCAGCAACTAGCCAGTCAAACTCTCATTCAGTATCCTACACAGAATCTGCTATGACCATCTTGCCTGGACATAACAGCTATTCCTCCAGAAAAAGTTTTGAATCTGCTTCATCGGAAGCTAAATTCCTAGTAGAAATATCCAAAACTATCACTAACCCCTCACTCGAGTCAACAGCTACAATGGATGTAAGTACTCATACATTAAAGGTGGATCTCGATGAAGCTACTGAAGTACCTGTCAACTCAGACATCCATTTAAAACTCAACATGACAATGGCCGTATCGATAGGTTTCTTTGGTATAATAGTAGTGGTATTATTTGTTGGAGTCATTGCCATCTTAATGAAGGTCCAAAGTCTGAGTCTGCAAAAGCAGTCCACACAAATGTATGAATTGAAGAGTCAAGAGACAGCACAAGAAATGAAAGATAATGCTTCCTACCATTAGCTCTTTAAAAACAAACTAACAAGCAAACTTGGTTTCATTGTTGTTATTTTTGTAGTTGTGTTATATATGAATTGAGTTATTTATGAGTTGAGTTTATAATCGTCATTGTGTGACCACCCTTGATTTCATTTTCAATTAGATTTGTATATATATAATATATATAGACAATTTTAATTGAACATGATAACTTAATTGGTTCAGTCATTCTCTGCTGATATAAAAACAAGCAATCTGTTAGCTATATTTAATGAGGTATCAAAATAGCTCGATCAATGAAAATGGTACGTGGAAGCACTGTCTTCAGCCAGAAACTCCCAATTACAACGTGATGCTAGGGGGCGTTGCCCATAAAAGCTGTTACCTACGCGGAGTTGAAAGCTTCGCATTTTCTCAACGATTAGCCCGAAATTAAAAAAAGTAGCTCAACTAGTTATGAGCTTGAGCACAAATGGCGAGCGAGCCTAAAAACTATACTATTTTTATATGAATGATTTTGACTTCTAACACTGAAGCTACTGAAAAAACAAGGTAGAGTTTTTAAATTACGCATACACTGTAAAGGGATTTCAGTACCATAGTAACAACTCGCTGCAACTGTGTGAATTGAAGGAAAAACAACAACAAAACAATACACGTTATTTAAACGTTTTCTTTGTGATATTCTTTAGCTAAATAGTGGCTGTAAAACGCAATGCTTTGACACAACTGGACATACACCTACACGAGACTTACCTTCGCGGTTAGTCTAGTGGACAATGCATTTTCAAGTAAATACTGTTGCGTACGGCTTATAACCATGCCAAAGAGCGCATTGACTTACCACCGCCACAAACTCGAATAGAAATGG
>WLWD01006064.1_pt1 | contig 72246 bp, 56 predicted proteins | sample 6712731 | NCBI WGS metagenome assembly WLWD01 (sample SAMN12718690, study PRJNA576275) | sponge metagenome | isolation source: marine sponge | host: Mycale hentscheli | place: New Zealand: South Island, Marlborough, Capsize Point | collected 2014-11-01
TTAGAATAAAAATTTCCCCCCTCTTTTTTTTTTTTTTTGTATTATTTATTTTTCCTACTTAGCCTTACACCTTAGCCACTGTCATCATGTATACCACTGTTAATTAAAAATTGCCAGTACACTAATGGGTAAAAACAACAACACAAATCTCACTAAAGTACTAGGGAGGTGGGGGGGAGGGGCATTTCATTAGTTACAGTGGCCGAGTGTTTACTGCCACTCCTGACGATGATATGGAACATGTATATGAAGAAAACCAAAATGAAACAGGTTTTGAGTTTGTTCTCTCAGACTATTCCTTGTCAGATGGCGTATTGTCACAACAATTTCTAAATCTAATAGTACGGCACGTAAATTGCCCATTCAAAATTGTGTGGGAAAATAACTCTTCAATTGAAGTCGCACAGAGAAAGTGAAATAGTGCGTAACTAAGTGAAATAGCACGTCACTAAGTGAAATAGCACGGTAACTAAGTGGAAACTAAGTGAAATACCACAGTAGCTAAGTGAAATAATACGGATAAGTGTGCACGCATGCAGTATTAACCTTGGAAACGTACAGTTGGAGAGATTCTAGTTGGAGACAATGTCATTCTGTACCACAGAAGCTCTACCCATAATATTAGACGGAAAATTTTCAACATTTTAAGAGGAGCCATCACTTACTTGTTATCACATAGCATAAGTGAATTCCTGCCGTTGCAGTCCTCTTCTCCTTTATCATCACTCACAGGTAGCACAAATGCAGCCTAGCCAACAACCACAAATGCAACCAACCTAACGAACCACCTCCTAAATCAATCTTGCAGGGTCACCAAGGACAACTTTCCACAAAGGTCGAAGGTGAAAGCTAGCAACAAGAGCGCGCGCAAAGACATTGCGTGAGGTCAAAGGTGAGGGTCAGCCGTTCTGCACATAAAGTCTTTCGCGGCAACGATTCCTCTCCTTAGCCGCTTTCCTGGTCTACTGATTCGTTGTACAGCTACTGGGTACTGTGAGTGTCTTATGGTGGACTGGAAGGAAGCTTTTGCTGTCTACCCTGGCTTATGCTTCTGGGTAAGTAGTTTTATGGCTAGCAGTCAGTGGGTTTTGAAGTATTTTTTCTGCATGGGGCACCCATATTGGTGTTCTCCTTGTGAAGTTGTGTTTCCTGAACAATTTTTTCTAAGGTAGCTACTGTATAGATAAATGAATGTAGGCAGCAAGGGTGACCTAGATTATGGAGTGATATTTTGTGGTCGTTTTAGCTATATTTTTATGACAAAGACTCCCCAGTTTGTTTGTTCCATAGTACTAATGAAAATTTTCATTTCTTTGTGAGAAAGTGTGGGTGCATGTTGGAATGGTTTCTAGTGACTGAATTATTCTAAAACATGCTCCACCAAAATTATCCTCACTCATAGCCTTTCCCTTGGCCACCCTAACACTTTAGTGTGGTCCTGAACAATGAGGGGGAGAAAATCATTGCATACAACTCAACATATGGTTTTACTTTGTTTTAGACACACAGTTTCATAGGATTTCCACCCTAATTTTTACCTCTTCTGAATTAATTTCAGTATAAGAGATGAAAAACATTGTAGCAATTCATTGTAGTTTGTCCAAGTTTTCATGATCATGACTTCACCATTTTCACGTGGCTAAATGGTAAAGTTTCTCTTCTCTCTCCCAGTGAATAATGCTGTATGAATTCCTGTTATTCTAGTTCTTATAATTCTGATAAACTTCAGTGAAATCATTTTACTTATCTGCTTATTCTTCATTGAGCTGTTGTTGAAGGACTTTCTCAGATTGCCAATTGCTTATTTATGGTTTAAACAGTTTACTATGCGATTATCTCTTTGTATTGTGTATCTGCAATGCAATATCAGTAAATTAGTCAGTTTCTCTAAGCTCACAATTTTCATTTCTTTGTGAGAAAGTGTGGGTGCATGTTGGAATGGTTTCCAGTGACTGAATTATTCTAAACACAGCTTCAGAAGCACAGTGTCATATTAGCTTGTATAACCAGGTTTCATGCAGAGGTGGTAGGAGCACCCTGAAATCCCCCACACCCTCCAAGCCATAGTTCCCCCCCCCCCCCCAAAATTTTAATTTAGTAAGTAGCTATAAGCTTGAATTATGTGACAAAGCACAGATCAGTGTAAGGTATACATATACACTTTCACATAGGTATGTCCATCAAAGCAGTGTGGGTTTCAAAAATGAGTCTGGCTTCGTGTAAGTATACATCAGTGTTTCCCACCCCCAGCGTTTCCCACCCCCAGCGCAAAATCCTGTATGACACCCTGATAGCTTAGTCATCATATGATTTTGCTGGAGTAAAAGTATGTTCTTTCCCCTATTTTTAAGGTCACTATGAAGCATTGCTTTTTTATATTGTGTGATTTTCAGTTGATGTTGTGAGAATAGAGAACAGGAATTTCCTTACAGTGGCCCAATATATTTGCTTCCAGTATCCAGATACAGTGATGGGAAGGAAAAGTGGCCATTTTTTACATGCAGTTCATAGAGTAAGACTAGGACAGGTCTCAGGAGCCATGACAACCACTAAGGCCATAAGCAACTTGGTATGATACAGTATCGTATTAACGACCATTACCAAATTCAGGTCTTATGGCCTCATAGAGGTAGTTGCAAGTCACGATATGGATTTGGAACTGGCAGTCAGTTAATTTGCTTATTTTTCTTTCAACAAACAATGTTGGTTGTTTTTGGTTTGTGTTTTGTTTCTTGTGCTTATTTAAAGCCTATCTGTACATAAATTATAGTCAGTACATAATGATTTTTGTATGGTAGTCAAGAGGTAATGTAGCTTCACTGACCATACACGCCCTTCCTTCTGCTGTAGCTCAAGTACTCATACACCCACTCATATTACACAGTCCTTAGTGGATGTGATTCAATAAAAAATTGGCATATAAAGTGAAAGTGTAAAATTCATCTTTATGAAATTATCTTGCACAATTTGTTCAAGCAATTTACACTGCCAACTTTTTTTAATCAGTGTAAGAGACCCACTCGTGGCAATAAAAGCTTTTCCAAAGAATTGTTGCGCTGTATAAATCCAAAATCTATTGTTCAGGACGTGTTGCCACAGTCGAACAGACGCAAGACTCCAGCCCTCCAGCAGAGCAAGATTCTGAAGAGCAAGATTCAACTCCACAGAGGATGCCCCTCCAGTGAACTTAGAAACTTTGTTTATGCACATTATCAACCACACGTATAGTATGTATCCCATGATTTACTCTCATAGTAATCAACACGCGGTAATCATATTCATGCAAACCCACTGGCAACGTGCCATAGTCAGTCACCTGATATGTCTTGTAAATGTATGTCTGAATTGTTCTATTAGAGTTAAACCTTAAGCAAACAGATCGGGTTACCTGCTAGTGGCTTGTTGCTGAGCGAGGATCTACCATACGGTCATAGTATACCGTCGCCGCTCTCACACTCGCCGCGGGGCCTTAACTTGTGCGCTGCGGGCGTAAGCTTTGATAGAACCTGGTCCTTCGAGATTATTAAAAGGCCACTGCGTTGCGGGATAAGTTACGCGATCCCGTACATGGTCCTTCGAGCCGGATACTGACTACAACCGTCGGACCGTTCCAGCCTATCTCTCCACTCAGCTTCGAGGACTTCACCTCTCAACTTCGAGTTCGGGTCCAGCCTTCCACAGCGCCGGACCTCATCTCTCAGACGTTTTGGGACCAGCTCTCAACAGCGCCAGACGTCACCTTGTCTATTTCGGGATCAGCCATCCACAGCACCCGACCTAGTCTTTCAGCATCGCCTCATCGACGATTGCGGCCATCAGTCATACTTGACAAACTCAAGGCAAGTCTTCAACTTCGCCAACCTAGCAGCTCTGACAACAAGCATCATCTGCATAACTCTCCCACAGCTGACTCATAACGTCACCTATAAGTTCGACTTCCACCATAAGTCATGGATGAAATCACTTCAATCGCAGACATCACTCGTCTGGATGTAGTCAAAGTCAAAAGATCCTGTCGTAAAGGTAGGATCACAAGGCTAAAGACAAAATTGGACGACGCCGCAGGTAAGAGACCCAGTGCTCTTAGCCTCAAGACCCTCACTAACCTTCGAGAAGACCTCTCCCGGGAGATTCGAATCTACGACGCTCTTCAGGCTCGGTATGAGCATCTACTCTCAGAAATGGACTCGCCAGAAGCCCAGTATGCTGAGGAATTAGAGACAGCCCTCGATATAGCCGACTCTCACATCAAGCTACAGAGAAGACTCGAGGACTTACGTACTTCTCAGACACACTACAACGACGCCATCAAGCTACGCTCAGATTGTGACACTTTCTCAGAGGTGGCCAACCCAGACGTGGCTGAGTTTGAGAAGGATTGTTCCCGACTGCAGAAGAAGATCAATACATTTCTTCAACAGACCCTCACCACCGAGGACGAGGACATCACTACTCTTCGAGAATGGTTTAAGGCAAGACTTGAAGAGAGTCATAGGCAGCTCAACAAATGCCGAGAGAAGAGGGCACAGGATAGGCGAGACAGACACGCCGCCGATTCCGACTCTTCTACCGACCGAACCCGATCAACCAGTGGACCCAAGATCAAGCTGGAGCTTCCTACCTTCTCAGGCAATCCCACCGACTGGATGCATTTCCACAAACTCTTCACTTCAGCACTCGACACAAGAGGCAGCTCGTTCAGTGACAGGGAAAAGGTATGCCTCCTCCTCAACGCCATGAAGCATCCAGAAGCGGAAAGAATCGTTCGTCTACACTCCTTCTCCGACGACGGCTACTCGCAAGCAATGGAAGCATTAGTCGATAAGTACGGCCTTGCCATGAAGATCTTCCCTCACCTGGTGAAGAAAACTCTCCACAAAGAACCCATCGACTTCACCGAAGAAGGCTTCGCCAGACTCAGAGAACGCATTTTGATACCCTTCCAAGCCATGGAAGAGTGTGGCTGTGCTACTCTGTCCCAGTATCTCACTGCTCTCGTCTGCGAGGACTTTACTCCACGTCTCAGGGATGAATGGACCAAACATTTAGCCACCAAGAAGGACGTTCCTAACCTGAAGGATCTGTTCGAGTATGCCAAGCCATTGGAACACACACTCAGCAGCATCAGCACCATCGCGGGACCTTCAAGGGACAAGCCTTCCCATCATCAACGCAAGCCAGCCTTCACATCGTCCACCAAATCTACATTCTCTAAGAACTGCATTCTGTGTCATGAACCTCATCGTCTTCATCAATGCCCGGTCTTCCTGGGATATGACGTTCAAAAGAGGATCAAGTATGCCAAAGAACAGAAGAGGTGCACTAACTGTCTGAGCGACAGACACTCATGGGCTAACTGCCCGTCCTCTCACACATGCAGAAAGTGTGAGGCCAAGCACAACACGCTTCTCCACAAGGAAGATGCAGCTTCAGGAGCATCGCTACAAATGCTACATACTGCTACTAAGCCCCTTCCTACTTCTGAATCTCCAGAAGACTCTCCTCCCAAGGTTGCCTTTCTCCACACGGCTCTCGTCAAGGTCAAGAATGGCAGTCAGGAGAACCAAGCTCGTATTGCTATGGATACAGGAGCTTCTTCCTCGCTCATCACCGAGGCTCTAGCATCACGCCTCAAGCTGAGACGCTATCCACAGAGGCTGACTCTAGCTGGTGCATACGGCAGTGGAATCAGCAAATGCTTCGTCAAGGCAGAACTCTTCTCCTTGCACAACGAAGACCAGCACGTCACCATCAAGTTCTCCGTAGTGTCCAAACTACCAAGCGCCTATCCTCCAAACCGAAAGGAAGAGATTGCTGCTAACCCTCATCTCAAGGACTTGGCTCTGGCAGACCCTGACTTCGGTGGACCTCTGGATGCCTTAATCGGAACCCTCGACTACGGACGTTGTATACTCGGATCGCTCACCTACAACCTGTCATCAGACATCGCTGTTCAGCCTACACTATTTGGTTGGACAGTTACTGGACCGATGGATTACACACCGCCGGCATCAGCCTTCTACAAAATACAAACCGTCGAAGACACGCTCCATGAAGACCTCAGCCTTCTGTGGGCCATCGACAAGACTCCTGAGACATCACATCTCAGACCAGCAGACGAAGAAATTGTCAACCACTTCAAGGACACTCACTCCATCAAGCCCGACGGACGTTACTCTGTGAAGCTACCCAGAGTTAGCAACCCGCCTGAGTTGGGTCTGTCCCGGAACATGGCTCTTCGTCGATTCCAGCAGAACGAACGTTCGCTATCCAAGAAAGGAAAACTGGAGGAGTTCAACAACGCTCTGAAGGACTACCTAACTTCGGAACATGCCAAGACCGTTCCAGCCGACGAGCTGACCAGGGATCACTATTACCTGCCAGTTCATGGCGTCTTCAAAGATACATCTACCACCACCAAAGTACGCCCAGTCTTTGATGCCTCAGCACGCTCAAGTACTGGCGCCTCTCTTAATGACACCCTACACATTGGACTCAACCTATACCCTCTCCTTTCCGACCTCCTACTCCGATTTCGTCAATACAAGATCGGCTTCTCTTCCGACATATCGAAGATGTTTCGGGAGGTGGAACTGCACGAGAGTGAGCGAGACCTTCACAGGTTTCTGCTCAGGAACGACTCGGGAGCTATCAACGATTGTCGAATGCAACGACTCACCTTCGGAGTTCGTCCATCACCATACCTGGCCACTCAAGTCATACAAGATCTAGCCAAGCGATACTCAGCTACTTATCCTATTGCAAGCAAGGCCATCCTCAACGACTTCTACGTCGACGACTTCGTTTCTGGAGCAGACTCTGTTGAAGCCGCCCAGGAGATCCGAACTCAGCTCTGCGAGTTACTCAGACTGGCTCAGATGACACTCAGAAAGTGGAGGACCAGCAGTGATGCCTTCCGGGACACCATTCCCAAGGAGCTAGTGGAGACAGAGGACCTGCAACTCGTTTCCTCAGAAAAGTCTCTCAAAGCTCTCGGCATCCACTGGGACGTTGCACAAGATTGTCTTCGTGTTCCTTCACCTGAGATCGACAGCTCCGTCACTCCGACCAAGCGCATCGTGGCTTCCGTCACAGCTAAGGTCTTTGACATTCTCGGATTCTTCGCGCCCACGACGATTCTAGCAAAGATGCTGCTACAGAAACTCTGGATCTCGAAAGTTACTTGGGACCAGCCATTGCCAGAAGAACTTCTACCATCCTGGGAGCAGTGGATACACGACATTCCAGCCATCACTAGCCACCCCATCATCAGGAGATACACTTCCAATGATGCTCCAGTCCGCCTCAAAGAGCTTCATGGATTCTCAGATGCCTCCAAGGACGCTTACGGAGCAGTAATCTACCTTCGTCAGCTACATGAAGATGGAACAATCTCCATTTCAATGGTAATAGCCAAGGCTAGAGTGTCACCACTGAAGGGGCTCACTATCCCTAGAGCCGAACTTCTAGCAGCCTACCTGATGATCAAGCTGCTCGACTACGCAGCCCAAACTCTGCATATCACCCCTTCTACAGCTTGGACTGATTCAGCCATCGTCCTGTGCTGGATGAGGAAGATGCCTTCATCACTCAACGCCTTCGTTGCCAACCGAGTCATGGCCATCCAAGAGATTCTCCCAGACGTCAAGTGGAAGCACATCTCGACTACGCAGAACCCAGCTGATCTGCTCAGCAGAGGGATGTCTGCAACCAATCTACAAGCCTCTGCCTTATGGTGGCAAGGACCCCCATGGCTCAAGCTGCCTGAGGAAGAATGGCCAAGACCACAGTTCTCAGTCCCAAAGGACGTACCGGAGGTTAAAGCTATCACTCTACTCAACCCTCCTACCAACAAAACTACTCCAATCTGGGAAGGCATCTCGCCTTTCCACCATCTAGTCCGGGTCTGCGCTTGGATCCGACGCTTCTACTCCAACGTCAGGAAGCCAAAAGACCAGCGCAACCTTCAGCAGACACTCACCTCCGACGAATGCAAGAAATCCAAGGACACGCTTATTTTTCTCTCTCAGCAAGAGACGTTCGAGGAAGTCTTCGCCGCTCGTCGCAGAGGAACTCAACTCTCCAAAGGTCACTCCTTGGCCAAATTCAACCTCTACTACACAGACACTGGACTACTCAAGCTCACCACTCGGGTCAGAGATCCAAGGCTACAACGACAGCCCAAGACGGTGATTCCTTTATCACTCAAGTCTGGACTCACTCGACTTCTAGTGGAATCTGAGCATAGGAGACTTCTCCATGCAGGAACAGCTACTCTCATGGCTATCCTAGGAGACACCTATTACATACCGGCCCTGAGGAATTTTCTGAAAGGGATAAGTCGAAGATGCCCTGCCTGCCAGCGAGCCTACAATCGCAACATTCAGCAGCCTATGGGTCTTCTTCCTTCTGTACGGACAACCCCTTCTCCACCTTTCACCTATACAGGCCTCGACTTCGCCGGGCCCTTCATCATCAAACGAGGACACACCAGACGACCGGTTCTCATCAAATCCTATGTCTGCCTCTTTGTCTGTCTCTCAGTCAAAGCAGTCCATCTGGAACTCTGCGCTGATCTCTCCACTGAAGAGTTCTTGGCAGCCCTGCGACGATTCTGCGGACGACGAGGGAAGCCTGTCGCCATATACTCCGACAATGGCTCTAACTTCATTGGAGCCAACAATGAGCTGAAGGAGATTCGACAGCTTCTAGCAAGATCATCCCAAGGACTATCTCATTTCTGCGGAGACGGCGGTATCTCTTGGAATTTCATCCCTCCACTCACTCCTCACTTTGGTGGAATATGGGAAGCCGGAGTCAAGTCCATGAAGATGCTCATGCGAAAGGTGCTCTCTCCACATGCCCTACAATTTCGCGAACTCGCCTCCATCCTAGTGGAAATAGAAGCTATTCTTAACTCAAGGCCTATGACCCCTCTGAACTCTGTGGAAGCAGACAATCTTGTGCTCACGCCAGGACACTTCCTCATCGGAAGGCCCTTGGTAGCTCTTCAAACCAAGCCAGCAGACACGTCAAAGATCACCACTCTAAGACGTTGGCAACTCGTCCAGCGCCTGTCACAAGACCTGTGGACCACCTGGAAGACACAGTATTTACAGAGCATGCAAGCTCGCTCCAAATGGAGAACTGGAGGTCATCAGCTTCACGTCGGAGACTTAGTCTTTCTCAAGGAGGAAACCTTCACCTACAGACGATGGCCTCTAGCTCGAGTCACAGCCATCTACCCTGGAGATGACCATATCACCCGTGCAGTGGACGTAGACTGTGAAGGCAAGATCTACAGACGATCTACACGCCACTTGATTCCTCTCAACATAGAGGAAACCTCTTCGGGCCCCCCAGTATGTTCAGGACGTGTTGCCACAGTCGAACAGACGCAAGACTCCAGCCCTCCAGCAGAGCAAGATTCTGAAGAGCAAGATTCAACTCCACAGAGGATGCCCCTCCAGTGAACTTAGAAACTTTGTTTATGCACATTATCAACCACACGTATAGTATGTATCCCATGATTTACTCTCATAGTAATCAACACGCGGTAATCATATTCATGCAAACCCACTGGCAACGTGCCATAGTCAGTCACCTGATATGTCTTGTAAATGTATGTCTGAATTGTTCTATTAGAGTTAAACCTTAAGCAAACAGATCGGGTTACCTGCTAGTGGCTTGTTGCTGAGCGAGGATCTACCATACGGTCATAGTATACCGTCGCCGCTCTCACACTCGCCGCGGGGCCTTAACTTGTGCGCTGCGGGCGTAAGCTTTGATAGAACCTGGTCCTTCGAGATTATTAAAAGGCCACTGCGTTGCGGGATAAGTTACGCGATCCCGTACAGCTAGCTTCATTTGCTATCTAAATGTAGAACATAACAATTAAAACAAAAGTGTAGTAATAACTGCAGTTCTTAGTACAACTATAGAATCTTACATTTTTTATGGCAAAATTCTTAACGGGATTAAAGACAAAGAATGCCATAATGCTTCCACCATCTTACAGAGTCCCCGCTAGGGAGAGTGAAAAAATATCTAAACTCTTTAGATGTCACTTCTGCTTAGCAGCATCTGAAGAATTTCTGGTCAGTGTACATAGCTTGCTAACATTTTTCTCTGTAGTGGTGTGTTGACCCCTGCTTGTCGGGCTAGCATGCCACATCAAAGGCTGTCATGGTGGAGAAGATTATTGTTTGGAAGAACTTGCAAAGTAGATGTTGAAATCTTTGAAACAATCTCAACTTGTATCAGTAGACATATTTTAAGCTTCTTCCTTACCATGGATCCCTACTTGTCAGACTCTGGTGCACTGGATGGAGACAACTATACTCTTCCTGCTACTTGTGTGGCACTGTCATCTAACTTTCTCAATGGCACAGATATCTCCCTCTACGTGGATGTTGGAGTCAGAGCAGTCAATGTAGTGATGGCAGAGGTTTATATTCTATTAGGAAACTTTCTGAATATCTTGACGCTGGTATTAATACTCAGGTACAAAGAGTTGCACACTCTTCCGTTTGTCGCAGCCGCTCAAATAGCGATTTCAAATGCTACGGAAGCATGTGTGATTGGGTTTCCAGCAGTTATAAACAGCATTGTAGGTGGATGGGTTTTAGGAGAGAATGCTTGCATAGCTACTGCTTTCCTTCGCTTTCTTTGCTCTTCAATAAGAAGCATGATTTATTTCATATTTTCAATGGATCGGTTTTCTGTCGTATTTTTCCCTTTTGTGTATCCGCGATACAGGCGAGGGATTATGTTGGTGATGTGCGTTCTATCTTGGTCTATTGGTCTACTGCTTAGCTTGGTTCCTATTCCTCCGTTGCTGGATTGCTATGGGCTGTATGATTCAATTAATTCATGTTTTTTCATCCTTGAGTGTGGCAAAGGATGTGAAATATTTCTGAGGTTGTGGACATTCCTGATGGCTGTTCCATGCCATTCCATAGCAGCTGGATTGTTTATTGCTCTGTTTGTAAAGGGAAGAAAGATAAGGAGAAAAGAGTCTAAGATGCTGGGTCTTTCTCACAAGACAATATCAGATTCAGATTGGAGAGCACTGAAGACTATTTCTGTATTATTTGGATCTTTCCTTGTCGTATCCTTTCTTCCTGCTTTTCTGTGGCAAGTTCTACAACTATTGCATGGCACAACTTTTATATTAGTTCGTTCTCTTTCAGAGATTTTAGTGAATTTAGTATTTATAACAGATCCCATAATCATCTTAAGAAATGCTGATGCTAGAAGTGCCTGCAGAAAACTTCAGTTGGACATCTGGCAAACATGCAGTCATTATTACGAGAGATTGAGGGGAGATTCTGACCCTCCTGAGCAGATTAAACTCTAAAATTTAGTTATTGTTTGTTTGTTGTTGTTTTTTGCCTCACTATAATGTCTCAACAATTATTCTTCTTTAATTTGTCTTTTTTTTTATATAGCTAGTCTTACTTTTCACTATTTTGTTATCATTTATAATTGTATAGTCGCCAACTATTAGCTACATCTATTTAGCTAATATTTACACATGACTCAACCAGCATCAATCATGATTACACCAGTTTTTGTTGTAGTTGTTATTGTTGTTGTTGTTATTGTTGTTTTCTGACTTCATGTTTTACAACCCTTTATGGCAAGTGACAAAATGAAGTGAATAATTACTTTTCCTATTAAATGCACTATCTGCATTAGAATATTTTTTGACGGCTGTTTGACTTCAGGGCATAGGTAATGTCCATGTCGAGATTGAGGGAAAGAGAGAAGCCATATATGGTAAATATTTCCCATGTCGCTAACATAAGTACGCAACATTGGAGCTCTACTTTATTTAGGAATGTTTATGTAAAGCAAGGGAAGTGTCTCGAATAGCGCAAATACATGGCGAGCGAGAAGACTCTTTTTACAGAAATAGGACAGAAAAATTACATCTAACTGTAGTGCACAGTGTAACCCTTTTTGGTTGAAACAAAGTTGCGTAAGGCAGTGCAGCAGGATTCTCCGCGCTCGTTAATTGAAAGATACTGGAACTGTGAAAGCGTTACCTTACTTACGTAATTAGAAGAGCGGGCGAAAAGTTTTGACGTATGCATACATACCTATTATACTAGTGGTGTGCTTGAGCACAAATGGCGAGCGAGCCTTAAACTACACTATTGTTAAATTTGATTTAACAACTAATACTCGAGCTATTAAAATAAAGTCGAGTTTTTAAATTAAGTATGAGGTAAAGGGACTTCAATGTCATAGTAACCGCTCCCGCAACAGTTTGAATTGAAAAAGAAGCAACAAAATCAAATCACGTTATTTAAATTTTTCTTTGTGATATTCTTAATAGTAGTTTTAACGCACTATACTTTCACACAACTGAGCATACCTACGCAAGACTTACCTTCGTGGTTCGTCTAGTAGACAATGCATTTTTAAGTAAATACTGTTGAGTAGGGCTTATAACTGTGACAAATAGCGCATTAACTTACCACCGCCACTAACTGAATAGAAATGGAGCTCCCATAAGATTTTGAGTTTTAACTGCACCCGCAAAACAATTCAAAGCCGTAAACAATTCAATTTCTAAGGTGATACGGGTAATGGTCGCTAAACCGGAGGATTCTGTTTAGTGAAGTTTGGGACGGGGTCGAACGCGGAGCGAACACAAAAATACGGAGGGTTAAAGTACAAAATGACATACGTACGTCCATATATACTAGTGGTGTGCTTGAGCACAAATGGCGAGCGAGCCTTAAACTACACTATTGTTATTCAAACTACTAAAATTAAGTCGAGTTGTTAAATTACGCATATACGGTAAAGGGGTTTCAATGCCATAGTAACCACTCCCCTCAACTGTTTGAATTGAAAAAGAAGCAACAATAGTTGTAACGCACAATACTTTCACACAACTGAACATACCTACGCAAGACTTACCTTCGTGGTTCGTCTAGTGGACAATGCAATTTTAAGTATAAATACTGTTGAGTAGGGCTTATAACTGTGACAAATAGCACATTAATTTACTACCGCCACTAACTTGAATAGAAATGGAGCTTCCATAAGATTTTGAGTTTTAACTGCACCCGCAATTCAAAGCCGTAAACAATTCAATTTCTAAGGTGATACGGGTAATGGTCGCTAAACCGGAGGATTCCGTTTAGTGAAGTTTGGGACGGGGTCGAACGCGGAGCGAACACAGAAATACGGAGGGTCAAAGTACAAAATGACATACATACGTCCATACATATATCTAAATAAACAAACATCCCCGATTTTCGATTGTGTTACCCCTGTAAGTGTCTCGCTCGCTACGCTCGCTCGCCAATAAACTAGTGGTGTGCTTGAGCACAAATGGCGAGCGAGCTTTAAACTACACTATTGTTAAATGATTGATTTTAACAACTAACACTCAAGCTACTAAAATAAAGTTGAGTTTTATAGTTAATGGGGTAAAGGGGTTTCAATTCCATAGTAACTGCTCCCCGCAACTGTTTGAATTGAAAAAGAAGCAACAAAATCAAGTCACGTTATTTAAAATTTTCTTTGTGATATTCTTAATAGTAGTTGTAACGCACAATACTTTCACACAACTGAACATACCTACGCAAGACTTACCTTCGTAGTTCGTCTAGTGGACAATGAATTTTCAAGTAAATGCTGTTGAGTAGGGCTTATATAAGTGTGACAAATAGCGTATTAACTTACCACCGCTACTAACTCGAATAGAAATGGAGCTCTCATAAGTTTTTGAGTTTTAACTGCACCAGTAAAACAATTCAAAGCGGTAAACAATTCAATTTCTAAGGTGATACTGGTAATGGTCGCTAAACCAGAGGATTCTGTTTAGTGAAGTTTGGGACGGGGTCGAACGCCGAGCGAACACAAAAATACGGAGGGTCAAAGTACAAAATGACATACATACGTCCAAACATATATCTAAATAAACTAGTGGTGTGCTTGAGCACAAATGGCGAGCGAGCCTGATAGTTAGGTAACATAAAACTAAGTATTGTTACTATGTTTTAGCTTAGTTCATGCAAAAACTATAATAGCCGTTATGACCTTTTATTTTAGCAAACAAATACAAAATCACTCTCTTACTTGATTAATGGTAACTTTTGCCATTCTGATAATCTCAACCACCAGTAACTCTTGAACAAGCTCACAGCTACCGTAAAAAATAAACCAGTGTTATTATTTGTAATTTTAGCTCCGTATCCCCCTAAAACGGCGAAGTTTTGTTAGCTCCGTATCCCCCTAAAACGGCGAAGTTTTGAAATTAAGTCTGGAAAAGGGTCTTCAATGCCATAGTAACCGGTCCAATCAACTTTTTGTTTCTTGAAAAGCAAGCGTTTTCGCAGAAATTTTCTCACACTTTGGAGCTTTAAGTATAAAGTAAGGCTTGCTTAATTCTGTAGTTTCAGAATAAACTGGGGTCAAGCCTAAAAAGCCGTGTTTTTTGGAGAAAAAAGTTCCCCGCGCGCGCGTTTAATTACATACGTACGTCCAAACATATATACAAATAAACTAGTGGTGTGCTTGAGCACAAATGGCGAGCGAGCCTAAAGACTGTACTATTTTTATATGAATGATTTTGACTTCTAACACTGAAGCTACTGAATATAAGGTCCAGTTTTTTAATTTACCATACAGGGTAAAGGGATTTCAGTGCCATAGTAACAACTCTCTGCAACTGCTTGGAAGGAAAACAACAACAAAACAATACACGTTATTTAAAAGTTTTTTTTGTGATATTCTTTAGCTAAGTAGTGGTTGTAACACACAATGCTTTGACACAACAACTGGACATGCACCTACACAGACTTACCTTCGCAGTAATCTAGTGAACAATGTATTTTCAAGTAAATACTGTTGTGCACGGCTTATAACCATAACAAAGAGCGCATTGACTTATCACCGCCACTAACTCGAATAGAAAAACTGCACCCGCAAAACAAGAAGCAACGGTAAACAATTCAATTTCTAGGGTGATACGGGTACTGATCGCTAAACCAGAGGATTCTGTTTAGTGCAATTTGGGACGGGGTCGAACGCCGAGCAAACACAAAAATACGGAGGGTCAAAGTACAAAATGACATACGTACGTCCATATATATAAATAAACATCCCCGATTTTCGATTGTGTTACCCCTGTAAGTGTCTCGCTCGCTACGCTCGCTCGCCAATAAATAAATAAATAAACATCCCCGATTTTAGATTGTGTTACCCCTGTAAGTGTCTCGCTCGCTACGCTCGCTCGCCAATAAATAAACAAACATCCCCGATTTTTTCATTTTTACCCCTGTAAGTGTCTCGCTCGCTACGCTCGCTCGCCAAATACATGTATATCTGAAATCTCAATTCAACACGACTGAGAGTCAGCTTCGCTCGCTTCAGCTCGCTCGCTGAACTATACCAGTTTATCTCTATGGCACCAACTGATGCAGTATGATTTCTATCAGACAAGCTTTAAATATAGTGGTGTTGAGTTTGCTTCTCTACAACTCAGACCAGTTCCAGGTTCCTAGTGAAGTATTGGTTCTATATTCTGGAACTCAAATATCTCTGATATCCTTACTGCAGAAAGTGGAAAACATCTCTACAAGTAGTCTGGAAAGTATTAAGGATAATGTAGCTGTTGTTAGAGGAGCTAATACTACTATTAAGGTCTTTGACTTGGACTCTTGGGGTAGAGACAGAGAGACTAGTTCTGCAGTGAGTGTGCTCATTCAAAATGTTTTTACCAAGGACCAGTGTCTGAAAAACTTCACTATAGTAGGTCCTTCTAACAGTGACTCTGCCTATGCAGTAGCAAGGTTGATTAAGAGGAGTGGTGTTTCAGTGAGACATGTGCACACAGCTCCCCTCCCTGGCCCACTGGCAGCTGAAGTGAGAGGAACCTCTCAGGGACTCCTCCCTCCTGCAGACCTTCTGGCTGATGCCAGTGTGGCTTTGGTCAAACATGCCAACTGGTCACACATAATAGCCATTTATCAAGATACTAATACCGAAATGATTTACATGTTTAAAAAACTTCAGTCTGGACTACGAGTGCTAGATGAAGAGAACACTCACATTTCCACAGCTAACACAAAGTGTGGGTTTAAAAGAAACAAGATTCTGAATTACAGCATTGTAGTCAATGAAGAAAGTGCCTTTCACATCACAAGGTATCTTGAAGAAGTACTTACCACACATCCCTTGAGGATCATGTTTGTACTTGCCAATGCAAATATAGTACAAACATTGCTCTGTAAAATGAAGGATTACAAATATCCGGAATATCAGTGGGTTATTTTAGGGGCCAGTTATGAAAATTTGCTTGCTTCAGCACAAACTAGTTGCAAACACGTTCTGGAGGGAGTATTGGCGTATGCAATATTTATAAGAGACAATGATAAAGCATTATCACTTACTGGGAGATACAATTGGATGGAACAACTCTATATTCGCACACTTCTCTCAGCCATTAATGATACTGAATACTATGAGCCTCCTATTATCAAGATACATCAGTTCACACATACTTCAAAAGACACACTCCAAGTAGTGTCAATATACAACTTCACTGAGAAGTTATTTTTTACTAATTTATCATTGACAGTGATTCCCAGTGAATTTCCTGTGGAAAACATGTTAGTAAGACCTGAGCTGGCAATAGCTTCCTCTATTGTCTGGGTTATTCTGCTGTGCAGTACAATAGTCTTGCACATTTTAACAGTTTGGTACCGAAAAACAAAATACATACTTGCTACTAGTCCCAAAGTTCATCAGGTAGCTTTTGTTGGCACATACTGTCTGCTATTAGCTGCAGGAATTTATATATTTTACAGTGTGTATGATTTAAAACACCTTCAGATACACTTCTGCAACATTTACTGGGTTATGTTAAGTCTTGGACTCACAGTTATAAATTCAGTCCTTGCAGTGCAGAGTTGGAGGCTTTATCGAATATTTAACCGTTACACCGACCCTGGAAGTATGATTTCAGACAAGCGTTTGATGCTTATTGTGGTAGGCCTGGCTACTGTTAATGTAGTTCTCTTGTCTCTGTGGGCAGTAAGAAGGCCCAAGGACTATGTGGCTCCTTGTGATATAGACTATAATAAGAGGATAATCGTTACATCTGAAAGATGTGTTTATGAATACACGGTATTTTACATACTTTTTCTTAGTTTCCTTTTCTACATATTTGCCATTCTTGCAGTGGCTGTGGTTTTTTCATTTCTGATTAAGCAGACAGTGCCCAAGCAGTTAGAGCAGTTCAGAAGGAACCATATTGTCTCACTCACATACTGCTATGGTTTAATTATATTCATTGGCTACCCAATATTCTCTGTGGTCCACATGTTGAATGACTCTACATTCACGTTTATCTGTTCCTCCTGCATCCATTTTGGTTTAGTGGGATCACCTGTTGTGCTACTTTTTGCATCTCCCCTATCATCCCTCTTCTGTCATCAGCGATTACATGAGTACATTAGTTGACTTTGAATGTTAGTGGAACACATCTTTTGTTTACTTTCAGTTGCAGAATGTTTTACCTCTCTTGAAAGTATAATTAAAAACAATTTCAACTTGTTTTAAGTGATTTTGAACTACAAAAAGTTTGAGTGCTGTAAGGTACACTTAATATGGTTAAAAAATACGGCCATTAATACCTTCCGTTCATTGAATATCTGTATTAAAACTGTTAGTGGTAATATGCTTGTAGAAAAAATAATTACTTCATTCATTTTGAGTGCTGTAGTTTTTAGTCAAGGAAGTGCTTGCTGATTAGACATTATTATTAACCCTCATCGCACATGCGCGAGAGGGTTACAGTAGTCGTCCTGTCTGTTTGTCTGTCTGTTACACTCTGATTTTTTAGATTCAGTTGATTTAGATATGATCTTATTCAGGACGAGATTTAAGACCTATTATTGTGCTCTTTTTTTTTTTTAATGGTTTCGCGTTGAAATAGCTAATATCGGTGAGTGTTTCTGGCTAGTTTAGCTTCTTCTGTTGTGAAGGCAGCGTTTCCCATGTTCATTGGTCGAGCTATTTTGATGCCTCATCAAAATATCTAACACATTGCTTGTTCTTTTGGAAGGAGATTATATTGTAATAGTAGTGTTTAATAGTGCTGAGGGTTCGCACCTTTGGTGCTTCGTTATTATTATTATTGTTATTGTTGTCATTATTATTATTATTATTATGGTTGATTCACAACTGATATTCAATGGGTTGGCACTAATTAGCTTATACAAATTATGTAACAAAATTATGTAACAAAAGCATGGAACAAAATGATCTACCACAATACAGAATAAGTGAAGGGATTCATCCTTACAAGTGAAAGTTATTCTAGAAGTGCCTATGCCTACAGATATGTCTAAAAAAACCCAGAAGCTTTAAGTATATTGACCATACCAGCCATAGCACAGGATTATTTACAGGTAAAGAAGCAAACCTAGTCTGAAGACATAATGCAAAGGAACTCTGTGTAACTATTCAACAAGGGTGGCTAGAACAAAGTGTGTTCAATAAGCACAAGTATACTGACATGCAGGACGAGTTTATAGTACAAAACTAATTAGACTTGTGATTCCTATGTCGATCAAGTTGGTTCATTATCATTGGATATAGAAGGGCATCTTTGACGTACTAAGAGTATCATGTTCTGGCCCCATATGAGCATTTGGTTGAAGGATTAAATGTGAAGCTTTTGAATGTCTTTCCACAGAAGAGCCAATTTAACAACGCACCTTTCATTGCAAGGCCCTGTTTAAGGTTGGAGCAGACCTTAGTGAGTTGGAAGAATGTTTCCTGCTAGCCAGTGACTGATCATTACTCCAATTTTATTGAGATAGAAAACATCAACAAACCAAACAGTATAATTCTGCACACAGCCTCAGGATCTTATTTGGTGTACCTGTACTTTGACAGACAAAATCAACTTCAATTAAGTCATCAAATTCAGGAATTGGTGAAGATATGAATGTATCACTTCTTCATCACTCTGCCCCTATCGAATGTGTTGTAGCCGAATATCACTAAAATGTTTTCATTACAAAACTTCTTTCATCAACTTGGAAATTCACTCATTCATATACACAAAGGAACATAAGGTAAGGATCAACACAATCACGGGTGATCACAACACTTACAGGTGACACACATAAGGTTAATTCAGTACATTAGACATACAAGTTTGGTGAACCTCTAGACCCCCCCCCCCCCCGAGATGTTGAACCCAGCCAGAGAAAGAGACCCTTCAAGCATTTTACCAGATGAAGAGGAAAGGAGAATTTTGTTGCCGTGCTGTCACTCTCATGCACTACCGCCATATCATGCAAAAGTGAAAGCTTATCCTGTAGCTTAAGTACCGTCAAACAATGGCAGAAGGCTAGCTCAGAAAAACACAAAGAAGAGCACAAGTTCCTTCAAGAAGCCATGAAGGCCAGAAAAAAGGCGTTGGAATTGAGAAAGGTGTCACTACCTCTGTTTAAAAAGGCCCTTGAACTTCAGCCCAATCTGTTTCCATTGGACTGCAGAGGGCCTACAGAGACGCCTCCTATACCTGGATATATCCCCCCAGAACCTGATGAATAAACGCACACATACTGCCTACACATTCAAATCTGTCACTTTATGTATATTATTTTCCTTCAGGTAATAGAGTTGAAATAAAAATGGTGATAGCCAAGACAGAAGTCAGATAAAAAAATAAAAATAAAAATGAAGGGGAAGGGGGGGGGGGGGGGGGGGGGGAATAATAAAGGTATTACTTTTAATGTTGCCCCTTCAAAAGGGACATGAAACTGGGAATGTCTCTGACTGGCTGCTCTACTGTATGTGCCTTGACACGCAGGTTGCGATCGTCTGTTAGAAGCACTGCTCTGTAAGTGGTTCTCTCACCTGTTGCAAAAGAAATTTAAACGAGTGACCATGTATAATTGACCATTCCTTACCAGGTTTAGATATTTGTGTCTTCTGATGAAGCTGGATACAGGACTTTAGAATAAGATCATCGTTGGAAACCTGACATAAAAAGTATTTAGTAAACATAGTGAACAAAAGATAAAATAGCTTGCCTTCTCTGTCACTTCAGCTCTGAATGACAATGAGGACAGGATGTTTCCCTGGGTAGTGAGGGCTTTGAGGTGTGAGGAGGATGTCTGAATGAACTGCAAAGCCTTCCTAACACAGGAACAGTATAAACTGCAGATCACCAACACAGACTCAAGTGTACCAGGAAGGCAGGTGCTACTAACATTGGGCTGGTACTACTTGTATTTACACAGCTACCTCAGGAGACTAGTAACATCTGTAACAATCCTATCCCAGCTGTATAGTTTAGGGGAGGGGCTAATTAAGGTGCTGCACAGTTTAGGGGAGGGATAATTAAGGTGCTGCACAGTTTAGGGGAGGGGCTAATTAAGGTGTTGTACAGTTTAGGGGAGGGGCTGGTTTAACTGCTTACTTGGCATTAATGCTGACTTTATCAGCTCCACTTCTATTTTGAGAAATGTCACCTTTAGACAATCCTTCTAGCTCTGCCAGCACTGCGAGGACACACACACACACACACACACACACACACACACACAATTATACAATTTAATTAAACACAGCAGAAGAGTGCACTATGACATTACACTTTCAGTCTGCCAAGATATGAAATAGATAAATACCATGGTGATGACCTGGGTACCATGGCGATGACCCGTGTGTCATGGTGAGACTGAAGATTTTATTACACTCACCAACTAGAGGAATGGCGAGAATGAAATGCTGACTCAGCACAAGTTGCTGTAATTCCATGAGCAGATCCACAAAACAGTTAGTGTCAGGTACCAGATAGTGAGGAGCGACATGCACCTCTTCTATACCTTTACTGGCTGCTTTGTCCAAGACAGTCTAACAACAAATAAAACAAACAAACAAACAAACAAAAAACAAAAAAAAAACAGCACCAACAACATAGTGTGGATAGAAAAAGTAAAGAAGGTTATGCCACAGAGAAGAGTTGAATCTTCCAAAACAAAAAAAAACAAATGCTAGAGCTACCTTGCCTATGTGCTGGCAGACAGTCTAACTGTCAAGTACTTTATCATTATTATTATTATGATTATTATTATTTATTATGATGATTATTATTATTTATTATTATTATTATTATTATTATTATTATTTAGGGGGTTGTAGGATACCTAGTCTTGGCGATACACTGTACCAGCTTCCTTTGAACACAAACACAGACACTCTCTCACCTGAGCCATGGCCTCCGCCAACTCCCTCTCTTCCAGCTGCCGAGTGAGGTAATCCCGTTTAGTCTAAAGTATGTCGGTAGAAACAGGTGTGAATTAAAACAATCAAACATATATGCTACACTACTACGTCCCACCCCCAAACACACACACACACACACACACACACACACAACACACATTAGTGGCTCATAGATCTCTGTATAATACACATATTCAAGATCTTCTGAAATATGGTAAACTAATTAAGTGATGAAAAACAACAACAACAACAGCAAAAACCCAACAAATTATGTACACACTTGAGATGTGTATATCCATACACAGTAGTCTCTGAAAGAGGTAACAGCTCTGTCATTCCTGTGATGGGTCCACCCCTCATACCGGTACCAACAGGATATTCCTGTAACAGACAGTTCAACCCTCATACCGGTACCAACAGGATATTCCTATTTCTCTTCGTTGTTAAGCATTTAGCACATTTGCATGATGTTAATCGAGCGTGGTCAGTACAATTGCTGACATGGTGTTGATACTACTGGCACGTGCTATGTCTGATGTAACAGAGTATAGAATGTAGAGATTTGTACACTTGCCTTTACAATGAAGTTAAAACTGAAGGAAGAGAGCAAGTATTTCTCCCTTTACCCACTCTTCCCTTACCTACCTTGAACTGCTGTATTTCACTCGTTATAGCTCCTTCCTCTACCTCTTCATTCTTCAAAGTTCCCGTACGTCCTCCTTCCTCCTCTTCACCGTCATCATCACTTAGGTATTCAATATCCTCGTCGCTGAAGTCCAGAGACAAACTGTCGTCTAGCTCCACCTCCACTTCCTCATCTACTGCCCCGCCCTCCTGCTCCATATCCAGAGTCCTTCTCTGTTCGTGAGCTGGAGTAGACTGTCTCTGTCCCACGAAGACCTGACCGTTGGTCTGGTCATGGCCTAGTTCTATCCCAGTGAGCGCAGGTCTGGAGCACAACTTGGTCCACATGCGACGCATGAGAAATATTCGAGTGATACCTTGTTCTCATTGTTGCTAAGTAGGAGAAACAGAGGGACAATAACATGAACACAAAGGTAGGACTGAAGATTATACAGAACTGGTCTGGGGGTACTTAATAGGACTTAGCAAATCTTGGAGTACCAGGATGGGCCATGGAAGGCGGTACTATCTGAATCTAATGGAACTGACAAAGCATGACAGAAAGAGAGGATGGAAAGTTACTCCAAAAATTGTGGGAGTCACCTAAGAGAAATACTTAAGAATATATAGCTAGAGAGTTACTAGCTCTGCTTGCTACTGCAGGATGAGCCAACATGCCACGAACAACTGAAGTTTATCTAATAATACTAGAACATTCAATTAGTCACAAATGATATTTCATACGAATGAATTACGAAATACATGGATCCAGTATGGGATGGGAAGAAGACAGGAAGTGGGTAAAGAGGGACAGAATAAATCAGGTTGTAACGAATCAGCTTGAGGATGCACTGGCTGTTCCACGGACACACAAGCACTCATGTAAGGTCTCATACGAGTTCCTAATGCTTGCAATATACAATATACCGCTGATCTTTCTGTTTACAGACATTAAAGGAGGTCTCATGTAACAGCATCTTAGCAGTGTGGGCAGGGTCTTCTCTCTCTGGGACCAGGTAACACAGTAGTCTCTATCTGGGACCAGGTAACACAGTCTCTATCTGGGACCAGGTAACCCAGTCTCTATCTGGGACCAGGTAACCCAGTCTCTATCTGGGACCAGGTAACCCAGTCTCTATCTGGGACCAGGTAACCCAGTCTCTATCTGGGACCAGGTAACCCAGTCTCTATCTGGGACCAGGTAACAGAGTAACTGGACTAGAACTGACAGTTTTTGATTGAAATGTGGTTTTAATGTGGTTTAACTAATTGCTAGGACAAATCTATAACTGGGACCAGGACTGACTGGACAATTCTATAACTGGGACCAGGACTGACTGGCTAGTATCCTTACCTTTCAGACAAATCTATAACTGGGACCAGGACTGATGACTTACCTTACTGTTAAGTCTCTTCATTTGAGGTAGAGAGAATGTTTCCATGGTACCAAGAGAAGGCTTTAGAAGCATGAACCCAGCCAGAGAGCGATCTTCCCACAGACCACCTGTAGCCACACCTCCTTGCTCCTCCTCCTCCTTTTCAGCAACTTCCAACATCTTCGGTTTGTCTCCACTTTGTTCAAGCCTTCCCTCACAGATACCTAGGGCACTGGCCTTATTCAGAAACTCTGCCATTGAGTTCCACATGTTGGCCCTGAAAGAGACCATAAGATGTAGGAGGTCCATACACTGACAGGTCATAACAACTACTGCAATAAACTCTAAACTCATTACTGGTAAATAGTTGAACTCATTTGTCAAACTAACACCAATACAGGAATGGAATAGTTTGGAATGTTAAATAGAAGGAAAGAGATGAGGTGAAGAGGGGGGCGGGAGGATAAGTGTGTATAAAGTTGAATTAATCCTTAAAATTTGCATATTCCCCCCCCCCCCCCCTCCCGTTTCTTCTTAAGTGAGAAAGAAATGATTACACCATGCACTTAGGTATGAAGAAATAATAATAATAAAAACAACAACAACAAACACACACAAAAACAACAACAACAACCACTTGCAGGTCCCACCTACACTTCTAATGGTCCTATTGGCCCTTCATCCACTTCCCATCTCTATTCCCTGGCACTCACAGGAGGAGCTGTTCCACTGATGCCACACACTTCACTGCCAACTCTTCCTGGACTATCCACCAATCAAGCAACAGTCGAGCTGCTGGGAGAGGAATAGACAACATCTCCAACACCGGTTCTGATAGTGGACATGCCCTCACTGCCTGAGGTGATAGACACGCCTCTTTCAAATCACCATTGCAACAGAGCTCACTAGTATCGTTTTCCCGATGTATTCCGAGCTCTGCAGGCAGAGAGAGAGAGAGGAGAGAGAGAGAGAGAGAAATCCAGTGGAGTTTAAAAAAAAGCAAAAAAAAGCAAAAAAAAAGCAAAAAAGAAAAAAGAAAAACAAACTATAACAACAGAAATCACTACCTCTACGGTAACAACATGGGAGTGACTAAAACGGGTGGTAACTATGGCAACTGACCGTTACAGAGCTGATCTAACTTGTTGGAGCAGCAGAGAAGTAAGACTTGAGTCATACGTACGCACAGATGTAGAACTCTGGCACAATGGAAGAAAGCTCCCGGTGAAGCAGATAATGTCTCGTCTACCAATAAACACACAAACATACTCAAAAACAACAACAACTACAACATTGAACAGAAAGTGAAGAGGACAGGGAAAGAGTGGAACAAGAGGAAGAGGCTAGGATGTCGGAGTATTATTACTGGGGTCACTTCAGTCTAGTACCAAAGCCACTCCCAGCTCTGAAGTGGTTGCTCTCTGCTGTATCGGATGATGAACGACACGACTAGAGCAATAGGTCTTACCCCCCACTGAAATGAAACACTTGACACCTTGCAACCACCGCCATCAAACAGCTGTAGGTAACCACCCCGACCACAACAAGGCACTGTGCTAAGGGGAAACCCCTAACCATCATTACCTAATGACTTGCCACAGGCCATTAGGATATTCCGGTATGGCGCTGCACTGTTCCCTCTGAAGACCACTTACCAGGGGTATGGTGGTGTATGGAGTAAATGTTGATGACGGCCATCTTGAACAGCAGCAATGCAAACTCGTGTCCAAGAGTCTGTGAGAGTAGCTCGGTAAGGAGCTGCATCAGCTTAGTCTCCGCCAGGGACAGACCGTCACTTCTACAGCAACAAGAGTTAAGAGTATGAAAGTAATTTTTTTAATTCCTCTTAATTCATTGTTTAAATAATTATGTATTGGTATACTGCAACCTATGTGTGTGTGTGTGTGTGTGTGTGTGTGTGTGTGTGTGTGTGTGTGTGTGTTCTTGCTATACTATTGTAGAGTAAAAGTTGTCATTTTAAGATAAGGAAGTGGAGAGGAAAAAGGAGTACATGTGAAAATGAAATAAGCAAACTGTTACATTTTGTTATTCTCACTTTCCTTCCACTACTAACTGGAGTTGTGGCTAGCTAGGGCCGACTGGTGAAGAAGATTTTATGAGGGGACACTAAGTACAAGCCAATGGTATGGATGTATGTGCGGCATATTAGTGGCACGCGTGCTAGAATAATTAATTTGACGATCGTATCATTGGATAAAAGCTTTCCAGCATTTCAAAGCAGGCTAGCCGAGGGCCTAGGGGTAGACATACACATGAATACTTACTTAAAGTCAAAGTCTGTTGAATGCACGTTACATATGCTGAAACCCGCCCACCATGATTTACATCCATTCAATGCTGAGGCATTGGTCTAGATTAATGCAAAGTACTGTCTGCATGAGTGGTAACTGGTCTACATTGGAGGCGCTACTGGTCTGCTAACTTACAGAGACTGGAATAGTAGCTGGAGCCAGCCTCAGGTTCAAATAATTCACCCTGACATAGTTAATGTTCGGGCCTATGGCCAAACAAGGAAAGGGACAGTCTGGTAAAGTATGGACTTTCCCAGGAAACATTGAACCTCCGCCTAGTCTAAACCACACTGTTTCTGTCTTATATGTCATCTATATATTCTATGTTCAAATACAAGTATTTTTTAAGTTCTGCATTAACCAAACTATTGCTTGTGGGTGGTAGAGTACGCGCTTTTGATCAGCTTGGCCAAGACTGCAATTGCCGCAGGTGACAGCGGTTGCGGCCAAGTTGATTCCTTGCGTCAGAGGTGTGCCAAACATTTTGGCCCTTTGAGAAAGGTTGTTGTGCGTCGGAGTTACGCCCGCGCGCACATTTGGTCCTTCGAGCCGAATCTTCTAGCTTGAAGATCCGTGCCAGCCGTGCCAGCTCTCCACAACGACATTCATCAGGTCAAAGTGAACTCGTCTCGCTACGTCTGCGTTCGTCCGTCCGTCTGGATCACTTACGTTCTTCATCCTACATTGTCCATTATCGCCCGTCGTCTTACTTTCGATTAGGTCTATGTTCGTCCGCCTGATTTAATTGCTTGCGTTCGCCATCCTACGTCATTTGTCTAAGTTTTTAGTGTTAAGTTAACTTTAACATCGCCATGGCCTCTGATGCTGAGGAGATAGCTGCCTACGCTCACATACATGACGCCAAGAAGATTGAAGCCAAAAGATCAGCACGGAAGGCCCAGCTAAAAAAGCTGGACAACAAATTCAAAGAGCTTCTCGCCACGCCCTTTGAGAAACTTCGTCGAGAGGAATTGGTTAGAAAGTCCAGAGACCTCAACAGGCAGTTACATTTCTTCAGTGCCTTACAGAAGAGGCATGAGGAGCTGACAGAGACTTCTCATGGTCATGCCAAAGACTGTAAGAACAGGGAGGCAGTCATGGAAGAATACCAACGCCTCACCGAGGAGGTGGAAGACTGCCTAGACCGCCTCATCCTATACGAAGAAGGTACTGACTTGGCAGATACCCTGAGTGAAATGGCTGGGTTTCCCCTCTCCTCGTCGTTCGTCATTAAAGATCGCCTTTCAGAGTTGCAGACATGACACAGTGCCTTCAGAAAAGCTACTCGAGTCCATACAGATGACCCGGACCTGGAAGGGCTGAGAAGTCGAGTCCACCGGTCCCTATATGAAGTCCTTCGTCGAGCATCAGAAGAATCAGACCGAGACAAGGAGTCCAGTCCCGCAGTATCCAAGGTTGATGCCATGGAAGGCTAAGCCTAGTCTGCCATATAGCTCAAGGCTAGCATTGTCCCTACCCAAGTTCTCGGGGAAGGCAACAGACTGGCTGAAGTTTAGAGCGTTGTTCACTTCAGTCATGGAGTCCTCAGGTGTGGGCCTCCCCGTCCCCGATCGTATATGTCACTTGCTGGAGTCCATGACGACAGACCAGGCTTGTCGGATTGTCGAGAGAGCTGATCGAGGGGATGACGGATACAACCAGGCCATGGAGGAAGTGGAAGCAGCTTACGGCCGCCCAGCAGTCTTGTACCCGATACATGTTATGGCCCTAGGAAAGCCACCCCCCCTTCACTTATGACTACGAAGGTATCTCACGTCTACGAGAGCACTTCATTCCGCACCTTGAGGGGATCACGTACTGTAAGGGCTACACTCTGGATCAGTTCCTTGGATGCCTCGCCACCCAAGCGTTCGATGCAACCATGGCCAGTGAGTGGGAAGGGCATACCGCTGGAGAAACCACTCCGCCGAGCATCCGAGACATGTTGGAATTTTTTCGATTGCGACAACTGTCGATGATAGCTAAGCCAGTCAAGAGCTCCATCCAACCCAAGAGTCAACCCTACGTCAAGAAGCCATCTGCCTATTCGACATCGAGTATGCCAGTCAGGACCGTCCACAACGTCACTGAGGAACGGTTCAAGTGCCCCGCGTGCAATGTCAGCACCCACCCTGTAGCAAGATGCTCCAAGTTTCTGGAGTCCGGAGCAGAGACAGAAGGTGGTAAAGGAAGCTAGGTTGTGTTTCAACTGTCTGGGACCCGACCATGCCCTCCGGAACTGCAGATCCAGTTACGTCTGCAGGCAATGCAAGTTGAGACATCACATGCTTCTCCACAAACCAGCTTCACCCGTCACCGTGGATGCCATAGAGCCAGAAGTGGAGACTAAGGTACTGCATGCAACCTCAGTCACTTCATCGCTGCTGCCACCGCCGTGGCTACAGCCATCAACGGTGGGATACGTCAGAAGGCTCGAGCGCTCCTTGACAACGGAGCCTCACTCTCCTTAGTAACGGAGAGACTAGCCTCAGCCCTCCAGCTGGAGAGACACCCAGAGGAGTTACAAATCCGTGGTCTCAGCGAAACCAGGAGAAGCAAGCACTATGTCAACATCAATCTTGGGCCATTCCATGCGCCGACTTCCCAAGATCGAGTAATCGTGAAGTGTCACGTCGTGTCGGACCTACCGTCATTGAAGCCGCCACGAGACACACCCGCCTTATTCCGACTGCCTTGCATTAGGGACAAGCAGCTCATTGCAGACCCTAAACTCGGTGGTCCTCTCGACCTACTACTGGGCATCGCCAACTGTGTTCGATGCTCCCGTGGCCCTCCAGATGTTGACATAGAAGAAACCACAGTCTCCACCCCCACAATCTTTGGATGGACACTAGGTGGAGCCATTCCAGAGAAAGTAGTCAGGACTTCCATCTGTCACGCCAGGGCAGTGGAGGACCAGCTCGAACAATCGCTGCAACAGATCTGGGCCCAGGACAAGACCCCAGACGATTCGTCATCGTACCTGTCCGCAGCAGAGGAGTTGGCTATCGGTTGTTTCCGAGAAACCTGCCAAGTCTTGCCCGATGGGAGATATCAAGTCCAATTGCAACGTCGTGAGGATCCTCCCATCCTGGGTTTGTCAAGACCAGCAGCCAAGAGTCGCTTTCTGCAGAACGAGCGGTCCCTCAAGTCTAAAGGAAAGCTCGAAGAATTTGAAGGCGTCCGAAGGAGTATTTGGAACTAGAACACGCTGAGGAAGTTCCACAGTCAGAGCTCAGCGCCACCCAGTCATCAGTATATTACCTTCCTGTCCATGGAGTAGTCAAAGAAATATCCATCACGACCAAACTCCATGCCGTTTTTGATGCGTCAGCTAAAACGTCCTCAGGCGTATCTCTCAGTAACCAGCTCCTACCTACCGGGACTGAATCTCTACCCCATGCTCACGTCCGTACTTACGTCCTTCCGTCTGCATCGAGTCGCCATTACCGCTGACGTGAGTAAGATGTTTCGAGAGGTGGGACTCGACCCTGGTGAGAGGAACTTTCACTGCTTTCTGATGAGGAATGAGAGCGGAGACATCGCTGACTATCGCATGAAAAGACTAACCTTCAATGTAAAGTCATCACCCTTTCTTGCCACTGTGGTCCTTTTACACCATGCCGATCGCAGCCCACTTGGTCCAGACGGCTTTCTACGTGGACCACTGCTTGACCGGAGCACCCACCGTCGAAGAAGCAGCTATGATTCGGGAGCAACTTTGTGACCTACTGTCAAAATGTAAAATGACATTACGGAAATGGCGCAGCAACTCGTCTGAGCTCCACCCTTTCACACCACCGGCGTTGACTTTGCCGGACCGTTCTTCGTGCGCCGAGGGAACCCCCGAAAGCCTACTAATGTGAAGGTGTACGCCGCTGTCTTTGTGTGCTTTGTCACAAAAGCGGTGCACTTCGAGCTGTGCTCCGATCTGACATCGGATGTGTTCATAGCAGCCTTCAACAGGTTCTGTGGCAGGAGAGGCACGCCATCGGATGTGTTCATAGCAGCCTTCAACAGGTTCTGTGGCAGGAGAGGCACGCCATCAATTCTATGCTCAGACAACGGCATGAATTTCGTTGGTGCCAAACGAGAACTCCATGAAGTCCGAACCTTATTAGAGGACCCCCAGACTCATCAGTCACTTTCCCACATCTCCACGTCCAGCGGGATGAAGTGGAAGTTGACTCCGCCCAGAGCCCCACACTTCGGCGGTCTCTGGGAGTCCGCCGTCAAGGCTATGAAAGCCACACTGAAGAAACTCCTATCTTCTCGCCCCCTGACTTTCGAGGAGTTGGACACTCTCTTAGTGGAGTCAGAGGCCATTCTCAACTCAAGACCTCTGGCCCCAGTCACCTCGACTTACCCTGATTAGGAGCTGGTCCTCACCGCCGGACATTTCCTGATCGGACGTCCGATCAAGTCACCGCCCCCGTCTCGTATTGACATCGACACTTCAGTCACTCTGCTCAAACGCTGGAACCTAGTGCAACGCCTGAGGCATGATCTCTGGACCGTCTGGAGATCTTGATATCTCAGCGCCAGAGCTAAGTGACACCGCCAGCAACGGAACTTCCAACCAGGAGATGTAGTCCTGCTCAAGGATGAGACGTTGACAATCCGCGAGTGGCTACTGGCGCGAGTAGTGGAATCTTCCCCGGAGACGATGGATCGGTTCGAGTAGTGGATCTCCTCTGCAACGGCAAGAAGTACAGAAGAACGGTGAACAGGCTGGTCCTGCTGGTCAAGGACTAGCCCACCTTCCGCCCCGGGAGGATGTTCGGGCCTATGGCCAAACAAGGAAAGGGACAGTCTGGTAAAGTATGGGCTTCCCCGGGAAACATTGAACTCCGCCTAGTCTAAACCACACTGTTTCTGTCTCATATGTCATCTATATATTCTATGTTCAAATACAAGTCTATTTTAAGTTCTGCATTAACCAAGCTATTGCTTGCGGGACGTGCTTTTGATCAGTTTGGCCAAGACTGCAATTGCCGCAGGTGACAGCAGTTGCGGCCAAGTTGATTCCTTGCGTCAGAGGTGTGCCGAACATTTTGGTCCTTTGAGAAAGGTTGTTGTGCGTCATATGTTCACTACTCTAGCTAGTGAGCAGAACTTTATTTATGTTGGAAGCTCTTCCCCTAGAGAATGACCTGAAGCCCTCACACACAGTGATGGGCTGACTACACATTCCATAGCTATACTTCAATAGATTCATTTCAATACTCATTGAGTTTATGCATTTCAATACTCATTGAGTTTATGCTTTGGTTTAACTATGGAGATGCTTATGGAAATAGTGTGTGTGTGTGTGTGTGTGTGTGTGTGTGTGTGTGTGTGTGTGTGTGTGTGTGTGTGTGTGTGTGTGTGTGTGTGTGTATTATGTGAGTGTATGTATATCATGTGTGTGAGTATGTGTGTCTATTAAAAGTGATTTATGAATAACACCCGCCATTCCATTTGGTGCCTCCTTCTTTTCACCCACCACTGGTAACCTCCCTGGAGTGCACTTATTTATACTGTACATTCTTACCCAGTTTTAGAGAAGAGCTTGTCATGTATGACTAGAAATAGTGATGTCACTTTCTTAACAATCTACACACACACACACACACACACACAAACTTACATATATTGATGCATCTTCCTTCAACTTGGCCCCTCCTGCCCCACCCCTAACCTGCCCTACCTACTAACCTGGCTCAATGTTTCAGACTCCATCTCCTCCACTTGTTGCACGTCATCTTTCATCTGTTCAGCTTCATCCGAGGCCACAGCCATAGCAACTGGTGATGCCACACCCTCTTGCGCTGCAGCAATGCCTGGCATAATCCACACCTCTTTCCTACCAGAAAGGTGGTTTTCTTCATTCTTCTCAAATTTCTGCTGCTGATTCTTCTCCTTCTTTTTAGCCAACTTTTCTTCCTGGCAGCCTTGGCTGCTTCCCTCTCTTTGTGCATCCTCTCATCTTCCTCCTTCCTCTGAGCCTAACGTCAAAAACACATGATAATTCACATTTAAACTTGCATGCTGACTAGGTAACAATAGCCACACCCACCCACACACCCACATATGGATCACGTGCTGAAACTTTAAACAGGCCGAGTGCAGAATTTAAAAATTAAATAATTAAACAAAAGGATGCCCATTAGGATGTGACTACAGGACAGCGAGCCCACAACATAACACTAAGACTGTCCACATCAATCTCAACAGTCAGTGTCCTGACCGCAGTGGTGATGGTGACGATGCTATACACCATCTCCACTAGTTCTAACTACATCACTGCCAACTCAGCAACACGACGACCGGTAAAGGGACATCTGGACTCGGAGTCCGGGACACCAACACTAGGGAAAGAAACTCAGCAGAACAGACATCCTCACAGTCCACCACTTCACTAACTCGACCACTGAATGCACTATATTCTCTCTCTCTCTCTCAATAGCACCAATTCACTTTAATCTGTTCAACTAAACTGCCATGATTGGCCATCTTCCAATCTTCTCCATGACTGTCCTTTTGTGATCACTCCCTCCTGGCAACCCTCCTCCTAAACTTCACAAATCCCATGATTGACAAATGGATACTGTAGGAGCTATTCATTACACAAGGTGGGCGTGTCCAGTCACTTGACCTATCTGTACACATGCTCAGTTTGGCCCCCAGTGCCACTATAAATGCCAGTCCTTTAGAAGTCTTTGAGCTCACCAAACATATGTATACAACGTTGAATCTATTGCATTAAAGGCATTTGAATTGTGACAAGACCTACAGAATTAGAAGCTATTTTCAGTGCAGAGCTGGTCCTATTCTTTGAGACTACATATGTAGCTGATGAGAGTGAGATTACAAATGATAGGAATCTCCAACTGAATTACACATGTGGGAACAGCTGTGAACAACTGCCTCTGTGTCTAGCAAGCTGTAATTAGCTCAGATAATGATACTGACAGTTTAACTGGTCCATTCAATTCCCATTATCACTGGCAATGGAAAGTAACGCACAGTAATGTGGCATTCATTATACCTTCTCTTTCACTATAGACAATAACTAAACTTCATACAGGACAGCAAGTCCGCACCCTCAGGGAGTCATGTCACACGTGTTATTACCACATACATCCAACATGCAATACCACAGACATGAATTCATATGTGTACAACTGGGGTTGTAGGGACAAGGGCAACTTCAAATACAACCTAAAGGTCAATGGGGTTGAAGGGAGGAAGAGGGTGGGGCTGAGGTATATTTGGGCAACAACATTCCCTATTTCCTGCTTAGCTTCAAACCTACGTACACATGTGCAGTTGCTTCACAAACCAATGAACCATGAGGACATATACACATTTGTAATTAACATGTACCTTCCGTAACACCCACCTTTTGCCCAGTCTTTGCAAAGATGGCCACCAAGCTGTCATAGGCAGACTGGAAGGAAGGCACAGTGGCAAGACTGTGCATGTAGTAGTAGACTGCATCCAGGCGCCGATGCTGACAAATGAAAACAAATAAACCCACATCCTTTACGCACATACATATATACTAACATACACACATACATACATAAATCCACCCCAATATCCTATATAATGCACGTTATATTCCGTTAAGGGTGGCACTGATATATTTAATTTAGCTGAGTATTAACTTCATTGTTCTAGCTCCACCCACATCTGTTCTTAATGTGCAACAGTGTTTATTATTGGTATAAATACATTTCTTGCTATAACCTTAGAAAATTTTTAAGCCAAGTATTGATTACATACGTGATAACAAGAGTCTTGTCATTAGCTTCTTCTAGTGCACTCTGTGAGTGTGTGTGTGCACGTGTGTGTGGGTGGGGCACTGAACTAGTAATATGTAAATCAAACTGCATATTGATAGTGTCGTATGTATGTATATATTCACCTAATGAATGGTTCAAAGGTCAGTCGGTAATCAATTACCTATCTCATCTGTGGACCCCAACCTGTTTACTGGCACACCTCCCAGCACTAGCTAGGTCCCCTTGTGCTATGGTAACACTAACCCTGCCAGCACTAGCTAGGTCTCCTCGTGCTATGGTAACACTAACCCTCCCAGCACTAGATGGGTTCCCTCGTGCTATGGTAACACTAACCCTCCCAGCACTAGATGGGTCCCCTCGTGCTATGGTAACACTAACCCTCCCGCACTAACTAGGTCTCCTTGTGCTATGGTAACACTAACCCTCCCAGCACTAGATGGGTTCCCTCGTGCTATGGTAACACTAACCCTCCCAGCACTAGATGGGTCCCCTCGTGCTATGGTAACACTAACCCTCCCAGCACTAGCTGGGTCCCTCATGCTATGGTAACACTAACCCTCCCAGCACTAACTGGGTCCCCTCGTGCTATGGTAACACTAACCCTCCCAGCACTAGCTGGGTCCCCTCGTGCTATGGTAACACTAACCCTCCCAGCACTAACTGGGTCCCCTCGTGCTATGGTAACACTAACCCTCCCAGCACTAGCTGGGTCCCTCATGCTATGGTAACACTAACCCTCCCAGCACTAGCTAGGTCCCCTCGTTTTATGGTAACACTAACCCTCCCAGCACTAAGTGGGTCCCCTCGTTCTATGGTAACACTAACCCTCCCAGCACTAAGTGGGTTCCCTCGTTCTATGGTAACACCACTAACTAGTACAAGTTGGAGGTAAAATAACTATAATACAAGATGATAAAATTTGCTTTTTCATCTCATTGAAGATGAAAAATTTACGCTATTTTAATACTGGACCTATGTGTGCAGTTACAGTAAGCGACCAATCAGAAACTTAGTTAAATTGTGCATGAAAAAAATCACATGCATACAAACTACTGCAACCACACACACACACACACACACACACACATACTGTGTTGATGGCGACCACTGCCAGTTGGTTGTAAGGTTTACCATTCTTGGGCACCAGTTGCTGAGCTCTGGAGTAATACCTACAGAGACAAGACTCAAACTGAAGCAAACAGGGCATTAACTTCCCTCTAATGAACTACACACTGAGAAGGAGGCTCTAACTTCCCCAGGAGGTGGACGAGTCATCTCTAAGTAGTTGGACACACACTAGCCTCGTATATGGTTGACTGCAAGTGTGAGTGAGTGTTAAACAGTATAGTACTTAATAAACATCCTTGTAGTTTACAACTTGTGAAAATGTCGCACCTCTGCCAACACTTGACACTACTTCTCTCTTGCAGCCAACAGTTCATACAGAGGAAGGGAAAGGAGGTTAGGAGAAGGGAAAGGAGGTTAGGAGAAGGGAAAGGAGGTTAGGAGAAGGGAAAGGAGGTTAGGAGAAGGGAAAGGAGGTTAGGAGAAGGGAAAGGAGGTTAGGAGAAGGGAAAGGAAGGTTAGGAGACCTTCCCTATTTATATACAATCTATGTAGACAGGTACTTCAGTTACATCCACTACCTGATAAGTAATTTACAACTGCTAAACTCTTACTGCCTAGGCTTGGTCCAGTTGACCTCTGACCCCAGTAGAGTGAAGAGCTGCTGCTGATATCGAGCTAGGTCTCCCAAGTAGATATACCAGTGATGGCACATGACCACGCCCAGCATCACCTAGGCAACAAACCACATCAACAATGTCCAGAGCCTCCACACAACATAAGAGTAATAGTATAGCTTTATAATCATTAGTATATCAACAAAAAGCATTATAAATGCTTTTCAGAAAATTTTAAACCATCAAATATAACTTCATATCACTTAGCCAATAAAGTGTACCTTCCCTTCAACCACACAAAAGTTGGCACTTCTAGCTTCACTATCAATCCACACTGACAATGGAACATCTCCTGCACCAACTCTCCTCCAACCAACTGCATAACCTTATGCAACTAAACATGTTCACACTCACTGACATCCCATTCTTACATCTGACTCAAGAGAGAAGGAAGGAAAGGGTGTGGCATGAGGAGAGGGGACTAGCCCTGGGTATATCCCTTCCACTGACCATGCATGAGAGATAAGACAAGTTCTTAGGTAAGAGCAAGTCATTGTCCCTTCACAACAACCACCCTCTCTCTCTCTCTCTCTCTCTCTCTCTCTTACTATGCTGAAGTACTCACTGACAGACATCTGCCAAACCTGCTGTGTTTGTAAACTCAGCATAATTCACTTTCCAGTCTACACGCATGTCCCAATCACAACAACAACAACAACAATGAGTTTTTAATTTCAGTATTACTGATTCGCCCAGCCAGGCAGCAGTACTCTATTAATGCACGGCATACATGACAAGTACCTTTCCGTGCCGAGTCTTAGAGGAGAAGTGCATGAGACCACTCATGAGAGAAGACAGTCTGAAGTCCAGACTCGTCTGAACCAGCTGGATACATCTCAAGTAGTACTCAATCAGAGACACCAGAAATACATCTAGGACATGCTGGACAGCTTCACTTCCTACAAATGCACACACACACACACACACACACACACACACACACAGTATTGAGTGATTGATTGACTTAGAATTATGTACCTTACAAAGATGCTAGTTTTCAGTTATTACTTTGAGCTCTTATTACGACAAAATGTTAAAATAATCTGACGATGAGTCCAACACTTCGTTATTACTATGGTGATAAGTTTCACAATTTACCTAGCCAGCTGAAAAATTAAAGAAACTAGTTTCACCAAAAGCAGGTAAGAATTACATACAAATAGAATTTTATGATACCCAAATTCACCTTTAAAACACACACACACACACACACACAATCTTATTCCTCTTGTCACTCTTGATAAACAGCCTGTGATTAGAATTCATGTCACATGACCCTACCACACAGTGATGGTGGTGAGATTCCACACCACAGTATCACGTACTTCAGACTTACAGACGATTCAGCCTTTGAACTTATTCTCTCGCTCCCACCCACCCACCCTCATCCACTCCCTCCCTCCCTCACACCCTCACTCACTCACTCTGACTGCGAAGCTTCTCTATGACCAGATACACTGCTCCTTTCCACAGCTTGACAGACAAGTTTTGTCGTGAATAAAGTTCCAAGTCCTTGGACAGAGTCTTCTCCACACATTCTCGCATTCTCTGACTAAAGAATATCAAAAAACTACATCATATCTATGAGATAATTCAGCAGCCGAGTCCAAAGAGATGTAATGCTGACTCATACCACTTAATAGTAACAATCCCGCGTGCCTCAATATGCCCAGAGTCACACATTAGAGCAATATCAGAATTATTAGCAATAGAGTGGTCTCTGTAATATCATATTAGCAATAGAGTGGTCACTGTAATATCGAGGCCTCAATGCTGACCTGCTGTATAGACTTTTATTTAGTAATACTTTCTACCACTTCATTTACAGAGTCACAGCTGTTTACAGAAAGACAAACCTAAGAGGGGCATGAACAACTTTCTTAGATTTTAAGAGGGGCAATGAGAGTAAAATACTAACACTTCAGTTCCTTGCAGTACACAAAGCATGTATAAGCATGCTGCTTTCATGTTGCATATCAATACTGAAGTATTTCCAGAGGGGGCAAATACCCCCTTGGCCCCCATTCCATTCAGCCCTGAGTCATCATTTCTAATATGTGACTTCATGACTTTGGACATCTTTCATAGCTCATTGTGCACATGCAGCTTAATCAAATACGGATGGTCATAAAAATTAAAATTACTACTGCAAGTATTGATTCTGCTGGGGACCACCACTGCAGGGCACTGTCAACCCTTTATCGTCCCAAGCTGCTGGGACGCCTCTACAGGGCAATTCTAACCCATCATTGGGGTACTCTCCTCACCCAGGCATACAGTGACCATTGGGAGATCTGCCGTTAAGTGCTGTCATAGGAAGTTTTGGCAGCCAGCAGCCAGTGGGCGGGGTGATAGTTTCACATGCTTCTCCACCAATACCACATAAGCTTGCCCTGAAGATATGGCGCAGAGAATTTATTGATTTGAATAACTTGCTGCCCTTTCGACTTGGGGCACCGGAACCAACATTAGTGGATGCACTGAGGAATAAGCCAAAGGAGTACAAGCAGATCACATCAATTACACAGTGGGTGATATGCTTCAATGCATTTGTCAGTGTGGTGGCGATCCAACAACCTCATCACGTTCGGGACTTGCTGGCCTACTCGTCTCTTATAACGAAGGCAGCCCACGATTATGAAGGGACGCCGTGGCTGGCTTATGATGTCCCCTTTAGGACACTTGTGGAGTCAATGCAGCTGCAGACATGGGGACAAGTGGATCAGTCCCTGTGGTCCCAGCATTTCAACCGTGCTGTAGTGAGGCCTGTAGAGGGTGAGAGCTCACTGACAATTGGGCTATATGAGACAGACAGAGGCGCCACCCTCAGCACTTCATCTACCAAAGCCGGAGGCAAACTTGGATCAGGAATGAAAGGGAAGGAGCGAGCCACACCTTACCTGCATATGCAGCAGATCTGCATTAAATGGAATAAAGATGGTTGCCATAGTGCCACTTGCACATATCGCCATATTTGTCTGGCATGTCATGGGCAACACAGAGAGAGAAACTGCCCATCAAGTGGCCCCCCTGCGAGTGACCCATCGAAATCTACCCAGCCCTTTCGACGTGAGGGAGGACGGGCGGCGAACTGAACCACATCATTCACTCATGCACACACAATCAGTCATACAGAATTCTAATGCGATCCAAGTTATTGATTCTAATGATCGTTGTTCAACTTATTTGAGTTCATCAGTCATACATACACCAGTAATTACTCATTTTACATTATCCTCATGCATGCATGGCGCTAACCTGAATGTTCGGGAAGGGCAGTCCGGGTACCTTTACACTAATGACCTACTTCAGCTGGAAGCTTGTCGAGCACAGCGTTTGAGCCGATTGTCGGCCGATGCATCTGCAATTGTCACACCTCTAGTGCCACGAGCTTGAGAGGAAGCTCTAGCTGCACACCCAGACAAGTCCTATTACCAGTACATCACTCAGGGTATTTGGCACGGCTTCCACATTGGATTTGTTGGCTCCACATTGGTTTTGTTGGCTCCACATGTGTAGCACGGGGGACAGAGTGTAACATGCAGTCTGCATTGACTAATCCAGGCCCAGTGGAGGAGTATCTGGCCAAAGAACTTCGCAATGGACGGATAACAGAGCTCTGCCCTTCAGAGTCTGCAGGCGTGGTAGTTAGCCGGTTTGGGGTCATTCAGAAGCGGGGCCAGACCAACAAATGGAGACTCATATTGGATCTCTCATATCCCTCTGGTAGCAGTGTTAATGATGGGATTAGCCGGGAGCTGTCATCGTTACATTACGTTTCAATTGATACAGCAGTGCGCCGAATTCTGGAACTGGGTAGAGGTGCATTGTTGGCGAAAGTGGATATTGCCCATGCCTACAGGAATGTTCCGGTGCACCCGGATGACCGTCAGCTGTTGGGAATGCAGTGGAATGGCAGGTTATTTGTGGATAAGGCCCTGCCATTTGGGTTGCGCTCGGCCCCTAAGGCGTTCACAGCCATTGCGGATGCCCTTGAGTGGGTACTACGTGAGCGAGGGGTAACGTGGTGTATTCACTACATTGATGATTTTCTGACAGCTGGCCCCCCCAGACTCGAGTGTGTGCCACATCCATTTGGACCTCATCAAGCAAGTATGTGCCCAACTGGGGTTTCCGCTGAAGTGGGAGAAAGTTGAGGGACCTGCATGTGTTATTGAGTTATTAGGGATCGCTTTAGATACGTCACTTATGGAAGTTAGACTGCCGAGCGAGAAAGCCAGCGAGTTACAGGGATTAGTGGATTAGTGGATCAGTGGTCTCACAGGCGAGCATGCAGGAAGCGTGAGATGCTGTCTCTCATTGGCAAACTGGCACATGCATGCAAGGTACTGCAGGTAGGCCGCTTGTTTTTACGGCGCATGATTGACCATTCCACTAAAGCCAAGAAGTTAGACCACTGGATTCATCTTACGTCTGACTTTAGGGCAGATTTGCCATGGGTCACCCCACCCCACTCCCATCCCGGAATCACTGAAGAGGCTGCTGACATTGGATCACCAGGATTGGTTGTTGCCCGCCTGGAGGGGATTGCTCAAGGTCTCGTCCAGGACAGTCGAGCTGCCAGTTCACAGCGGGCATATCACACTGCTCAGAAGTCATTTGGGTCATTTTGTGCTAGTCTGGGTATTCCGGCAGTGCCAGCATCAGAGCATTTGCTGCTGTTGTACGTGGCCCATCTATCACAACATGTTTGCCATGCAACTGTCCGGTCCTATTTGTCAGCAATACGCCATTTGCACCTCTCTCATGGTTTTCAGGACCCCCTAAAGCAGTCTGGTCAATTGGAGCTGGCATTGAAAGGTCTGAAGAGGAGGAAACCAAGGACGGCAGATTCACGCTTGCCGATTACTCCTTTCACATTGTCAATTATCGGCCAATCTCTTGTTCGCCATTTTGATCCTTACGACCAGCTGTTGGTATGGGCTGCATGTTGCCTTGGATTCTTTGCGTTCATGCGATCGGGAGAACTCACAGTGCCATCCGGGGTTGCCTTTGACCCAGGAGTTCATTTGACACCATTGGACGTAGCAGTCCAGCTAATCCTACTGTTCTTCGTGCCCGCCTGAAAGTTTCAAAAACTGATCAGTCTCGAGCTGGTGTGGAGTTGTTTGTTGGCAGGACATATAACTCGTTGTGCCTTGTGGTAGCCTAGCTGAAATACCTGTCAGTTCGAGGCATTGATAATGGCCCACTGTTTAAGCAACCCAATGGAGAACCACTTACCAGACCACAATTGGTACAACAGGTTAAGTTGGCACTGTCACTAGCGAGTGTGGATGCTGCTCGTTACTCTGGCCATTCGTTTCGGATCGGCGACAACGGCAGCAGCCAATGGGGTGAATGACGCTACCATTCAAATTCTGGGTCGGTGGAAAAGTGATTGCTACACTCGTTACATTTGTATGCCTCGCCACCAACTGACAGCACTGTCCAACTTCTGTCGCAGTAATTGTTTGCCATGCCAATTCTTCAGTCACTCAACAGATTTACTTATTTTCTATTGTTCTTGCTACATCCATCATTTAAAAAAAAAAAAGAAAGGAAAAGAACACAAAAAATGGGAGGTGTGATGATTCTAGGGGCTTAGAGCCAGAGGGTTAGGTATATAGGGGGATTAATACTTGGTTTAATCCAGAGTTAGTGAGCAAAAATAATAATAATATTTGGGGGGTAGGTTTCTAACAAAACAAATATAGTTTGGAGAAGGACCCCCCAAAAGGTTTAACTCACATCAGGAATATAAGCACCAGGTGACAGCGTCACATCCAATAGAACCAACAGCGTCATCTCCCATAAACAGAGGCCAGGGTGACAGCGTCACCACCAAAACATAGGCGCCTGGGTGGCAGCGTCAACCCTAAGAATTGAGCAGTAGGATGCCAGCCGCCCACTGCTCTCAGGGGACGCTGTTGCCCTGGTAGCTATGTTTTCGGGGTGGACGCTGTCATACCCACTCTGGAGGCGAATTTTTGCCAGGTGTTATGGAGATGACGCTGTCACCATTGTGCTGTTTAGGATGGCGCTGTCAGAAAACCCAGCGGGCTGGTACAGAGCATGAGTAAGTAAATGAACTGTACTAGTTTGGGCATACAATGCATAGCTTTGCAAAGCAGCCTAAGTCAAGAGGGGTTGCCTGCTGGGAGGAGCTTTGCTATCTAAGCTCTCCCCTTGCACTACATCGCCCAGTGTGCGTGTCCCCGCACAACCACCAACATTGATGACAAAGTGAATATTATATTAGAGATTTATATTGGGATTAGCTTAGGCTGCGAGTGTGGAAACAGGATAGACAGAGTGTCCTGTTGTCGCAGAGGGTACAGGACCACAAGATGGGATGTTGGTAAGATTATTTGTCTACCTGTTCAATAACAAATGTCGTATAGCCAATATATTTCAGTGATATAGCTGTCATTTAGCTAGCCACTTGTAATATAGCCACGCTTAAGCTTTATGCTGTTAAACTTAAATTGTGTGCTTGTCAAAGCTGTGTTTATGCCAATTCCTTTTTCTTCACTACTAGATGCCGTTGATTAGGACCAACTCAGGCTGCACTCCACCTTCAACTCTGATCACAATTATATTTTGTATATGTGTACTACTTAAATTCTATCATTTCATCAATTTTCATATACATAATATTATAAATAAATGAAACAATTGATAATTTTATTTAACAAGAAAGTCTAGTAACTTTAGCTACAAATTAACAGTGCTGAACTGCTGAATCTTGTGAATATCAGAATACTTCTTGGGACACAGTAGGTAGAATCGACTGCTTTAATCCTGTCTCTTTAGAAGAACGCCCCACCAGTTTGCGTTTTCCATCTACTATACATTATCTGCGCGTAAGAAACAAATATAATTGAAAACAGACGAGATGAGCTGTACAGCGCCCGAAAAACTCCAACAAATTTCTTTCTTACAATAGTTTCAGTTTAATGCGCACCTGCGTAACCGCCCCTTTTTCACATGCAACGTTGACTGCGCGCTTAATTGACTTGTATCACATGACTAAATTGCTTCCAGTAAAGTACTAAATGCATTCCTCAATTACCGTGCTTGCAGTTAGTCTGGCGGGCCAGACCCTTTACCTTCTTTTTTATGGGCGGGGGAAGGGAAAGGGTCTGGAGTCACTAGCATCAACGGCTTGTTCGAGCCACCCCAATTTTGGGGTGGCGGTTTTAGCACATTCCTTGGTACATTCGTCATGGGACGTCATCATAATGCGTCATTATACGGTTCTTTTTTTTTTCTTCAAGCATGGGAGACTCTTACCTGATGAGGTTTGTAATGTAAGATTACAGCTACTTGCGGCGCAATCTGGAGGAGAGGGCCCAGAATTCTCTTCCAATGCTTCCTTCATTAGATTGCGCCAGGCTAACGCTACTCCAGAACGGAGTCTTGAGAGATCTGATCTCTCTGCAACTAGCCTACGGACATATCTAGACTCTGACGGAAGATCAGAGCCACAACCTAAGCAGAACTCCATAGCTAAGCCGGATCGCAACCCGGTATGCTGGTCGAGCTGCAAGTTACAGCTGCTTTCCCGGGAAATATTAAAATGCGCGGGGAATATGTGACGCAATTTTAACACTTTTTAATTAAATTCCTCAGGAACAAGTCGTTGATGCTAGTGACTCCAGACCCTTTCCCTTCCCCCGCCCATAAAAAAGAAGGTAAAGGGTCTGGCCCGCCAGACTAGCTTGCAGTCGTGCCAACTCAACTTGGACATACTATAACAGTAATACGATATGATAATGCATCTCCACTCTGGGATACTGATACTGAACTATACCTACACTATCACCTTAATTTCAGAGTGGATCCCAAATCTGCCACATCACCATTCCACCGAGACAAGTTTCTTTCAACCTTTCTACAATCTAGCCGATCCATTCTGTCAATATAGTTGGCGCAGCTCAACTTTTAAATTCCTGCTCGGTTGGTCCACTGTGCTCTTGGAGTGCACCTGATTAAATTTCAGAAGCTCTGTCCCACACATCACCAACGAGCGGCTAATAAATACAGGAGGAATGAATCCAATGAACTTTGAACTAATAGTAGCATGCGCAATGCTTCAAATGACACTTTTACCATACCTTCCACGTGGTTTGGTTGAAGTGCGGTTTGGTTGGAGTATGGCTTCACCAGATAGGAGTCGCTGTGGTGTTGTAGGATTAAGAAACCTTGGAATGAGCTGTTTCATGAATTCTGTTTTACAGTGTTTTGTACATGTCAATTCTCTGTACAAAAATTATTTCTCAGTATGGATCTATATCTGTCTGATCATGGTACAGTCCTAGCTGCCTAGCTAATTTCACATCTCTATCATTTATTTTTGTTTACAGAATGCAAACATAAAGATTTCTGTGCACTTTGCTTTCTTCGTGATATTTGTCAGAAGAGTTCATGTAATGATCGTTCTACATATTCTGTGCTTTCTCTTATTAAATTGTACTTAAATTTGAATTGTAAGTATTATATAATTGTGAAGTAGATCAAAACTCTAAAGTTTATACCGAGCTGGAGAGAAAATAATGAAGAAGATGCCCATGAATTTCTGCTAGCAATGTTTGACAGGCTTGACAGTGAACTGAAGCAGATATCTGGAGGGTAAAGGGAAAACCTTTATTAAACATTAGATGGTCTTTAAATGTATAATTTAGGCATGCCACTATAAAGGAGTTTACAAGAGTGACAATTAAGCACACAGGTATATTATATATATTGTATTGTCATTACTGTTGATTCCCCTTCTCCCCCTCCCCCTCACACACACTGACACACTCACACTGACACACACACACACTAACACACGCACTGACACACACACACACACACACACCTTTTTTCACAGTAACATGTGATATATGCCATAAAACAAAATATCTAAATGAAGAAACTTCTATTTACAACTGAATATAACGGTACGGGTATGCCATTCAATGACTATGGTAAACTGATTGCAATCTAATTATAGGGAAGGTCAATAAAAGATTGTATTATGAATTTCTCTGACGAAGACAAACTGACAGGAAATAATCAATATCTCTGTTCTTGGTACGTAAATAGTTTGTTAGGTTTTATATAATTTATTGTACTACATAATATTTTAGTTGCCAGAAGTCTGTGGACGCTACTGTACAGTTATCCATAAGTCATAACTCTGAACTACTAGTTATTCAAGTCAAAAGGTACATCGCTATCTTATTTTATAGTGGCCCTGCACATTCTTGTTTACTTGTGGCCAACACTCGTTTATTGTGGTCTTTCATTGATCCTTGATAACAATAGATTTAGCTTAGTTCAATACATTATCAAATTAAAACGAATTCTCTAGGACTAGACCATGTTTAAATATGCCGCATCAGATGATAAGAAGCAATTGCAGTATAAAGACAATTTAAATGGTAGCAGTTAGCCTTTTGGCCTTATCGTTTATAATTTTCATTAGAAACATTTTACAAAGCTGAAAGTTAAAAGCATATTCAAAAAACTTTCTTTTTTTAAGATAGTTAGCTGTATAATATAGTCTTTGTTGGAATTTTATAATGCTACCAGAATATATATGTGTCATGTTTACTTGATTGAATTTAAATTCATATACGTTTAGATTTCAGTACATCGATGGAAAGTATTGGTGGAGTTATCAAAGACTTTATCATTGAACAAGGCATGAAATTTTCTGTAGTTTTTATAGAATAATAATTATATATCATTATTACAGATCAACTATAAGTTAGCAGCTTTCATTTGCCATGAAGGTTTGTCATTACACACTGGGCATTATGTAACTTACATAAGTGCAGGAAAAGGCTGGATCAAAATCAGGATAAGGTAAAATAATGTAGAAGAGGTAGTAAAATTATGATTTGTTATTATGTTCAGTAGTATTAAAACGTAACATTTATTTTTCCTAAAGATTAGTCACATATCAAGTGATGGACTTGATGGAGTACAGTGCTATGGAGTACAGTGCTATGGAGTACAGTGCTATGGAGTACAGTGCTATGGAGTACAGTGCTATGTTCTGTTTTATGAAGCAGTGGTATGTATTTTTCATAAAAAGTAGTATGCTTTGGTTGTTATTCTTATGTGCAATTTATTAAGGATTTAGGACATGATATTGCAGTTCAAGAGAATAGACTTTGTCAATGGTTGAAAACAAATCAGTATTCAAATATATATGCACTGGTACTGAAGTCATCAAAACAGTTACAGATTTGAAGATACTTTATGACCAGGTAGCAGGATGTTTTCAGGAGTTAAATCAATCACCACAAGAAGTAACCAATGTAAAATGGCCTGCTCCCGAAGGTAGCTAATTCTAAATATATTTTTACTTATCTACAAAGTGTAAATATATATTACACTTAATTGGATGCTAAGATTACTTCTCCAAATTGTTATACACCATGGAGGTGTTATAACACCCCCATGTGCCACATTTTCACTTGTTTTGAGCTCGCTAAAACATTTGCACTCTGTTAAAATGTTTTTTTTAACTTACGCTATTAATATTGATTGCCAAAATAAATATTCTTTTATGTTATAGATATAACAGAGCTTACACTGAAACTAAAAACAAACCAGGAATATAGAAAGGTTGTATATCCTTCCTGTGTTGACAAAGAATAAAATAACTCTAACAACTGTGGACATGAGATGTTTACAGCAAGAAGACAATACAATAGATAGCTTATGGCTTAATGACCAGGTATCTAGAAATTAGTTTAATTTGAACATATTAGGATTTGGATTCTGATTCTATTGATACATGAATTCGAAGTTAATGAAAATAAGGATTTTTTAGCTAGCTTATATTGTGTAAATCATGTGACATATTGTTATAGGTTATCAACAGTTATGTCATGCTCCTTGCCTCTTCTAATAAGGTAGTGTTTTGTTTTAATCAAGTATTAAACAAGTACAGCGTGTATTTTTTTTCCAGGAAAGAAAAATGTATTTTATGAATAGCATCTTTTCTCAAAACTTTAGTCCGGAGGCATACAGGAAGGTCAATACTTGAGATTAATTAACATACAACTAACATTGTTTATTTTTCAGGATAAATTATTTAATTTTGAAATGTGGATAGCTCCAATTCACTTAAGTGCACACTGGACAATGATGGTAGGTACAATGTATTTTTGGGGTTTATACCATTTTATGTTTAAGATATGCAGGTAGTGGATGTGAAAAAGAAGATTGTTCGGTACAGTGACTCAATTGATTGTAAATCTGGATTAGTTCCAATTGCAAAGATGCTGTAAGCTTATCAATTGGTTGGATTAACATAATAAAGCATTATGTAAATAATTTTAAGCAGACTCTTTATTGAGACACGATTTGTTTTTGAAGAAAAAGTACCATTTGATTGGGAAAGTTGGAAAGTCCGGCTTTATTGGGTATGTGCTAAACTATGGTTTCTATTAATTTTTATTGAATTTCATTGTTTTGTTGAGCAGGATTTTCCCAAACAAAAAAACAATTTCGATTGTGGGGTATTTTCATTGAAGGTATGTTTTTTTTTTGGTGAATATACTAACCTGTATTTATTGCTAGCCATTGATTTGTATCTCCTCAGTATCTATTCAAGTCTAAGTTATAAAATTGGTATTAATATAATGATAATGATGTTAAACTGATATGACTATGAATATATATTTTTATGTAGGCTTCTCAGTATATAACTAGAGGAATACATCCTAACTATTCTCAGGTATTTTTTCAGAGATGTATAACTAAGGTGTTATTAGTTTTATAGGAAAGTATGTGTTGCTTCCGATATCAAATGCTTTACGAATTGACCAATGGAATAATTTTGTCATCATCTTTCATTAACCCTAAAAATGGAGCTAATTTGTTAGCATTAAAAAGTAATTGAAGTTCCCTGATGGATAGCAAAATAAGTGAGGATAACATGAGAATGGCTGGTAATAAAGACATCAACATTCAACCTGATAATGAAAGAACTTCCGTTAGTTTAATATCAAATTCTTGTGTAGGTTCAGCAAATCAAAATCTATTATTAACTTTGTCAACACAGCAAGAAGGTTCAACTGAAAATATGGCAGAAGCCTCTGTAAGTACTGAAGCAGAAAGAAATGTAAAGCCCACTCTTCTTAAGTTGGTTCCTCCTAGCATGCTGACATCAACTTTTAGAGAAGCAGCTAGCTAATTTTTCTTCACCAACATGTACTAAGCCTAGCATCTCTTTCCCAAAATAGTGTGACATCTGCAATAAAACTTATTCAAAGAGATCTAACTTGCTCAAGCATAACAGAATAAAACATTCTGAGCAAAATTTAGTGAGCGGGAAAATATTGTGCAAAGAAAAAAACTGCAATTTTTCGTGCAGAATTCTTCACCAACTTAGAACTCACTTGCAAAGCAAACATCAAATTAAGCAACATTTCCAGCTATTGTTTTAATTTATGTATTAGAGTTTGAAGTTTGGAAACACGAGTTTCAGAAAGCAACTGAGTGAGAAAGAATGTGGTGTTACAGAAAAAAATATCACCACCATATTATTTCTACTGCAATAGAAGTAGTCATACAAAAAAAAACACCAGTTAAGTTCCAAATGCTACAAAACTAATACTCATTGTACTGCAGCTATTGTATTGAGCAAACAAATGAGCTCAACATCACTTTCTGTGACTGTTCACAAAACTCATTATGGCCATCAGTGCGTTCTTGGAAAACTCAGACTTCCTGCAATACAAAGAACTGCCATTGCAGGAAATTAGCACAAGGAGTTATTGCAGGAAAATTAGCACAAGGAGTTGGTGTACAGCATATTTTAGATGAAATAAGAAATAGTGTTGAAGATAGCTTGGAAAGAATTCACCTCATCACAAGGAAAGATATTGCCAACATTGAAAAGAGCTATGGCTTTCAAGGTAATAAAAAACATGATGATGATGCAACCAATGGGTGACTGAAATGGAGAATGCTGGAAATAATGACCCTGTTATTTTCTAAACCACAGGAAAAACGTTTAGAGAAAACCAGTTTGCTGGAGAAGGATTTCGTTTTGGCTATTCAGACTTCTTTACAGGTAGATGTATTACAGAATTTGTGGCCCAGACAAAGTAATTTGCATTGATGCATACCACCATGGTACCAATGGATATGACTTTTCTTTAATTTCAGTGGTAGTAGTGGATGAGTTTGGAGAGGGTTATCCCACTGCTTGGTGTCTCTCTAATCGTACTGATTTGGAAGTCATCATCCATTTTTTCGTTTCTATTAAGAAAAAAACAGGTAATATTAAACCTAAATGGGTTATGACTGATGATGCCATCCAATTCTTCATTGCATGGGTAAATGTCTTTGGAGAAGGTCCCCATAAGCTTCTTTGTAGCTGGCACGTTGACTGTGCATGGAGAGGTCACCTAAAGTCAATTACTGACAAAATCTTGTCACAAACACTGTATCATATTCTTCGTGCTCTTATGGATGAAACTGATGAGTCAAAATTTGAAAGCATGCTTAAAAAACCATTGAGACAGATGTTAAATTCAGACAACACACGTGAATTTGGAGAATATTTTCAGACATATTATTCCAAAAGGAAGGCTCAGTGGGCTAGTTGTTATCGAAAATTATCCAGTATCAATACAAATATGTATGTAGAATATTTTCGCAAGGTACTAAAATATATTTATTTTAAAGGGAAAACAAACAAAAGAGTGGACAAGTGCATTCAAGTACTACTCAAGTATAATCGAGACAAAGCGTTTGATCCGGACAAAGCGTTTGATCATTTTATCAAATTTGAAAAAGGAAAGCAAACGGGAAGAATTAGAGTAATCAATAAACGTCATCAATCGAGCAAAACACTAGCTTTATCTCAAGTCAGTAATTTGGATCATTCTTCTTGGAAAGTGGTATCATCCAATTTGAAAGAAGAGTATATTGTGACTCATCAAACAAACATATGTCCTAGTAAATGTTTAATGAAATGTGTAGATTGTAATATATGTATCCACATGTACTACTGCAATTGTATGGATGCTACAGTCAATCATACTATATGTAAGCATATTTATCTTGTCAATCTGGAAATAGATTGCAAACACTCAGAAACTAAGAAAATTAATAGCTCCATTGTTTCAAAAGAAGATTGTTCAAGTTTCAAACAGTCACTACCTAAAACTCTTAAAAATGGTCAACAGGATCCATTATCTAAGATTAAACAAAGATTATTAAACAAATTGTCTCTGCTATCAACTAAGGTCTCTGGATGTGAAGATACTCAGGCACTTTTAGCCGTAGAAAAATGTATATCCACAGCAACCAATGCTTATAAATTAGTTTCACCAAGTGAATTTAATACTCCTCTAAAGGAAGTTCCTGCAAACAAAAATATAACACCACAAAGACCTTTCTTGTCTACCAAAAAAAAGTGCAGAAAGCCGACGGTTAAGTTAGCCAAACCATCATATCAAGACAAAAAACTTATTTATACTAATCTCATGAATAAATCACTCTGTGGTCCAGGTAGAGAAGAATTGTTGAGAAGTAAGTTGTTTTTAATTTATTTTAACATTATAGTGATTTTTCCTGATTACCTTTAAAAAATAGAAATGCTTGGAACAACTTACTACAGTGGAAAGATTACTAAGTGGACACACAACATATACATCAGATCTTCACGATGATTCTCTGCCAGATGAGATTGTTGACAGTGATATTTCAATTATCAAGTCATTCTTTGATGACGAAACGTGGCTGCTGGTCTTAGGAAAGGGTATGATGTGATATATTTTTCAACTAGCTAAATCATTTCATACATGTGTGCATATAGCTATGTATGTATGTTTATGTATGCATCACATGCATGTAAAGTTTAAAATGCTAGCTACTGTAAGTAGCTATGAGGCTCGATATCGTCACTGCTGTACTTATGTATGTTAATTACTAATGTTCACTTTTATTTATGTTAGTGGCTTTAAAGGGAGAAGAATGGAGTGTGGTGCTTGTACAGTAATTACAGCATGCAAAAATATGATTCTCTGTGATGATTGCTTAGTTTGGTTCCATTGGTAAGAAAAATTAGTTAATAATAGCTAGCTAATACATTGTTACTAAATTCATTATTATATCCTGCAGGTCATGTGTGGAAGTCTTGGCAGAACCACAAGGCAACTGGTTTTGTAATTCGTGCTATCAAGCACAACGAATTTGCATCCGAAAAGAACATTATGATGATTATCTGTGTTGAAAATATTTTCAGTAAATTTAAAATGACCAAAAATGAATTTTTTTAATAAAACATTTATTTTACTCAGATTTTAAGATAACAAGCGGTGTAGCTAAAATTTGCTTAATTGGGCCTAAGTTAAAAGAGAAGAGTATGCACATGTCCCAATGAATGCCATAATGAACACAATCTTGGATAAATTTCAAGTTTCCTAATTCTTGTAAACACCAACCTATTAAGCCTTCATTGTGAATGTTTGTTGTTCAGGAAAAAAAATTATCTTTCAACACTCTATACAGAGAATTAATTCCCATAACAATACACGTCATTCCTAAAGGACCACACTAGACAGGTTTACTTGAACATTAGATTCATTCATATTTTATGGATTCATTCCTATTTTTAATATTGGATTCATTTTTATGGATTCATTCCTATTTTTAATATTGGATTCATTTTTACTTTAACATAATATTCCTTTCTGTTATAATAACCATTCCAGTTTAACATTGAATTACTATCTGGGATAAACATTGGATTTATTTCTGCATCTTTCTGGGTAAATATTAGATTCATTCCTGTTTTAACATCCTGTTTATTAAATTTATTCTTGTTCTAGCTTTTGATTCATTACTGTTCTATTATGGACTCATTCCTGCTTTGACATTGAATTCATTATTTTAACAACATTGGATTCATTCCTGTTTTAACAACACTAGATTCATCTGTTTTAACAACACTGCCTGTTTCACCAACACTGGATTCATTAGGATGGATTTCAATAGGAAATCCATCCGTAGTTTTGTGTTTGTCCGCTGTAATCGTGGTTGTCCGTTTTTTCGGAAAGTCCGTTGATCGAGGTCAGATGACTAGTCCAACCCTTTACCCACCATATTTTTCTTTCAGCTAGGATCCTGCTCCCCCAATTTGGGGCAGGACAGAAGGAGGGGGGTGTGAGTCATAGAGACTTCAGTTATGGGGCTCAAAACTTATCAAATTTAAGCCACATATCACAGTTCAGACATTTTAATGAATCAACAAGTTCTATCTCAGGTCCACAGAGGCGGTAGATGAAGTGTATTTCTAACCCGCAGCCGAGTCACGCGTAGCCAGACTTTTACCAATCGCTAAAGCGGGAATGGGGTGAACAGGGCAAGTTAGTTGTGCTTGCACAACGTACAGTCTCGGTGTGCATAATACATGTATAAGTGTGATATTTTAGCGACCCCTTAGCGAATCCAGCTTTTTTTAATCAACAGGAGAAGATGGTAATGATGGTGACAACCCATTTGTTTTTTGTTTTCTCCTTCACCAAAGTTGAAGAGCTTCAAAGAAGCAATTGGAAAATGATTTAGAGCATCATGACCACATAAAAGAAGCCAGAGAGTAAGGACCAACTATAAACAGTATTGTGAACTTAAAAATTTTCATTGTTAAAACAGACTAATTGATGTGATTTTTTTGTTTTGTTAAAAAAAGCCAGTATACTATGTTCTATTTTCACTCAATTCATATAATCTAATACACTTTGTACAATCAAATATTAGATAAACAGTCGAAAAGTGATGGTTTCCAGGAAGGGACAGCTTCTCAACAATGGACAAAACTGGTGTTCCCATTTTGTCCTTTATTCGGAAGTTCGACTGAATTATATAGCAGTGTGTCCTAGTTTGTAAAATATCTTCCAACTGCCACCTAGCTAACACTTATAATTACCTTAAAGTTTTTTTCTTTTTTATAAACTAATCATATCATTTGCACATAAAACAATGCAAAAAATGATACAAAAAGAAATCCAATATATTAAGAAAATGATCACCTAATCAGTTTGTGTAATCGAAATGCAACAAATAATGATGACATAATAATCACACTAAATGACTGAACTGTTTCCTCCCTCCTTCCTGCCCTGTTTGATGTTAAATATCCTAGATATGAGTAGTATGAAATGACAGCTTGGACAGTGAAACCAAGCGAAAGTACAACTTCAATATGAACATATGAACTAAAGCATAACCAGCATGTTAAATAGATAGAAGTTCAATGAGTATAATGGGTAAAGAAGTATACTGCCTGTGGGTGTGGTGCTTTCTCAACAAAAACCACACACACACACAAAAAAAAAAAAAAAAAAAAAAAAAAAAAAAAAAAAAAAAAAAAAAAAAAAGCAGAAAAGCATTTATTTCAAGAGGTCCCACTGGCAATTGGAACATCTTCGACTGAGCTAGAGGCATCCTCATGGCACATAGCTTTGACCGAAGTGGGTGTGGTTGCACCAAGCCCGGGGTCAAGAGACTGGCCCAATTCTTCCTGGCTACCAGTGAACTCCATGTAGCGATCAGCGACATCCAAGATCTCACTCGGAGCCGAGCTGCCGAGACCTGAGTCACGAACTAGCTCTAGCAGTTCCCAAGACAGACGTGGATCACTCTGTTTGATCATGCCCTCAAAATACACCTACAAGTAAGGAAAACACACTGTCACCACTTGTGAGATGTTCTATATATTGGACAGATTAGAACAAGTCACATATAACCTAATTAATTCAATATTATACATAATGGTACTCTAATTAAATAGATTATGTACAAGACTGTTTATCCCACAAAATAAATAAGTAAATAAGTAAATAATATATATAAAGAATTAAATAAATAAATAAAATAATAATTACAGAGCCAAATGATCTACAAAAACAGCTTTGCCTATAAAAGTTCGAGTTAGGGTTGCACTTACCACACGATCGTTGAGCTGAGCAATTACAGAGGGAATCTCAGAAAAGGTGTTAGGCGGGTTGAGACCCAAGTTGTTGAACTGGGTGAAAATAGTCGCATTGAGCTGGAGTCTCTTGGACACCTGCAGGAAACGGGCAAATAATAATGATGATGATGACAATAATTATTGTTATTACTATTATTATTATTATGATTATATTTTTTCCCCTGACCTTTGCCACTGGTGCATTCCTCCTTTTCTCTTTCTTGCTCCTCTTGCGTGTGAGAGAAGTTGCCGAAGGAACAATTAGCATCTCATCACGATCCCTACGAAGCAAGTAAGCACTCGGCGATCCTGTGGGGTCACTCTCGGCTCTCACCGGAGCACGTTCAAGCGGAGGCGTGAAACTTCCTTGAGGGGAAGCATGTTCCTCGTCAGCATCGGCAGGGGACTGGGTAGCCAGGGTGAGTTTGTTGAGGTGGCTGATGAGAGTGGAACAAGTTGACATCTTCTCCTCATACTGCTGCTTCTGGAAGAAGTCGCGACTCAATGCTCTGAAGCAAGACAAGAGTAGTGTAAAGTTGAGCACAATATATAAAGTGCAGGTAAATAGGAAAAAAAAAGAGGATGTTTCTCTCTTGCCAGGGCTGTGAATAGATATCAAATCATGTGATCAAACTTGAGAAAGCTTTATTCACTACTATAACACAGACTTAAAGCTCAAACCTACTCTACGAGTAAAAATAGTTGTGTGACTGGTCTGCACTCAACGCCAGCCATTATTGTACGTACTTGAATGTTGCTTGTCACACTTACTTCATTTTCTCTCTGTCCAGCTTGCTCTGGACTCTCTTCTGACTCCTCATCTCTATCTCCTCTCGTTTGCTCTGCTCCACTGCTGCTACATAAGCCAGTTCCTGTGTTCGAAACGCATCAGAAAGTTGCTTCCGCTTCTCATGTAAAGCTTCGATTTCTGTCATACCAAACCAACAAAATAAATGCTATTACAAAACGATTTCAACACCACGTACTCTTCCTGTATTCATCTTTCTGTGCCATACTGATCTTCTTCCTTTCCTTGGCCTCATCTAACTCTTGTCTGAGATATTTTAGCCCGTCTTTGAGACGAAGTTCCTTAGAACGATGTTCTTTGATGGCCATGTGAAGATCCTGGTAAAAGACAACAAACAAACATGATATAACACATTGTTGGTATAAACAACACAAACAAAAGACAACACACAAAAAACACAAACAATAAAACAACGTGATATAACATTGCTGGTATAAGACAACACAAACAAAAACAACACGATATAACGTTGTCCTATAAAATGTAGCATGTCAATCAATACAAATTAACTTACATCTCTTTTCTTTCTCAGTCCATCCAGTTCTGTCTTCAGCCTCTCCACCTCATGCTTGGCTGCAAGCCATTCTCTATAAGCACATAAAAGCCAACAGAATAAATAAAAAACCTATCCCAGCATGAACTAGCAATAGATACATAGGACAACCACAGCCACACACACAATACACGCACACACACACATCTCTATTTATTCCACTTTTGCATGTTTTCTCCTTTTTAGTCGCACTCGATATACTATACCACCTAACTTGCACAATAGCAAAAATTAACATCCCATTGTACAAATCCCATAGTTCATGGATAGAAATTTCATATCTGTAAAAGAAGACCCCAACTGATACTAACACTATCAAGGAAAAAAACTTTCATATGTAAAATAACTGCTTAGTCATGATGCTATAGGATGTGGTCTTATTAATTTATAAAAGTTAAGGCCTATAAATACCATGCAAATACCAACTCCAGACAAACTAGCTACAGATATGCCAGATGATAGAATATCAACACCAGGAAGCCAGATCAGCAACAACTTGACACGTGCTTGAATTCCACATCATTCTCTCCAGAGAAATGGAGGATCAGACAGATTGACAGAATGCGGACATTGTTGTGGAGCTGGCTTGTGTACAAGCATTAGCACCAATTCTCACATCTGTGGGCTAGTGTGAATGGGCAATTGTGGCCACCAATGGTTGTGTCTGGCTGGCACATTCCTACACCCACACCGATAGTAAATAGGGACAAGACCAGGAAGTGCCACAATTCCATCACCAAACAGTTACACGACCTCCCAAACCTAACACTGGAACTCCTAAACCAAAACCATGAGGAGTTTATTAAATTCCTTGTGTTCACTTCAAAATACAGTAATGTCACATTAGGAAGGCTTAAAAGTTCTAAACAAAGCAGAATTCACTGACCCAATAAGAATTGGACACAACTGCTATCTTGCACCAGTGTATCCAGTCCCACAAGATTTCATATACTCCACAGAGTTTACACCACTTACTCCTTAGGATAAAAGTTGCAATAATTCAGTTTATTTAGATCTCAAAAGACGGGATTGTAAGTTCACGAAAAACAAGCACTGAAGTGATTTTTGGAGACCAATAACAACAAACAAAAAACTTACCCAAGCCTTTCCTTGGACTTCCTTAGAGCTTCCACTTCCTGCTTGAACTTCATCTCCTCGCTGCTGGACAGTCGCCTGAAGGTCATCTGGTTCTCCAACTTCCTGTGCAAAGAGGCATAAACAATTCAATTACAGCCATCGTCACACACACACAACGTTCAACACGGGCCGTCTTTTCAGGCACAATTTGTAACCGGTGTCATTTGCAATTGGATAAGTGCCAGAATACTTGAGGGAAGTGGGCAAACTTGCAACATTCTGGTCTTTCCCAATTAAAAAATAAAACAATTAGGACTCATCTGTGGTAACCACTTACTCGACGGCCTCGTCATGGCGACTCTCGGTCTTGTGCCTCACGCCTGCCAGAAGATCACTGGCCACATGTTTCTGTATACACAATACACAGACAATAGTGATGATAATAACATAACTCAACCTAGCTAACAAATACAATTAAAAAGAATGTTTTTTTCAACTCCTTAGGATACTAAAAGACCCCTTATACTAGTCTCACATACAATGACAATGCTAAGTATAGCTAAGATTACTAGTGGTGTGCTTCACAAACGGCAAGCGAGCCTCCCTAATTAGGTTACATAAAACTACAGTACTGTCATATGATTAATTTTAACTTCTAACAATCTAACACTCCAGCCATTAAAAAAGAAAACAGTCGAGTTCTTAAATTGTGTATATACTGTGAAGGGATTCAATGCCATAGTAAGTAACCACTTGCCACTACTGTTTGACTTCCTGAAGTTGCATGTGTGATTATTTTTATTATTTGATCAGACAAAAATCACATGTTTGAACGCTGTAAACAAGTGCTAATGAAATTCATAGGCAGCTGTCTTGATCACATGATGGTTAATTCATTATTAACTTGTGTGTTGCTTACGTGGGTGGGACACCAATGGAGAGCCCTAACATAGCAATACCATGGAAATGAGATCACAAAGAGGCAGAAAAACAAACCAGATGGGATAAAGGATTGCTGACTATTCGGCACCACACCCACCCACTTGAACATGAATAACAACAATAAATGAAAAATGCCTTTTTTGTATTACCAAAATCAGTTTTACTACAAACTATCTCCACAGAGTCTAGCAATTTGTTAACTTGACAGACTGTGATAAACACACAACAAACAACTGGGAACAATGCAAGTCAAGAACAATGGAATTCACTTAAAATATATTTCATTGCCATATATAGGTCCTAATTATACTAAAAAGCTTGTTTTGTCAGCGGGGGGGGGGGGGGGGGGGAGAGAGAGAGTAAGGCCTAATGCCAGTGTTAGTACAACACAATCAGATCAAATTGTCAACAAGTCCTATAGGGAGACTGGATCCTATACTAACAGTTCTAGACTATAAACACCTGTATACTTCATTGACTGACCAATCCCAAGCTGGCTCACACTCACACTTACACACACACACACACATACAATCTTACACGCCATGCTTGGGAAAACAAAACAAAACAAAACAAAAACAATAACAAAAAACAACAAAATTACACATAACACTTTTTGGTGCATTTTTTTTAGTCTGTGAGAGATAGCTAGAGTATGAGAATATGTGTGAGATGAGGAATGTGGGAGAAACATTCTAAAACACTCTAGTTCCAATACCTTAAAATATGATCTCTCAAAGCAGTCCGTCATAAAAGCAAACCCCACCCTTTTCCTCCCACTTCTAAGAGCCCCTACCTCACATTCCCACCTTTTAAGGGTGGCCGCACATAGCAACGCGCACTGCCTGTAGATCCGGACATTAATTTATTCCCCGCCAATACCCCACCATTTGATAATACGCGAGCAGAAACTATCGCGCAGTAGTAGCAGAAGTATACTTTGCGAAGTTGTGGTGTTTTAGTTTAGCTTCTTATTGTCTCATATCCGTTTACAGCAACTCTCCATACGTCGTCTGAGCTCACGCAGCAAGGTGCACCAGGCTGCCTCTCCTCCTGTAGCCGTTCTCCGGACTCTGCGTACCTGAACTCAAGCGGATGGATATACCAGGCTCGATTTCTGCGGAGCGAAGATTTCCCAAGCTGCGCAGATCTAATACCTTCACCTATGGCTATTTCCAATAAACTGCTCTGTCTTCTGACTCTCTTGTTATTGTTGTATTGATGTTTGTTTACTCTTGATATAGGCGGGCTCTTTTTAGAACCAATACAAACTAATTGAAAAAAAAATTGCTCGCGTACTCGTAGTACAAAATATGGGGGTGGGGCTATTTCTTAAGAATTGCGAGTGGAATGGAAGTATCCAATTTTGAATCAGTTTTTCTTGGAATCAAATAATGAGAACGACTATATTTTTTGCACACGTGTAGAACACAAAAAAAAGAAGGGCACCACAATTTGAATTTTTCAAAATCTTATAAAAGGAAAAAAATGTAAATAAATCATAAAGTAATATTGAAAAGGCAAAAAACTCGTTGTCTTGCCCTAGAGTATCGTCTTGGCTAGCGGCGTACAAAATTCTGGAGCTCCAACTTGCCGCACCGCTCCAAAAAGTTGTTTCAAAGTTTTACATCGGGGCCATGATATTTCCTTCAGATTCACTCCAAATTCGGTGTGCAGTATCTTCGGCAGGTACTTTATCCTTCTAGTATAGTAGAGTAGCCCTGCAAATAAAGAAAGTAGCAGAATCGTGCTTAGCAACCAACCGGTAAAAATTGCGTAGGCGGTGTGCGGCCACCCTTAAAAAAAATTTTTTTTTTGTCATACATGACAAAAAGGGTCATGTGACCCAACAAGCTCCTTGAGGTGTGACATATATGCCTGCCAACCAGAACAAAAGTTGCCTGCAGCAACTTGAGTCCTAGAATTATCTTTGCTATTTCCTGATTACATAAGTATAGCATGTACGTGGTATGTCTTCATTAACTTTCTAATAGGTGCCGACTATTAGCAATGTTCAAGACCAATAAAGACCTACATCCATCTCTCCTCTCTCTCTACCCGTCACTTGACACTAACATAACCATGCATGCACACATCTGGTGAATGAAGAAATGAATACAGAACACAAACATGCACACACGCACAGATCCTTCTTGCAACTCACAGAATAAATAACAACTTGTTTGATTCTAAATTTCCATATACGTCATTCTTACCTTTTCCATGTACTTGGATCCGACCTCCTTGATCCTACTTTCGATGGCCCTAAACTCGGCACTCATGGACTCTCGAGCCTTCTCCATCTCCACTAGTCTCCCTGACTCCTTGGTGATCTCACTCCCAAGTTGTTGAATAGCATTGGAAGGAATTGGTTTCTGATGGCCACAGGTGTGGATGGCTGAGTTAAGGAACAATATCCTTCAATGTAACAGGTGTTGAATATTATTATTAAGAGCTCAATACACGTTTAGCTTGGTTCCAAATTAGTGAGTGGGTCTCACACTACAGGGGGAAGTCTACAGGCTATGTATATCACTTATTTCTCCATAGCGCTCTTGAGACCACTGCCCTACCACCAGCCCACTTCCACCCACTCCTCCTCTCAACTTCATGACCTCAGAACCCACACGTACACACTACTAGGCTATGACCTTTAGTCAGGGAAGAAATGTCGAGCTCACCTGGGGGAAAATGGGACTTCAGGTTTGGGAAACAACCCAAATGACACGCTTGTGATCAAAATAGAAACTAGCTCTGTCATTGCTGAAACAGTGAGTAAAAAACTTCACTTGCTTAATCCCCCCCCCCCCCCTTCTCATTCAACACAGCTCTGAAGAAATCAAATTTCTTTAGTCAAGTATCCATCAAGTTAGCATGAAGCCATACAGATAACCACGCTTCATAACAGAACCTAAAAATGGCAAAGAAACCAACCAACATCCTGCCTAAACTTAACAGAATGTAAACTCCGATCAATACATCTAGAAGTAAACAAGAAAGAGGTACAGAGTGAAAGAACAATAAGACTAAAAAAAAAAAAAGGTATCTGGAAGAAATAAGTCTTAAGCTTACCAGCAATCATGGTCCAGTTGAGTTCTCACATGCACACACAAAATAAGAGCTGAACACTAGGACTCTCTTCTTTAGAATATGATGCAATTGTTTGGTCAAAACCACCACACATACACACAGGCTTCCCAATTAACTAAAAGCTATAAAACAAAACATTCTACTGCCAAGTGTATTTGTTGGCCAGGGGACACAATACAATCCTCTATGGTGATAGCTTAAACAGTGTTTCTGATTGCAAACTACAAGAATTTACGAGAGTCGTAATTAGCACCTTTTGCTGAGTATTTGCTTTGCATATATTAAAAAAAAAGATGATTCACAGGGATTTTTTTAGAAAAATTGCTAAGGGGGGGCAAAATAGAGATTTTTGTTAGCAAGGGGGGGCATGCATGTGTCATGAAATTTCATTTCAAATGCTCAAGGGGGGGCACAAAATCCTCTAGGGGGGGCGAATGCCCCCCCCTAAAAAAAACCCTGATTCAGTATCTGTCTACGGGAAAGACAATAACACTTCAAGGTGCTAAAATATTCCATATTATTTCATATTATTAACTGATGGCCCATCCAGATAAAGGGTCTGCAAACAAAAACACCAAATAAGACCAATCCATCATGCTCAATTATTACCATCCCTCTTCAGTAACAACAGTAGCAGTAGCTAGTACCAGTAATAATAATAATAATAATAATAATATAATAATAATGTCAGTGCCCTGAATTTATTGTAACACAGATAAGAATAGGAAAAGGGGTATACACTGCAATGATTGTACTCCTATTGCTTCAAGGGAATTAAAACTTAATTTAAGGGACATTTGAGATTAGATAGCAGCATAAAACAGGATACAATTTTGTCTTCCAGCTCATTGATGTCTTCCGCAATGGCCTTTACATCTTCCTCGAACTTTCTTTTATTAGGCGGGGCCACACCAGCTACCTCCATCACTTTTCGTCCTCCTGCATGATTGAAAACAGTTCCACTATTCATACCGTGTGGTAATTTTTCTTTATTATGTATACACTTGTATCACATAATCTACTTTATGTACTATTCGGGTCACATGACAAGTTTGCACATTAACAAAAACAATTGACACCACAAACACTCAAAACTGTGCACACTATCAATGATATGTACATACAATGTATACACTCAGACTTGCTTGTTTGTAGGCATGTAGCTGACTTACAACAGACATTGCCATTGGTTTCAAATAATACGTTTACTTGGCACAAAACGCCGATGATTTATCACATTACGCCCAGTACAAAGAAGTGAATGTAACGAATTCTTAACTCTTTACAAATGAACGCAACTACTGTTACTTCACTCTACTCACCCCGGTCCCTGTGCTTGGCCGTTCTTCTGTTCACCGACATCGCCGCTCTTAACTACAAAGTCGGCACAGATAAAGGGCGAAACACTACCAGCAGCGTTGTCAAGAAATTTTTACAATCGGTGCAAAGACTACTCCAAACTAAAACATCACCGCCAGAAGACCGACTAGAAGTGAAAACCCGGAACTGAACGCGAGTAGTGTCTTTAAATAAAGGGGTGTAAACCTAGTTGGGCGGAGCCCGACCTCTGCTGAAGGGAGAGGTCGGGTAACAAGCCTATACCCGGGTTTGTTCCCTGCTGCAACGTACGTTGCAGTCCAATCAGATTGCAGTGTGGTTAAATGCTAAGGGAATGGGTGGGCGGACAGGAATACGCCTACGCAGAAATATACGTACACACAAGGAGCAAAAGGAGCAAGAAATGTGCGTGGGTGAAAAGAATGGCCACAAATCGTAAATCCACACAATCGGTTCATGACGTCATGATTAGCTGACTCAGCAGGAACAAACCCAGGTATAGGCTTGTTACCCGACCTCTCCCTTCAGCAGAGGTCGGGCTCCGCCCAACTAGTGTAAACCAGGGTTGTTGTGCACCGCGAGAAACACGTCATCCCAATACGTCATTACTTTTTTCGGGGGGGGGGGGGGGGGGGGGGCGGGGGTTTGTTTTCGTACACAATATGTGCGCTTTCTAATAAGAAACCCTTTACCACTTAATCCACCCTCTTCGTGGAGCAGGTTCTATGTAGGTCTGACTAAAACACGGACCGGACTAAATTTGCGAAAACTCGCGCACAGAGTAGCTAATTAAAGAGTGCGCAACAGTTTTTCCTCCTTTATTTTGAACTATGTCTTAGTAAATTTTAGCTAAAGAAAGGGTTTTCCATGCTGTATTTGTGTATGAAAAGCCATAAGCCGGGTACTGATTTCACAATGAGGTGGTGGCCAGTTTTGGGCAATTTCCTAGAAAAGAACAAATTAGTACACAACTAAGAATAACTCATGAGGACCTCAACATAAGGAAAACACAAAAACAATGTGAGGAAAACTGCGGGAAGAAGAGTACTGTTGGCCATTGACAACTAAATTCAACTACACTGGATTTACAGTATACTGTCAAGTACTGCTAGATACTATCCCGAGAGATCACCTTCAATCAAGAAGTAATTTGGTATACACACACAGCATTGATAGGAGCTAGAGTTTATTACTCTGTTATATCATAAGGAAAAATGATTATATGTAACACCTGTTTGTGTGTTGACACTCATATTAAACATAATTGATGAATAGTGAGCTATTCTGGAAGGCTTTTCTTTGTGCGACTACTTTTTAAGTTTGCATGGAGAAGGAGCTTGGTCAAAGGGCACACCGGGGATTCACCTTTTATACCCAGAATGTTGTAAACAAGGCCATAAGAGAACAACATTGAATTATAACTTCGAACTCCACGTTTAAGCCAGAATTCATCACATTGAACTGCTAAAATTATGTAGAGGGATATTTGAAGTGGATTTCTTTAATGTGAACGCAGAGGCCTGCATGCCCCATATTATATATGATAAATACATTATTAGTGAATGTTAGAAGTTTTCTCTCTCTCCCCCCCCCCCTTCCCCCCCTTTCCTCTCCCCTGCCCAAGACGTAAATTTTAAGGAAGAAAAATTGCTAGATGGTGCATTGTGAAGCAACTGCTCAGTTTGAGTCATATATTTTGGGCCACTTCTGATGCGATCCACCTCACAAATTAGACGAGGGGAAAGTGTCATACACTCTTAATTGATAAGGAGTCACTTAAGAATGCATACACATCACAAATATACGGGGAAGACTGTCGTACTCTGATCTTTAATTGATAAGAAGCCACTATCACAAATTATACGAGGAAAACTGTCGTACACTCTATAATTAAGAAGAAGTCACTTCAGTATTTTCATATACCTGTCACATAATATACAAGGGGAAAACTGCCGTATATACATTTAATTAGATAGAAAATTTCATAACAATAGAATGTACAGATCCAATTAGCAAACTTGACTATTTAAAAATGGTCCAGCCGTTTTGAATAAAACGGGCCAGACGTTTTAAAATGGGCCTGACCATTCCAAACCTCAGACTGTTTTAGGTAAGGGTAATGTTAAAATGGAATTGAATTAAGACTTGATATTGTCTGTAAATTTATCAAACTGAATAGTCTGTGTTTCCTTGAATGTAACCAATCACTTGCCGATGCGTAACAATCACAAACAAGTCAATAAAAAAGAAATGAGACAAAGAACAGCAGCGACTTTAACAACAACAAAAAATACGGTGCATTCTTCACTCATCCAAACCCGTCGTAAAATTATTCATTTGAATTATAGAAAAGTTCAGATGTGAAACGGCAGAGAAGTTATAAGTACATAAATATAATAACAAATATAATTACTTCACTCAGATGTAGCAGTAGTAGTCATATAACGAGGTGCACCATCAGATATACTGTAGTACACATAAATCCTCACAAAAATTTCCAACTAGTCTATTAAAACTTTAAATTATAAGTATTTTTACAGGCATGGAAACTTTTTAACCTCAAAACTTGATATTGATCAACACCCAAAAAGTTCAAAACACACGTCAACTGTGTCTAATTAGACATATATAGCTACCCTTATTTAGATGCGGAAAAAACACGACGTGAAATAAAAAGTGTTGAAGTCAGTCAGTACGCACTCTGTGCCAGTGGCTGCCATCAGCTAGGTCATGCTACCTTTTACCAAATACTGATAGAATTACCTTTGCCAAATTAGTGGTTTATCGCTTACTAACAAAAAAAAAAATATTTCTTCGCTTACTAAATATGGTATCGCTTACTAAATATGGTATCCCTTACCTAACAACACGCTCAATCTTTAAACAAAATTCATAACATTTAGCAATACTAGCCGACTCCTCAGAATCTAAATGTGGGAACTGGATTAAGCTTAAATAGTCCACAATAGAACAGGGTAGACTTCAGGAGGAAAAAAAAAACTAGGAGAATCCCAGTAAAACTGGGTTGGTTGGCAACTATATTCAATACATCATATTTCCAGATTATTCACTATGTATTCTCCTTCACTCTTTATATAAAATAAACCCAATACAATCTATAATCACCTTATTCATGGTCTACCCATTCAAAGGTATATCCCTTTCACTATCTATAATATATCACTCTTTACCCAGTCCATACTCTCTCTTTACCCAGTCCATACTCTCTCTTTACCCAGTCCATACTCTCTCTTTACCCAGTCCATACTCTCGCTTTACCCCATCCATACTCTCGCTTTGCCCAATGCATACTCTCGCTTTGCCCAGGCCACACTGTCCCTTTGCCCAATCCACACTGTCCCTTTACCCAATCCACACTGTCCCTTTACCCAATCCACACTGTTCCTTTACCCAATCCACACTGTCCCTTTACCCAATCCACACTGTCCCTTTACCCAATCCACACTGTCCCTTTACCCAATCCACACTCTCTTTTCCCAGTCCACACTCTCTCTATGCCCAATCCACACTCTCTTTGCCCAGTCCATACTCTCTCTTTGCCCAGTCCATACTCTCTCTTTGCCCAGTCCATACTCTCTCTTTGCCCAGTCCATACTCTCTCTTTGCCCAGTCCATACTCTCCCTTTACCCAGTGCACTCTCCCTTTACCAGTACACACTCCCTCTTTTTACTCAGTCCATACTCTATCTTTACACAATCCATACTCTCGCTCTACACAGTCCATACTCTCCCTTTACCCAGTCCATACTCTCGCTTTACCCAGTCCATACTCTCTCTTTGCCCAGTCCATACTCTCCCTTTACCCAGTGCACTCTCCCTTTACCAGTACACACTCCCTCTTTTTACTCAGTCCATACTCTATCTTTACACAATCCATACTCTCGCTCTACACAGTCCATACTCTCCCTTTACCCAGTCCATACTCTCCTTTACCCAATCCATACTCTCCCTTTACCCAATCCATACTCTCCCTTTACCCAGTCCATACTCTCGCTTTACACAGTCCATACTCTCCTTTACCCAGTCCATACTCTCCTTTACCCAATCCATACTCTCCCTTTACCCAATCCATACTCTCCCTTTACCCAGTCCATACTCTCCCTTTACCCAATCCATACTCTCCCTTTACCCAGTCCATACTCTACCTTTACACGTCCAATACTCTTCGCTTTTAAAACAAAAAAAAAAACAACCCATCCCAGTCATCTCTCGCTTTACCCAATCCATACTCTCACTTTACCAAATCCATACTCTCGCTTTACACAGTCCATACTCTCACTTTACCCAGTCCATAATCTCTCTTTACCCAATCCATACTCTCGCTTTACCCAATCCATACTCTCACTTTACCCAGTCCATACTCTCCCTTTACCCAATCCATACTCTCACTTTACCCAATCCATACTCTCGCTTTACCCAGTCCATACTCTCGCTTTACACAATCCATACACTCACTTTACCCAATCCATACTCTCGCTTTACCTAATCCATACTCTCGCTTTACCCAATCCATACTCTCGCTTTACCCAATCCATACTCTCGCTTTACCCAATCCATACTCTCGCTTTACCCAATCCATACACTCCCTTTACCCAATCCATACTCTCCCTTTACCCAATCCATACTCCCCCTTTACACAGTCCATACTCTCGCTTTAGCCAGTCCATATGGTAGGTAACCAGCAGGAATAAGGTAAAGGGACACTGTGGTGTGTGTTTTTATTTCCACAGGGGATTCCACACATATATAATTAGGATTCTTAATTATGCACGAGTATCACAATACCAGGTATTCACAAAACTAATAGGTAAAGAGTTGACATAACATAAACATGGGACAATACCACAGCAACAAGCAGAAATATGGCAAAGGGTAATCAACAGAAATATGGAACCAGCAGAAACATGATAAAGGGTAACCAGCAGAAACATGATAAAGGTAACCAACAGAAACATGGTAAAGGAAAACCAACAGAAACATGGTAAAGGAAAAAATAGCAGAAACATGTTAAAGGGAAACCAACAGAAACATGGCAAAGGAAAACCAGCAGAAACATGGCAAAGGAAAACCAGCAGAAACATGGTAAAGGGAAACCAGCAGAAGCATGATAAGTAAAGTTTAATCAGATAACAAGCAGGAAAAAGTTAAAGTAAAATCCTAAGCTTATACATTGACCCGGATGTGGTTCCCTCAAACCAATCATTTACGTACCGTTGCTACTGCCACTTCCAATAAGGATATTTCATTGATGAGATTCCTTTACCACTTCTTCCGCCTCTGATGTCATACACAACAGTAACATCTCCAGCAGTTTAGATTTAAGTCATCTCACTCCACTAGTCATTGCAGCCTATGCAAATAATAGGATAATAATATAAATTGTGCACTCATACAATTGCCTTATGCTAGCTGCTATTTCAGCACAACATAAGTTATAACATACTGAGGGGGTTAAACCTAAGATCTCCAATTCTCCCTCAAATTTTGGGGAAAATATAGCATAGCTAACGTTTAATTCTACGAATATTACGATCATAAAATCATGCATGAAACATTGATAAATGCACATATGCAGTCTCATACAAGCATGTGCATCACAGTAGAATGTTTAGAAAAAGGTTGTGACTAAGTAAACACACAGCACGCGTCTCTTACCCCAAGCAAAATAATTCTGTATAAAACACATCAATGATCCAATCAGCTTCAAAATGTCAGCTCAAAGTTACAATCAATCAACTATTTGTCACACATTCTTTCAGCCTATTACAAGATTTTATATGTAACAACAGACAGACACCCTCAGCAATGTGGGTTAAAATAGCATAATACTTCACAAAATATGGCAACAAGAGAACTTCCCCCAAAAACCTCTGATCAGACTTGTTCATTAAAATTTTGAAAAATTTACTAATATCTATAATAATAGGGGTTCATTTAGGGGGGTTAGGGGAGATGCTTGCCCCCCTTGAAGCCATTTCCCCCCCCCCCCCCCTTGAAATATGCAAATTTTGTAAGCAAAATGCGAAGTTAAAAATTGAATATTTAAGGTGAAGGGAAATGCTTAAATCATGCCTGTGTCCTTTCTCATCTTAGTTCTGCATGAAAGTTGTGACACACTTTAGATAACACAAACTCAACCTCGCCCACTCTTAAATTGATTTCTAAATGAACCCCTGAATAATACGCTAGTGTGTCAAATAACGACTATGACCAACAACAACAGTGTGTGTATCCGTGAATAATCCATGAGTTTAAACAGTCTGGCAAAGCATCGTCCTTACTTCAATGGGTAAAGAGTCATCACATTCACTAAATGGCCTGAGACATTTAACAGCATCCATTTCAATGTGAACTCCAATTCCAGCACTCGTTAACTTTATAGTACAAAGCCAAACTACGGTGAACAGCAAGAAATTTTACTCACGTAATAATGACGTGATGATAGGGGCAAAACCCACAAAAGCTAGTACTGATGCAGAGCTGACAGCTTCGTTTTTCTCAGCCCAAAATTTCAAAAAAAAATGGCACCATAAAAGGTATTCAATGGTTGTTCTGAGTTAGCTCATACCTAAATTAACGGTTAAGCGTCAGTAATCGAGCATGACAGACAAACAGACAGAACAATTACTATAATCCTTTTGCACACACGTGGTGAGGGCTAATAATGAAAGTCCCCGTGAGATATAGTAGTAACTCCATACCGAATATTGTTCATTCATACTCCTTAAAATATTGTACTAGCTGTTCGAGCTAGCTATTGGGGGGGAGTGGTTGGGGGGGGGGGAGGAGGAGGGCGGAAGTTATTTAATAATCAAGCGAGTAAGTCACGAGGTTAAATTCTTGTGATAGCGATAAACTCATACAAGATGAATGCATGATTTGTGATAGTATTGAAGGAGATGTGGGACACGCTCCCTCTCTCTCTACCCCCCCCCCTCCCCCCACACACACACACACGCTCTGAGTGTACCACTCACATGACTACAACAACAACATGATAAATCAATCCCACTAATTCCATCTCCAAGCACAAAGCGGATTATGAAGGATATAGTCTGTGAGAATGTGTGAGAGACACTGAAATCCACACTTATTGTAAATAGGAAATATTGTTTTTCTTTATGCATGGGTGAATGACTGTTACGTCAATATTTTCTGGTACGTGTGTTTCATACAGTGTCCATCTGACATTTCCACTTATCCATTATCCGAAAAAATTACTTTCAGATAAATGGAAGTTGGGGATAATCAAGGTTTATTAATATTCACGAGTTACTGCACCTAATTACATAATATTGTTTGATTGTATAATGGATGGTGCTTATAAATGGTGTGAACAGGGTTGTTGTTTGTTAGTTTGTTTTTTACTTTAGTGCCAATCATACCTTCAGCCATCTCATCCTACTAACAATTAGTATTACACTGATACGGGAACTATAGAAGGATTGATACTAGTCGAGTGAATTTATAGCAGCATGCTGAACTTTACAGAAATTTTTTTTAAAATAAAACGTTGGTGTAGAGCAAGTCCCAGTCAACAACAACAACAACATCAAAGCATAATGTTTTTCCTCACTGGGCAGGCAAAACTTGTCTAATGACCAACCACAAGCATAATTGTCAGTGCTAGTTATAATAGTGAATAAACTTTATGTATTATTTTGTGTGTGCGTTTGTGAGTGTGTATGTGTGAACGTGATATGAGCAGGTAGTTCTAATTGACCCAACAAAGCTAAACTATAGCTCTGACATCACCAAAGGGTGAAATCTGCTACTCAGACTCAATGCATTGGACCACAAGGTTAAATCATAATTATATCAAAGCTTAATTATAAAAATGGTAGAACTTGCTAGTTTATTTACACTGCAAAGGAAACCTAAAGGAACAAATGTTCAACCATCTGGTGAAATCAACCCTCATTATTTCTATTTACCTGCTGACTAATTGAGTTACAAGTCAATGGCGATCGGGAGAGGGAAAAAAAACTTGGCTTGGCTGGTTGAAATTTCTGCTATAAGGTAGAATGAAGAACCTCAATTAAATGCTCAAAGTATCCAACATGCTCTAGGCCTCGTTTACCACATTCTGAACTCTTTCCAGAGGTCTGGGTATAAAAAGGAGACCGGCATGCCCTTTGACCTCTAGCGCCTTCTATTCAAATTTTAAAAAAGTAGTCACGCAAAGAGAACCCTCCATTATAACTCATTATCCCAGCTATATATGTAATCATTTTGGTGAGTGATATAATAGAATAATCAAGTCTAACTCCTGTTAATGCCGTGTGTATGTGTATTGAAGTATTTATTGATTGAAGATAAGCCGTCAGGATATATCTACAGTACTCTGACTGCACGCTGTACATCCTGTGCAGTTAAAAGCGCATCAATGGCAAACAGTACTTTTCTTCTTTCTCTATTTATAGCCCGCCATTTGTTTGTTAGTTTGTTTTTGTTTTCCCATCTGTTAAGGTCCTCATAACTTATTTCTTTCCATGTGCTATTGTTCCCAGTTTTTGTGTGCGAAGTAACTATAGTGCAAACTATAATAGTCTCTGGGAAGTTGGTGACAAAATCTGGCAGGCGCCATTTTCCACTTATCATGAAATACATCCTCGGCTACGCCGTGTTATATGTGACCCACAACAGTCCAGTACAATATTATTCCCCAACCAATATTGATTTGCTGTCACAGATTTGGCGTACGGAGAATAGCATTGAATTATAAATGCGACGTCTATGTTTAACATAATTTGTATGACTGTTGAATTACAACCAAAAACATAAAAAAGTAAACAACAACAACAACAAACCTCCTAACATCTGATTAACTAAGACAACCATATGCAAGGACCACATTAGGAGGTGTTAGGGGCGGGGGGGGGGGGGCAAAATTTTAATGAAATTTAATACTTTAGCCTGAGAAACGTCTCCTGGCGGTTACATTGCGTGTGGTGTTTTAGTCATATGCGTAGTTTCACTGAGGCCCTTTCACAAGATGTCCACCTGTCCCTCTTACGGATGCATGTGTATCTATTGTCTATCCCATCCCATGATCCCACTCTGGACAGCACTCAGCTTTTGGATCCTGAGCTTCAAAGCTCCACATTGGGGTTGACATATCATTGATTGGTAAGCATTTCAGCAGACATATTTAAAAAAAAAAGTTTTAAAAATACCAGTGCTCTCATTTCAATTTTTTGTATTACAGGAAGTACTATGTCAGAGAAATGTATAAACAAAAAATAGGAACGTTCATTTAATTTTATACATCCCGTAGGATTCTTCTATTGGTCCGACCTTAGTCCTATAGGACAACTGATAGCAATACTGGACAGTGAAATAGACAAACTAGCAGTGCAATTCAATATCCTATAACAATGTAGATTATAACAAACAAGTAAACACCGATCATGGACCAGGAGTAACAAACATTTATGATTAGGTGCAGACTAACATATTAGGGCACCTGTGCATGTTCTGAATTAATTGACCAGTTAATTGATATATAAACCAACTACCCTATATGCAACATAGGATGATAATACAACTACAGATAATTATAATACGTATCAAATCTTAAACTGAAAAAGTAAATGTTAGTTACTTATTAAACATATACATTGTATTGGTTATGTGATCGTATTTAGAACTTCAACATTATATTGGCTTTCAACACAAACATGCACCATAGGCAGTGGTGGTGGGTGGGGGTACTTCCAAAAGGTGCACACCACAGTCCACCTTCATATGAAGGGAAAAAAATTTAAAAAAAATCAGGCTTAATTTTAATAGCACAGAGCTATTGCTACAACTTAATTAAGTCTTATTTCATGCAACATTGGTTTCCTCGTATGGCTTATGCATTTAAGACTTATTGTAGTTGGTAAAGGGTTACTTTTAATTTGTTATTCCCATGAAAGTAGTAATACCATCTGCATTATTAAGTCACTCCTGCTGCTTATATAGAAAGTGGTCTAGGAACACTCGTGGAGTTCAGTCACTTCCAAATTGTTGTCATTACGAGTGCAAAATACATGCTGATGTAACTTACCAACTATTCAGTGGTTGAGCTCTCAGCAGATCCCCATCCTCATATTCTCTGCCGCCAATGCAATCTTCCAGCTCCGAGTGAGAAACTGTAGTAACGCGTTTTTGTTACGGATCGCTAATTTTGTCATTGCACCTATTCCTTTGATTGCACCTATTCCTTTGATGACACCATACCTATTTCATGATATTATTAGGTATAGGTCACTTTTAATTAACATTATATCTAACAAATATCTCCACTACAACAAATCTAACAATATAATAAAATAAGTGATATTAATGAAGTTAATAAATGATAAATATTTATATAAAGATTGATAATAAATAAATAAATATATTTATTGCAGCTTTGATATTTTTACTTGAATATTTCCGCATCACGCGAGCGTTCTGTATTCTCCCATATTGTACGGTTTATATTGTACGCTACTTGTAGCGCGCGCGTAGCGAGTAAAACCAATGAAAATTGTATTGTAACCGGTTGAGAAAAATTTCAAAGAAGCAATAAATCACTTATCACACTCGTCGTACAATATGGGAATGATATTTTACTCTCAGGCCACATTTTCACTCGCCTTTGGCTCGTGAAAATATTTTGCGTGCTCGTAAAATATTTTCCCATATTGTACTCTGACTCGTGCTATAAGTATTATATATAAATAAATATATATATAAAGATTAACAATAAATAAATAATAAATAAATAAATGATATATATATAAATAAATAAATACAATTAAATAAATACACAAGTAAATAAATAAATAACAAATAAATAAATAAGTAAATAAATAACATAAATAAAGAATTAATTAATAAATAAAAAGTAAATGTATAAAAAATACATAAGTATTAGCATAAATATATAAGCAACATAAAGAAATAAATATATAAATAAATAAAAGCATAAATAAACATAAATAAATATTATAAGTAAAAATGCATATAGACCATCATTCATAAAATCAGGATATATTCATTCCTTTATTTTTGCCATAGTTTTGTTAGTGAAGGCTCTATTTATTTCAATTTATTAAAAAAATTTTTTTATTTATTTACTTATTTATCTATTTATTTATTTGTTTGTGTGCTTGCTTGTCTATTAATTTATTTATTACTAACTTATTTACTTATATATTTGTTTACTTATTCATTAATCTACTTATTCTATTTTATTTAACTATTTACTTATTTATATATGTATTTGGTTAATTATATGTTTTTTACTTATTTATGTTTCTTTATTTACCTTTATTAT